>WBZL01004882.1_pt1 | contig 11357 bp, 13 predicted proteins | sample 5204291 | NCBI WGS metagenome assembly WBZL01 (sample SAMN12344345, study PRJNA552823) | activated sludge metagenome | biome: Activated sludge suspended growth; feature: Nitrification reactor; material: Wastewater; isolation source: activated sludge from nitrification reactor of wastewater...
CGCGAACGTCACCTTGAACGACACCAGGTAGGTGCCGGCGTACGGCGCATAGATCTTGTTGTCGAACGGCGTGAACATCGAATCGGTGTCGTAGTCCTGCACCGACCAGTTCGGCGTGGTGAGCAGCCCATTGCCGATCGGTGTCGCCACGCCGGCCGTGGCCCTCGCTCTCGGCATCGCACCGGCCAACGGGAACACGGACGACCCGTTGTAGTAGACGAGCCGCTCGGTCGACGTGTTCAGGCACAGCTGCCCGTCAGCGGTCGCGTCGTTGCTCGTGGTGCGCGACACGATGTGGTCACGGATGCCGTTGCCCCAGGCGGACGTGATCGTGGTCCCGGAGACCACGGTGAGGGACGATCGGGTCGACATCGGTCAGTAGTCCTCCACCTTCAGCATCGGCCACGGTCGGACGCACGGGTCATGGTCGAGCACCACCGTGGTGGGCTCGTCGGTCAGCTCGAGTCGGCCGCAGCGCTCGGCGACCTTCGCCGCTGCGACCGCGACGGCCTGCCCGACCATCGTCGCTTCCCACTCGGTGTCGGCGGCGCCGGCATTCAGGCACGACGCCCTGTCGGTGAAGTCACGGCCGGCGTGGACCGCCCACCGCCACAGCCCGCCGGCACCCGGCGAGCTCACCTCGTCGATCTGGTGGACACACACGACGATCTCCATCAGAAGAACCACGTGGCGTCGTCCCACTCACCGGTGTCCCACAGCGAGCTCGCGAACCCGGACCATGCTGTGGCGGACTGGAACGAGAACGTGAGCGTGTACTGCATCGGACGGACCGACTCGACGAGCCCGTCGACGAACACCGGCAGCGTCGCCGTCGTGCCCGACACGCGCGGTTCGACGGTCACTTCGCACCGGTCCTGCATCCGCAGGGCGAGCACGTCGGCCCATGAGCCGTCGGCGATCGGTTCGACCGTGATCTCGCGGACCCGCAGGTTGTCGGCCGGGTCGCCCTTCGCGACCTCGAGCTCGGCGATCGCCATGACGCCGGTGTCGCTCGCGGTCGACATGCCGGTCCGCACGATGCGCGGCACCCCGGACCCGGTCTCCTGCTCGGCTCCCGTAGCGCCGGTGAACGCCGCCTGGCGGACGATGAACATGCGTGGCGACGACAGCACCGGGTCACGGAACTGGATGTCGCCGGGACCGAACACAGCCTGGTTGGTCGTATGTCGCGAGTCGGTGACCTTGGTGGAACGGCCGATGAAGCGGAGTCCGCCGTCGTCGCTCGCGATCTGCGGTTCCCACCAGACGGCGCCACCCTCGGAGTCGCACAGATCGTGGAGCAGGTCGAGGCCGTTGCCGGTGAACTCGATCGGGGCGTGCGTCTCGTCGCCGGTCTCGATGTCACGCCAGGTGAGATCGAGTGACAACGAGTCGGCGATGCTGGTGACGATGTCGCCGGAGGTGGCGCCGTCGGGTGACGTGTACGCGCCCGACCCGGTCCACTGGGCGAACCGGGCGAGATGGTCGACGCAGGTGAGGACGGTGACGGCGTCCTCGCCGTTCTCCGGGTACTCGTCGACCCAGTCCTCGACCATGCCGCTGAACCGTGGGAAGTCGACGCTGTCCCAGGTGGCGACGTAGCGGACGGTGATCTCCGGTAGCACCAGGGTCGCACCACCGGACGTGTACGGCCCCGACAGGTTCGACGCCGAGAACCGGCCGTCCCGGTTGTCGAGCACCACCGTCATCATTGCCGGCGAGTAGGTGCCGGTCTCCTCGGAGGTTGGGCGCACGATGTCGAGCGACCGGACGTAGCTGGAGATGTCGATGAACGACCCGATGATGAACTCGACGCCGAGGTACAGCTCGGGCCACTCGGGACCCCACTGCACCGTCATCGACGCCACCTCGTGCCGTTGATCCGCTCGTACTGCTTGAGCGACTGCACGGTCCCGTTCGGGTCGGCCTTCACGGCGACGTTCACGATCGTGGTGTTGCCCGAGCCGGTCATCATCTGCCGGGTCTGCGCCGCCGTGTGCACGTACGCGCCCTGCGGCATCTCGACGAACTCCGGTCCCTGCTCACCGACGAGCGTGAGACCGCCGCGGGTGTATCCGCCGGCAGCCTTCTTCTCGAAGCCGACCGACCCTTGGCCGGCGAAACGGACGGGGACGTTCACGCCCTTCGCCCACTCGAACAGGATGCCGTTCACCGTGGCGATGTCGCCCTCTTCGATCTGCGCGAGGATCTTGGTCTTCTGCTCGTCGGGCATCTCGTCGAGCGACATCACGAGGTCGGCGGTCTGCCGTTGCCACTCGCGCGTCTCCTTCGCCGCGTCGCCAGCGCCGTCGGACAGGTCCCACACGGCCTCACGGAACGCGTCCCACTTCTCGCCCTGGTCGATGATTCCGAGCAGATCGTCATAGGCGTCCCTCAGGTCGCCGGCCTCGTCCTTGGCCGCCCGGGTCGCGTCGACGGCGTCCCACGCCTCTTTCGACATGCCGTGGAACGCTGTTCCCGTCGCCGACGCGGTCTCGGCCAGGTCGCGCTGCGCGTTCGCCGCCGAGGTCGTCGCCTTGTCGAGGTCGGCGAGGTCCGTACCGGTCTGCGCGACCGGATCCGACAGTTCGGTGGTCTTGTCGATCACCTCGCCGACCGCCATCGCTGCGTCGTCGTACAGGCCGATCGCTGTGAGCGCCTTGCGTTCGGCGTCGGAGTCGAACCCGAACAGCAGGCCGCCGTCGGGGATCTTGTCGAGCGCATCGGCGATCCCGGTGACGGCCTTGCCCATCAGCAGCAGCCGAGGAATGACCCGCTCGCCGACCGTGAGCTGCACGTCATCGAGCCGGTCCTTCAGCTGGTCGAGGAGGTCGCGGAACTGGCGGGCCTGACGCAGCTCGTTTTCGTCGATCACCTTCGCGTCGGACACGCCGTCGAGCGCAGCGCGCAGCTGATCGGCGTCCATCGTCATCAGCTCGGCGATCTCGCCGTAGCTCTTGCCGAACGCCTTCTGCGCCGCTTGGGCGCGCTTCGTCGGGTCCTGGATCTTGCCGATCGCTGTCGCGGTGTTGATGAAGGACTCGTAGGCGTCGATCGACCCGTCCTTGGCCGTGACGATGGAGTCGGCAAACTCGTCGAGTCGACCGCCTGCGATCGCGTTGTTGAACTTCTGGATCGCGCCCTGGACGGTGCCGACCTCGATCCCGAGGTCCCCGGCAACCTCCATGAGCCGCGAGGACTGTTCGACGGTGAGGCCGGTCGCGTCGGCCATCTTGCCGGCGGCGAGCGCCGTCTCTTGGAACGCTGCCACAGCCTTGACGCCGTAGGTGAACACGGCGGCACCGGCGGCCATCGCGCCGGCTGCCATGTTCTGCTTGAGCATGTCGCCAACGCCCTTGATCCCGGCCTTGAACTTGCCGGTGACGCCGTCAGCGGCGGCGATGTCCGCGCGCAGCCGACCCAACGACCCATTGTCGTCGACCTCGAACAGCAACCGGATCTTCTCGGAATATGTAGCCATAACCCTGTTAGACTCCAAACCGTGAAGGGCAAGCGCGAACACTTCAGCTGCACCATCGAGGGCTGCAACTACCCCCACAAGAGTCGGGGGCTATGCAACAAGCACTACGAACGGTGGCGAAAGACCGGCGATCCGAACTCGACCAGCCGCACCGTTCGCGCCGCCGGCATCAAGCGCTGCACGATCGAAGGTTGCAGCAACCCGCTGAGCGCTATGGGTTACTGCACGATGCACTACGCCAGGTGGAACACCCACGGCGATCCACACGTGAAGCTGAAGGGCGGAGTGAAGAATCCGACCTACAGATACAAGAACGTTCACGGCTACGTCACGCGACTCGTCGACGGCAAGCGAGTTGGCGAACACAGACTCGTCATGGCGGAGCACCTAGGGCGCCCGCTGCTCGAAACGGAAAGCGTCCACCACATCAACGGCGTGAGGGATGACAACCGAATCGAAAACCTCGAGCTGTGGACCAGGGCGCAGCCGCCTGGGGTCCGCGTCGAAGACCAAGTTCGCCAAGCTAGGGAGACTCTCGCGCTGTACGGCCACCTCTACCCGTAGCTAGAAGTGCTTGCGCAGCACCGTCTCCACGTGCTTGGCAGCCACCTTCGGAAGCTGCTGCTCCATCTCCGCGGCCGCCGCCGACCACGTCCCCTTCCCACGGGACGAGCTGACCGGCCGACCACGACGCGACGTGCCCGCCTGCCGTCCATCGGTCAACACACGCACCGGGCCACGGGCACGGCCGGGCGGGGCGATCTCCACCGACGTGTCGCTCCTGATGTCGAACCGTGGGGTGAGGTTGATCGGCCGGCCACGACGCCAGTTCGTCATCCTGGCGTCGCCACCGGTGTCCGATCGGATCTGATCGGAGCCGATCTTCTTGCCCTCCATGCCGACGGCCTTGAGCATCGCTTCGCTCTTCAGGTCGTGGACGACACGGTCGATCTTGCGGGCGAGCGACGCCAGATCGGGCGACGTCGCCACGAGCTCAGGCTGCGAGCTCGGCGTAGCCGCCGGTGATCTGCGGGTTCCACGCACAGGTCGGGACCTCGCCGACCGACGCGTTGAACGTCTGGAAGTTCCGGTTGAGCACGGCGCAGATGAACCCCGGGTTGCTCGAGCTGCGCGAGTTCGACGTGCGGCGCACCTCGACGTACAGCAGGCTCGACGAGCCGACCGGCACGACCGAACCGGCGACACCGATCAGCGAGTTCAGGGCGCCGGCGGCGTAGTCGTTCAGCAGCGACAGGTTCAGCGTGCCGGTCTTCAGACCGATGACGAACGCCTCGAACCCGCCCGACCCGAACGCGGTCACGGGCAGCGTCGCCGCGGTCGCCTCCTGCTGGATGCCGGTCACGTACGACGAGATGTCGGACGGCGAGGACAGCGAGCAGCCGGTCGGAGCCGAGGAGCCACCCGGGGCGGTGCCACCGGTGGTCGACGCTGCGACCGCGACGTAGAGCGAGGTGAGTGCGGTGATGGACACGGGGACTCCTACGGGGTGAAGATGGCGAGCGACGCCAGGACGGTCGCGGACGGGGACGCAGAGGCGGTGACGTTCAGCCGCCACCAGGTGTTCGTGGTCGTGATGCTCGTGGCCGACAGCCACTGGGCGCCGGCCGCCGACAGAGCGGTGCCGGCCGAACCACGGTTCGTGTACGACCCGCCTGACGAGCTCGACGACTGGATCTGGAACGTGAGTGTCCCGGTGCCCGAGTAGTCGAAGATGTGGATGGCGGCGACGATGTACTGGGTGGCGGCGAGCTGGCCGAGCTGCACGGGGGTCGTGTTCGCGGTCGCCGTGATCGCGGTCCCGGTGGTCCGCGTCACCTGACCTTCGGCGACGGGCGGGTAGATGGTGGACCCGACGATGGTCGGTGCGATCGTCGGGAGATCGCCGACCGACGCGTTGAACGACGGGCCTTGCGGCATCAGCCCGTTCGCCATGATGGCGCCGGTGCCGGCCGAGTCGGCGTCGGCGTAGGCGAGCGTGACGATCTGTGCGGACCCGGCGTTCGTGCGGGCGTACTCGTCCCAGGCGGCGGCGGCGTAGTCGTTGAACCCGCCGAGTGCCACGCGCAGGGTGCGGGTGGTCGGGGCGAACTCCTGGAACTTGCGCGATCCCCAGGTGGTCTTGTCGCGCACGGCGACATCGACGCCCCAATCGACCATGTTCGAAGTCGACGTCGCGTTGAACGAACCGACCGCGAGCTGCGCGGCGGTGGGGACTTGGATGGACATCAGACCTCCGCGTTCTGCTTCATGGCGATGAACGTGAGCAGCAGATCGGCCGTCCCGTTCTCCGCGTCGTAGTCGCCCGGTGCGACCTCGAGGCCGGACACGGCCCCGCCGAAGGTGTCGTCGACCTTCAGCGCGTCCACCACCGACCAGCTGTTGCCGGTGCCGACCGACAGGTACTGGTCGAGGCGGCGGACCGCCGCCTGGTCGTTGCCGGCGGGGTCGATCGTCAGCCGGAACCGGCAGCGGCACACCCCGTCGGGGCCGAACGTCCCGAAGAAGTTCGGGGTCTCGTCCATCACGAGCCGCACGGCCGGTGCGGGCGAGCCCTTGCCGTCGACGTCGATGTTCGTGCCCTTGTCGATGTTCGCGGCGAGCTGCGCGCCGATCGCGGCGCGAATCGTGGAGAGCGTGAAGCCAGCCATCAGCGCGGCCCGCCGATCCCGGCCTTGGCCTCCTCGCGGCGGTAGCCCTTGAGGAGCATCTTCGCCTTGTTCTCCAGGAACTCGTCCATGCCGGCGTTGCCCTGCTGGGAGCGGAACTCCCACACGTCCTTCGCGAGGACGTAGTGGGTGCGCACCACCTGGTCGGGCAGCGCAGCCCATCCCCAGTCGGCGGTCACGGCGACCGTCGCACGGAACCGGTCGAACGTCCACGCGTTCCCGATGTAGCGGATGCCCTCGTACGGGCGGGTCTCGCCGGCCCAGTCGAGCCCGTTGAGCGGTTCGAGCTGGTAGCCGCCGGCGGTCGTCCACGCCGGCACCGTCACGCCGTCGTTGGTGACGGACGTGACGGTGACGCAGTCGTGGATGCGGATGAGGTCCTGGCCGACGGCACGCGGGGCGTACACGCGAGTGCTCGCCGATCCGCTGGCCACCGTCCAGGTGCGGCCGGTGACCTTGCGGATCAGCGACTGGGTGTAGAGCCGGACGCCGTCGAGGACGTCGTAGTCGTCGACGGCCGTCTCGACGACACGCAGGTAGTCAGCGAGGTCCTCGACGGACGGCAACGACGACGGCATGGCTCACTCCTCGGTGGGGGCGACCTCGGCGGGCTCCTCGGTGGACTTCGGCGGGCGGCCACGACGCTTCGGCTCGGCAGCGACCTCGGACTCGACGTCCTCGGCGGGCGGCTCGGGCTCGGGCTCGGCGGTGACGTCGAGGACGAGATGCTTCGCGCCGTCGAGGCCGTCCACCCACTTCACGGGAGCGGTCACGATCACGAGCTCGCCGCTCGCGATCTTCTCGTTCCACGTGTCGAGCAGCGTCCCGCCGGCCGGCACGTCCATCTCGAACAGCGTCCCGCCCGCACCGCGGACGACGACCGTGGTCGCCATCAGCGCGGCACCCGGATCGCGTACACCTTGCCGGTGAACGACGCGGCGAGGTCGATGTTGACCGTGCCGTCGTTCTGGATGAACCGGGCCGACTCGAGCCCGGCGACGGTCATGTCGCCCGACGTGGCCGGGACGGTGATGTCGAGGTTGCCCTGGCCGGCCGACATCGCGGGCGGGTTGTCGCCGGCGACGATCGTGGCGACCCGGTTGGAGCCGTTGGTGTTGGTGAACCGGAAGATGAACTCCTCCAGCGGGTAGCCGCCCAGGTCGACCGAGTGGCCGTTGGTGGGGTCGGCGGTCGTGCCCGCCGGCGACGTGGCGCCGGTGCGGGACAGGGTCTCGACGGTGACTGCGGTGCGAGCCATGGTGGCCCCTTTCGTGAGGAACTGGTGGTGGTGCGAGGAGGGACGAACGATGCGTGGGCCACCGACCGGAGTCGGTGGCCCACGCCCGGAGGATCAGGTCTGCGAGGCGACGACGGTGGCGATCGCGTCGGGGCGGACGAGCTTGGCGCCGTACACGTGGAGGCCGCGCACGCCGGTCGCGACCTTCGTCTCGAGACGCAGGGTCTCGATGTTGAGGATCTGCTCGGCGTAGCTGATCGCCATCGGGTGGCCGGCGATCACCGCGTAGTCGTCGCCCGTGACGAACGGGGCGTTGTTGGACTTGAGCACGGTGAAGCCGAGCGCCTGGCCGATGACGCCGTTGCGCAACGCCATGTCCGAGCCCGATGCGTCGACGCGGACGAACTTGTCCTCCTCGAGCAGCAGCCCGTGGTACCACGGCGGCACCACGCACCAGCGGCCCTCGGCGGGCACGTTGGCCTCGTCGAGCTTCACCGACAGCTTGCGCAGCTGGGTGTAGGCGAGCGCGGCGGTCGTGACCGAGACGGTGCCGATCTGGTTCGCCGACGCGGCGCCGGTGTACAGGCCGGCGACGTACTGGTCGGCGGTGTCGCGCAGCTTGTACGCGGCCTGGGTGAGCGCCTGCTCGAGTGCGCCGGACGCCTGCGCCTCGTCGATGTCGTCGACCGAGAAGGAGAAGATCTTCTGCTGGTCGATGCGCAGCTGGCGGTCGGCGTCGGTGAGCGTCTCGTAGGTGACGGTCGAGTTCTTGGTGTACGACGACACCGTCGGATCCGAGATGCTGCGGATGTGCACGGTGTCGCCACCGGCACGGATCTCGCCCTCGTAGTCGCGGTTGACGACGCCGGCCTGGGCGTAGACGAGGGACTTCTCGAGCACGCCGAGCGGGACGGACGCCCAGATCTCGGGGATGAAGCTGATGGCCATGGGGGATGGTCCTTTCGGAGAGGGGTGGTGGTGGTCAGCCCATCAGCGAGGCCAGGAGCCCCGCCTTCCGGGCGGCGTTGATCTCTTCGTGACGCCCCTGCTTCGCGGCCTGCTTGAGCTGGTCGGCCGTCCACTGGGCCTGCTGGCCGCCCTGCCGGCCGCCGTCGGCGGACCCGGGTGCGGGCTTCGGCTTCCCGAACAGGTACGGCTTCGCGTCGCGCAGCGCCTTGATCGCGTCGTCCACGCCCTTCACCTCGTCGCCGTCGACGGTGACCGCGTCGGCGGGGAGCAGGGCGAGCACGGCGTCGGCGTCGATCGCTCCGGCCTTCACGGCGGCGGCCGACACGGCCGCACGGGTGAGAGCTCGGGCGATCCGCTCCTCGGCGGCCTTCGCTCGCTCCTCGGCCGCGGTGGCGGCAGCCTGAGCTCGTTCGAGCTCCGACTTCGACGCCTCCTCGATCTTGGCGAGCTTCTCGGCGGCGGCAGCGTTCGACTTCGCGCGCTGCTCGTGCTTGCGGGCCTCCGACTTCCAGCGAGCCAGCTCTGCAGCCAGGTCCGGGGTGTCGGTCGTGGTGTCCGGGGTGGTGGGGTCGTCGGGGGTGGTGACGTCCGTGTCGGTCGTCGTGGGGGTGGTGTCGGCCATGCGGCTTCCTTTGGTGCGTGCCACAGCTCCCGTGCGGGTGTCGTGGCGGGATCTCTCAGGCGGGCGGCGTCTGCTGGCCGGCGTCGAGGCCGAGCCGTGCACGCGCTTCCGCGTCGCTCAGGAACGGCACGCGCAGCAGCGCGCGCTCGTCGATCAGCAGCTCCCGGAACCGGGCGATCTGCGTCTGCGAGTAGCCGGCGTCCTCCCACAGCTGATGCAGCGGGACGCCCATCGACATCTTCTTCAGCAACGAGTCGGTGTGCTCGGCCTCGCTGCGCGACTCCGGATCGGTCCAGATCGTCTCGGCCGACTCGGCCTGCGAACGCTGCGCATCGCCGAGCACCGCGAACGCGAGCCGCAGCACTTCCTCCCACGACTCACCGAAGTGACGCTGCCGCGACCGGCACTTCGCGATCAGACCCGTCTCCGTCGCCTTCAGCGACTCACCCGACGGGAACGACCCCGACGAACCGAGCAGGTAGTGCGGAGGCGTCCGGGTCCGCGACGCGAGGGACTGCACCCGGTTCTCGAGCGCCGACACGTAGTTCTTCAGGTCGGTCTCACCGAACTCACCGAACTTCGCCTGGTCGTTCTCCGTGTGGAACAGCCGGTCGACCGACGGCCGCCAGCTCTCGAGCGGGTCGCCGGTCATCGGGTCCGTCGGGATTTCCACACCGGTCGCCCACCGCTGCTTGAAAGCCGTGTACTCGGCGGCGACCATCATGTCGCACACCAGCTTGTTGATCTGGTTCTGCACCGAGATCACGTCAGCGATCTCCGAACGACCCTCGCCGAGCAGCCGCGGCCGGTTCCGGAACTCGACGATCGGCACCGCGCCGAGCGGGTTCTCGACGACCGCCTCGTCACCCTCGAGCGGCTTCCACATCGCACCGAGCACACCCAGCCGCCGATCACGGCCCATCTCGGTCGAGTAGTCGGCGAGCGTGATCGCCCGCTTCGCCTGGAACTTGTGGATCTCACCGGGCAGGTACACGTTCGCGCGGACGTCGCCGGTCCACTCGTCGACCCACGCCTTCAGCGCCGCGGCACGCTTCCGGGTCGAGCCGGACTCGTAGGCGACGAAGCACTGCGACGGGTGCTCGACGGTGATCTCCGGCCGCTCGTCCTGGCCGAACCACACCATCGCGTACGCCGAACCGGTCTGCAGCGCCGTCGAGTGCAGCATCTCCGAGTCGGCGTCGAGGCAGTTCTCCTGCCACACCTTCCACGCTTCGGTGTCGCCGGCAGGCTGATCGCCCATCCGGAACCCCTCGACGTGAAGCCGTTCCTCGACAGCATCGACGACGAGCGCCATCCAGTTGTCCGACACACCGCGCAGCATCGACGAGAACTCCTGCCGGTACTCGCTGGTGACGAACGAGAGCGGATGCTGGCCGTCGTAGTAGGCCTCGCACCGCTGGATCTCGGGCGCTCGGGTGATCAGCCGCCTGTAGAGGTTGACCAACCACCACTCGGGCGAACGTGTCTGCATGCGTTCGCCTCCAAGGGGTGCGTCATCCGACGAGTCGGAGCTGCGCGACGCCTCTGGCGCCACGCGAGATGTTGCAGGTTCGATGCGCGAGGGCGACGTTTGCCCACACGTGCTCGCCGCCATGGGCGATCGGAATCAGGTGGTCCACGGTCGCGCCCATCGGCTGCTTCGCCGTGCCTGCGACCTTCGGCACGCGCTTCGAGCAGAGGTGGCACACCCAGCCGTCGCGCTCGCCGAGCAGCGTCCAGTGGATGTCCTGGTCGCCGACCCGAACGGCGTCAAGACGGCGCGCCTCTGCGGCTGAGCGGAGCGACTTGCGATGGTCGTGGGCGCAATCGGCGCAGCGGCTTCCGCCGCCGTGCCGATGCTCGTCGCCGCATCCCGGGCAGATTCGAGGCGGCACGGAGTCGTGGTGCTCGGCCAGCTTCTTCGCCTGAGCTTGCTGGTGACTCGGTTTGGCCCTCTTGTAGTTGTTGAAGCACTCCCGACAACGCGCCCCAGCGGCGCCCGGATGCTGGGATCGCGACCACGGAAGAAACGGCCTGTCGCACCCCTTGCAGATCTTCGCCTCGCCACCGATCGACGGAAGGTCCCGCTTCTTGGGACCATGCTTCGCCCGCAAGTGAGCCGACAGCCGATGCCATTCGCGCGTGCCAATCAGCTTCTCGGGCGGGAGGCAAGAGCAGCAGAAACGGCGCGGCTTCGTTCGTGACGGCTCGACAACGCGGCCACATTCGGGGCACTTCTCGTTCATCGGCACAGCATCTCCGCACTTCCGCACCATGCGTTTCGTGCGGCTTCCGCACTTCCGCAGAAGGGGCTCATCGCGGTCGCCGGGCGCCGCGGGTGTGCATCGTCTTCGACTTCTT
>WBZL01004883.1_pt1 | contig 11354 bp, 12 predicted proteins | sample 5204291 | NCBI WGS metagenome assembly WBZL01 (sample SAMN12344345, study PRJNA552823) | activated sludge metagenome | biome: Activated sludge suspended growth; feature: Nitrification reactor; material: Wastewater; isolation source: activated sludge from nitrification reactor of wastewater...
GTTCGATGCCGATCGAATGGGAATTGACATCGGTGACACCGCCCCATGCCCCTGCCCCCGCGTGCCAGGCCCGCGCCGCCTCGGGCACCAGCGCCTCCACCACGCCCGCCTCGGAGACGAGGTAGTGCGCGGAGACCTCGGCCGCCGGGTCGCAGAGGCGGGCGCGGGCCTCGCCGCAAGAAGGCATTCCGGTGTAGTGGATCACCACCAGATCGGGCCGCACCCCGCCGCGCCGCTCGCCGAAATTCGGCGAGACGGGGTTCGGCGGGGCGGGTGCGGTCACCTCAGTTCTTCGCCTGCTGGAACGGCGTCGGATCCCAGTAGCAGGCGAAGCCGTCGCCGTCCGGGTCGAGGTTCTTGGGATCGCGCTTCGGCCCGCCGGAGGACAGGAACGCCTGCTGCGCAGCCTCAGGCGAGGGGTAGCGGGCGCAGGCCTTCTCGCTGCTGGAAAGCGCGATGCGAGAGCGGGGATAGACCGCCTCGCCGAGCCGGTTCGGCGCCTTCAGCGCATATTGCACGAGATCGACCGCCTTCGCCGCCTCAGGACTCCGTTCCGGGAGTTCGGTTGGCTGGACCTGCTGATAGGCCGCGCGGTTCTGGGCAATGCGGGCCTTGTCGGATTCGATCGACTCGCGCGACGAGACGGCGGTAAAATCGTTCTCGTCCGAGATGCCGGAATGGTCCGGAGAAGCCGCGGTCGCGGCGGGCGGATAATAGCCCGGCGTCTCGGCGACGGCCGCGTTCGCCGGCGGCACGCCCGCAGGCAGCGCACCGGAGGGCTGCTGCGGAGCGATGGGCGCGGCGATTGTGGCCGGGCCGATCCCGGCCTGCGCCAGTTCGGCTGCCGTGGGTGCGCCGGTCCCGGCCGGGGCAGCCGCACCGGCGTAGGCTCCGGCGGGCGCGGGAAACGGCACGGCTGGGTTCTGCACCGGGCCCTGCACCGTCTGCACCGGGGCGGATGCGGCAGCGACTCGTGCGGCCTCCGCCTCGGCGACGCGGCGCCGCTGGTAGGAGCTATAGTCCTCGAACCCGACACCCGCCGCGCGGCTGTCCGGGACCGGCGGCTGGCAGCCGGCGAGAAGCAGGACGGCAAGTCCAGAAATGACGAGCGGACGCATCGAAAACCCCTGAAGTCCCGGTCTGAGCGCGGCCCTTACCACCATTTCACCGGCTTGGAAACAAAGCCCGCCGCGCGTTCCAGCACATAGGCGTGATTCAGCAATGCCCCCTCCTCCCACGGCCGCCCGATCAGTTGCAGGCCAAGCGGCAGGCCCTGCCGGTCGAGCCCAGCGGGAACCGCGATGCCCGGCAGACCGGCGAGGTTCACCGTCACGGTGAAGACGTCGTTGAGATACATTGCGATCGGATCGGCATTCGCCATCTCGCCCAGGCCGAAGGCGGCCGACGGGGTCGCGGGCGTCAGGATCGCGTCGATGCCGTCGGCAAAGACCGTCTCGAAGTCGCGCTTGATGAGCGCGCGAACCTTGCGGGCGCGGTTGTAGTAGGCATCGTAGAACCCGGCGGAGAGCACATAGGTTCCGATCATCACCCGGCGCTGCACCTCGTGGCCAAAGCCTTCGGCGCGGGTCTTCTCGTACATCTCGGTGATGCCATCGCCCTGCGCCAGCTTCGCCCGGTGACCGTAGCGCACCCCGTCATAGCGGGCGAGGTTCGAGGACGCCTCGGCCGGCGCCACGACATAGTAAGCCGGCAGCGCGTATTTCGTGTGCGGCAACGAGATGTCGACGATCTCGGCGCCAGCGTCCCGCATCATCGCGGTGCCGTCGGCCCAAAGCTTCTCGATCTCGTCCGGCATGCCGTCCATGCGGTACTCGCGCGGGATGCCGATCTTCTTGCCGCGGATGTCGCCGGTCAATGCTGCCTCGAAGTCCGGCACCGGGATGTCGGCGCTGGTGCTGTCCTTCGGATCGTGCCCGCACATCGCCGAGAGCATGATCGCGGCATCGCGCACGTCCTTGGTCATCGGCCCGGCCTGGTCGAGCGACGAGGCGAAGGCGACGATCCCCCAGCGCGAGCAGCGGCCGTAGGTCGGCTTGATGCCGGTAATGCCCACGAAGGCCGCCGGCTGGCGGATCGAGCCGCCGGTATCGGTGCCGGTCGCGCCAAGGCAGAGGTCCGCCGCCACCGCCGCCGCCGAACCGCCCGACGATCCGCCGGGGGTGAGGGGCGCCGCATCATTGCCGCGCCGCCAGGGGTTCACGGCATTGCCGTAGCACGACGTCTCGTTGCTGCTCCCCATGGCGAACTCGTCCATGTTGAGCTTGCCGAGCATCACCGCTCCGGCGTCCTGGAGCTGCTGGCTGACGGTCGATTCATACTCCGGCCGGAAGCCATTCAGGATATTCGACGCGGCCTGGCTTGGCACGCCCCTGGTGCAGAAGAGGTCCTTGATCCCGACCGGGATGCCGCACATCGGCGGCGCATCGCCCGCCTTCAGCCGCTGGTCCGCCGCCGCCGCCCGTTCCCGCGCAATCTCGGGCGTCTTGTGGACGAAGGCATTGAGCGCGCCCGCTCCCTCGATCGCCGCAAGGCAGGCTTCGGTCAGTTCGGCCGAGGTCACTTCGCCCTTGCGCAGCGCATCCCGCGCGGCGGCAATGGTCAGTTCGTTGAGCCCGCTCATTCGACCACCTTCGGCACCGCGAAGAACCCTTCCCGCGCATCGGGCGCGTTCGACAGGATCTGCGCCTGGATATTGCCGTCCGTGACCACGTCGGCGCGTCGCTTCAGCCGCATCGGCGTGACGCTCGTCATCGGCTCCACGCCCTCCACATCGACCTCGTTCAATTGCTCCATGAAAGCCAGCACGGCCGAAAGCTCGCCCGCCAGCGCCGGCAGGTCCTCTTCCTTGACGGCGATCCGCGCCAGATGCGCCACCTTGCGCGCGGTCGAGATGTCGATCGACATGGGGCTTCACTCTTCTCTTGGATCGGGGCCTTGATCGGGGCAGGGTTTACCCGTGACAAGGCTTGCCCGCAAGGGCGCCGGCCCCCTGCGAAAGGAGCGCGCGATGAAGATCACTTGGCTCGGCCATTCCGGCTTCCGCATCGAGATCGAGGGGGCGGTGCTGCTTGTCGACCCCTGGCTCACCGGCAACCCGATGTTCCCGGCGGCGCGCCGCGCCGAGGCGATCCGCGGCGCGACCCATGTCCTCGTGACGCATGGCCACGGCGACCACGCCGGCGACGCGGTGGCGATCGCGAAGGACCTCGGCCTGCCGGTCGTCGGCATCTACGACCTGATCTCGTTCTGGGAAGGCAAGGAGTCGATCGAGGGGATCGGAATGAACAAGGGCGGCACGGTCGATCTGGCCGGCGCGAAGGTTACGATGGTGAACGCCTGCCATTCCTCCTCGCTCGGCGGCAAGGACGGGCCGATCTATGCCGGGCACGAGTCGGGCTTCATGATCGCGGGCGAAGGCCACACGATCTACGTCACCGGCGACACCACAGTGATGGCCGACATGGGCTGGATGGGCGAATACTTCGCCCCCGACATCGGCATCCTCTGCGCCGGCGGACACTACACGATGGACATGAGGATGGCGGCCTGGGCGGCGCGGAAGTACTTCGCCTTCAGGACCGTCATCCCCTGCCACTACCGCACCTTCCCGCTGCTGGCACAAAACGCGGACGACCTGAAGGCAGGCCTTCCCGGAGTGCAGGTGATCGAGCCCGAGGTGCTGGACCCGATCACCTTCTGAGGCGCCGCAAGGCGCCTCACAGCTCCCAGTAGTTCCGCGCCGGCGGCAGCGGATGGAGGCCGATGTCGCGGCGCATGCGGTCGGGCATGTCGCCTTCCCAGATGCGCGCTCGGCGGCCCGGGCGTGCGATCAACCCGGCCAGTGCCAGCGCCACCCGCACCAGTCCGTATTCCGCCACGACGGCCTGAACGGCCTCTGCGGGGCTCACGAAATCACGATTCACTTGGGCGTTCATTTTCTTCACGCGATCCGGCGGCCAGAGACCCCGGATTCCTCAATGGATGTTGACTGGAATGCCCCAAGCCGGACGAAGCGCCGGCGTCGGGATAGCTTTGATGAAAGGACGTGGCCGGTCAGTTCCGGATCATCGTCCCAACGGCACGTGCTGGTTCAGCAGCTGCGGTTGCCGGTCCAGATCATCGCCGCTCGCACCGAGCGGGCGAGGCCGGACCTTCCGCAATACGCGCCAGCACCGGAACGGAGCGTCGCGAGATCAAGATCATACATCCGGCGCCTCCTTTCCTGAGGGTGTTGGGACTGGCGCGAACATACACGAGCATTTGGGCAGACAAAGCGCGGAATTGTATCGCTCGGGCGGAAGCGATTGTATGTGTCGCCCCTGACACAATGTCGCAGGTGGGGCGCCGGCACGCTCAGTCGCGGCGGTCGCGGAAGAACTCCGTCAGCAGCGCCGCGGCCTCCGCCGCCCCGATGCCGTCGTAGACCTCGGGCGCGTGGTGGCACTGGCGGTGGGCAAAGACCCGCGCGCCGTGGGCGACACCGCCGGACTTCGGATCCTCGGCCCCGTAGTAGAGCCGGGCGATCCGGGCGAAGGAGATCGCGGCCGCGCACATCGGGCAGGGTTCAAGCGTGACATAAAGGTCGTGGCCCGGCAGCCGCTCCGATCCCGCAGCCGCGCAGGCGGCCCGGAGCGCCAGAACCTCCGCGTGGGCAGTCGGATCGCCCAGTTCCCGCGTGCGGTTCCCGGCGGCGGCGACGATGCGGCCGTCTGGCGCCGCGACGACGGCGCCCACCGGCACCTCGCCCCGCTCGCCCGCCGCGCGCGCTTCGGCGAGCGCCGCCGCCATATGGCTCGTGAACCGTCCCATGCCCCCTCTTGCCGTGCCGCCGGCCACGAAGCAAGCGCTTCCCCCGCGCGCGGAATGGCGCTAGAGGATGCGCCTCAGCCAGCCGGGGGGCGCGATCATGACCGACGAGACCGCAACGGGTGAACGGATCGCCAAGGTGATGGCCCGTGCCGGCGTCGCCTCGCGCCGGGACGCGGAAAAGATGATCGTCGCGGGGCGCGTCGCCGTGAACGGCGCGGTCGTCACGAGCCCCGCGCTTGACGTGCGGCCCGGCGACAAGGTCACGCTCGACGGCAAGCCGATCGACGCACCGCAGCCCGCGCGGCTCTGGCTTTACTACAAGCCCGTCGGCCTCGTGACCTCGGCCAGGGACGAAAAGGGCCGCCAGACCGTCTTCGACACCATGCCCGAAGGGATGCCGCGGGTGATGAGCATCGGGCGGCTCGACCTCAATTCCGAGGGCCTCCTGCTCCTGACCAATGACGGCGAGCTGAAGCGGCGGCTGGAACTGCCGTCGACAGGCTGGCTCAGGAAATACCGTGTGCGGGTGAACGGCCGCCCGAACGAGGCGACCTTCGACCCCCTGCGCCGCGGCGTCGCCATCGACGGCGAGGACCTCCAGCCTATGGAGGTGACGCTCGACAAGCAGCAGGGCGCGAATGCCTGGCTGACCGTCGGCATCCGAGAGGGGAAGAACCGCGAGGTGCGCCGGGCCATGGCCGAGGTCGGACTGACGGTGAACCGGCTGATCCGGGTCAGCTACGGTCCCTTCCGCCTGAACACCATGAAGCCCGGCGACGTGGTCGAGGTGAAGGCCCGCGTCCTGCGCGACCAGCTCGGCGCGGGCGGCGAGGAAAAGCCCCCCCAGCGCAAGCCCCGCGCCGGAGCCGCGAAGGATCCGAAGCGCGGCGGCAAGCCCGGCGTCGGGGACCGCGTCTTCAAGCCCCGGCCGCTGCGCGAGGACCGGCCCGAGGGCCACGGTGGAAACCGGTCGCGCCGCCCAGGTGCCGACACGGGCGACCGGCCGCCGCGCAGCGGCGCGCCGCGCAAGCCGCGCCCCCTGATGGGCGAGGAGACGGGCGAGCGGCCCTTCCGCGCGCGCGCCCCGCGCGCCGAAGGCGATGAGAAAAGGCCGCCGCGGAAGGCCGCCGGCGACCGCCCCCACAAGCCACGTCCGCCGCGCGAGGGTGACGAGGCGAGGCCGCCGCGGTAGTCGTTCGCGAAGGCAGCCGATGGCGACCGGGCGTTCCGGTCGCGGCCGCCGCGCCCCGACCGGGGCGAGGCTGCGACCGGCGGCCCGGACCGTCGCGAGGGCGGTAACCGCGAGGGTGGGAAGCGCGAAGGCGGCAAGCCCTTCAAGCCGCGCGGCGCTGCCGGAGGTCCGGCCCGGCCGCCACGAGCCGAGGCGCCGCGCGGCCCTCGTGGCGGCGACGACCGGCGCGGCGGCAAGCCGGGTCCGGCCCCGGGCCGCAAGCCCGGCGGAAAGCCGGGACCGAAACCCGGACCGAAGCCGCGCGGACGGGGCTGACGCCATCTGCCCCCTGCGGCGTGCTGCCGCCGCGACGTCAGGGAACCGTTTTCGGCCCTTGGACATTCCCGTTGCGCCGTGCCAGTCTGTTTCGTGTATGGTCGGGGGTAGCGGATGACGGAATCCGGGTTGCAGCGTCTTGCCTTCAACCTCCTTCTGGCGCTGACGCTTTATGTCGCGCTGACGGGTGGGGCATGAGGATCGGAGGCGCATGATGGCCGAACGGTTCGGCGGCAGGTTCAGCCCCACGCCGCAGGGCACCGACGCATCCCCTCCCCCGCACGAGGCGCCGCCAAGCCGGGCGGAGCGTCGGACGGCTTGGCTTTTCGCGGTCGCCGTCCCCTTCGCGCTCAAGGCCTTTTTCCAGGACCCGGCCGGTCTTGCCCGCTATCTCGCGGCCTTCGGCCTGCTTGTCGGGGCGGCGTGGCTCACGCGCGAGGGCGTTCGCGCGGCCGAGACCTATGCCGCCCGCCGCTCGGCCCGCCGCCCCGCCTTCCCGCGCAAGATCGCGGGCTCGGCCCTGACCGGCCTTGGCCTCTTCCTCGGCGCCTGGGGCGGGCCCGACCTGGTCGGCCCTCTCCTTCTCTGCGGCATCGGCGCGGCGCTGCACCATTTCGCTTTCGGCGCCGACCCCTTGCGCGACAAGGGCATGGCGGGACTCGACCCGTTCCAGCAGGACCGCGTGGCGCGCATCGTCGCGGAGGGCGAGGGCCACCTCGCCGAAATGCGCACGGCCGCCGAACGCACCCGCGACCGGGCGATCCTCGCCCGCGTCGAACGCTTCGCCGTCACTGCCCGCGCGCTCTTCCGCACGGTGGAGGAAGACCCCCGCGACCTGACGGCGGCGCGCCGCTGGCTCGGCGTCTATCTGATGGGCGCGCGCGACGCGACGATCAAGTTCGCCGACCTCTGGGCGCGGTCGCACGCCCCCGCCGCGCGCGCCGACTACGAGGCTTTGCTCGACGACCTCGAAACGACCTTCGCCCGCCGCACCACCGCGCTTCTGGAAGACAACCGGACCGACCTCGACATCGAGATCTCGGTCCTGCGCGACCGCCTGAAGCGCGAGGGTGTGCGTCTGGCGGACCCAGCCCCAGCCACAGTGGAGAGTGACCATGTCCAGCGTCCGTGAAGATGCCGCCCGCGCCCTGGCCGCCGTCGAGGAAGTGACCGCCGTCGTGCTTCCGGAACCCGCGGCCGAGGTGATACCGCTCGAGAAGGCGCCCGCGCCCCTGGCCGAGGCGATCCGCAGGCGCATCGCCGAACTCGACATGACCGACACCGGCTCGATCGTGAACTTCGGCTCGGCCGCGCAGGGAGAGTTGCAGCAGATCAGCCAGGCGATGCTGGCCGACGTGCGCAACAAGGACGTGGGCCCGGCGGGTGACTCGTTGCGCGAGATCGTCACCACGATCCGCGGCTTCTCGGTCTCGGAGCTTGACGTGCGGCGCAAACTGTCATGGTGGGAACGGCTTCTGGGCCGCACCGCGCCCTTCGCGAATTTCCTCGCACGGTTCGAACAGGTCCAGGGCCAGATCGACAAGATTACCGGCGACCTTCTCGGCCACGAACACAAATTGCTCAAGGACATCAAGTCCCTGGACGTGCTTTATGACAAGACGCTGAACTTCTACGACGAACTTGCCCTCTACATCGCGGCAGGCGAGGCGAAACTGGCGGAACTGGATGCGACCGACATACCGGCAAAGGCCGCGGCAGTTGACGCCGCGCCGGAGGAGGGCAAGGTGATGGCGGCACAGGAGCTGCGCGACCTCCGTTCCGCGCGCGATGACCTCGAACGGCGCGTGCACGACCTGAAGCTGACGCGACAGGTCACAATGCAGTCGCTGCCCTCGATCCGGCTGGTGCAGGAAAACGACAAGAGCCTGGTGACGAAGATCAACTCCACCCTCGTCAACACCGTGCCGCTCTGGGAAACCCAGCTTGCGCAGGCAGTCACCATCCAGCGGTCGTCCGAGGCGGCCTCGGCCGTGCGCGAGGCCAATGACCTTACCAACGAGCTTCTCACCGCGAACGCGAAGAACCTCCGGCAAGCCAATGAAATCGTTCGGACCGAGATGGAGCGGGGCGTGTTCGACATCGAGGCGGTCAAGACCGCCAATGCGGAACTCATCGGCACCATCGAGGATTCCTTGCGCATCGCCGACGAGGGCAAGCGCAAGCGCGCGGCGGCCGAGGCGGAACTGAAGAAGATGGAGGCCGACCTGCGCGAGACGCTCGCCGCCGCGAAGGCGCGGACGACCGGCACCGGCACCACCCTCGGGACCAGCGTCTGAGATCATGCACCCCGCCTTGCGGTTCCTGTTGCCCCCCCTCCTTCTCGCGGTCCTCGCCGGGTGCGAACCGGTGGCCCTTGGCCCTGCCGCGCCGGCCCCGCCGCGCGACGTGGCCCCGCCGGAACCCGCCGTCGCCGCGCCCAGCGCGGCGACCGAGGCGGCCCGGGCCTACTATGCCCGGGTCGAGGCGAACTACCTCGCACAGGACCTCCTGCGCACCGACGGCGGCGGCGCCGACACACCCTTTGGCGCCCGCGATCTTGCGGAGAACTTCATCCGCATCGCCTTCTACGACGAATTTGCCGAACGCGGCGGGCGGCTCGTTGCGGCGTCCTCGGAAAACCGTCTGCACCGTTGGGAGGAACCGGTGCGCGTCGCCGTCGAGTTCGGCGCCTCCGTTCCGGCAGCCCAGCGCGCGGCGGACCGTGCGGTCGTTGCGGGCTACGTCTCACGGCTTTCCGCACTGACCGGACTGCCCATGCGGATGACGGGCTGGCGGGCGAACCATACCGTCCTCTTCCTCAACAGCGACGAGCGCTCGGCTGCGGCGACGCGGATCGCCGCGCTTGCGCCTGCGACCGGCGAGGCCGCCGTCCGCTCCGTCGTCGAGATGCCGGCCGATACCTATTGCACGGTCTTCGCGTTCACCGCGGGCAGGAGCGCGATCTATTCCCGGGCGCTGACAGTCATTCGGGGCGAATTGCCGGAGCGGCTCCGCCTCGCCTGCATCCACGAGGAGCTGGCCCAGAGCCTCGGCCTTGTGAACGACTGGCCCCGCGCCCGGCCCTCGATCTTCAACGACAATGAGGAATTCGCCCTGCTGACGCGGCAGGACGAGCTGATGCTGAAGATGCTCTACGACCCCCGGCTGAAGCCGGGGATGACCCTGGCCGAGGCGCGGCCCATCGTGGAAGCGATGGCAGCCGAACTTGTCCCGGGCGAAAGCTAGGATCAGGAGGTGACCATGGGTATTCTCGACTTTCTCACCGGCGAATTCATCGACGTCATCCACTGGGTCGATGACACGCGCGACACGATGGTCTGGCGGTTCGAGCGTGAGGGCCACGCGATCAAGTATGGCGCCAAGCTGACGGTACGCGAGGGGCAGGCGGCGGTCTTCGTCCACGAAGGCCAGATCGCCGATGTCTTCACCCCCGGTCTCTACATGCTGGAGACCAACAACATGCCGGTGCTGACGACGTTGCAGCACTGGGACCACGGCTTCCGCTCGCCCTTCAAGTCCGAGATCTACTTCGTAAATACCACCCGCTTCACCGACCAGAAGTGGGGCACGAAGAACCCGATCATCGCCCGCGATCCGGAATTCGGGCCGGTCCGGCTCAGGGCCTACGGGACCTACGTGATGCGGGTGTCCGAGCCTGCGAAGTTCCTCTCGCAGATCGTTGGAACGGATGGAGAATTCACCGCCAGCGAGATCAGCTTCCAGATCCGCAACATCATCGTGCAGGAATTCAGCCGCGTCATCGCGTCATCGGGAATCCCGGTGCTCGACATGGCGGCGAACACTGGCGATCTCGGCAAGATCGTCGCGCGCGCCATCGCGCCCGCCGTCGCGGCCTACGGGCTCGAGATCCCGGAGTTCTACGTGGAGAACATCAGCCTGCCCGAAGCCGTCGAGGCGGCGCTCGACAAGCGCACCTCGATGGGGATCGTGGGCGACCTCGGCCGCTTCATGCAGTATTCCGCGGCAGAGGCGCTCGGGCGCGGCGACGGGTCGGCCGGATCGGTCATGGGCGCGGGCGTCGGCGCCGGGATCGGCATGGCGATGGGACAGCAGTTGGGACCGTGGGGCGCCGCGCCCGCTGCGCCCGCCGCGCAGGTACCGCCGCCCCCGCCTCCGGTCGAGAAGGTCTGGCACCTAGCGCGCTCGGGCGCCGTAGAGGGGCCCTATGGCCGCGGCCATCTCGGCCGGCTCGTCCATGACGGAAGTCTCACCCGCGAAACGCTCGTCTGGGCCCCCGGCCAGGACGGCTGGAAACCGGCGGGCGAGATCGCCGAGCTCGCCCAGCTCTTCACCGTCATGCCGCCCCCGCCGCCGCCTGTTCCGCCTTCGGGTGGCTGAGTCCTGCAACCATGACGCCGGCCGAGGAGCACCGCTTTCCCTGCCCCCGCTGCGGGGCCGACCTGCGCTTCGCGCCGGGTGAGGGGCGGCTCGTCTGCGACCACTGCGGGCACAGCGAAGCGATGGCCGAGGGGTCGCGCGGCCATCAGCCGATTCCCGAGACCGACTTCCGCGCCGGCGTCGAGGCGGCGTTGCCCGACACCGAGGTCGAGGAGGCACGCTACTCGAAATGCCCCAACTGCGGGGCCGAGGTGCAGTTCGACCCCGCGGTGCATTCCACCGAATGCCCGTTCTGCGCCACCCCGGTGGTGATCGACACCGGCGCCACCCGGCTCATCAAGCCGCAAGGCGTGCTGCCCTTCGTCCTGACCGAGGACGAGGCGCGGGCGGCGCTCGAGGACTGGCTGAAGGGCCTCTGGTTCGCGCCGCGGGGGCTGAAGCAGTATGCGCGCCGCAACCGGCGCATGAGCGGCATCTATTCGCCCTTCTGGACCTTCGACGCCGAGACCCGCACCGCCTATCGCGGCCTCAGGGGCGACCACTATTACGAGACCGTCCATGTCACCCGGCAGGTGAACGGGCGCACGCAGCGGGTGCCGCAGCAGGTGATGCGGACCCGCTGGAGCCCGCGGGCCGG
>WBZL01004885.1_pt1 | contig 11353 bp, 12 predicted proteins | sample 5204291 | NCBI WGS metagenome assembly WBZL01 (sample SAMN12344345, study PRJNA552823) | activated sludge metagenome | biome: Activated sludge suspended growth; feature: Nitrification reactor; material: Wastewater; isolation source: activated sludge from nitrification reactor of wastewater...
GCAGATCCTCCGGCAGCGGCTGCTCGATCTTGATGTCGGGCGTGATGCCCTTGGCCTGGATCGACTTGCCCGAAGGGGTGTAATAGAGCGCCGTCGTCAGCCGCAGCGCGCCGTTCTCGCCCAGCGGCACGATTGTCTGCACCGATCCCTTGCCGAACGAGCGGGTGCCCAGCACCGAAGCGCGGCCATGGTCCTGCAGCGCGCCAGCGACGATCTCGGATGCCGAGGCCGAACCGCCATTGACCAGGACCAGCAGCGGCTTGCCGTTGGTCCAGTCGCCGGGCTCGGCGGCAAAGCGCGTGACGTCCTTCGGGTCGCGGCCGCGGGTGGAGACGATTTCGCCCTTGTCGAGGAAGGCATCGGAGACGCTGACCGCCTGGTCGAGCAGGCCGCCCGGATTGAGGCGCAGGTCGAGGATGTATCCCTTCAGCTTGTCGTCGGGCACGTCGGCGCGAATGGCATCGATGGCGGCGCGCAGATCGTCGGTGGTCTTCTCGGTAAAGGACGTGATCTTGAGGTAGCCGACGTCGTTCTCGACGCGGAACTTGACCGCCTTCACCTTGATGACGTCGCGGATGATGGTGATCTTCAGCGGCTCGGCGGCGTTCTCGCGGATGATGGTGAGGTCGATGGGCGTGTTGACGACGCCGCGCATCTTTTCCACCGCCTGTTCCAGCGTCAGGCCGCGCACCTCCTCGCCGTCGATCTGGGCGATGAAATCGCCGGCGCGCACGCCGGCCCGCGCCGCGGGCGTGTCGTCGATCGGGGTGATGACCTTGACGAGGTCATTTTCCATGGTGACCTCGATGCCGAGGCCGCCGAACTCGCCGCGCGTCTGCACGCGCATGTCCTGCGCGGCTTCGGCGTTGAGATAGGAGGAGTGCGGATCGAGCGAGGCCAGCATGCCGTTGATGGCGTTCTCGACCAGGTTCTTCTCGTCAGGCTCGGTGACATAGTTGGAGCGCACGCGCTCGAACACGTCGCCGAAGATGGCGAGCTGGCGGTAGACGTCCGGCGACGCCGCCATGGCGGAGTAGCCCGAGGCGCCATTCAGCAGGCTCACGACCGACGCGCCGATCACGGCGCCGGCAAACAGCAGCGAAGCCTTACGAATCATTGCCCAACCTTCCTGAATGTCGCGCAACCCACCATGGGGCAGGATCGACGGGTTTTCCATCCTTCCGGAACTCCACATAGAGCGCCGGCATCTGCTTGTCTCCCGAAAGGGCCGCGGCACCGGCCAGCCGGGTCTCGCCCATGCGTCCCACCGGCTCTCCCGCCAGTACCGACTGTCCGGGCGACACGCTCAGATTCGCCATTCCCGCGAGCACGACATGATACCCGCCGCCCGCGTCGACGATCAAGAGCTGGCCGTAGGAGCGGAACGGGCCGGAAAACAGCACCGTGCCGTCGGAAGGCGCGGTCACTATCGCCCCGGATTGTGTTTGAACCGTGTCGCCGAGCGCGTGGGCACCGGCGCCGTCCATCTCGCCGAAGCGGCGGGCGAGCCGGCCGGCCACCGGCAACACCAGCCGCCCGGTCATGGCGGCGAACGGTGTGGCGGACAGCAGCGTGCCCGGTGCCGGCAGGTTTGCCGCATCACGCGCGCGTGCCCGAGCAGCAACCAGCGCGTCGATGTTGTCGAGCAGGTCCTTGAGGGTGGTGGCGCGGGCCGCCAGCAGGTCCTGCTGGTGGCGTTCCTCCTCGATCGCCGCCTCGGAGCGCTGCAGCAGCGCCTTGCGGGCATCGAGCAGCATGGTGAGGCGGCGCGATTCCTCCGCCTGCGACAGGGCCAGCGAAGCGAGCTTGTCGCGCTCGGTCCGCTCGGCATCGGCCAGCGAGCGCAGTTCGGACAGGTCGGCAAGAAGCGCGTCCGTCTCCAGGCGAAGGTCGGGCACGACCGCGCCAAGCAGGATGGCGCTGCGCACGGAGGCGAGCGCGTCCTCCGGCCGCACCAGCAGCGCCGGCGGCGGGTTGAGGCCCATGCGTTGCAAGGCCGCCAGTACCTCGGCAAGCACGTCGCTGCGCGCGGCCAGCGAAGCGCGGACCGCGTCGACGCGCACGTCGATCGCGGCGAGGCGCTCGGCGGCAACCGCCACATCGTCGCGCAGCTTGTTTTCGGTCTTCGCCGCCTGGATGAGCGCGGCGGACACGCCGGCAATGTCCTTCGACAGGGCGGCGACCTCGCCGGCCAGGCGCGCCTCGCGTTCGTCGGACAGCGCCAGATCGCGAGCGATCCGTTCCTGTTCGGCGACCGTCGCGTCACGTCGCGCGTCGATGTCCTCGACCGCGGCGGCGGTTGTGGCGGCCATGGCGAGCGCGAGGATGAGCGGGACAGGGGCGATTCGGCGCATCGGCTGACGATAGAAAGGCTTTCCTAAATAAAGAATACCGGACCATTCCCCCGGAATGCGCCGGAAAGGCGGCGGCTTATTCGCGATGGTAGGGATGTCCCGACAGCAGCGTGACCACGCGGTACAACTGTTCGGCGGCCAGCACGCGCACCAGCATGTGCGGCATGGTCATGCGCCCGAAGGCCAGCACCAGATCGGCGCGCCGGCGCAATGTTTCGTCGTGGCCATCCGGGCCGCCGATGGCGATGACGAGATCGCGGCGCCCGCCGTCGCGCTCGCGTGCGACGAAGGCGGCCAGCCCGGCGGAATCGATGTCGCGGCCGCGTTCGTCGAGAATGACGAGCGCGGCGCGCTCGGGCAGGGCGAACAGGATGCGGGCCGATTCCTCGGCACGGCGGGCTTCGGCCCCGGCGGCGCGCGATTCGGGAAAGTCGCTGGCGCCGGCAAACTCCAGCCCGACGGCGGGACCGGCGCGCCGCAGGCGTTCGCCGTAGCGGGCGACCAGTTCGTCCTCCGGCCCCTTCTTCAACCGGCCGACCGCGATCAGCGACAGGCGCACCGGGCGCCCGTCAATGCACGCGGCCGCCGCCGAGTTCGGGCGTCAGCCAGAGTTTCTCGAGATTGTAGAACTCGCGCACCTCGGGCCGGAAGATGTGGACGATGACGTCTCCGGCATCGATCAGCACCCAGTCGGCGGCCGGCAACCCTTCGACACGGGCCGTTCCGGCGCCGGAATCCTTCAGCGCCTGCGACAGATGCTCGGCGATCGCCGCGACGTGGCGGTTGGAGCGGCCGGACGTGACAACCATGTGGTCGCCGATCGAGGATTTCTGCCGGATGTCGATGGAGACGGTGTTTTCGGCCTTGGAGTCCTCGAGACTGGCGAGGACGGTGGCGAGGGCCGGCGAGCCATCGGTCATGGCGGTCACACCGGTCGGGGAAGGTTCGGGCGCGGCCTTCTTCCGCGTGGACGTTCTCAGTGTCGTTCCTCTCGGTTCGTGGGGGCACCGTGCAGCGCCATGTCCCGTAGATAGGCGAAGTCGCGTGACAGTTTCAAGGCGTTTGAGCCTTGCCGGTCCCGTCTTCGGGAAACTGGGTTTCCGGAATCTGCGGCGCCTGCACCGGATGCGGGGCAAAACCGACATGGCCGCCGGGTTGTGCTTCCCTCAAGGTGAGACGCCAGATGACAAAACCGGCGAAGACCACGGCGAAGCCGACGGCGAGCGGATAGAACGCGCCTGTGCCGAAACGCGCGGTCAGCGCGGTGGCGACGCCCGGCGCGATGAAGGCCGACAGCGCCCAGCAGAACAGCAGCGTTCCCGACATCATCACCTGGTCCTCCTTGGCGGCGCGATCGCCGGCATAGGCGGAGGAGACGGCGTAGATCGATTCGGTGGCGCCATCCCACAGGATGAAAACGGCCATCATGGCAGCGAAGGCGGCCCCCTCGACAAAACCGGAGGCGATGCCGCCTAGCGCCGACATCACAGCCAGGCCGACCAGGACCATGCGGCGGTCGACGCGGTCCGACAGCCAGCCGGCCGGCCACTGCACGAGCAAGGTGCCGAACGGCATGGCGAACAGCAGCAGCGCCACCTCGTTCTTGCCGTGGCCGATGGCCGACAGGTGGATCGGCGTGAACGAGCCGACGAGCATCGACATGCCGCCGACGGCGAACATGCCGGCGACCGCGACCGGGGAAATCGCCCAGGCGCGGCGGATGGAGATGCCGGCGCTTGGCGGCGGCGGTGGCGGGGCGGGCAGCCGCGTCAGCCCGACCGGCAGCAGGCTTACCGCGGCGATCAGCACGGCGATGACCGGGCCGGCATGGCTCTCGATGGCGATCGGCCGCAACAGCAGCGATCCGGTGCCAAGCCCCATGATATAGAGCGTATAGAAAACCGCCATGACCCGGCCGCGCACATTGTTGGCGACGGCGTCGTTCAGCCAGCTCTGCGAGACGATGAACAGGCCGTTGATGCCGAAGCCGTAGAGAATGCGCGCCAGCAACCAAAGGCGCGGTTCGACGGCAAGCGCGATCATCGCGTCGGAGGCGATGATGATGGCCGAAAAGGCCAGGTAGGCGCGCGGGTGACCGATGCGGCGCACCAGTGGCGAGGCGGCGAGGCAGCCGACCATGCCCCCGGCCGACAGCGCGGTGGCGATCGAGCCGGCCCAGACCGGATCGTAGCCGTCATGGCCGAGCCGGATGGGGACGTAGGCGAACATCAGTCCGTTGGCGATGGCGACCAGCGTCATCGAGGCGATGATGCTCGCCACGGCGAAGGGATTGTCGGTTGTGGGCGAAGCCTGGGCGCCGTGTGTCATGGCCCTTAGTGCCATGCGCCCGCTGCGCCCGCCGGAGCAAAAACGACCGGCCGGTGTCGGATCGTCAGGACTAGCCGAGCCGGTTGCGGATCGCGGTCGACGACAGCGACGATCGCGGCCCGTGAATGAAGGTCCAGGCCGGTGCCTTCATGCGGGCAAGGCGCGGCGCATCGGTCTCGTCCACGCGGGCATAGTCGAAGGTCTTGGCCATGATGGAGGACAGGAACGACAGCGTCGAACCGGGGCGGTCGACGACGGCGATCGGGAAGGTCGCGGCGATCTTTTGCCAGCGTTGCCAGCGATGGAAATCGCGCAGGCTGTCGGCCCCCATGATCCAGACGAAATCGACGCCGGGATTGCGGGCCTTGACGAGCGCCAGCGTGTCGGCGGTGTAGCGGACGTTGTGCGCCCGCTCGAAGGCGGTGACGACGATCTTCGGGTTGCGGGCGATGGCGCGCGAGCGGGCGATGCGGTCGGCAAGCGGCAGCAGTTCTCGCGCGTTCTTCAGCGGGTTTCCCGGCGTGACGATCCACCAGAGCCGGTCGAGCCCGAGCCGGCGCAGCGCGATTTCGGCGACGAGGGCGTGGCCGGCATGGGGCGGGTTGAACGATCCGCCGAACAGGCCGACCGCCATGCCCTTCTCCACATGCGGCATGCGCAGGTCGGCCGGGGCGGGCGCCGCTGTCAGGGTCGCACCTGTCCGGTGCCGCGCACACGGTACTTGAAGGAGGTGAGCTGCTCGACCCCGACCGGGCCGCGCGCATGCATGCGCCCGGTGGCAATCCCGATCTCCGCACCCATGCCGAACTCGCCGCCATCGGCGAACTGGGTGGAGGCGTTGTGCAGGAGAATGGCGGAATCGACCTCGGCGAAGAACCGTTCCACCACGCCGGCATCCTCGGCGATGATCGCCTCGGTGTGGTGCGAGGAATACCGCGCGATATGCTCGATCGCCTCGCCGACACCGTCGACAAGTTTCACGGCGATGACCTTGTCGAGGAATTCGTGGCCGAAATCCTCCGGGTGCGCCGCAACGACGCCGGCGATCTTCTGCAATTCGCCTTCGGCGCGCACCTCGCAGCCCGCCTCGATGAGGTCGGCGATCATCGGCGCGCCGTGCGCGGTGTAGAACCGCCAGTCGATCAGCAGGCATTCGGCGGCGCCGCAGATGCCAGTGCGGCGCATCTTGGCGTTCAGCACCACGGCGCGGGCCATCCCCGGATCGGCGGACTTGTCGACATAGACATGCACGATGCCTTCCAGATGCGCGAACACCGGCACCCTGGCCTCGGCCTGCACGCGGCCGACCAGGCTGCGGCCGCCGCGCGGAACGATCACGTCGAGATTGCCGGAGAGGCCGGCGAGCATTTCGCCCACGGCGGCACGGTCGGCGGTCGGCACCAGCTGGATCGCGTCCGCCGGCAGGCCGGCCGCAACGAGGCCCTCGACCAGCGCGGCGTGGATGGCGGCGGAGGATTCCAGCGAATCGGAGCCGCCCCTGAGGATGACCGGGTTGCCGGCCTTCAGGCAGAGCGCGCCGGCATCGGCGGTGACGTTGGGACGGCTTTCGTAGATCACGCCGATCACGCCGAGCGGCGTGCGCACGCGTTCGATGTGCAGGCCGTTCGGCCGATCCCACGCGGCGATGACCTCACCGACCGGATCCTTCAGTTCGGCGATGGCGCGCACCCCGTCCGCGATGGCGCGCAGGCGCTGGGAATCGAGCCGCAGCCGGTCGATGAACGACGCGGCGAGCCCGGCGACCTCGGCTTGCGCCACATCGATGGCGTTGGCATCGAGGATCAGGGTCTCTCGGCGCCGGATCGCCTCGGCCATGCCGATCAGCGCGGCGTGCTTGCGCTCGGCGGAAGCCAGCGCCAGCGCCCGCTCGGCGCCGCGCGCCTTGGCGCCGATGCCGGCCATCAGCGTTTTCACGTCGGGGATCTCAGCCATGGTCGTCATCCGGACGGGTGAGGGCGAGGTCGTCGCGATGGATGAAGGCGGCCCGGGCTTCGTAACCGAGTACCGCGGCGATGTCGGCGGTCTTGCGACCGGCGATCCTTACCGCGTCGGCGGCATCATAGGCAATGAGGCCGCGTGCGACCTCGCGGCCGTCCGGCCCGAGCACCGCCACCGTGTCGCCGCGCTCGAAGCGCCCGTCGACACCGGTGACGCCGGCCGACAACAGGGACTTGCCCGAACGCAGCGCGGCCACCGCGCCAGCGTCCACATGCACCCTTCCGGCCGGTTCCAGATGGCCGGCGATCCAGGCCTTGTAGGCGCGCGCCGGCTGCGGTGCGGCGCGGAACAGCGTGTGGCGCGCACCGGCGCCGATGGCGGCGATCGGGTTCATCGGCTCGCCGCGCGCGATGATCATGGCGGCACCGGCAGCCGTGGCGATCTTGGCGGCATCGACCTTTGTGCGCATGCCGCCACGCGACAGTTCCGAAGCCGCCTCGCCGGCCATGGCCTCGATGTCGAGGGTGATGCGCTCGACGAGCGGGATGTGGATAGCGGCAGGGTCTCTTGCCGGCGGCGCGCTGTAGAGCCCGTCAATGTCGGACAACAGGATGAGGAGATCGGCGCCCATCATGGCGGCGATGCGGGCGGCGAGCCGGTCATTGTCGCCATAGCGGATCTCGGCCGTTGCCACCGTGTCGTTCTCGTTGATGACCGGGACGGCCCTGAGGTTGAGCAGGGTGGAAATGGTGGCGCGGGCATTGAGGTAGCGCCGGCGCTCCTCGGTGTCGCCGAGGGTCAACAGGATCTGTCCGGCAACGATGCCGCGCGCGCCGAGCGCCTCGGACCAGGCGTGCGCCAGCGCGATCTGGCCGGCGGCGGCGGCGGCCTGGCTTTCCTCCAGCTTGAGGGCGCGGCGCCCGAGGCCGAGGATGGCGCGGCCGAGCGCGATGGCGCCCGACGACACGACCAGCACATCGGCGCCACGCGCGGCAAACGCGGCGATGTCGGCGGCGACGGAGGCCAGCCAGTCGCGCCTGAGGCCGGTTGCGCGATCGACCAGCAGGGCCGAGCCGATCTTGATCACGACGCGACGGTAGGGGGCGAGCGCGGTCATTGCCCCGGCTCCCAGCGCGCCGGCGCGGGCCGGTGTTCGGCTTCGCGGCTTTCGGCTACGGCGGCGGCCACGGCGCGCAACACGGGCTCCAGGCCCTCGCGCGTCGCCGAGGACAACAGGAGCGGGGTCGAGCCGCAGGCGCGCTTGAGCGCCGCGAGCTTCCTTGCGCGGGCACCCGCGTCGAGCAGGTCGGCCTGCGAGAGCACGACGATTTCGCGTTTTTCGGCCAGGCCGTGGCCATACGCCTCGATTTCGCGGCGGACCGTGCGCCAGGCCTTTGTCGGACTGTCCTCGCGCGCCGAGACGAGATGCACCAGCACGCGCGTGCGTTCGACATGGCCGAGGAAACGGTCGCCGAGCCCGACGCCCTCGTGCGCCCCTTCGATGAGGCCGGGAATGTCGGCCAGCACCAGGTCGCGCCCGTCGATGCGGGCGACGCCGAGGCCCGGATGGAGCGTGGTGAAGGGATAGTCGGCGATCTTCGGCCTGGCTGCGGTGACGCAGGACAGGAAGGTCGACTTGCCGGCGTTTGGCAGTCCGACGATCCCGGCGTCGGCGATCAGCTTCAGGCGCAGGATGATCCACTGTTCGTGGCCCTCCTGGCCGGGATTGGCATGGCGCGGCGCCTGGTTGGTGGAACTCTTGAACCAGGCATTGCCGAACCCGCCATTGCCGCCCTTGGCCAGCCGGAAGCGGTCGCCGACCTTGACGAGGTCGCAGATGACCGTCTCGCCATCCTCCTCAAGGATTTCGGTGCCCGCCGGCACCTTCAGCACGATGTCGGGCGCATTGGCGCCGGCCCGGTTGCGGCCCATGCCGTGACCGCCGGTCCGCGCCTTGAAATGCTGCTGGTAGCGGTAGTCGATGAGCGTGTTCAGCCCCTCGACGGCTTCAACCCAGACATCGCCGCCGCGCCCGCCGTCGCCGCCGTCCGGGCCGCCGAACTCGATGAACTTCTCGCGCCGGAACGAGACGCTGCCGGCGCCGCCATCGCCGGAGCGGATGTACACCTTGGCCTGGTCGAGGAACTTCATCGGGCATTGCCTTTCGCCGGCGAGGCTCTACAGGATCGGACCGGCTTTGCAAACACGGCGCGAGCGCCGGCCGGGGAGACAGGCCGATGAAATGCGTGAGCTACAACATCCATTTCGGTGTCGGCGCCGATGGCCGATACGACCTGGCGCGCATCCTCGATCCGGTGGCCGACGCCGACGTCATCCTGCTGCAGGAGGCAACGCGGTACTGTCCATGGAACGGGCAGGCCGACATGCCGGCCGAAATCGCCGCGGCGCTGCCGGACCGCTTCTGCCATTTCCACCCTGCCACCGATGTCGTGTTCGGATCGGCGGTTGAAGCGGGTCGCGCGGTATCGCGCCGGTTCCAGTTCGGCAACATGATCGTGTCGCGCGCCGAACCGCTGACGCTGCGCGCGCACCTCTTGCCGCGCCTGCCGCGGCGCGACCGTCTCAACCTGCAGCGCGGGGCGCTGGAGGCGCTGCTGGCGACGCCCGCCGGGCTGACGCGGTTCATCGTCACGCACCTTGACCATGTCGATCCGGCGGAGCGGATGGCGCAGGTCGAGGCGCTGCGCCACATCGCGCTTCTTGACGATGGCGGCGCGCTCTCCGGCACCGGCGAGATCGGCTTCCCCGACGTGCCGGGCGCCACCGGCACGGTGATCGCGGGCGATTTCAACTTCGAGCCGGAGGATCGGGAACATGCGGCCCTGCGCGGCGCAGGCGAACTGGTCGACGTCTCGGCGGCCGATCCCGGCTGGACCTGCCACGATCCGGCGCGCGCCGTCCCGCATCACCGGATCGACCATGTGTTCGCCACGGCCGGCCTTGCCGGTCGCGTGACCGGCGTGCGCATCGATCATCTGGCCTCGGGGTCCGATCATGTGCCGGTGCATTTCACGGTCGACTGACGGGTTCACTTGCCGGCCCAGTTCCGCAGCCCCGCCCAGACCCGGCGCTCCAGCACGTAGCACTCCACGGCAACGCGGCCGGCAAGCAGCGTGTCGCGCATGCCCTGCCCGGCGAACTGGAAGCCGCATTTGTGCAGCACACGGCGCGAGGCATCATTGCGCATGCGCGTCCAGGCGGTGAGCCGCCCGGCGCGTACGGCGCCGAACGCGTGGTCGACAAGCGCCTGCGCGGCTTCGGTGGCAAAGCCCGATCCCTGGTGCGGCAGGCCGATCCAGTAGCCAAGCTCGAGGTCGCCGTCACGATGGTTGAGGCCGGCACAGCCGAGGAAGGCGCGGTCGGCCTTGCGCTCGACGGCCAGATGCAGGCCGTTTGCCGGATCGGCGGAAAACGCCAGGAATGCCCGCGCCTCCGCCTCGCCATAGGGGTGCGGCATGGCGGAGAGCATGGCGGCGATGCGGCGCTCGCCGGCAAGGCCGGCAAGTGCCGCCAGGTCGGCCTCGCCCGGCAGGCGCAGCCTGAGCCGGAGGGTGTCGATCAATGCGGGTGCTGCAATTCCGGATGACATGGCCCGGCCTCCTCACGCCGCCCTGATCGCGGGCGCGAACGCCCACCGGCACCGGACCGCGTCGGTGGTCGCGCCCCGGCTCGGCGACCAGCGCCGCGCCGTGCCGGCGACGACGAAGCCGAGGCCGGACAGCAGGCGCAACGCTTCCGGCCGATCCGCCGGCACGGTGGCCTCGATCCGGCCGGGGCCTCCCGGGCCGCCCAGGTCGGCAAGAACGGCGCCGAGTGCCTCCTGCATAAGCCCTTGGCCGCGCCATGCCCGTCCGAGTGCGAAGTCAAGCGCGCCGGTGGCATGCCCGATGCGCACCAGCCCGGCCAGACGCTGGCGATGCAGGGTGAGGACGGACGCCTCGCCGGACTTCGCCGCGGCCGTGGCCTCGGCAAGGAAGCGGGCGGCTGCATCCGGCCCGCCGGGATCGACGGCGAACGCCTCGGCGATGTCGGCTTCGCAGAACAGCTGGCCGAGCATGTCGGCGTCGACATCGAGCGGTGGCCGGAGCGTCAGTCTCCTCGTCACCAGAATCCGCATGGGAAGTCCTCCAGGCAAAGAAAAAGGGGAGACGGAACCCGTCTCCCCCGATCCTTTGCTGGACTGTTCCAGAAACCGGCTCCCGAGACGGGCGCCGGTTTTGAAGTGCGGAACCGGCTACTCCGCTGCCTTGGCCATCGGGTTGATGGCGACGAAGGCTCGGCCGTTGGCTTTGGACTGGAACGCCACGGTGCCGTCGCACAGCGCGAACAGCGTGTGATCCTTGCCGATGCCGACATTGGCGCCCGGATGCCACTTGGTGCCGCGCTGACGCACGATGATGTTGCCGGCGACGACAGCCTCGCCACCGAACTTCTTCACGCCGAGGCGCTTGGATTCCGAATCGCGTCCGTTGCGCGACGAACCGCCGGCTTTCTTGTGGGCCATGGACGTTCTCCTTCTTGTTCCTTATTCGCCCTTCGCGGCGTCACGGTCAACCTTGGCGCGGGGCGGCTTGCCGGCGAGAAGTTCCTTCGCCTGCTCGACCCATTCCTCGCGGGCGGTGCGTCCGCCGAGCTTCAGCTCGTCGTCGAGCTTCGCCATGGCGGACTCGTCGAACGCGGCGATCTGGGCA
>WBZL01004888.1_pt1 | contig 11346 bp, 9 predicted proteins | sample 5204291 | NCBI WGS metagenome assembly WBZL01 (sample SAMN12344345, study PRJNA552823) | activated sludge metagenome | biome: Activated sludge suspended growth; feature: Nitrification reactor; material: Wastewater; isolation source: activated sludge from nitrification reactor of wastewater treatment...
AGTTATATAGTTATCCATCCTCAAGAGGGGCTATTCGAGACGGGCTTCCTGCAAATACTACAACTTATAGTTGGGGTTTAAGGGATGTCATCGAATGGGGAACGTGGAGATACATATTCTCTGGTGAAGATCGCAGCCTTGAATTGTTAATGGGGCTTATGCAGGATGTTTTTCAATATGTTTCTCAGCGTAGAGACAATACAATGTCTGGCTTCACATTAAACCAAAGCCGAGTGGTGCATTTTGATGCTTTGGTTGAGTGGATAAACAATGCTGTAAGCGATGAAGAGCATTATCTGCGTACACGTAGTCATTCACCGATGACAATTGAAGCTGCAGTGCGACGTTTGAGAAATGCGCTTAATAGCAATCCAGTTCTTTTAGGAGATGCAACCACTGGAAAACCACCTTTGTTTGCTAACCCAGGTAATTTTGGCCCCATTGTAGTTGATATAGATGCACTTCCAACTAACACCCAACGCTTCATTGTTGCCAGCATTATTGAATATATAAAAACAGATCGCCGTAACAATGCGGGGCGGCATCAGGTATATATTTTGATGCTAGATGAGCTTAACCAATATGCTGGGCGTAACAACCGGGATGAAATCGCGCGTTTATTTGAGCATGTCGCGGCCCAACTTCGAAGCCAGGGGATTATCCTGTTTGGTGCACAACAAAAAGCATCCGATGTCATTGAACTTGTATTTGAAAATTCAGCAACAAAGGTGCTAGGAAATACTGGGTCTGGCGAAATTGGACATAGTATTTGGACGCGTGAACTTTCAGCTGACGTGCGTTCACGAGCGATACAGTTACGAAAAGAAGAAAAATTGGTTATGCAGGATGGATTTAGATACCCTATGGCCCTCAAATTTCCTGATAATCCTTGGGCAACAAAAGAACGCTCTGCACAAATTTTGCCAGATGAAAACGTAACCTTATCTGAGGAGGTGGAACTATGAAAATATTACATACTGCCGATTGGCATATTGGAGCGAAGTGGGGCATTGTTGACCGAACAGAAGACTTGCTAGAGCGAGCCGTTCCTGATATTGTCAATCTAGCTATTAACGAGAAGGTGGATATGCTTCTTGTCGCTGGTGACATCTTCGAAAGACAAACGAATGACTCAGTGCAAAGCGCAGCGGAGATTTTGCGAGAACCATTTCGTGAACTACTGGATGCTCACATTGATATTGTTCTGCTACTTGGTAACCACGATAGCCCACCTTTGTTCAAATTCTTGCGTAGCGCTATTCAATTAGTTGAAGGAGATAAGGCCAATCGTGGGCGGCTACATATTCTGAATAGCGCTTGGGTCACAACTTGTAAAAATTTACAGATTATTCACCTGCCTTACATGCGACCCGAACATGCTGCAAAAACCTTGCAGGAAAATTTCGCAGATCTGCCAGATACAGTTGAAATGGCAAATTGGACAATTGGGCGAAAACTAGACCAAATTGCTCATAAACTACGAGAAAGAATTGACCATCGTTTACCAGCTCTAATGGCCTATCATGGTACGGTACAGGGAACAACCATTGGAACTAATGAAAAGACTTATGAAATAACCTATCACCAGGATTTCATGCTATCTCCCGACTCATTGTTATTCAATGATCAGGTTCCTCAATATAATGCTTTAGGACACATACACCAATATCAGGAATTATCACGGGCTGTACCAACCCGATATGCGGGTTCAATTGATCGATTAGATCGGGGCGAAAGAGAGTATGAGCCGTCAGTAATATTAGTTGAATTACCCGAAAATGGTCGTCGCGCAATTTGCGAACGACACAAGTTGCCTCGCCCTACTCCTTTTTTGGATGAGAATGTTAGTAATCAAGCAGATTTGATTGCTTTGCAGGATAGACTGGGTGCCGAAAAATGTAGTTTGGCGCTAGGACATATAACCTTAAATTGCGAGCCAGACCAAGCGTACATGCTAGATCAGGCCGTTCGTGACACATTTCCCCGCCTACAAGGGGTGAAGAATGCTGTCCAGCGTCCTCGTAATGTCACACACGATAAAGAAATGACAGCTATTTCGGACATAAAAGCTTTGGCTAACCCACCCCAAACCATTCGCTCATATATTGCTGAGAAAATGCCAGCTAATGAACGCGAGGGATTGCTCCATGCGTTAGATGTCGTTGAGGAGGCTTTAGGTCATGATCATTGAACAAATCAAGATGAAAAACTGGCTCAGTTACCCAGATAAATGGGAGTTAGCTGGTCAATACAATACCCCTTGTCTACAATTTAACGAAGAACCCGTTTCCTTGATTTTCGGGAAGAATGGTTCTGGTAAAAGTAGCATTATGGAAGCCATTCTATTTGCACTGTTCGGCGAGTATTCGCGGTCATCTGGTCGGCAGGATATTCTACAAGCCAGTGCCATTCATACAGGGCAAACTTCAGCGAGTATTGAATTGGTTTTCAATTTAAATGGACAACGTCACAAAGTACAGCGCATTCTGAATCAGAGGTCTTCTTCTACCGCTAAATATTTTCTCTGGAGAGCGAACAAAAACGAATGGGAAGTAAATTTAAGTCAGGTCAAGGAGGTAAATGACAAAATTGTTTCTCTGCTTGGTATAGAACGGGAATTATTCTCTGGGACGGTAATTTTGGAGCAAGGGAAAACAGGTCGCTTTATGGAGCTTAAACCTAGTGAACAGGTTAATCACGTAATAAACTTGTTGGGGTTAAATGCGTATGCCCGATATCACCAAAAAGCTAAAGAACTAGCGAATGATTGCCAGCGTCGTGTAAAAGAAACCGAGGATGCTTTAACAACATTAGCAGATGCATCTCTTCAAAAAGTAGAATCTGCCCAAGATGATAGTAGCCAACTTCAAGAAGCGCTTAATAACACAAACAGTGAAATGCAGAGGCTTATATTGTTACTCGAACAAGTCAAAGCAATCCAAGGACTTCTTAATCAAGTAGAGCACGTAAAGGCTCAAATTTCCGATTTTAGTTTACGAATCCAGCAAAAAGATGCGATTCTCAACGCTGACAAAACTATTCATGAATGGAGCCAGATAGAACCTAAACTTGGTACTGTCCAAAACGCTGTAAAACATTATGGTGAGTATCAAACACGTATTGAGAGGTTAAATGATGAATTGGAAACAGCAAGGACTGATTATGCTAGTCAAAATATCAGCATTAGTGAACTTACACCTCAACATAAACAGGCACAAGAGCTAAAGACAAAAAGAGATGGGGAATTAGAAGAGTTGCAAGATGATTACGCAGAAAAGAAAAAGCAAAGGGACTTAATCAAAACAGAATTGGAATTAGATCATCGTGAAAAAGTAATAATTGATGAACAAATCGGTAGAGAGGCTCAACTGGCTCAATGGGATCAAATTGAAGCAAGCTACCACCTACGAGACGAATTACGTAAAGCCGAAGGAGAATTGAAGGAAATCGTCAGAAAGTTACGCGATAGCACGGCAATATTGGCTGAAATTCGTGATTCCAAACGTTTTTTAGGTGAACAAGAAGAAACACTCAAAATTCGTCAGGAAAAACTGCCATCATTGATTGAGGAAGAAGAAACACTATCTGGTCAATTAGAGGAGGCTCGTAACGAAAAAACCCGAATTGATGGAGAATGGCAAGCCAACAAAGCAATGCTATCAAAACGTGAAGAGGCTCATGGCAAATCCACATGCCCAACTTGTGGCACTACGCTCGAAAATCAAGAATTGGATCGTTTTCATCGTGAGTTGCAGGATTTACAAAAAATGGTTGAAGAAGGAAAAAATGCTTTAGCTTCAGCCAAACAACAAGTTACAAGTTTAGAAGGCCAACTTGGCGATCATCGAAAAATTAGTGGTAGGGAAGAACAGGAAATTGCAGGAGAAAAAAGTCGTATTGCTAACGTTAAACAAAGCTTGGTACAAAAGGAAAAAGATGCCAATAAGCAAAAAGAAGAAACGCAGCAGCAATGGCGTTCTCTTGTAGGCAGTCTAGTTTATGCTGTTGACATTATCTCTTCTCCCACCGAAGAGTGTCTTCATCAAGTTCGTGAACAACTTACTCAGCTTAAAGATGCTGCTGATAATTATGTCAAACTCCAGCGAGTTCAAGGTGATTTTGAAAATGCACAGGCCGAGTTGAAACGTATTAACGACCAACGACGACATCCCGCCCAAACTTTTGGCGAAACACAACTTAGTGAAATTAACCAGATAATATCTGATTTAGAAGGTAGCATTACCCTAGCGAGGGGAGAACTACGAAACGCTGAGCAAGACGAACGTGAGCTATTCGAACAATTGACCGAAGCACAGGGACAAATCCGTATGTTGACACAACAGATACAGAAAAACGTGCAAGAGTCATTACCGCGGGAGATAAAGAATTTAGAGAGAGCTGAAACAGAAAAACAAGAAGCACATCGTCATTTTGAAGCATCATTAACAGAATTGGATTGGCCACCGCAAATATTGGATGCGTTACAAGAAGCATCTATGGGCAAGGATGCAGTAAAACAAACCATACTTGATTGGCTCAATAGTTATCGTCCATTGGCAAAGCAATTACAAGATTTACAAACGGCTGAGAGAGAAATTCGTGGTTTGCAGACTCGCCAGGGTACTTTAGAAGACCAAATCCATGGCTATTCAGATGAAGCACAGAAAACCTCCGTCAAAACAGTAGAGAACCTGTTGCAAGATATAGAAGTATCAAAAAAACAATTAACTCCAAAGGTAAAAGCTGCACAAAGGCTTGCGTGGGAGGAAGAACAAAGACTTGAAAAGAAATTGAAGCTAGAAGCAAATCATAAACAACTTGTTAAAGATGAGAAGCATTTTCGGAATTTAGCTAAGTTATTAGAACCACCAGGGCGAAATTCACTTGGTGGACCATTGTTACAAGAAATTATGCGTGGTGCTTTACAGGAAGTGACTGGTATTGCCTCAGATATTTTGGAAGAGTGGGGGCAATCTACAGAAGTCATTGTGCCAGAAGACACGTTAGAATTTAAGGTGATTGATCGGTCTGGCGGTTACAGTGAACGGGCTTATCAGCTCTTTTCCGGGGGCGAAAAATTTATGGTTGCCCTGGCAATGGCACTGGCAATTGGTGAAGTAGCTGGGGGAACAGGGCAGATGGATTGTTTGTTTATTGATGAAGGATTTGGGTTGCTTGATTCTGACAATCGCACAACAGTTGCGCAGGAAATTGTGTCAAATTTAGTGAGAAGTGGTCGTCGTCGGCAAGTCATTGTTATCACACATATGGAAGATATTAAATCTGCTTTTCCTAAGCAAGCCCGATATCACCTGGTCAATGATGGCAACGGAACGAAACTTTTCGCGGGAGATGACAATGCCGATTCTTAGACAAAGTTCTCTGTTGAATGATCTTAATGCACGCCCTTATACCAACTGGGGAGGCGAAGATGATGCGCTGCTTGGAGATACTGAACTGGTTGATAATCAACAGAGCGTTTTAGATATTAACCTTGAAAGGGATGCAGGGAATTGGCAACCAATTGCCTATTCCCCAGAACTTGCTGATGACCCTCGCTTACCTAATTGGTTTTTAGATGGGGCCGTAACAAGCCTGGAAATAGCAGGAACTGCACGAGATAACCTTGGATATCCACGTATTCTTCGTGCTGGGCAGATGGGAGTTGGAGCTACTTGCCGATTGGGGAATATACCTAATCGCAAGAAATTCTGGCGTTTTGTTGCTTTGAATACATCTGGTTACTCCAGTCAGGAAATTGCCCCACTACGAAACGACTTACAATCAGCAGTGATCCCTCATGAATTGTTATCTTGGCGACCTACCAACGATAATGAAGAAGAAATGGCTCAGGATTTAATGACCGTCCGCGCTTTAGTACGAAATGAGGCACGTGATCAAATGTTGTTACGTGAACAAGAATTTGTGCGCGAGCTTGCGGAACCAGTATATGCAGATGGGCGATATGTAGATCATGCACCATTGGATGATTCTTTCTTGGTGATTGGTGTGATCAAAAGTCAACGCGCTCGTTACCTGGGTAACCGCCCTTTGGAGGTGTTATATAGTTTAAATCAGGGTGAACGTACACCTGCCTTCCTGATTGAGCGACGTCGCGGGCAAAGTGGTGTAAATTATCAGATTGTTACCTTTTACGTCAGGTTAACTTCACCCGATATAGTTGGGCCAAGTGGCGGATTAGCTCGCATTGAATTGTCCGAGCGATACTTTCAAAATAGAGATACGGATAGCCAACTATTGGATGCAATTGCTGCAGACTTAACCCAATTACGTACTCGTGATGTAACCTATGCGCGCGGAGCAGTTACAGTTGAACCTATTCGACTTATTGAACGCGAATTACATTTGATTTTTCGCGATACACAAATGACGGCCATTGAAACAATGCGTCTACTAGATGGATAAAACTGAATTAGGTTAGGTTAATCGCCCTCAGCGGGTGGTTTATGTTGTCATAAACCACCCGCTTTCTTTTTCATTTTTCATTCATCATCCAGATAAGCAACCTGTCAGGTCTCTCATTGTGTACCAAATGGAAAACTGCAAGAAAAACGTACACCCCAGGAATTTCTCCCCCTACACCCCATACACCTCCCCAAACTTCCCCTCCAAATACCCCAAATACGGCCCCGTATCAATCGGCCCGTCGCCTTCAGAATCAAAATCCTTAGGCGTCCACTTGCAATCAAGCTGGATAATCCTCCCATTGCGTAAAATGGGGAGGCGTGCCCGATGAGAAACCCACGTTCACCCCACCTCGAAGAGTAACAACGTACTTTATATGGTACACTTACGATAATGAATGGCGATTCCCTTCTCACTGTCGTTTTCTACCGAACCCGGATTGGACGAGAGCCTGTTCGTGATTGGCTCAAAAGCCTTGATCCAGAAGACCGAAAAATCATTGGCGAAGATATCAAACTGGTGCAATATCGCTGGCCCTTGGGGATGCCTCTGGTACGCAAACTAGAGCCGGATTTATGGGAAGTTCGCATTCATCTGAGCGGAGGCCGCATCGCTCGTGTCTGTTTCACCGTACGTCAGCATCAAATGGCGCTCCTGCACGGATTTATCAAAAAATCGCAAAAGACCCCCGAAAATGATTTGAATTTAGCCCGCTCTCGTCGAGATCAGTGGCTAGAAGGATGGCAGTCCGATGAATAACCCCCACAGCGGCAGTAACTTCGACGATTTTCTCGCCGAAGAAGGCATTTTAGAAGAAGTATCCACCAAAGCCCAGAAACGGTTGATCGCCTTGCAAATCACCGACATCATGGAAGAAACGCACCTCACGAAAACAGAACTGGCTGAAAAGATGAACACCAGCCGCTCTCAGCTTGACCGTTTGCTCGACCCGGAGAACACGGCGATTACGCTGGAATCGTTGACGCGGCTGGCGTGGGCCGTTGGAAAACAGTTGAAAATTGAATTTGCATAAAAGCCTTCCATCGTTGTCATCCCATTTCCGTTTTCAATCTCCCCCCACACAAAAAAGCGCCGGACAAGTCCGGCGCTTTTCAATTACCGCACAAACCTCTCAAGGCCCTACACCCCATACACCTCCCCAAACTTCCCTGCCAAATACCCCAAATACGGCCCCGTATCAATCGGCCCACCCGTCGCCTTCTGGATCAAATCCTTCGGCGTATACTTGCGCCCGAACTGATGGACGTGCGCGCCCAACCACTCCCGGATTGGCGTGATGTTCCCCGCCCGCATCAACTCATCTTGGGGCAGGTCCTTCGCCATCATACTCCACCACTGCGACGCAATGATATTCCCCAGCGCATACGATTGGAAATGCCCGATCAGCCCCCACGACCAATGCACATCCTGCAGAACCCCTTCCCGGTTATTCGGCGGCGTGATCCCCAAATATTCCTGAAACTTCGCATTCCACGCGTCGGGCAGGTCTTTCACCGCCAGCCGCCCTTCGAGAATCGCCAGCTCGATCTCAAACCGGATGATGATATGCAAGTTGTAACTCACCTCATCCGCTTCCACCCGGATGAACGAAGGCTGAACCTTGTTCACCGCGCGGAAAAACGCGTCCGGAGTCACCTGCCCCAATTGCGCGGGGAAATATTTCTGCAAGATCGGCAAAAGCGCGTGACTAAACGCCGCACTGCGCCCGATCAGATTCTCAAACAACCGCGACTGACTCTCGTGGACCCCCGCGGACGCCCCGCGCGCGGTGGGTAGCCCCTCCAAGCGTTGCGGCACGCCCAACTCATACAGCGCGTGCCCCGTCTCGTGCAGAGTCCCAAACAAACACGGCGCGAGATAATCCTCATACACCCGCGTCGTGATCCGCACATCGTTCACGCTAAACGAAGTCGCAAACGGATGCGTCACCGTGTCCAACCGCCCCCGTTTCAGGTCGTACCCGAGCATTTGCGCCGCCTCCAAAGACGCCGCCAACTGTGTCTCGCGGGGGAATTGCTGGTGCAAAAGGCTATCATCCAGGTCCACGCCGCTGTCCATGATGCGGTGGAGCAGGTCACTTTGCGGGCCTTTCACCTCGTTGAAGATGCGTTCGACTTCGGTTTTGGTCAGGCCTTGTTCCACGCGGTCGAGCAGGGCATCGTAGGGGTGGGCGACGTGCGGGAAACAAGCGGCGTACTCCCGCGCGAGGGCGAACACCTTTTCGAGATGGGGCAGGAACGCGGCGAAGTCATTCTCTGCGCGAGCCTTTTGCCACGCCATCGTCGCGAGGCCGGTCGCCTCGGACATGCGCCCCACGAGGTCGGACGGGGTCGCGCGAGCGCGGGTATACTCGCGCTGGGCGAGCCGGATCAGCCCGTATTCGTCGGAATCGGGGTCGAGGGAGTGTTTCCACTCGTCCAGGTTTTCGAGCAGTTCGCCCATTTCGTCGCTGGTTTCGATCTCGTGGATCACGCGCGCAAGGGTCGCCGATTGCCGGGCACGGGCCGCCGCGCCGCCGGAGGGCATGTACGCGGAGCGGTCCCAACTCAACACGCCCGCGGCCTTGCCGAGGTCGTGAATGTCTTCCATCAATTTTTGAAAACGGGTGTATTTATCTTGCATAGGGGGTCTCTTTTGAATGGGGATTTTTTAAAACACAAAGGGCACGAAGGCTCACAAAGGTTTTTAGAATGTTTGAAACGGTAGCACCCTGAGCGGAGCGGTAAATGTCTCAAGTCTCGGCATTACGTTTATCAAGCGTAGTCGAAGGGTGCGGGGGGGGAAAACACGAAGGACACGAAGGTACACAAAGGAAAAATCTTGAATCCTTCGTGTTCCTTTGTGTCCTTGGTGTTTAAAGCATCAAATACTTCCTCAACCGCCTCTCCGCCCGTTCGATGAATTTGGGGAGATATTCCTGATTTTCAGGATTATCGGAGAAAAGCAGGTAGTTGAGCAAATCCAGCTCACGCCAGGCGATGAGGGTGGGGATGTGATCGGGGGACGTGACCGGCCAGGGGCGGAGGGATTCGTATCCGGTTTGGTAAGCGTCCCTCAGGGCGGGGTATTCCGGGTGGGATTGGAGGTAATAGAAAGTGATGGCGATGTCCTGCACAGGGTAGCCGATGGAACAATCATCAAAATCGAGCGCGGCCAACTGCCCCCGATGCACGCGGATATTGTACGCGTGCAAGTCGGCGTGGAGGACCAACGGCGGGATGGGGGACGCGTACAGGGTTGCCAACACCCCCTCCACGCGGGCGGCAACCGTCTCGAACAGGGCACGGCGTTCGGGCGCGATCAACCCGCTCGGGTCGGATTCCTGTTCCAAAAAATTACCGTGGTCGAACGGAAACACGTTATCCATCTTCCGCAGAAAAAAGCCGGGCGGGGGCACAAAACTTTCGGCGTGGGTGTGCAGTTGAGCAGTCAGCGCGCCCACCTGCCGGAAATTTTCCGGGCGCATGTCGTGAACGAGGTCTTTGCCCGGCACCCAGCTAAAGACGGCGCAATGCCGGGGTTCGACGACCCCTTCCGGGGTCGCGACTCCGGGGGCGGTCGCGGTGGTCACGAGGTCGCCGTTCCGGTTCGCTAGGGGCACGGGGATTTTCAGCGCGGTATCCCGCCCCAGCGCGGCGAGCCAGGCCATTTCGGACTTGATTTGCGCGAGGGAGCGGGCGTTGGGCAGGTTGATGCGGATGACGTACTTTTGCCCCTCCACAGTGTCCACGCGGAAGATGGTGTTGTAACTGTGCTGGATCAGGCGGACGCGGCGGAGGGTGAGGGAATATTCTCGTAAGGCGTTAAGGGCCAACACGCGCAAGCGGCGCACTTGTCCGCGATGGGTGAGGGTGGCAAAAGGGGGGAGCATGAAGGGAAATTATACTTGCAGATGAGCGATTGAGAGGGAGGGTGATAGAATTGCCTGAAATGCTCAATAAGGAAAAGACATGGCGACCAAAACCCCTACAAAAGTAAACTTACTCAAAACGATTTATGCGGGACGGGCACAATTTGAAACCTTGCTCAACCGTCTGACAGAAGCCCAAATGACCACGCCGGGGGTTCACGGAGAGTGGTCGGTGAAAGACATCCTCGCACACCTGACCGCCTGGGAACGCGTGACGCTGGAGCGTTTAAATGCCGGGTTATCGGGAAGACCGCTGAAACTCAAACCCATCAAAACCGATGAAGACGTGGAATGGATGAACGAAAAGGTGTACGCCATCAACCAGGAACGCCCGTTAGGGGACATCATGGACGATTTTCACACCTCGTTCAAACGTTTGATGGCGCGCGTGGAGGAGATTGGCAAAAAAGTGTTGGAAAAACCGGTGGTGATGGAATGGGCAGGCGACCGGCCTGTCTGGTTGTTGATCGCCGATAACACGTACTTGCATTACGAGGAGCATCAAGACGCCATTGAAAAGTGGCTCGCGCGAGGGATGACGCCAGATCCCAAGAAGGATGAAGGCGAAGGGATGAAGGATCTGCCGATGAGTACATCGGAAGAAGGTGAAAAATGACGAGTGAATGGGTGATTCGTGAGGAAATGGAGGGGGATAACGCCGGGGTTCGGCGGGTGGAGGAACTGGCGTTTGGACGGCCTGATGAGGCCAACCTTGTGGACTTGATTCGCGCCAATGGGGCCGTGACCTTGTCTCTCGTGGCCCTCGATGGCGAGGAAATCATCGGGCATGTGCTGTTCAGCCCGCTGACCATTACGGACGGGGAGGGGCCTGCCCCGACGGAGAGGGAGGGGGTAGTGGAGGCGGTGGGGTTGGCACCGGTAGCAGTTCTGCCATCCCACCAGAAAAAAGGCGTGGGGTCGATATTATGTCGGGAAGGTCTGGCCCAATTGGCGAGCAAAGGGCATAACATCGCGGTGGTCTTGGGAGA
>WBZL01004432.1_pt2 | contig 11345 bp, 5 predicted proteins | sample 5204291 | NCBI WGS metagenome assembly WBZL01 (sample SAMN12344345, study PRJNA552823) | activated sludge metagenome | biome: Activated sludge suspended growth; feature: Nitrification reactor; material: Wastewater; isolation source: activated sludge from nitrification reactor of wastewater treatment...
GTAGCGCGCCAGTTTCATGGAGCGCAGACCGATCCGATCCTGGTCTTGCAGGCCACGCCAGCTTGACCGGGTGACCCGCTCGCCCTGGTTCCCGTCGCAGTCTGCCCTCCACCGCTGCCGCCGCTGCCGGCACTGCCGGCAGCGCCACCGGCACCGCCAGCGGCCGGGGACGCCACGATGAGTGTGGCCCCCGAGTACGTGGGCGTGGCGCCGATGGCGCTGATGGCAATGCTCGGGCCTCCAGCACCGCCGCCGCCGCCCGAACCCGCTCCGCCTCCACTTCCGCCGCCGCCCGAACCGCCTGCACCTCCGCTGGAACCGCCTTTGTCGCCACCGGCACCGCCGTCACCGCCCCTGCCGCCATTACCACCCTGCTGCCCCTGCCCGCCAGGCCCTCCGGCCATTGCGATAACGGTACTCGATGAATCAATCGCCACGGATCCATTGAGGCTGTGTATCCCAACCGATGCACCGCCGCTCCAACCCGCCGCGCCGCCCTGGCCCCCGCCGCCGCCCTGGCCCCCGCCGCCGCCACCACCGCCGACATCGGGATCGCTACACGGGTCGGCTCCCCACCAACCGACATACAGATGGCCGCCACCGCCTCCGCCGCCACCACCACCATGGCCGCTCACCCCGGCGTTGCCCGGGCCACCCGGGTTAGTGCCGAAGAACTCGCCGGCTGGGAACGAGAAGACCCCGCCAGTTCCACCCGTCGCCGCATTGCCGTCGGCGTTGCTGGCTCCGCTGCCACTACTACCGTTTCCTGCGTCCGGGCACCAAAGGAGCGCATAGCTATTGCTCCAGGACCCTCCGCCTCCGCCACCATTGTTGTTGTTGGACGCTCCGCCACCCGTTCCCACCGTTCCGTTGTTCGAACCACATCCACCGGCTCCACCACTACCTCCGACCCCACCAGTCGACCACCCGGAACCTCCGGCGCCGGCACCCCCAGCGTTGCTGCAACTGTTGTTGCGACCGCTCGACCCGGCCGACCCAGCAGCACCGTCAGCCCCGGACGATGCCTGGGTCCCGCCGCTGGCACCGGTCTGACCGGGACGTGACGTGATCTTGGATCCTTGGACCGCGAACGTCCCGTTGATGACCCGAGCGCCGTAGGAGGACTTGCCGGCACCGTACGAGGTCCCACTGTCGATCCATGACCCGACGAGAGCCACCGACGACGTCGACCCTCTGACCACCAGACCGGCGGGCGTCCCGCTGTTGTTGCCACCGACGACGTTGAGGGCCTCGAGGGTCACCGGGGCGCTGGCGTTGGTGACCTCAACCCCCGAGGTCGCCGCCGCCGGGTCGTTGATCGCGGTGTCGTAGCGCACTGCCAGGTTCTTCACCGTCGTCGGGCCGGTCAGGTTCTGCACGCGGATCGCCGTCCGCTCGCTTCCCGAAACCATTCCCAGCACCTTGGTGTAGGCCCCCGGCAGCGTCTCGGACATGGGGGAGGTCACCCAACTCGCGTCGAATCCTCCTTGGACGGTGATCGACTTGCCGTCGATCGTGAAGGACGAGAACGTGCCGGTGCCCACCGCAACGAGATCACCCGGTGCTGTCTGGTCGACGGCGTACTGGATGGTTCCGCAGGGATCGGCCGGGTTCAGGCAGTTCTTGGAACCGTTCGACGAACCCGACTTCACGAAGCGGGTCCCGTCGGGATACGGGGTGGCCGTTCCGCTCGGCTCGGACAGCCAGCCGATGTCGACGGCGTTCTTGTCGGCGACGACGAAGCGGTACTTGTGGAACGGCTGAAGCCCGTTGCAGAAGGTGTAGACCGAGTCGGGAGGCATCGCTTGGTCCACCGGTACTGGCGACATCAGGATCACGTTCGGGTCGCTCACCCCCGGGAACGGCTCGTTCCCGTTCGGGGCCTCGTAGGCCCACACCCGGAACGACGTGCGCGTGCTGCCGCCGTTGTTGGCGGCAGGCGTCCAGTCGACGACCGCGCATCCACCGGAGGTCGCTCCGACCGAATCGATCGTGGGTGCATCCGGGCCGACCGGCTGGGGATTCATGGGGCCGTACGGGTCGGACCAGCCGCTCCAGCCGTAGGTGTTGTAGGCCCGCACCTGTACCCAGTAGTTGGTGAGGGGCTCGGTCACCGCCAGGTCCGGATCCGACGGCGATCCGAATCGGACCTGGTAGAAGGCCGGGTCCGGAGACGTCGCCGTCACCGTCTTGGTCAGAACCGGGGTCCCTACCGGGCTGTCCTTCATGAGACGCAGCTCGTACTGGGCGGCGGGCTCGCCGACCGACGGCCGGAACCGGACGTTGAGGTACTTGTAGCGGTTGTCGTGGGCGAACACCACCGGCTCCGACGGCGGACCGATCGGGAGCGTTCCGCCGACCACGTCGGGGACTCGCCGGGTCACGGAGATGTCGGCGTTCAGCTCCGGGATGACCAGCGTGCACACCCGCCGCACGCCGTAGCTGTCCGCCGTGCAGAACGAGTTCGGAGACGCGGCGTCCGGACCGCGGACGACCGAACTGGCCAGGACCGGCCCCAACCGCTTGGCCATCACCTGCTCACGAAGCAGGGCCCCGCCAGCGCAGTAACGACGGATCAGCTGAACTCCGGTCGGGTCGTCGCGCAGCACCCAGCTGGCCGACTTGGGAGTCTGGTCGTCCTGCAGATCCCAGTTGAAGGTGACGCGGTCCAGTTCGGCCGCGGTGCCGAGGGCGTCGGGATCTCGGCAGGCGTCCTGGCTCTGGGGATTGCCCGGGTCGCTGATTGTCTCGCGCTCGTCGACACCGCGGGGATCCCGAGTGAACGCTGCCGGGTAGGGGGCCGGAGGGTTGTAGTACCCGCTGGGGTCGACGCTCTGGACGTCCTTGGTCCAGGCCTCGGTGATGCGCTGGACCGCGGCGTTGTCCACCAGTCGCTGGTTGGTCTCGTTGGAGCTGGTGACCATCGTGTAGAAGGTTCCCGCCAAGGGGACGACGATGATCCCGGTGAGGATCATCACTATGAGGACCTCGATGAGCGTCACACCCCGTTGGGTCCGGGCCCGCAGCCGTCGGTTCACTTCGGTCAACATGACGCCCTCACCACGGTCGTGGGAGTTGATCCCTCCACCAGAACATCGGTCACGCCGGACGGGCAGCGGTCGTCGCGCTTGACGAAGGTGAGGTCCGTCGACAGTTTCGGCGTGGACCGAGTCGTGGCCCGGATTGTGATCCGCTGCGCACCCTGATCGACGGTGGGACAACTCGCCTGCCATGCGGCAGCGTCGGAGACCGACTGAGTACGGTCCTTCAGGTACTCCACCGACACGAGCTGTTCATCGAAGTCCCGGCCGGGGGTGAGGTCGAACGCCGAGCCGTAGAGGCTGGGAACGGTGGAGGCGTCAGGACACGGAACGTAGATGAGCTCATCGATGCGTTCGGCCACCTCGGTCGCCTCGGTGGACGCCCGGACCGTTGCCCGGTGCGTCGCGGAGCTGGCGATGGTCGTCATCACCAAGCCGGCGAGCGCGAGCAGGGAGATCCCCATCAGCGCCACGGCGATGAGGACCTCGATGAGGGTCACACCCCGCTGGTCGCGAATCGGGGCGGGCACCATCAGCCCGAGACCTCGTCGGAGTACCAACGCACCTTGGGGACGTTGGCCTTGGGAAGGGGATCGGTCAGATGGTTCGGATCGACCGTGAACACGACGCCACTGCGGGCAAGCGTGCGATCCCCTGCGCTGGCATCACAGACCTCGTCGGCGCTCCGGCGCCCGGCTGTTTGGACGCAGGCGGTGAGCACCGCCGCCCGATCCGCCGGGACCTTGTCGAGCTTTCCGCCGATGAGCGGATCGGTGTAGTTGACACGCGGTCGAGAGCCGCTGACGCGCAGATGGCGGAGGATCATCCCCCGGGTCGCCAACGGGTAGCCGATGTCGTTGTCGTCGATCTCCACCGCGGACGACGGGGCATAGATCGTGCCCTTCACACTGACGCGACCGAACCAGTTCGTTCGTCGCCCCGGGCATGTGCCCAGGCACAGCCCGCCGTCCGGCGAGTCGGCGCCGTCGGCCCTGTAGCTGTCCGCCCTGACCAATGCACAGTCCGGATCGGATTCGCCGCCGTCGTAGTTGGGGTGGGCGGTGATGCATCCGGTCTGGGGTCGGAGGATCGGAGTCGAGGTGTCCGACGGGCTGCTCAGTTCCGTCGCGGTCGGAGCGATCGTCAGGTCGAGCGCCATACCTTCCAGCAAGGTGTCGAACCCATCGAGATCCCAGGCAAGTCCCCATGTGAAGCCGTTGGCCACTCGAGCTTTGAACTGACCAGTAAGACCCCCGGTGACCGCCCCAACCGAGCACCCTGGGAACAGCCTCAGGGCGGTGTCATTCGCCCACTGGCGGACCGTATCCGCCCAGTCCTTCACGGAGATCGTCTTGCAGCCACTTCCGCTCCCCACGACTATCTCGGAGTTGCCAGCCGAACTGATCCACGAGTCACCGTATGTCCGGTACGAGGTTCGTAGGGCCGCGCCCGTCACCGAGTACCCAGTGGGAACGGAGAACGAAGGGAACGAGAAATCGACTGCCTTCGGCCGCTGGCTTGAACCCGGCCAGCCGCCGTACCAACACCCCCCGAGACCAAACGCAATGCACCCACCTGGGAAATGGATGTTGGCCGACCCCTGCGTCAGCTGTTCGCCTATCACCTTGGCGTTGCCGGGGTCGGTCAGGGTTGTCGACAGCCCGCCCCCCGACGACAGCGACACCGACGAGGCATTCAGGGACTCGACCGCTGGTACGCCGTAGATGCCGATCACCAGGCTGCCGTCGGGATCGTCCGGGTTCGGTCCGCCACACACCTCGAGGCTGCCGTCAGCAGCGTAGACATGAGACTCACCACCGAAGATCAGCTGACCGCCCGGCTTGGTGGTGTCGCAGTCCGACTTCGCAGGGTCGGCGGGCTGGGTGGTCCCGATCGGCTGGATGTTGCCGTCGTCGTCGACCGGCAAGGGGAACGACGCCCCCTGATAGGAGTCGTAGTAGATGCGGGCACCGTCCAGGTAGATCGTCGGCGAGTTGGTGTTCCACGGATTGCCTTCGACGATGAAGGTGACGCGCATGTTGTTGATGGCGTCGACTGCTCCACAGTTCTCGGCCAGGATCTGCTGGTCAGCGGCCGACAGGGTTCCCTTGCTGGTCGCGGGTACCGGTCCGCCCGAGAAGGTCGTCAGCACGGGGTCGATCTCGAGCGTGAACGCCTCTTGCCCGAGTGCGATCTTGTCCGGGTCCTGGCATGACTTGGCCACCGTGTCGGTCGGGCCGAGGTAATCGATGAGGACCTTGGGCGTAAGTCCGGACGCGTTGTTCATCGCGAAGGTGACGTCGACGTTGATGAGGCCGGCAGGGTTGCCGGTCTCGGCGATGGGGCCGCCCGCGACCTTCGGGGTGAACTTGGCCAGACGCATGGTCCGCGAGCCGAACGACGGACAGTTGATGATCCACCAGAACACGGGGATGGCGCACGGCCTGTAGACAGCGGCTTCGGTGTCGACCTTGGTCGCCTTCGAGGTGTTGGACCAATAGGAGAGGAAGTTGCCTTCGATCGCACCGGCGGTGTCGAGGTAGGCACCCACGCGGTTTCCGTAGCCGATTCCTCCGCTCCCGGAACCGCCCGGATCCTCGGTGGGCAGAGCCGTCCAATCCTTGGGCCACCCCACCACGACCCGGGGCTTGGAAGCCATCGTCTGGCTGGACCCGCCCAGGCACCAACGGGCGTAGTCAACACCCTCCATCCCCCCGCAGGCCGAGGCCGCCGACGTGTCGGAGAAGTCCATGTAGAACGCTGCGGTGAGGTCGTCGCCGGTCAGAAGCGTCTTGTCCGGACCGGGATTGGGCGCGAACCAGAACGTCACATCGGTGCACTCCGGGTTGGCGGTGTACCGATTGAGAACCTCCGACGAGGTGTACCGGCCCCACAGGAACACGACCGGGGTGCCGTTGGGGATCGTGCAGCCGCCACCATCACTAGGGACAGGCCACTCCTTGAGGAACTTGGGGACCTCCGAGGTCCCCGAGGTGTTGGCGGTCGGGTCGTAGACATAAGCGGTTGTCCGGGTCGGGAGCGTGTGGCCCGACTTGAGCGAGCCGTCCGCGTCGAAGCCGACCGGCAAGAACGCGTCGCGGATGTCTCCGATCGGCGTGGCAGCGGTCGACGTGGTCGAGCTGCTGATTCGGCCCGGATCCTTGAACAGGTAGGTGTCGAACCAGGGCATGCCTGTGTCGGCCGGTCCGTTTCGCTTGGGGTTGGTGCTCACGTTGCATTGCGAGTCGGCCGGGGCTGATCCGTCCAAGTTGAGGATGCTGTTTGCCTGTGTCCCCCCGGAGGGGAACTCGCAGCCGTACTGGGCCCGGACCGTACCGCCGGAGTCCCCGCCGCCCACATGGAGCTTGAACCCATCTTGGAGGCTGATCTTCCCCGCGGCCACGACATTGCCTTCGATGGTCAGCGGTGCGGTACCACGGTCTTTCAACTTACATCCCCCAATTCCACCAAACGTCGAGCGTTGACGCCGTTGGGTGTAGAGCCCCTTCTCACTGACTCCGGGGGTGTCGCCTTTGAAGAAGTTCGCGATCTCGTCCCTCCATGAGTCGCACTTGGCGTAGCTGTAGGGGCCCGGTTCGTTGTGACGGTCGCCGGTCAGGAAGATGGCCTCGGGAGGGTTCAGGCCCACGTCACCGGGGATTCCTCCCCCGGAGCCCGGTTCGGACTCGCAGCTGACCGTGATCACCTCACCGGTGGTGGCGGTGGAGTGGTAGACGCAGTCCTCGTTGGCGTCGGGCTTGTAGATCGGATCGACTGCCACGTCGTCGTTGTCGGCGATCCAGTTGGTGGCCGACTTGATCGCGGCGTCGGCGCTGTAACGGGTCGCTCGGACGTTGTTGTAGGAACGGGTGGCCTTCAGGTTCACGTCCGCGAAGGCGGACACGGCGACGGCCACGAGGGTCATGAACGCCACGATGGCGAGGAGCATGATCAGCGCCGAGCCACTCTGGCCTCGACGACGGGAATCCGGGATGGCGCGCACCAACCCCGTGGAACCACCCACGCCGTCGGATCGCCCCAGTCGATCTGTGCGCATCTCTTTGTCCTCCCTCTCAGGCGTCTCCCACGCCTGTCACCCCGGTGTCAGCCGAGGTCGACCTGGTTGTAGAGCCCGTACATGGCACTGACCATGGCGACGGCCACGAAGCCGACGACCAGACCGATGAACAGGATCGTGATCGGCTCGAACAGGCCGGTCATCTTCTCGACCGCGTAGTCGAGCTCCTCTTCGTAGAAACTGGCCGAGTTGCTGAGCTGCGTGGACAGCTCACCGGTGCGCTCGCCCACCCGGACCATCTGGATGACGGTGCTCGGGAACAACTCGGTGCGCGCCAGAGGGTCGGCGAACCCCTGGCCGGCCAGCACACCCTCCATGGCGGTGCCGAGCCGGTCCTTGTAGACGAGGTTGTTGGAGCAGTCGATGGCGGTGGGCAACGCGTCGGCCAAGGGGGTGCCGGCGTCGAGCAGCGCGCCGAGCACCCGGCAGAAGCGCTCGGTGGACGAGTAGGTGACGACGGTGGAAACGACCGGCGCCTTGAGCAGGAAGCCGTGGAACCGGTACCGGCCGCCCGGGGTTCGGATGTACACCAACAGGCCGATGACCAGACCGGTGAGCACCAGCCCGGTGATCAGACCCAGCGGCGACTGCACGAAGTCGGCCAGGCCCATCAGCATCCGGGTGGGCAGCGGGAGCTCGGCGTCGAAGTCCTTGAAGAACTCGGCGAACTTGGGGATGGCGAACAGGACGATGATCAGCGTCACGACGAACGACAGCCCCAACAGGATGGCCGGGTAGATCGTGGCCTTGCGCACGGCACGGGTCAGTTCGACGTCGCGCTTGAGGTACACCTGCAACCGGTCGAACGCCTCGTCCATGCGACCGGTGAGCTCGGCGGAGCGCAACATGGCCATGTAGTACGGCGGGAAGACCTCGTCGTGCAGGGCCAGGGCGTCGGCCAGGGAGCGGCCGCCCTGCACCCGCTCCAGCACGTCGGTGAGCACCTCGCGCAGCTTCTTGTTGTCGGTGTCACGGCGGAGGTTGTCGATCGACTCCGTCATGGGCACGCCAGCTCGCAGGAACGTGGCCATCTGCCGCGAGAAGTGCATGAGGACGACGTCGGGGACCTTCTCGGTGGTCAGCTCGACGTTGAGGCCCTTGCGCTCGGTGAGCTCCGTGACCCGCAGGCCCTGGACCGCCAGCTCGTTGCGGGCGGTGTTGGCCGACGCCGCCTGGATCTGGCCCTTGACCACCTGGCCGTCCAGGGTCTCGGCCACGTACTTGAACTTGGCGTGCTTGAGCGGAGCGGCCTTGGGCTCCTTGACCTTGTCCTTGCCGCGCTTGCGCGGCTCTTCGGCCTGCGGCGCCGGCGGTTGCTGCATGGTGGTCACGCCGAAGCCTCCGCGTGTGGGACGTCACCGCTGCCGGGGGTCCCGACGAACGGTGGAGGGACGTCCGGGGCGGGCGCGCCGGACGGGGGTTCGGGAGTGGTTCCGCCAGCTCCGTTGGGCGGCACGCTGTCGCCGTTGGGCAGCACGCCGTTGCCGCCGGGCAGGACCCCCGCACCCTGGCGCAGCATGCGCTTGCCGGGACCGAGCTCCTTGGGGGCCTGCTCCTTCTCCTCCACACCGGGGGCGTACACCGACCGCAGCACCTCTTCGACCGTGGTGACCCCGTCGGTGACCAGGTGGAAGGCCTGCATCTGCATGGTCTTCATGCCCTCGCCGATGGCGAGGTCGCGCAACTCGGCGTGCGAGGCCCGGGCGACGACCGCTTCTCGCACGGAGTCGGAGAACTCGAGCAGCTCGTAGACGCCGATGCGGCCCCGGAAGCCGGTCTCGTTGCACAGGTGACAGGAGCCGGGCTTGAACCAGACGTCGGGCATCTGACCGTCGGTGAACTCGGCGACCAGAGCGATGTCGCGCGACGACGGCGGCACCGGCTGACGGCAGTTGCTGCACAGGCGGCGCAGCAGGCGCTGGGCGACGATGCCGTTGATGGCCGACGCCACCAGGAACGGCTGGATGCCCATGTCGGTGAAGCGATGGATGGCGGCCACCGAGTCGATGGCGTGCAACGAGCTGAGCACCAGGTGACCGGTGAGCGCGGCCTGCATGGCGATGCGCGCCGTCTCCTCGTCGCGGATCTCACCGACGAGCACCACGTCGGGGTCCTGGCGCAGGATGCCGCGCAGACCGTCGGCGAAGCTCATGCCGGTGTCGGTCACCTGCATCTGGGTGACGCCCTCGAACTGGTACTCGACCGGGTCCTCGATGGTGACGACGTTCTTGGTGGCGTCGTTGACCTCGGTGAGGGTGGCGTACAGCGTGGTGGTCTTGCCCGAGCCGGTGGGTCCAGTGCACAGGATCATGCCCAACGGCGACTTGGCCATCTGCATGTACGGGGCTTCGACCGAGGGCAACATGCCCAGGTCCTTCATGGAGATGAGCGTCTTGGTCTTGTCGAGCAGACGCATCACGGTCTTCTCGCCGTGGACGGTCGGCACGACCGAGGTGCGCACGTCGATCGGGCGGCCGTCGACGCGGATCGAGAACTGGCCGTCCTGCGGGCGGCGGCGCTCCACGATGTTGAGCTCGGCCATCACCTTGAGGCGGCTGCTCAGTGCCGGACCCATCCGCTGGGGCAGCACGATCGCTTCGGACATGGCACCGTCGACCCGGTAACGGACCCGCACCTGGGTCTCCATCGGCTCGACGTGGATGTCGGACGCCCGGCTGCGAACCCCCTGGGTGAGGATCCGGTTGACCACCTGGACCACCGGGGCGTTCTCGTCGACCGCGAACGTCTGGTCCTCGGCCACCTCGGGGAGGTCGTCGGACAGCTCGAAGGCCCGGATCATCTCGTCCGCGTTGTGAAGCGCGCTGTAGGACGAGTCGAGCAGTCGTTCGATGTCGGACCGGGGTCCGATCTGAAGCCCGAGGCTGCGGACGTGGGTGGTCAGCTCTCGGATGGCCTCGGTGTCGAGCGGATCGGCGGTCGCGACGAACACCCGGCCCGTGTCGTCGATGCGCAACGGCAGGACCGTGTGCTTGCGGGCGAGCTCCTCGGGGATCCGTGCGATCGCTTCGGGCTCCGGCTTGACCTGGCTCAGGTCCGCGAGCGGCACCTCGAACTGGTGGGCGAGCGCGGCGGCCAGGGCGGTGTCGTTGATGGACCCGAGCTGAACCAGGATCTGGCCGAGCTGGGCGCGGCTCTCCGCGTCGCCGGGCTGCTCCTGCTGCTTCTGCAGCGCGGCCAGCAGGTCGTCGGGGTCGACCGATCCCAAGTCGAGGAGGATCTCACCCAGTCGGGGTCGGTTGGATTCGACCCACTCGCCGATCTGGGAGTTGAGCGCACCCTCGTCGACGTGGTCGAACTCGATCTGACGACCACCGCGGCGCGCGCGGGCACCTCCCTGGTCTGCATCCCCAGATCGTCCTCGCCGGAACAGCGACACGCCGGACTTCTCCCCTCGTCGATCCGAGCCCATTCCCCAGTCTGGGGGGCGCGCACGAGTGCGACAACGCGGCTAGCCCGAAAGTTTCGGGCACCACCAGTGTCCCTGAGCCACCTTCAGGGTGTCAATGCCCGGTGTTACCCACCTGTTGGTCGGAGATCTTCGACGCGTCGGACACCGACCCGTTTTCCCACGATGAGCGAGGTGATGGTCACCGTGAGGACCAACCGGGCGTCGCACGGTCGCGTTCGTTGACCGCGTGTTGACAGCGCTGAGTGGGCAGGTGAGCGATCCGGGTCAGACGGGGCAGTCCGCCAGCCCCGTGGCCACCGCGGCGCCCAGCTGCCAGTCGCACACCAGCAGAGCTGCTCCGGGGCTCGGCGTGCCCTCGGCCTCGTCGTCGATGCGAACCCGTGCCTTGCCCGCGACCGACCAGTCCGAACCCGGCCGGGCGGTCAGAGAGATCACCCGCCGTTCGGCGGTCACCACGGCGGAGCACTCGACGACGACGGTCACCGCAGCACCGCTCTCGAGGGTCGTCGACACCTCGTAGGAGTCGTCGAACCCGTGGTGGGTGGCCGACCCGACGCAGCCGTGGCCGGCGGCGCTGCCGTCGAGCCGCAGGTCGTTGATGACGATCTCGAGCGCGCCGTCGGCGGCCCGGACCCGATCCGCCGACGCGGCGTGGGACTCGGTCACCCGCAGCATCACGATCGACATGGCCATCAGCGCGGAGCCGATGATGGCGAAGAACCCGAGCACGACGATCACCGCGGCGAGCATGAACCCGCCCTGGCCCCGTGGGCGCGCCCACCGGGACGCCGTGTTC
>WBZL01001258.1_pt1 | contig 11344 bp, 11 predicted proteins | sample 5204291 | NCBI WGS metagenome assembly WBZL01 (sample SAMN12344345, study PRJNA552823) | activated sludge metagenome | biome: Activated sludge suspended growth; feature: Nitrification reactor; material: Wastewater; isolation source: activated sludge from nitrification reactor of wastewater...
ACCCATTTGCGCATGACACTACACGGCCCTACCTCAAACAGCTTCATTTCCCAGAGGCTTCGGCTCCATTACGTCGATTGGGGAAACAGCGAAGCCCCGCCCCTGCTCCTTTTGCATGGCGGTCGGGACCATTGTCGCAGCTGGGACTGGGCGGCAGAAAAGCTTCGCCATGACTGGCATGTCATCGCTCCCGATCTGCGCGGGCACGGGGACAGCCAATGGTCACCGGATGGCAATTATGACATGCCGTCGTTCGTTTATGATCTGGCCCAGTTGATCCATCAGCTCAATCTTGCTCCTGTAACCATCGTGGCGCATTCGATGGGAGGAAGCGTCGCGTTACGCTACACTGGAGTCTATCCCGAAAATGTCCGGAAACTTGTGGCAATCGAAGGACTGGGGCTGTCTCCTGCCATGCAGGCCGAGCGCGATGCCCTGGGTATTCAAAAGCGTTTCCGCCAATGGGTCGAAGACAAGCGCGATGCGTCAGGCCGCCTGCCACGGAGATATCGAACGCTTGATGATGCTCTCGAAAGGATGAAGACAGAAAACACCTATCTGACGGATGAACAGGCACGACATCTCACCATTCATGGTGCCAGTCGCAATGAGGATGGCACGTGGAGCTGGAAATTCGACAATTATCTCAACGTCTGGTCCGTTTTCGACATGCCCCTGAATGAACTGCACACGCTTTGGAATGCGATTACCTGCCCGGTCCTCATGCTGTATGGTGCCAACAGCTGGGCCTCAAACCCGGAAAAAGATGGCCGTCTCAAACATTTCAGAGATGCAAGGGTCGTAGAGTATGAGAATGCAGGCCATTGGCTCCATCATGACCAGTTTGAACGGTTCATGGCCGAGCTAGATGCGTTCCTATAGAAAAGCTGGCACGGCGATCAGCAAAGAAGCGCTTGTTCCAACGCGCCCCGCCTTGCGTCTGACACGCCCAGCACATCTCTAGCATAGGCCTCAACCGTGCCGTGCTGTGCCAGAATTGCGGAGAAAGCGGTCTCGAGATAGGCAGGGTGAACTGACATCACTGTCCGAACAGCATCGTCGTCCATCATTTCGCCCATATTCGCGCGAACCGCATCTGCCCCGGCTGCAATTCGGCGTTCCGCATCGCCCGCAAAATTGGTCAGCAGATAATCTTCCATGATATCATCCATGTGAACTCCCAACAGGCTGTGGAGCAACCCCACTGCAAGTCCGGTTCTGTCCTTCCCTGCAAGGCAATGAAGCAGAGAAGCACCTTCATTATCCGCCAAAGCCTTGAAATAAAGCCGAAAGACCTCAACCAGTTTCGGCCGAAACGGCATGGACTCATAGAGGCGCGCCATCGCCACATGTGCTTCCTCGGCAGTGGAAACACCTTGCGCAGCACTGACATGCGGCGCATGGCCTGAGCCTGCGGTCTCTCCTGCGGCAAAAATGACGTCGGCGCGAAAAACCTTGGGCCTGGCACAGGGGTAGAGCGCCCTTTCCCGATCGCCCCGCAGGTCGATTATCGTTGCGAGATTGAGCTCTTCGATCAGGCAAAGATCTTCGGGTGTCGCGTCAACATGGTGCCCCGATCGAAACAATTGTCCCGTTCTTAGGCGCGCACCGCCTCGTGCGGCATATCCCCCATAGTCCCTGAAATTATGGACTCCTTGCAGACAAAGCACACGATCAGTCACTTGCCTTTTTGCTCCATTTGCTGTTGGCGCTCTCAATTGGTGAGGTGAATTGACGTCCGTCAACCCTGTTTGTGCGAAGGGAATGCAAGTCCATGTACCAAATTCTTTCCGGCTTGCGCGTGATCGAGGCATCGTCCTTCGTCGCATCCCCCACAGCTGGCCTCTATTTGGCGCAGATGGGAGCGGAAGTGATCCGCGTGGACCAAATCGGGGGGGGACCTGACTACCGGCGCTGGCCCAAGACTCCAGATGGTGCCAGCCTCTATTGGGAAAACCTTAACCGAGCCAAGAAATCGGTCGCCCTTGACCTTGCTCGCGCCGAAGGCCGTGAGCTCCTTCAGGCCCTTGTTGCTGCAACCGGACAGTTTGTGACGAACTTTCCGGTGGATGGATTTCTATCCCATGAAGTGCTCTCCAAAGAACGCGCAGACCTTGTCACGGTCAGGATCATGGGCATGGCTGACGGTGGGCCTGCGCTCGACTATACGGTCAACGCGGCTGTGGGATTCCCGGATCTCACCGGCCCCGGTCCTGAACCAGTCAACCATGTCCTGCCGGCTTGGGATCTGCTTGCGGGAGCATATGCCGCCTTTGCCATGCTGGCCGCCCTGCGTCACCGAGATCAGACGGGGTTGGGCAAAGAGATCCGCATTTCGCTTTCAGACGTCGCCATCGGCACGGTTGCCAATCTGGGCATGCTCGCGGAAATCTTCGAAACGGGCGCCGCTAGGGAGCGCCTTGGCAATACTGTTTATGGCGCGTTCGGACGGGACTTTGTGACTTTGGACAATGTGCGTGTCATGATCATGGCCATCACGCCCCGCCAGTGGACAGGCCTGGTCAAGGTCCTGGATATTGGCGGCGAAGTCGCGGTCATTGAATCGACGCGGGGTGTTTCCTTTTCCAAGGATGAAGGAGTGCGATTCGAGCACAGGGATGTGCTGTTCCCTCTAGTCCAGGAACGGGTATCCAAATTTATTTACAGTGACTTACGGTCGGCTCTTGATGCCAATGGCTGCTGCTACGGCCCGTATCAGACGATGTATCAGGCAGTGCATGACCCGGCGCTGGTCGGGAACAACCCGATTTTTGGCTATTCGGATAATCCCAGTGGAAAGTCTTATCCCGCAGCGGGTTCGATCGCTTCGATTCCGCAACTCCCAAGGCAGGCCGCGACGTCCGCGCCGAAGCTGGGCTGCAATAGCGAGGAAATTCTGGCAGATATTCTGGGGCTTTCAAGCGCGAACATCGCATCACTGCATGACAAGGGGATCATTGCGCAGGCATGACACATGACTACACCCAAATCCGCGAAGAAGTGGCCAAGCTGTGCCAGGGTTTTCCCGGGGACTATTGGCGCGCCAAGGACAAAGACCGCGCCTATCCAACCGAATTTGTGACCGCTCTTGGAGACGCAGGCTATCTCGCTGCATTGATACCTGAGGCCTATGGCGGAGCAGGACTTCCCATTTCGGCTGCCGCTGCGATCCTTGAGGAAATCCAGAAGCAGGGATGCAATGGCGGTGCATGCCATGCCCAGATGTACATCATGGGAACGGTTTTACGGCACGGATCAGATGCGCAAAAGGCGCAATATCTTCCGAGAATCGCGAGCGGCGAACTGCGCCTTCAGGCCTTTGGCGTGACCGAGCCGACAAGTGGAACGGACACGCTTTCGCTCAAGACGACCGCCGTGCGCGACGGTGACCATTATGTCGTCAACGGCCAGAAGATCTGGACAAGCCGTGCAGAACATTCCGATCTCATGCTGCTGCTGGCACGCACCACGCCGCGGGATCAAGTGTCCAAGCGAACTGAGGGGCTGTCGGTCTTCCTTGTGGACATGAAAGACGCCGCCAGCAACGGGCTAACGATACGCCCCATCGAAACGATGATGAACCATTCCACCACTGAAGTCTTTTTTGATCAGCTGCGGGTCCCGGCTGCAAATCTGATTGGAGAAGAAGGCCAGGGGTTCAAGTATATCCTGTCGGGCATGAATGCCGAGCGGCTCCTGATTGCCGCTGAATGCATTGGCGATGCGAAATGGTTCATCGAAAAGGCGACAGCCTATGCAAAAGAGAGAGTGCTGTTCAATCGGCCGATCGGCCAGAATCAGGGCGTGCAATTTCCCATTGCAAGGGCCTATGCACAAATGCGGGCTGCCGAACTGATGGTCGGAGAAGGTTTGCGGAAGTATGAGGCTGGGGAGCAGGTCGGCGAAGAAGCCAATATGGCCAAGATGCTTGCGGCCGAAGCCAGCTGGGCGGCAGGAGAAGCCTGCATCCAGACACACGGAGGCTTTGGGTTTGCGGCTGAATACGACATTGAACGCAAGTTTCGAGAAACCCGCCTGTATCAAGTCGCACCGATTTCAACCAACATGATCCTGTCATTCGTGGCAGAGCATGTGCTGGGGCTCCCGAGGAGCTATTGATGCAAGCGTGGATTGGCAAGAAGCAGGTCGAGCATGATGTGCTGACCGAAGGTCTGATTGGGCGGTTCCGCGCCACGCTGGACAGCGGAGCATCGGGTGACACGGCAGCGCAGGGCATCCATTGGTGCCTCTGTCTTCCCAATGCGCCGACGGGCAGCCTGGACACGGATGGTCATCCGGCACGCGGCGGATTTCTGCCCCCGATTGCGTTGCCCCGCAGGATGTGGGCATCGAGCGCAATGGAATTTCATGCCCCAATCACGGCGGGAGCGCAGATCGAGCGCCAGTCGCAGATCGCGTCGATAGAGGAAAAGACAGGACAGTCAGGCAGCCTTGCCTTCGTCACGATCGATCATCGGACATTTGCCAATGGACTGCTCGCAGTGAGCGAGCAACAAGTCATCGTCTACCGTGAGCCATCGAGCGGGCCAGCTCCTGCTATGGGCGAAGGCGCGCCGGATCTGTCAGCCTGGCAATGGCATCGCGCACTGACGCCGTCTGCAACCCTGCTCTTCCGCTACTCGGCGCTGACATTCAACACACACCGAATCCACTATGACGCAGCCTATGCCATCGACGAAGAAGCCTATCGCGGCCTTGTTGTGCACGGCCCGTTGACCGCGACATTGCTGTTGGATCTCGCTGCCCGCGAGCTGGGCGACAACCGCCTGAAACGCTTTTCCTTCCGGGGGCAATCACCCGCATTTGCTGGCGAGGCGCTCCATCTGGTTGGGCGTCAGGATGGCCCTGCCCTCACGTTCGCAGCGCTGGGCGCCGATGGCCGCACTGTAATGTCTGCCCAGGGCGTTTCAGGCTGACGATCGGTCCGCGCTCCAGCTTGCGAACGCCATACTATCCTGAAATGGCCACCCCTTCCGTCACGCGCGCCCAGAGTTTCGCATCGTGACCATACATGATGCGCGTGCCACGGGCGCGAAGCCTTGCAAGCCTGTCGAGCGTGACAAGACCTTCAGCCTTGTCGTGCGTAAATCCGGGCAGTGCGCGTTCATCGAGGTTGCGCTCGGTGTAGCAGCAATCCGCGGCCAGCAAGATTTCACCGCCGGGCAAACGTACAATAGCACTCTGATGGCCGGGCGTATGGCCATAGGTCGGGACAATCCGCACCGTGCCATCACCAAACAGGTCCAATTCACCGTCAATCGCCTTGACGCTGTGTCCGGTCTCGAAATCGATCCGGTTATAGACCCAGGGATCATCACAGGCCTGAGCTGCAGCCCACTCCCTTGACTGAACAATCACGGTTGCATTCGGCACAAACATCATACCGCCGCAGTGGTCATTGTGCAGATGGGACGCAATGATCCAGTTGATGCTCGCAGGATCGACATCAATGGCACGGAGCCGCGCGGCGATGTCCATTCCTTCGAAAAGCTCAAGACCAAATTTCCCCGGCGGGAGGCGGGATTCAATGTCACGCCTGTTCCGCTCTCCCAGACCGGTATCGAACAGGACGCGCCCTTTCGGATGGTCGATCAAATAGGCCGGCACTGGCGATCGAACGTAGCTCTGATCATCAAGCCCCTCGATGAAAAAGCCCGCCTTGCATTGAAACCAGCCACAATTGAACGCGTAGAGCGAAATCGTCATGCCCGCGCCTCATAGTCCACAGTATCGGGATCGAGCGCTCCACCTTCTTCCAACTGGACCCCGAAACTGTTGAGCAACATTGAAACCTGCGTGTACTGGCCGACTGTGAAGACGAGGTCCATCTTCTGCCGTTCGCTGAAAAAATCGAGAGCAACCCAGTTGGGGGTCCTGATAAAATGGTCGCTGGTCAGATCATCCACGGCGCGCATCATGGCCCTGTCGCGATCATCCCATTCGATCGACTCTGGCCCCTGCTTGATGCGTGCGATCTCTTCCTCGCTCAATCCGGCATCACGGCCAATGCGCGTGTGCTGGGTCCATTCATAGCCTGAGCGACAGTTGTATCCGGTGCGCAGGATAATCAATTCCCGATCTCTTGGGCTCAGCGAGTTTCTGCCCGACAGAATATAGTTTCCCCATTTGAGAAACCCCGCCAACGCCTTTGGAGCGCGTGCCATAGTGAGAAAGGTATTGAGAACTCCCCCTCGCGCAAAAAAAGGCTCAAGAACCTCCTTCTGCTCGTCGTCGAGCACGCTGGGATCTAGCGGCGAAATTCTTGGTCCATTCAGGCGCATGCTGATCCTCTCTCCATCATTTTGTCTCCAGGACATGCTTTGCAAGTCTTGTGCTGCCTGTCATGGTTGGAACGCAAGAGCAGATATGGACTTTGGGGCCAGAATTTGACCATCGAGGATGATCTGGAGCCAATTGGTACCGACACCGGCATTGACCGGCTGGCGCCGGATGACCGCAGGAACCAACATTTCATCGCGGACAATCTGAAGCGCAACTATTTCGCCCATTTCTCGCATGGCATGTTCGGCATGACCGGCTTTCGGATGATCTATGCGCCAACGTTCGTCCCGGCCTACCTGTACGTGCTCACAGGCTCGTCCGTGATTGTCGGGCTGTCTCAGGCCTTGCAGCAAGCCGGCGCTGTCCTTTCCCCTTTGCTGAGCGCCAGTGAAATCGAGGACAAGAAGCGCATTCTTCCGCACGCGATGCGCAACGGGACCATGATGCGCATCCAGTTGCTCGGGCTTGCCCTCTCGGGCTGGTTCCTTTCAGGGATCTGGCTCGCCTGCGCTACGATCGGATTTCTCTTCCTCCTCGGATTCTACTCCGGAGCCCAGCGCGTTTCCTTTCAGATGCTCATGGCAAAAGTCATCCCGATTGAAAAACGTGGCCGTTTGCAAGGATATCGCAACCTCGCAGGCGGCGGCATCGCAGCTGCGCTCTCCTGGTGGGCTGGAAGCCTCCTGATCCAGAACAATGTGTTCGGGAATGGCTATGCCACAACATTCATGCTGAGCTTCATCCTGACCTGTATTGGCCTCACGATGCTGGCACTCTTCATTCGCGAACCGGACAATCACCGCCCCCGGGCACCGATGCGGTTGCGGGACAGGTTACGCGAACTGCCGTTGCTTCTCGTCGATACCAGCTACCGAAACTTTCTGGTTGCCCAGCTGCTGATCACTGCAGGGAGAGTCGCAATGCCGTTCTGCGTCCTTTACGCAGGCAACATCATGCATTTGGACGGCAAGGCACTTGGGCTGTTTTCCCTAGCCTTTCTTGGCGCAGACACCGTGTCAAACCTTGTCTGGGGTGCGCTTGGCGACCGCAAGGGATTCAGGCTGGTCTTTCTGGCTGCAAACGCGATCTGGCTGATTGGATTCGGCCTTATGCTTGCTGCCGATGGGAAGGTCGGATTCGTAGCTGGCTTTATCGCACTTGGCGCTGCCATGTCGGGCTATTCGTTGAGCCAGCAGACGCTCGTCCTTGAATTCGGAAATCGGGAAGACACGCCGATGCGGCTGGCGCTTTCGACGACAGCGGAAACCTCCGTCGCAGCGATCGGGCCGTTTATTGGCGGCATCGTGGCGTCACTCTATGGATTTGTTCCGCTGATCTGGCTTTCGATTGCGCTGCTGGCTGCGTCGCTGTTCGTCATGCTGCTTGGGGTTCGTGATCCGCGGTTCGATAGTCAATAGCTGACCATGCCTGCGCAGGGGCGAAAGGGCAGCCTAGCTCGCTTCGCCGGGCCAGCGTGGCGGGCGCTTGTCGAGGAAAGCCGCAATCCCCTCCTTCGCTTCGGGCAGGCCAAGATTGGCCAGAGCTTCAGTCTGCGCAAAAGCGTAGGCATCCTTCACCGACATTCCGGCTTGCTCGCGCAAGGTCTGCTTCCCCAAACGCAGAATACGCCCGGATTTGGATGAAATCGTTGCGACCAGCGTGTCGACAGCAGCATCAAGGTCTTCAGGCGCATGAACCGAATTGATGAGGCCAATCCGCAAGGCATGCTCAGCAGGATAAAGTTGCCCCGTTGCGAGCATCAACATCGCTTGCTTCCTGCCAACGCTTCGAGAGAGCTGGATCTGGGGTGTGTGGCACCAGAATCCGATATTGACTCCGGGCACCGCAAATCGAGCGACCGAAGACGCAAGTGCAAGATCACACGCAGCAACCAGTTCACATCCGGCAGCAGTTGCAACGCCTTCCACCTTGGCAATCACAATCTGCGGTTGGGCCATGACCTCCTGCATCAGCGCCGCAAGCCCCTGAAAATCCCGCGCGAGAAAATCCGCGTCTTCCTGCCCCGCAAATTCATTCAGGTCATGCCCGGCGCAGAAGATGCGTCCCCCTGCCCCAGACAGAACAATGACCTTGATCTCATCCCGCGCTGCAAGGGAAGCCAGAATACTCCGCAAGTCCGCAACCAGATCCATGGACAGGCTGTTGCCAGCGGCTGGGCGGTTCAGCATCAGTCGGGCGACTGGGCCCGCCTCGGATGTCTCAACCAGCATTCAGGCCCTTTCCAGTTCCGCCTGCATGATCTTGCGCATTTCAAATTTCTGAGCCTTGCCAGTGACGGTCATCACGAACGACTCAACGACCCGAACATGCCGGGGAACCTTGTAATGGGCGATCTGACCTTTGCAGTGCGCGACAACGTCATCCGGTGAAATGGCCGCGCCCGCCTTCGGAATGACCCACGCACACACTTCCTCGCCAAACTTTTCGTCCGGCACGCCAAAGACCTGCGCATCTGCAATCTGCGGGTGGGCCAGAAGGAATTCCTCTATCTCCCGTGGATAGATATTTTCTCCGCCGCGAATGATCATGTCCTTGATGCGGCCAGTGATCCTGACATAGCCCTTGTCGTCCATCGTCGCCAGGTCGCCGGAATGCATCCACCCGTCGGCATCAATGGCCTCTGCGGTTTTTTCAGGATCGTCCCAATAGCCAAGCATCACGGCATAGCCGCGCGAGCAATATTCACCCTGCTCGCCGATTGGCAGTGTCTGCCCGTCTGGGCCAACAATCTTGGCTTCTGCATGAGGATGCACGCGCCCCACTGTTGAGACACGTTCTTCAAGCGGATCATCAGTGGCCGTCTGGGTCGTGATGGGGCTGGTTTCCGTCATGCCGTACGCAATCGTCACTTCGTGCATGTTTAGTCTGTCAATCACGCTGCGCATGGTCGCGATCGGGCATGGTGACCCTGCCATGATACCGGTCCTGAGCGTGGAGACACGGAAGTCCTGCAGGTCAGGCTGATTGAGGATGGTGATGAACATGGTGGGCACACCATATAATGCGGTGCATCCTTCTGCCTCCACCGCCTCGAGAACGAGGCGGGGATCATAGGCTTCTGCGGGATAGACCATGGCCGCCCCGGTGGTCACGGCAGCAAGATTGCCGAGCACCATCCCAAAGCAGTGATAGAGCGGCACCGGAATGCAGATGCGATCCCCGGGCGTGAGCTTGATCTGTCGCCCGCAGGCCAAGCCGTTGTTCAGGATGTTCCGGTGCGTCAAGGTAGCCCCTTTCGGGAACCCCGTCGTGCCACTCGTGAACTGGATGTTGATTGCATCGTTCCGATCAAGGCTCGCTTTCGCATTTGTCAGCGCTTCAGGATCAGGCTGAACACGAAGCTCCTTCCATGGAAGAAAGCCTTGATGGGGCTCTTCGCCAAGGGTTACCATCACTCTCAGCTGCGGCAGTTTTTCAGGGCCCAGCTCGCGCAGCATGCCGACATAATCACTGGTCTTGAAGCGAGCAGCCGTCACAAGCACCGAACAGCCGACTTTGTTCAGGGCATATTCGACTTCCGAGACCCTGTAAGCCGGATTGATGGTAACCAGGACAGCACCGATCTTCGCCGTGGCAAATTGGATAACGGTCCATTCCGCACAGTTGGGCGCCCAGATGCCGACCCGATCGCCCTTCTCGACGCCCAAGGCCAGCAGGCCGGTCGCGATGCGGTTAACTTCCGCATCCAGTTCGGACCACGTCCACCGGATGCCTTGATGCCGCGAGACAAGCGCAAGTTCGGAGGGCCAGGTTGATGCAGCAGTTTCAAGCGCATCTCCAATGGTGCATTCGAGTAGCGGTTGATCCTGACGACCCTTGGAATAGCTGAGACCTGGTGTCATCGCGCTTCGTTAATGACCTGAATTTGTGTGAACTCATGCAGGCCTTCTTCAGCGAACTCGACACCGATGCCGGACTGCTTTGCTCCCCCGAAAGGAATATTGGGCCCGAAGTCGAGATGCTTGTTGATCCAGACCGTTCCGGAGTCCATTTCACATGCCAGATCATAGGCCCTGTCGCGGTCATTCGACCAGACCGAGCCTCCTAGACCCCACGGAGACGCATTGGCGCGTTCGAGAGCATCATCGGCATCCGAGAAGCGAATAATGGGCAAGATGGGGCCGAACTGCTCTTCGTCGACGATCTTGGTGCCATCCGTCACATCACGCACGATCGTCGGCCGAATGAAATAGCCGGGGCGATCCATGACTTCTCCACCGGCAATGATCGTCCCGTTGGCACGTGCATCTTCGAGGAAGCCCTTCACCTTTTCATACTGCATCTTGTTCTGCAGCGGCCCAATCTGGGCGCCTTGCTTCAGGCCATCATCAACAATCGCGGCATCCGCAAGCTTTGCAAGTTCGCTGCATAATTCGTCATAAATCGACTCATGCGCATAGACGCGCTTTACGGCCAGACAGACCTGACCCGCGTTCATGGTCGCGCCTCCAAAGATGCCCGGGGCCACGACCTTTGGATCGACATCGCCCAGCACGATCGCCGCATCATTTCCCCCGAGTTCAAGCGTAATTCGCTTGATCGTTGATGCAGCGCTAGCCATCACTTTCTTGCCGGTTTCAGTGGAGCCGGTGAAGCTGATCTTGGCAATATCGGGGTGGCTGGTAAGCGCAGCCCCCAGGTCATTCTGATCGGTGACGATGTTGACCACACCGGGCGGGAAGATATCCGCGCAAAGCTCGCCAAGCCGCAAGGTTGTCAATGGAGTGGTCGGTGCCGGTTTAATGACGATCGTGTTGCCCGCAAGAAGCGCAACAGGGGCCTTGAACGCCACGATCAGGACAGGGAAATTCCAGGGGATGATGCAGCCGACAACGCCAAGGGGCCGGCGACGCATCTCGACCCGTCGAGTCTCATTGTCCTCAATCAGCTTGCTCTCAAGGTCCAGCGACGCAAGGTACCGCAGAAACGCAGAGGTGTAGGCAATTTCCGCCGTAGACTCACTGAGCGGTTTGCCCTGCTCCTGCGTCAGAAGACGGGCAAACTCATCCAGGCGGGCCTC
>WBZL01003778.1_pt2 | contig 11343 bp, 10 predicted proteins | sample 5204291 | NCBI WGS metagenome assembly WBZL01 (sample SAMN12344345, study PRJNA552823) | activated sludge metagenome | biome: Activated sludge suspended growth; feature: Nitrification reactor; material: Wastewater; isolation source: activated sludge from nitrification reactor of wastewater...
CCGGTGTGTAGAAGCCTTCCGAGAGCGACGTCGCGGAGACGCGGATCAGCGCATTGAGTGGCTCGATGTCCTCGCGCCTCGCCAGCCGGAACTCGAGCGCGCTCACGATCCCCGCCGGTGACGAGTGGCCGGGGTTTCCTGCGTCACGGCGTCGTCACCACCTTGCGCCGCCGAAGCAGCCCGAGTCCCGTCGGCAGGAGGAGTCCGGCGAGTGCGGCGCTCGCCGACATGGGGAGGAGACCCGCGCCCAGCACTCCACCCAGCAAGCTTCCACCCGCAACACCACCCACGGCGCCCAGGGCTGCGTTCCAGCGCGGGCCAAGGCTGCGCCGGGGCAGGATCATTCCGCCCGCAATGCCCGCGACCGCGCCGGCGACGAGCTGCAGGAGGAGGGGCACCAGGTCCATCATCAGCGACACTCGACTTCGCCACTGGGTCGGGTCGCGGTCGCGCGGCCCACATACATCAGGCACTGCACGCCCGGCAGCGCGACGTGCGTTGCGACGGCATCGTAGCCGGCCTTGAGGTCGGTCGAGGTGATCGACACCGTGACCTGCGAGGTGGAACTCCAATCGAGCTGCGTCGTGTCGGTCGAATACGCCTGGTTCTCCGCCCAGTATCCCTCCTGCGCGATGCGCAGCTCACCGAGGTCGGAGGTCATCGTCGCCATGAACCCCTTGGCCTTGGTGTCCTGGTACCGCCCGTAGGCGATCCCCGCGAGGATGGCCAGCACCAGCATGACCAGCATGAGCTCGATGAGCGTGAATCCGCGGCGAATCGGAGGACGCATGTGGGGGCGCTGGAGGGGGGAGCGTGCGCAGGTAAGGTAAGTGCCCGCCAGCAAAAAGGGCCCCGCACGCGGCGGGGCCCGGACGCAACAGATGACGAGGGTTCAGGGCGTGAGTGCGGTCGCCGCGCCGGTGGGGTTCGCGGTGCAAACGATGTCGCCCGACGCCACGCCGACCGCGTCCTTGCCGACAGCGGTCGTGCAGGAGAGGGTCGGCGCTTCCTGGTGGGTCGCGGTCGCCGTGAACCCTCCGATCGGGTCGGACGACGCCAGGGCGAGCTGAATCTTCTCCGACCCGTTCCAGTCGAGGAGGGTGGTGTCGGTCGTGTACGCGAGGTTCTCCGCCCAGAAGGCCTCCTGCGCCACCCGGAGGGAGCCGAGTTCCGCCTTCATGTTGGCCATGAACGCCCGCTCCTTGAACTGGCGATAACGGGGTACGGCCACCGCGGTCAGGATCCCGAACACGGTCAGGGCGATCAGGATCTCGATGAATGTGAAGCCGGCACGACGTCGCATGTGCTACCTCCCGTAACCGATGTGATTCGCAGATTGGGTGCCAGTGTGTCGTGGCGCACAGAAGATCGGCCCGATACGGACGCTCTTTAGCGCCCTGGGGCATTACGGGGGCATTTCAGGCATTTCGTCCGATCAGGGGTGGGTGCCCACCGAGTGCCAGCGGACAAATGGTCTCCCGTGCCGATCCCGGCTGTGGTATCCGGTCCCCGATCCGCCCGCGCCCCGCACGAACTTCCCTGAAACCTGACATGAGGGACTGCCGTTGAATGCAAGTACCTGCTTGCTTTCTTCCCCCTCGGCTGCGGCTGGGGGTGGAATACCGGACGGAACTACCGAATGTCGATCGTGAGTCGCGAGAAGCTCCTTGAAGCGGCCGCCCAGGTGTTCGCCGAGGCGGGATTTCGCGGTGCCACGACGCGCCGGATCGCCGAAGTGGCCGGTGTCAACGAGGTCACGCTGTTTCGCCTCTTCGGCTCGAAGGCCCAGCTGCTGACGGAGGCGATTCACTGCGTCCAGCCTGCGTCCTGCGCGCCGACCTTGCCCGCCGAACCGGGCGAGGTGGAGCGTGAATTGGTGGTGTGGTCTGCGGCCCACCTCGACTGCATGCGCGCCATGCGCACGGTGATCCGGCGCACCATGGCGGAACTCGACGAGCATCCGGACATGCGGACGGTCATTTCGGACGCGAAGGCGCCGTACCTCAATCAGTTGTTCGACTACATGTGTCAGGTGGTGCCGCCCGATTCCGAGGCTGAGCGGCTCCATCTGCGGGCGGCGTGTACGATGCTCACCTCGTCGCTGTTTGCCGACGCGATCGGGCGAGACGTGGTGCCGGCGGCGTACCCTTCGTCGCTCGAGGACGCTGCGCAGCTTTATGTCCGCGCGTTTCTTGCCGCGGTCCGTCCGACGGTCGCGACGCCGCCGGCGGGGGTTGGGTGACCCCAAGCGCCTGGCGCACCTCGATTCGCATTCCTTCTCCTCTACTCGTTGCAGCTCATGAATTTCCGGATGTCCTTCCCTTGCGCGGCGCTGTTCCTGTTGATCGGGAGCATGGCCGCCGATGCGCAGAGTCCCCGTGCGCTCACGCTCGAGGAGGCCTTGCGCCTGGCCGAATCGCAGAGCGAGGCGCTGCGCATCGCGCAGGCCGGGGTGCGCCGCGCCGACGGCCAGCTGCTCCAGGCCCGTTCGCAGTACCTGCCCCAGGTGAGCGGCACGGCGGGGTACACGCGCACGCTGGCCACGCAGTTCTCGGCCTTCAACACGGCGCCGCCGCCGGTCCCCGCGACGGAGCCGCCGGCCCCGCCCCGGGACACGGCGACCTATTACCAGCCCTGCCTGCGTTACCTGGCGGGTTCGGGCGCGACGGAAGTGGATCGCGTGCAGGGACTCGAGCGCTTTGCGCGCTGCTCGCAGAGTGGCGGCGGACTCGACTTCTCCCGGGTGGGGTTCGGTGCCCGGAACCAGTATCAGCTCGCGGTCAACGGGAGCTACACACTCTACTCTGGTGGTCGGGTGCAGGCGCAGACGCGGGCGGCCCAGGCAGTGCGCCGCTCGGCGGACATCGAGCTGGGCTCACAGCGGGCCCTGATGGCCCTGCAGGTGACCGAGGCGTACTACGATGCGGTCCTCGCGGACCGGTTGGTGGCAATCGCCGAGTCGTCGCTGGCGCAGACCGAAGGCACGTTGCGGCAGACGACGTTGGCGCGGCAGGTGGGCAACCAGTCGGAGTTCGAGTTGCTGCGAGCGCGGGTGACGCGCGACAACCAGCGGCCGGTGCTCATCCAGCGGCAGACGGACCGCGACCTCGCGTACTTCCGGCTCCAACAGCTGCTGAACCTGCCGTTTGGCGAGCCGCTACGGCTGACGACGGCGCTCGACGATGCCTCGATGGCGCCGGTGACGCAGGTGGCGGCGGTCGCGATGCGCGGGGATACGCCGGATACGTCGACCTCGGCGCGGGCGACGGTGCGCCAGCTCGATGAGAATGTGCGTGCGGCCGAGGCGCAGGTGTCGATCGCGAAGAGTGAGTGGATCCCGACGGTGGCCGTGAGCAGCGCGTACAGCCGGGTCGGGTTCGGGACGGGGATCCCGAGCTGGGGGTCGTTCCTCAACAACTGGACCGTATCGCTGGGGGCCTCCTTCCCGTTGTTTGTTGGCGGCCGGATCAAGGGCGAGCAGATGATCGCACAGGCGGGGCTGGAGGAGGCGCGCGCGCGCCGGGAGCAGACGCGGGAGCTCGCGGCCCTCGATGCGCGGCAGTCGGTCTTCCAGCTGCAGCAGGCGGAGGCCGCGTTCGCCGCGAGCCAGGGGACGTCGGAACAGGCGGCGCGGGCGTACAGCATTGCCGAGGTGCGCTTTCGTGAGGGGATCTCCACACAGCTGGAGCTGTCCGAGTCGCGGCTCCTGCTCGAGCAGGCGGCGGTGAACCGGGCCCAGGCGGCGCGCACGCTGCAGGTGGCGCGCATGCGGCTCGCGCTCCTGCGCGACCTCCCGTTAGGCACGACCACGGGATTCGGCGGGGTGGGCGGGATGGGTGGGGCCGCCGGGGCCGCCGGGGGCGGGGGTGGGGTACCGTCCGGCGGCGTCCAGGCGCCGCAACAGGGTGGGACGCGGGCCACCCCCACCGCCGCGACGTCGCAGATCCCGCAGTGATTCGACGACGACTTTCACACTCATTTCAGCATATGCAGACGTATCGAGGGATGGTGGCTGTTGTCGCGTTAGGCGCGGTGGCGGCGTGCGGGGAGCGCGAGGCCGCGGCACGGGATGCCGCCGAAGCCGCGACGCCCGCGACGATGAACGTGGGCCCGGAGAACATCACGGTGGTCGGCCGCGAGCTGGTGTCGACCGGTCCGGTGGTCAGCGGGTCGCTGGCCGCGGAGCGGGAAGCGACCGTCCGCGCCGAGGTCCCGGGGCCGGTCCTGCAGACCATGGCGGACCAGGGGAGCCGCGTGGGACGGGGCGCGGTGCTCGCACGCATCGACGACCGCACGATGCGCGATGCCTTCCTGTCCGCCCGCGGCGGCGTGAACACCGCCCAGAGCAGCCTCAACATGGCGCAGCGCGAACTGGATCGTTTCACCAAGCTGAAGGATGCCGGAGCCATCAGCGAACGGGAGTTCGAGTCGGTGCGCTGGAACCACGAGGCTGCCCAGTCCCAGCTCGCCGACGCGCAGGCCCGGCTCACCCTGGCCCAGAAGCAGCTCGATGATGCGCAGGTGCGCGCGCCGTTCGCGGGCATCGTCAGTGCGCGCACCACCAACGCCGGCGATGTCGTGTCGCCCGGCACCGCGATGTTCACCATCATCGATCCCTCGAGCATGCGCCTCGAGGGGTCGGTTCCCGCGGCGCAGCTGACCGCGGTGCGCGTCGGCGTCCCGGTCCGCTTCAGGATCAGCGGCTATCCCGAGCGGACCTTCGAAGGCCGCGTGACGCGGGTGAGTCCCGAAGCGGATGCCACGACGGGCCAGGTGAAGGTGGTGGTCGCGATCCCGAATGCCCGGGGCGGCCTGGTCGGCGGGCTTTTCGCCGAAGGGCGACTCGCTGCGGAAAAGCGGGAAGGGCTCACCGCTCCCGCCACGGCCGTCGACATGCGGGGGCTGCGCCCGGCGGTCCTGCGACTCAAGGGGGGACGCGTGGAACGGGTCGAGGTGAAGGTCGGGTTGAAGGATGAGGAGACGGAGCGCGTCGAGATCGTGGACGGGATCGCCGTGGGCGACACCCTGCTCGTCGGTGCGGCCCAGGGGATCTCGCCCGGGACGCCCGTGAAGGTCTCGGCGCCGTCGGATGCCAAGGCCACCCCAGAGGCGCCGGCGACGCCGGCCCCGAAGAACTGACAAGGACACCCCCTCATGTTCATTTCGGACTTTGCCATCAAGCGGCCGGTCATCACGATCGTCGCGATGCTGGCGCTCGTGGTCGGTGGGCTCTTTGCGCTCTTCAAGCTGCAGACCGACGAGTTCCCGGATGTGCAGCCCCCCTTCGTGACCGTGGGGCTGATCTATCCCGGGGCCTCGCCGGACGGCGTCGAACGCGAGGTGCTCGATCCGGTGGAGGAGGCGCTGTCGTCGATCACCGGCGTCAAGCGCGTCAACGGATCGGCGCAGGACGGCTTCGGGCAGGTCTTCGTCGAGTTCCAGTTCGAGAAGCCGCTGCAGGAAGCGACGCAGGATATCCGCGACGCAATCTCCAGCATCCGGCAGGACCTCCCGCCCGAGCTCGAAGAACCGATCATCCGGAAGGTGAGCGACACCGACCGTCCGATCGTGTCACTGGCGGTGTCGTCGGTGAACCTCTCGTCGGCTGAGCTCACGCGCCTGGTGGACCCGGGGATCACGCGAGAGCTGCGCTCGATTCCCGGCGTGGCCGAGGTGACGGTGCCGGGCAAGGTGGAGCGTGAACTCACCGTGCAGATCCGTCCCGATGCAATGCAGGCGGCTGGCGTGGGCGTCTCGCAGGTGGTGCAGGCGCTGCAACTGCAGAACCTGGCCGCCCCCGTCGGTCGGGTGAACGGGGTGCAGGACGAACGCTCGATTCGCCTCAAGGGTCGCCTCGAGCGTCCGGAGGAGTTTGCGAACATCGTCGTCGCCGAGCGCAACGGGCAACTGATCCGGCTCGGGCAGGTCGCCGACATCGTCGATGCGACGGAGGAGCCGCGCACCATGGCGCTCTACCAGTCGCGGGAGACGCAGGGGGCCCGCGAGGCGGTCGGCGTGGACATCAAGAAGGCGAAGGGGTACAGCACGACCGAGGTGGCCGACCAGATCCTCGAGCGCGTCGCGAAGATCACCGTCCCGGCCGGGACGAAGATCGACGTCGTGAAGAACTCCGGCGTGAACGTCACCAATGCGGTGCGCAACGTCGAGGAGTCGCTGATCGAGGGCGCGCTCCTCACCGTGCTCGTCGTCTTCCTGTTCCTCAACTCGTGGCGGTCGACGGTCATCACCGGCCTTGCCCTCCCGGTCTCGGTGCTCGCCGGGTTCATTGCCGTCTACGTGCTCGGCTACAACCTGGAGACGATGTCGCTGCTCGGGTTGTCGCTGGCCATCGGGATCCTGATCGACGATGCCATCGTGGTGCGAGAGAACATCGTGCGGCACGTGGAGATGGGGAAAGACCACTTCACGGCGGCGCGGGAGGGCACGGCGGAGATCGGCCTGGCCGTGGCCGCGACCACCTTCTCGATCCTCGCGGTGTTCGTACCGATCGGGCTGGTGTACGGGGTGACGCGGCAATGGATGGGACCCTTTGCGCTCACGATGGCCTGCTCCGTGGCTGTGTCCCTCTTCGTGTCCTTCTCGCTCGACCCGATGCTCTCCGCGTACTGGCCGGACCCGCACCGCGAGGAACACCAGAAGGCGTGGATCACGAAGCAGCTCGACAAGTTCAATGCGTGGTTCAACCGCATGGCCCTCCGGTACAAGCGGGTGATCGCGTGGGCGCTGGACCACCGGGCGGCGGTGGTGGTGATTGCGATGGGCACGTTCTTCGGATCGTTTGTCCTCCTCCCGACCGGATTGTCGGGCTTCCTTGGCGTGATGGCGGGCATCGTCGTTGCGGTGCTCTGCCTGACCGTGGTGAAGGCCCGGATCGTGCGGCTGCTGGCCGTGCCCCTCGGGCTGGTGGTGGCGCTCGGGTTGACGCGCATCGCGCCGCAGTTCATGAACGTCGGATTCGGCTTCTTCCCGGCGGATGACAACGGGGAGGTCAACATCAACGTCGAGACTCCGCCGGGATCCAACCTCGATTACACCCGCCTCAAGTCGGAGGAGGTCGGGCGCGTGCTGATGGGCCACCCTGAGGTGCGGTACATCTACACCACGCTCGGGGGCGGCGACGCCGGGGCGGTGGATATCGGGAAGTTGTACGTGAAGATGACGGAAAAGAACGAGCGCGAGATGGACATCGAGGAGTTTGCGACCGTGCTCCGCGGCGAGCTCGCCGCCATCGGTGGCGCGACCGTCGCGGTGTTCACGACCGATTTCGGCGGCGGTCGCAAGCAGGTGCTCATCGAGGTGCGCGGGAGCGAACAGGAGGCCCTCAACGAGTTCGCACAGCGCGCGCTGGCCGCGGTGCGGGCGGTGCCCGGTGCCGTGGACGTGGCCCTCTCGTCGAAGGGCCAGCGCCCCGAACTCAATGTGGAGCTCAACCGCGGCCTGGCCGGCTCCCTCGGCCTGACCGTCGGGCAGATCGCCCAGTCCCTGCGGCCCGCCTTCGCGGGGATCGATGCCGGCGACTGGCAGGACCCCAGTGGTGAGATGCGGGATGTGGTCGTGCGCCTCTCGCCGGAATCGCGGCGCCGCGTCGCCGACCTGCGGCAGCTGCCGCTCGTCGTGCAAGGCCCCAACGGCATGCCCACGACCATTCCCCTCAGCCAGGTGGCGACCGTCACCGAGGGGATGGGGCCTGCGGTCATCAATCACCTCAATCGCGATCGCGTGGTGAATGTCGAGTTCAACACCTCCGGCCGGTCGATGGGTGAGGTGACGAACGACGCCATGGCCGCGCTGAATGCGCTGCAGAAGGCCGAGGGGATCCGGGTATCGACCGGCGGCGAGGCGGAACAGCAGGCCGAGGTCTTCAACCAGATCTTCATCGCGCTCGGCATCGCGGTCGGCTTGATGTACCTCATTCTCGTGATCCAGTTCGGGTCGTTCCTGGACCCGCTCGCGATCATGCTGTCCCTGCCGCTTTCCCTCGTCGGGGTGTTCCTGAGCCTTTCGCTCACCGGCAACACCGTGAACATCATGAGCCTGATCGGGGTGATCCTGCTCATGGGCATCGTCGCGAAAAACGCCATCCTCCTGATCGATTTCGCGAAGTGGGCGCGAGAGAAGGACGGCATGCCCCTGCGCGAGGCCCTCATCGAGGCCGGGGCGATCCGGCTGCGCCCGATCCTGATGACGACCTTCGCCCTCATCGCGGGCATGGTGCCCACGGCGATCGGGAGCGGGGAGGGCTCCGCCTTCCGCGCCCCCCTGGGGATCGCCGTCATCGGCGGGGTCATCACCTCGACCTTGCTCACCCTCGTCGCGATCCCGACATTCTATGAGATCCTCGACGACATGCGCTCCTGGTTCGCGAACAAGTTCGGCTTCAAGGTGTCCCAGAAGACCGGGGAGCACCGCGCGATCGGGCTTGCCGCCGGGGACTGAGACTCACGAAACCCAACATGAAACGCACCCTGCTTTTCGCCATGATGCTGGGGCTGGCCATGCCAGCCCTGGCCCAGGACGACGTGCCCAAGGGGTACCAGTACGTGGGCTTCAACATCCTGAGTGGGTACGACTGGGAAATGCCGGATCCGCTCGATCCCACCGCGAAGCCGCCGAAGAACGAGATCCCGGGGACGGTGCGCGCCCTGGACGGCAAGTCGGTCTACCTCAAGGGGTTCATGCTTCCGTTGGACCTCGACGCGCAGGGCGTGACCAAGTTCATGCTCAACGCGAGCATCGACATGTGCTACTTCGGGGCCCCGGTGCGGTTGAACGACTGGATCATGATCACCATGAAGCCGGGGAAGAAGGCGAAGTTCACGCACCTGCCGACGGGGGTGTGGGGACGGCTCGAAGTGGGCGAGGAAGTGCGGAACGGTCGCATTGTTTCGATCTACCGGCTCACCGCCGACGACGCCAAGACCGAAGGCGGGGCCTGACGCTCGATGCCGCTCCGGTATCCCTGGTCGCGCTATTCGGATGAGAAGCTCATGCGGATGCGCCTCCAGGACCTGGAGCTCCGGATCGAGGGGTCGCACCTCCAGGCGCTGATCGACAAGTTGCACGCCGAGCTGGAGGCGCGGCACGTCCGGATCCACCCGCATATCTGGCTCTCGAGCGAGTGGTTCTCCCCGGCTGGGATTCCCGGGTTCGCCATCCCCTTCTACCTCGCGCATAAGCGGCTCCGCCGCCTGGAGCGCAGCCAGTTCCTGGACGTCGAGGGCGCGACGAGCGCCGAGTGCCTGCGGATCATGCGCCACGAGACCGGCCATGCCATCCAGCACGCGTACCAGCTGCACCGTCGCAAGCGCTGGCAGCAGGTGTTCGGCAAGTCGTCGACGCGTTATCCCGAGTACTACCGCCCGAACCCGGCCTCCAAGCGCTACGTGCAGCACCTGCGGCTCTGGTATGCGCAGAGCCACCCGGACGAGGATTTCGCGGAGACGTTCGCCGAGTGGCTGCGCCCCCGGTCCGACTGGCGCAAGCGGTACGCGGGGTGGCCGGCCCTCCGGAAGCTCGAGTACGTGGATGAGCTGATGGCGTCGCTGGCCGATGAGAAGCCGGCGGTCACCGCGCGGCGCGTGGTGGAGCCGCTCCATCGCCTGCCGCAGACGCTGGGCGAGCACTACCGCGAGCGGCGGCGCAAGTACACGGTGATCTACCCCAACATCTACGATGCCGACCTGCGACGGCTGTTCACCGACCAGCCGCACCACCGCCGTCGGGAGGCGGCGTCCTCGTTTCTCCGACGCCACCGGGGGGAGATCCGTCGACTGGTGGCCCGGTGGACCGGTGAGTACCAGTACACCCTGGACATGGTGCTCGGGAACATCATCGGGCGCCTCAGTCACCTCGAGCTGCGCGTGGTCGGGAGCGAGCGCCAGGTGGTCACCGATTTCGCCGTGTTGCTGACCGTGAAGACCATGCACTTCCTGTACGAGCAGGGACGCCGCGACTGGATCGCCCTCTGACATGGCCCCACGACGCCTGCGCATCCTGCTCCTCACCGATCCGCGGAACCTTCCGCCGGACGACATCGCGTCCCTGCCGGCCGACGAGGCGCATCGCTATCGCACCGAGTGGGATGTCATCCGCACCTTGCGGGCGATCGGCCACGAGGTACACCCGCTGGGCGTCTACGACGAGTTGCGTCCGATCCGGCAGGCCATCGACGACTTCCATCCGGACATCGTCTTCAACCTGCTCGAGGACTTCGCCTCCAACACCCTGCACGGGTACAACGTCGCCGCGTTCCTGGAGCTGCTGCGCGTTCCCTACACGGGCTGCAATCCGCGGGGGCTGTTCGTATCAGGTGAGAAATCGCTGGCGAAGAAGGTGCTGATCTACCACCGCATCCGCGTGCCGGCGTTCCACGTCTTCCCGGTCGGGCGCAAGGTGCGGCGTCCGCGGTCCCTCGAGTTCCCACTCATCGTCAAGAGCCTCACCGAGCATGCCTCCCTCGGCATTTCGCAGGCGTCGCTCGTGCACACGGACGACGACCTCGCGGAGCGCGTCGCCTTCGTGCACCGGCGCATCGGGACCGATGCCCTGGTCGAGCAGTTCATCACGGGGCGTGAATTGTATGTCGGCGTGCTGGGAAACGACCGCCTGATCGCCTTCCCGCCCCGGGAGCTGGTATTCGAGAAGGCCACGCCCGACATGCCGGTCATCGCGACCGCACGCGCGAAGCACAACCTGGAGTACCAGCAGAAGTACGGGATCGAGCAGCGGGCGGCGGACGAACTCCCGGCCGCGGTGACGGCCACGATCGGCCATCTCAGCAAGCGCATTTATCGCACCCTGGGGCTGACCGGATATGCCCGGCTGGACTACCGCCTGAGCCCGGACGGGCAGCTCTGGTTCCTGGAGGCCAACCCCAACCCGGATCTCACGAACGGGGAGGAGTTCTCGTCTGCGGCGCGGGCCTGGGGGCTCGAGTATCCCGACCTGCTGAGCCGGATCGTCGCGCTGGGGCGCCGCGCCACGCCGGTCGAGGGCTGAGTCCAGGTGGTCGAGGCACTCTGGGCCTACCTCACGTTAGGCGTGTCGGTGGCCGCGACGCAGGAGCTCGGCGCGCTCATGGGGGGATTCGCCGCGGAGCAGGGCCACCTTCGCCTGGTGCCGGTGGGGATCGCGAGCGCGGTGGCGGTCTTCACCGAATCGATGCTGCTGTATGCTTTTGGGCGGTGGCGGTCGGCCTGGGTGCGCTTGCGACTCCGCAAGTCGCCACCGGTGGTGCGCCGCCTGCTGGGTGCCATGCGATGGAACCCGTGGCGCAGCACGATCATCTCGCGGTTCGCGTTCGGCGCGCGCATCGCGCTGCCG
>WBZL01004889.1_pt1 | contig 11341 bp, 6 predicted proteins | sample 5204291 | NCBI WGS metagenome assembly WBZL01 (sample SAMN12344345, study PRJNA552823) | activated sludge metagenome | biome: Activated sludge suspended growth; feature: Nitrification reactor; material: Wastewater; isolation source: activated sludge from nitrification reactor of wastewater treatment...
TGACCAACGCCGGTATCCGCGAAGTCACCGCCTACGACCGGCAGCAGGTCAATCGCCTGATTCACGAACTCGAAGCCGAAGGCGTCAGGATGCAGGGCCATGGCCGCGGCTCGTGCTACACCTACATTGGTCCGACACACAACGAACAGGGATGAGCAAATGACAGCACTCGACAAGCGGTTTGACCTGGTTTGCGAGGGACAGCGAGGGCTTGCGGCGCTGATTTCCGAAGCGGGTGTGCGATGACCCGCCGTCTGATTGAAACCTGGTTACCGATAGCGGCGCTTGGGGAAGAAAGCGTGCGCGAACGGCGGTCGATGACTGCCCTTCCGCCAACCTATTACCTTCACGTGTGGTGGGCACGCCGGCCCTTGGTGGCGTCTCGGGCTGCCGTCCTCGCATCACTGCTGCCGGAGGACGCGGACCAGAGCAAGTTCCTGCATATGCTGGGGATACATGGAGACCCGGTAGCCGCAAAAAAACGCATCCTGAAGGCTACCCGCGATGGCGTTCGACTGGGAGCCGATGCTTACGGCTACTCCCGTGCCTTCTCCTATGTGCCAACCGACGTGGAGCGTCGCTGGTTTTGCGCACAAATGTCCCGTCTTGGCATGACTTCACCAACCGTTCTTGATCCAACTGCGGGAGGGGGCAGCATCCCTTTTGAGAGTGCTCGACTTGGGCTGAATACGTTCGGTAACGACCTCAACCCTGTTGCTACTCTCATTGAACGGGCAACGATTGGCATGCCGATCACACACGGCATGGCGGTTCGCGCTGAACTCCTTCGCATCGGCAAGTCATTGGTTGAGCGAGCAAGAGAGCGACTCGCATTTGCCTATCCTGACGAACGGGGAGAGAACGTACGTCCAGACGCCTATATCTGGGCGCGAACGATCCGCTGCCCTCACTGCGAAGGGCTTGTCCCGCTCTCGCCCAACTGGCGCTTGGCTCCGGATGGTGCCGGGGTGCGCCTGCTGCCTGAGAAAGGCAAGGGACCTGGAGACAAGACCCGACGTCTGCGCTTCGCAATCGTCAGCACCGCCAAGGAGCATTCGACAGGGACGGTCTCCGGTGGTGACGCCACCTGCCCTTTCGACGACTGCAGGCGATTGATTGCCGGCGACCACATCAAGGCCGAAGCCCAGGCAGGGCGAATGGGTGAACAGCTCTACACCGTGGTCTTCAAGAAAAAGCTGATCACCGGCCACACGAAAGCTGGCAAACCGAAGGAGAAGTGGGTGCGTGGTTACCGTGCGCCCCGTCCGGAAGACGATGTCTCGCAGGTAGTGGCCGAGGCCTTGGCGCAGAAGCTTCCCGAGTGGGAGGCTCTGGACATGGTTCCTACCGAAAAAGTGCCGGAAGACATCAACGATGACCGTCCGATACAGTACGGTATGCCACTGTGGCGCGATCTGTTCTCTCCACGGCAGCTCTTGGGCCACGGCACCGCCGTCGAAGTGTTTCGCGAACTTATGGACGAGGAAAAGGCGGCTGGACGGTGGAACGAAGTCACTGCTGGGGCGTTTGCTTATCTCTCCCTGTCCCTCGACAAGATGCTCAACTACAACTCGCGGATGTCGGTATGGATGTCGACTCGCGAGGTCGTTGCAAACACCTTCAATCGCCACGACTTTGCCTTCTGCTGGTCGCATGCCGAAATGGCTCCGCTGATCGTGGGCCTTGGCTATGACTGGGCGATCGAGCAAACGGCGAAATGTATCGGTGAGCTGGTTGCGCTCACCCGTCCCGATGCCGGCGCCACGGCGAGTCCTCAGAGCAAGTTCAACTTTGACGGCGCACCGACTTTCATCCCTCCCTCCGTCACCCTCACCTGCAAATCCGGCGACAGCCTCGACCACATTGCTGATGCCAGCATCGACGCGGTGGTGATGGACCCGCCGTACTACGACAACGTGATGTATGCCGAGCTGTCGGATTTCTTCTATGTCTGGCTCAAACGCACCGCCGGTTACATCTACCCGGAATTGTTCCGCCGCGCGCTGACCGACAAAGAAAACGAAGCGGTGGCCAACCCGGCCAAGTTCAAGGGCGAAAAGGGCGCCAAGGCTCTGGCCGGACGCGACTACCAGCAGCGTATGGCCGCCATCTTCACCGAGATGCGCCGGGTACTGAAGCCGGACGGCATCATGACGCTGATGTTCACCCACAAGGCGACGGGGGCCTGGGATGCCCTGACCAAGGGACTGATGGAAGCGGGTTTCGCGATCACCGCCTCGTGGCCGATCAATACCGAGGCCGAAGGCAGCCTGCACATCAAAGACAAGTCTGCCGCCAATTCGACGGTCTTTCTGGTCTGCCGCCCGCTGGCGCAACCGGGTGCCGACACCCGCTACTGGGAAGACGTGGAGCCCAAGGTCCGTGCCGCCGTACGCGAACGCATCGGCGTTTTTCAGACCGCGGGGATTCGCGGCGTCGATCTTTATCTCTCCTGCTTCGGTCCGGCTCTCGAAGTGTTCTCGCAGGCCTGGCCACTGGTTCGTGGCACCCCTCGGCAGGACATCGAGCAGTCGCGCCGCAAGCGCCGTCAGGCGGAGATGTTCGACGAGGTGTACGACCCCTTCGCCGTCACGCCGGAAGACGCACTCGTCGCTGCACGCACCGAGGTGAAGCAATGGCGGCTCTCGCAGCTTGCGCACGTTCGCCGCAATGTCGAACTCGACAACCTGACGAGCTGGTTCGTACTGGCCTGGGACGCCTTCGAAGCGCCGATCTTCCCGTTCGACGAAGCCAACAAACTCGCCAAGGTGTGCGGCGTGGACCTCGACCGTGACGTGGTCGGCCGACTGGCCGAGAAGAAGGGTGCCGACCTCGTCCTCTGGGACAGCGTCACCCGTGCCGCCAAAGGCTCGCTCGGCCTGCCCGATGGTCGCGACTCGATGATGGACGCCCTGCATCAGTTGGCCAGGACCGCCCGCACGGCATCGCTCGAATCTGCCAACGAACTGCTCGCGAAACACGGACTCGCCGTCGAACCGGCCTTCCTCACCGCGCTCGAAGCGGTGCTGGAAGTCCTCCCGGTGGGGTCGATCTGGAGCGGCTTCGATCTTCCCGACGCTGCCAAGGGGGCCGGGGCCGACTTCGATGCCCTGGAAAACCTGCGGCGCCTGGCGCTTGCCGAGAAGGTGGCCGAACCCGAGCAGTTGAAGATCTGGCAGCAGGAAGAATTGACGGTCTGAGCGAAGACGACCATGCCCTTGCTGACCGACTTCGACTGGCAAAGCAAATACGACCACGACCATGGCTCGCTGATCGAGCAGTTCTATCTGCGCGCACTCGCCTGCGCTCAGCGCTACGATCGGACCACCGGCTATTTCACGGCGACCGCGCTGGCGATAGCGGCGCGCGGCCTTGAAGGCCTGGTGCTGAACAACGGCCGGATGCGCCTGGTGGTCGGTTGCACGCTCGATGAGCCCGAGGTGGCGGCCATCGAGCACGGCCAGTCACTGAAGGACACCGTCGAAGGCCGGTTATTGAAGATGCCGCTCGCCGGCAGTTCGCCAAGGGAACAACAGGCGCTGGAACTGTTGGCGTGGATGGTGGCCAGGGGCTACCTCGAAATCAAGGTCGCCGTTCCCTGCGACGACGATCGCAACCCGGTAGCCACGCAGGCCATTTTCCACGAGAAGGCCGGCATCCTCGAAGACAAGACCGGCGCCAGGCTGGCTTTCGCCGGCAGCGTGAACGAAACCGCCTACGGCTGGCTGCACAACTGGGAGAGTTTCCATGTCTTCTGCGACTGGGACGGCGGCGCCGGGCACGTGGACGCGGAAGAGAAGAGTTTTGCCCTGCTCTGGGCAGACCGCGCCAGGCGCGCACGGGTGCTCGACGTACCCGCGGCGGTGCGCGAAGAGCTGCTGCGCTTCCTCCCGCGCGATGAAGAAGGATCAGAGTGCGAACCGGAACGGATCAGGCGGGCGCGAAGCGCCGAGGCTGTTCCAGACTCAACTGCCGAAGAGGAGCCGGTCAAACGGAAAAGCACGCCGCAGGCCACTTCGATCGATGAGCGACGGAAAGCGGTGTGGCAACTGATCTGGTCTGCACCGCAGCAAGCAGGCGGTGAGCGTATCGCCGAAGCGACCAGTGCCGTGACCCCCTGGCCGCATCAGATTCTGACCTTTCAGCGCATGCTCGACCATTGGCCACCCCGTCTGCTGATTGCCGATGAAGTGGGGTTGGGCAAGACCATCGAGGCCGGCCTCGTGTTGCGCTACGCGTGGCTTTCCGGGCGCGCGCAGCGCATCCTGATCATGGCACCCAAGGCGGTGATGACGCAGTGGCAAGCCGAGTTGCGCGAGAAGTTCAACCTTAACTGGCCGATCTATGACGGCAAGCGGCTGAACTGGTATCCCTCGCCGCTGCTGCGGGGGAAATCGGAAAAGGAAGTCTCGCGCGACGACTGGCATCGCGAACCTTTCGTCATCGTCTCCAGCCACCTGATGCGCCGGCGCGACCGTCAGCACGAACTACTGGAAGCGGCCGACCCGTGGGACCTCATCGTTCTCGATGAGTCGCATCATGCACGACGGAAAAGCCCGGGCGCCGTGCAGGAGGGTCCGCCCAATCTTCTCTTGAAGCTGATGCAGCGTCTCAAGGAGCGCACCGACGGCCTGCTCTTGCTGACCGCGACACCGATGCAGGTGCATCCGGTCGAGGTCTGGGATCTGCTTTCGCTGCTGGCCATGCCGCCGGCCTGGTCCCGGCAGGGCTTTCTTGATTTTTTCCGGAAGTCGGGAAGCGGCAACCCGTCGCACGAGGATTTCGAGTTCATCGCTGCCCTCTTTCGCGCGGCCGAAGCCGCTTTTGGCGAGGTGTCGATCGAATCGGCCGTGCGGCGAGCGCCTGAGCGAAGTCTGCTCAAGGCGAAACGCATTCTGCGCTCGCTGCGCGACGCCGCCGCGACACCCAGGCGGCAGCTTTCCGCAGAAGAGCGCCGCAGCGCGGTGGCCATCATGCGTGCGCACACGCCGGTGGCTGGACTGGTTTCACGGCACACGCGCGGCCTCTTGCGGGAGTATCACCGGCGCGGCCTGCTCAGCACCCCGATCGCCACGCGCGAGGTGGTCGACGAGTTCCTCGACATGGCGCCGGCAGAGGCTGCGGTCTACGATGCGCTGGAAGCCTACATCTCGACGACCTACAACAATGCCCAGGAGGAGCGGCGCACGGCGGTCGGCTTCGTCATGACGACGTATCGCAAACGCCTGGCCTCCAGTTTTCATGCCCTGAAGATGACTCTTGAAGAGCGCCTTGCGGTGGTGCGAGGACAGGCCAGCCTGCCCTTCGATGAATTACGCTCAAGCGAGGACGCCGAAGACGACATCGACGAGTCCGGTGACGCCGCCGACGAGGAGGCCGTCGACCGGCAGAAGCAGGCGGCGTTGCAGCTCGAAGAGCAGGGCGACATCGAGACTTTGCTTGAGCAGGCGCGCAGACTGCCGGTGGACACGAAAGCCGTGCGGCTCGCCGAGGTGCTCCAGGCCCTCCAACGAGGCAGCTATCACGCCATGGACGACTCGCTGCTGCCCGCCTTTCCGCAGGCGATCGTGTTCACCCAATACACCGACACGCTCGATTACCTGCGCGATTTTCTCAAGACACAGGGATTCTCGGTTCTCTGCTACTCGGGGCGCGGCGGCGAATGGCTACAACCAGACGGCAGTTGGAAACGGCTGACCCGCGAGGAAACGAAACGACGCTTCAAGCGACAGGATGCGCAGGTCCTGGTGTGCACCGATGCTGCCGCAGAGGGCCTGAACTTCCAGTTCTGCGGCGTGCTCGTCAATTTCGATTCGCCCTGGAACCCGATGCGCATCGAGCAGCGCATCGGACGCGTCGACCGCCTGGGCCAGCAGTTCCCGCGCATCGCGATCGTGAACTTGATGTACGAGGACACCGTCGAGACCGACGTCTACCGTGCGCTGAGATCGCGCATCAACCTCTTCACCGCGGTCGTCGGCCCGCTGCAACCGATTCTCTCGGCGATGCCCGCCAGGATTGCCGAAGTCGCCCTGATGAGACCGGAGAACCAGCAACAGGCCAGGGCGAATCTCGTCAGTCAGCTTCAACAGGCAGCCAGTGAGGCTCCAGCAGAATCCTTCAACATCGATGAAGCCATCGAAGCCGCGCTCGAACAGCCTGAGCGCCCGCCCGCCCCCTATGGGCTCGAAGAACTCGGCCACCTGCTGGACCACCCGAAGCTGCTGCCGCCCGGCGTCGAGGCCCAACGGGTTGGCACGAAGGAGGTCTTCTGGACGCAGCCCGGAGCCCCGCGTATCAGCGTCACCACAGACCCGGACTTTTTCGAGGAGCATCCGGAATCGGTCGAATTCTGGACGCCGGGCAGCCCGGCGTTTCCGGAAGGCAGCGGATCGGGGGGTCAATCGGCTGATGGAGCGACACTGGCTGCCCTGATTCGCGCCACACGAGATCTTCCAAATCGCGCTTGAACGCCAGTGCGACAGAGTCTGCGTTGCCCTCGCTGTCGTCGACGATGTACTCCCATATTTCGCCAAGTTCGATTCTGGCGCGTGGGCGTTTGAGGATGACCGGCATTTACGTATCTTGGCCGGCAGGAACACGCGCGGTTCTTCTCTTGCGGCCTTCGCGTTTGATTTCCTCGCCGTCCCATGGCGTTGGCTCGCGGCTATCGAGGCCGTCGCGGAGATCCTGCCGCAACTGTTCGAGCTTGACTGCCCGCACGCGATCCTTTTCGTCCATGAGGCGCAGCGCCTCGCGGACAACCTCGCTCGCGGAGGTGTAGAGGCCGGATGCCACCTTCCGTCGGACCATTTCCTCAATCTGAGGGGTGAGATTGACGTTCATTGTCATAGCAACCTCTTGTCTGTCGTAATGACGTTTGACCGTAGCATAGTTGTCATGACACGGCAAAGCTTGACAAGAAATTGGTGAGGCGCCCCGGCTATTTCCTGAAATGGAGAGGCGACAACGTATCGGAGAGCTTGACAATCGAATCATGGTTAGGCACAATCGTCTCATGAATACCGATATACGTTTCATTAATGAGCTTGTTCGTATCGTCAACGGCGCGCTTCGTCTTGACCTCGACAAGGTTCGCAATTACACTGCGTTCCTCGCCGAAAAGCTTGAAACCGCCGGCGAGAAAAGCTCTGCCGACCGGCTGCGAAAGCTGCTCGAAGAGACCGACAATCAGTTACGCCCAGCCGATGTCCGCTTCTCCACAACACTGCCCGTCGATGCGGAAAGCCGGTTTCCCCTCATCGAGCACATCAAGCTGAAGACGCTGCAGGAGCCACCCGTGCAACTCTTGCAGTCACAGTGGGATGTGGTCAATGAATTCGTCAGCGTAGCGAAAAGCTACGCCTCGCTTGATACGACCGAGCTGTCCGGTGCGCTGAGCTTTCTCATGTATGGTCCTCCGGGCACGGGAAAAAGCCGCGTGGCGCGCCATATCGCCAAGGAGATCGGACTAGAACTCTACGTGGCCCGCCTGGACGGCCTGATCTCGTCTTACCTCGGCAGCACGTCGAAAAACATCCGCGCACTGTTCGACTTCGCCGCGAAAACGCCCTGTGTACTATTTCTGGATGAGTTCGACGCGATTGCCAAGCTGCGTGGCGACAGTCAAGAATTGGGTGAACTGAAGCGGGTGGTCAACAGCTTCCTGCAGAACCTTGACACGCTTGGTCGGCAATCAATCGTCCTGGCGGCGACCAATCATGAAACGCTGCTGGACACCGCCGTGTGGCGCCGCTTCACCTACCGTTTGGCGTTGCAGCTCCCTTCATCGGAACAGCGGGAACACATGTGGGCCGATTTCATCGAGCCCATCCACTTCTCGCCGCGGGACCTTACGGTTCTTGCAGACCTGTCCGAAGGTTTTTCGGGTTCGGATATCCGCGAAGTCTGCGCGCGCCTGAAGCGTCGGCACTTCTCTACGGGCAAACCGATCTATCTCAAAGACGCATTCCCGGTCTTGCAGAACCTGGCGATTGGGGCGGAAGACGGCGCGCGGTTCATTGCGCGGCTCGCCAACAAAGAGGCGCCGGACATTGTGGAAGCGCTAAGGGAACGGGATCAACGCTTGTACAGCTTCGCCATGCTTGGAGAGCTGCTGGGGCTGTCGAAGGCAACTGTACACAGAGTGTCGAAGCTTGAGGGCGAAGAGCGTGGCTGACGAGACCCAACGGAATGCGCGCAACGATCGCCTGCCGATCAAACTGATCATGCCCAAGCAGGGAACCGAGCGTCGCGTGCTGGGGGGTGGCACGCCGCCGGCGCCGTTTCGTGATGTTGACCTGCAGTACCGCAATCGGCTTTCCAACCAGATCGGCGCCATTCAAGAAGCCCTCTTGCCGCAACTCAAGATGACGCGGGCGGCGCCGGTACGCGTCAAGATCATGTCGAAGGCGGCGGCGAAGAGCCACCGACCGGAAAAGCTGTTCTCCGACAAGTCGTGTCCCATCATCGGCGCGGGCCGCCTTGGCGAGCTGTTCATCAAGGCAACGCCGACGGGACTGGAACAGCTAACTCAAATCATCCAGAACAACACATCGGATCAGATCACCAAGGAACTCTCCTGTATCGAAAGCATTGAAGCGGTGACGCCGGCGTCGCGTCGCCATGGCCTGGGTGCCGAGGACATCCTCTGTCGCAGCCCGCGCCGTCGCAACGGGTTCATCACCCGCGTCCGCTTGTTCAGTTTCGGCGCCGATGATGATCACCCGGCGCTGGTCGCCAATTTCGAGTCCGTGTGTAGGGAACGCGGTATCAAGCTCGATCAGCGCGGATATTCAGAACGTAGCTTCATCTACGCGGCGGAGTGCCAAACCGTCGCCGATGTCGAAGCGCTGTCGCGTATCATCGGCGTGCGCTCCATCTCCCACATGCCGTTGGTACGCACGATCCGGCCGCGCATGATGAACCAGCAGGCCCTTCCGGCATTGCCAACACGGGATGCCGCCGATGCGGATGTTCCGGTCGTTGTCGTAGTGGACGGCGGCATTTCGGATCAGATTCCGGCGCTCAACTCATGGGTGGTTGGCCGTGTTCGGGACGTGTCGCCCCCCTATGATCAAAACACGGATCACGGAACCTTCGTTGCCGGCCTTGTCTGCTGGGGCCGCGAGCTAAATCCGACAGTTGGTGGCCTTGATTCGGGTGCCTGCGCCGTGTTCGATCTGCAGGTAATTCCGAACGACGATCCATCGCGGGGCGAGACATCTGCGTTGCTTGAATCGGAGCTGCTGTCCTCGCTGGAGTCGGCGCTCCAGGAGCATGCCAACAAGTACAAGGTCTGGAACCTCTCTTTGGGAACCGACGCCATTTGCTCGCTGGATGAATTTTCTGAGTTGGCTGAGGAGCTGGACAATCTGCAGGAGAAGTACCAGGTTTCTTTTGTCATCAGCGCCGGCAACTACGCCACGCTGCCGCTCCTGGACTTTCCTCGCACTCCGGGGCAGATCGAGGTCGGCCGCATTACATCGCCGGCCGACAGCGTATTGGGCATCACGGTCGGATCAGTATCCCATGTCGATTACAAAACCAACGGGCCAAGACAGCATCACCCTTCGGCCTTCTCGCGTCATGGTGCTGGCCCCAATTACATCATCAAGCCCGACCTGGTGCACTACGGCGGATCGTGTTCGACCGACGCCGCGCATGTGCATGGTATTCGGTCCGTCACGGATTCCGGCCTGGCGGAAGACCTTGGCACGAGCTTCGCCACGCCCTTGGTTTCGCGGACGCTGGCGCAGATTTATCACCAGATCACGCCGACCCCGTCACCGGTGTTGGCTCGGGCATTGCTGACCCACCATGCGCGCGACCCCCGTTCGGGCACTCGCGTCCCGGACGGCGAGGAAAATTTCCTTGGATTTGGTCTGCCGGCGGCAGTGCCGTATTGCCTTGAATGCACGCCGCACACAGCGACGCTGGTGTTCGAAGACACGCTTCGGCCCGGCTATTTCCTGGAGTGGGATGATTTCCCTTATCCGCCATCGCTGAAGCGGAACGACAAGTATTTCGGGGAAGTTTGGATGACGCTCGCTTTCGTGCCAACACGGGGCGCGCGCTGGGGTTCCGAGTATTGCGAGACCCATATCGACGCTCACCTCGGCGTCTACCGTGACCGTGTATCGCGCACCACCGGCGAGATTAAACGGATGTTCGCGGGGCTTGTGCCTCCTGAACACCGCAACCCCGGCCTGCTCTATGAGGCATACCAAGTCGAAAAGATGCGGAAGTGGGCGCCGGTGCGCACCTATCACGGGCGTCTAAACGAAAATGGCGAGCGAGGCAACCGCTGGCGTTTGATGTTGAAACTGCTGACACGACACGGGATCGAGAAGGATGAAGCTGCGTTCAAGCCGCAACCGTTTTCGCTGATCATCACGATCGCCGACCCAGAGAAAAAGGCGTCGGTCTACGACGAGGTAGCGCAGATCGTCCGAAACAGGTTCCAGGCCCAGAATCTAACGATCAGGGCGCGCGCGCGCGTGCAGGGCAAGGCGTGATGCGCGCCGGCAGGAGTTCGCGCCGAAGATGGCGCTGTAGATCAAAATGAAAAGCCGCTCTTAGGACTGGACTTCCTGAGAGCGGCTGAGACAGGCCACCGATCCCGGAGAAACCTGTCGCCTAACGTTGGACGTAGACGCTCGCACGATACAACTTTGGTGCGGGTTGGCCAATAGCGGTTTTCGATGTACCGGGTTGTACCACTGCCTTTTTCTCGAAAGGAGATTGATATGGCAGCAGCGAAGAAGCCCGGTCAGAGCACCGGCAATCAGGGTGGGATTTACCAAGAGGTTGGGCCCAAGGGCGGCAAACAGCCGAACTACACAACGGTAGCGGACAACCGCCCGTTGCCGCCCACAACCAAGCCAGGTCATGGCTGGGCACCCGTGAAAGTGACCCCGAACAGCAGCCGCTGATCGGTTTCAGGGGGGCGATTTCGATCGCTCCCATTTGATGTCCTGAGCATCACACGCAAGACGGTATTCATGGAGCGGCCGCTCACGCATTTCAAAAAATCTGGTCATCCGCCCCCCGGCGCTCAGCGAAAAACGTCGCGGTGTTCATGGCCGCCCGCTTCTCGGCGACGCACGGTTTGGTCGAGCCATGCCTTTCAGTAAAGAGCTTTTGCATGGGTTCGATACGCCGCCTTGGCCAAGCTCAAACGAATGGTGCTCGGTCGTCACCGTGGACCGTCCAGGGGTCGCCTCAGAAAACGGAAAAAATCGTACGCTAAGCCGGTTGCAGCGGTCGTAGCGGCCTGAACTTGCCCGCGCCGATCTTGGCGCTGCTGCGCCAGAGGTAATCGCCGGTCAGGTTGATGTGC
>WBZL01004890.1_pt1 | contig 11341 bp, 9 predicted proteins | sample 5204291 | NCBI WGS metagenome assembly WBZL01 (sample SAMN12344345, study PRJNA552823) | activated sludge metagenome | biome: Activated sludge suspended growth; feature: Nitrification reactor; material: Wastewater; isolation source: activated sludge from nitrification reactor of wastewater treatment...
TCGGGGCCGACGCTGTGGATGTCGCGGCCCTTGGCGTCGAGAATGTCGCGAACAAATGCCATGCTGAGACCTCCGACTGAGACTCCCCGCGGCCCCCGCGCGCCGGACGGTGTCCGGCGGCACGAACCCATCATGATATATCATGCGCCCGCTTCCGCCGCGTGGCGTTGACCTGCGTCAATGGTCGACGCAGCCCGGGGCCGGGGGCCGGGGCCGGGGGCCGGGCCGGGGGCCGGGGGCCGGGGCGCCAAGATTGGGGTTCCGTCGGCTCGCCGGCATCGCTATACGTCTGCCCGTTTGCCGGATCAGGAGAGTGAGCGATGGCCAATGTCGTTGTGGTGGGCGCCCAGTGGGGCGACGAGGGCAAGGGCAAGATCGTCGACTGGCTTTCGGAACGCGCCGACGTGATCGCGCGCTTTCAGGGTGGCCACAACGCGGGCCATACGCTCGTCGTGGGCGGCGAGGTCTACAAGCTCAACGCACTGCCCTCGGGCGTGGTGCGTGGCGGAAAGCTCAGCGTCATAGGCAACGGCGTGGTGCTCGACCCTTGGCATCTGGTCTCGGAAATCGCGGCGATCCGCGAGAAGGGGGTTAAGATCAGCCCCGAGACACTGATGATCGCCGAGAACACGCCCCTGATCCTGCCCTATCACGGCGAGCTCGACCGCGCGCGGGAGGCGCAGGCGAGCGTGGCCAAGATCGGCACCACCGGGCGCGGCATCGGCCCGGCCTACGAGGACAAGGTGGGGCGCCGGGTGATCCGCGTGGCCGACCTTGCCGATCCCGCGACGCTGGAACTGCGCGTCGACCGCGCGCTCGTCCACCACAACGCCCTGCGTTCGGGCCTCGGGCTTGCCCCGATCGACCGGGCGGCGCTTCTGGCGAAGCTGAACGCGATCGCGCCCGAAATCCTGAAATACGCCGCCCCGGTCTGGAAGGTGATGAACGAGGCGCGCCGTGCCGGCAAGCGCATCCTCTTCGAGGGCGCCCAGGGCTCGCTTCTCGACATCGATTTCGGCACCTATCCCTATGTCACCTCCTCGAACGTCATCGCCGGGCAGGCGGCGACCGGCGTCGGCCTCGGGCCGGGCGCCATCGGCTTTGTCCTCGGCATCGTCAAGGCTTACACGACCCGTGTCGGCGAGGGGCCTTTCCCGACCGAACTGAAGGATGCGGACGGCGAAAGGCTTGGCGAGCGTGGCCGCGAGTTCGGTACCGTTACCGGGCGCAAGCGCCGCTGCGGCTGGTTCGACGCGGTCCTCGTGCGCCAGACCTGCGCCATTTCCGGCATCAACGGCATCGCGCTCACGAAGCTCGACGTGCTCGACGGGTTCGAGACGATCCGGATCTGCACCGGCTACAAGCTTGACGGGCGGACGCTCGACTACCTGCCGACCGCCGCCGATGCACAGGCGCGCTGCACGCCTGTCTACGAGGAGGTGGAGGGCTGGAGCCAGTCGACCGAGGGCGCGCGGAGCTGGGCCGACCTTCCCGGCGCGGCGGTGAAGTATGTCCGCCGGATCGAGGAACTGATCCAGTGCCCGGTGGCAATGCTCTCGACAAGCCCCGAGCGCGACGACACGATCCTCGTCACCGATCCCTTCGCCGACTGAGCGCGGGCCAATGGCTCTGTCCTACCGCACCCGCCGCCGCCTGTCGGCCCTGATCCTTGTGGTTGGGCTGCCCGCCTATATCGTTGCGGCGGTGACGCTGACGGGCTTGATCAACGACCGCTTCGGGCGGCTGCCAGTCTTGGCCGAGCTTGCCGTCTATGTGATCCTCGGCTTCCTCTGGGCGCTGCCCTTCCGCTTCGTCTTCCGAGGCATCGGCAAGCCCGATCCGGAAACGGAAACGGAGCGGTCCGGGGACCGCTCCGCCTGACACGCGGGTTCCCGAGGGTGCCGGTTCAGTGCGCCACCCGGCGCGCCTGTTCCATGAAGCGCGACGACTCGGTGATGGTGAACTGGCCGCGGCTGATCTTCTGGATCTTGCCCTGGCGGAGCAGCATCCCGAAGGAGCGCAGGCCATCCTCGCGGCTGAATTCCTCCTCCTCGGCGAAGTTGGCGATCTTCTTCAGGAGATGCGGGCGCGAGAAATGCGGCAGGCCCTCGACCGTTGCGGTATAGGCGGCCGCGGCTTCGAGAAGCTCGGCAAGGTCCGTCGCGCCGAGGCGGTCGGCGAACTCGGCGAAGCTCCTGGCCTCTTCGGGCGAGAGCGGCGACTCGTCGTCGAAATCCTCCTCGACCTCGGAAATCGACAGGGCCGCGGCGCCGATCCGGCGCGGGCGGACGGCGGCGGCGTGCCGGACCTCGTCGGCCGGAACGTCCACGCGCTGCTCGGAGACGAGCACCAGCGGCGCGGGCCGGTCGCTGAGTGCGGGACGGCGCGTTGCCGGCGTGCCTTCGGCCACCGGGCGGCGCGGACGGACCGCCTTCGACAGATCGTCGCGGTAGCGGTCGATGTCCTCCTCCGGGGCGGCCTGATCGGTCGGCATCGCCTGCGGCTTCAGCTTGCGGTCGGCCACGGTCGCGGCGACCGCTGCCTTCAGATGCGCGATGGCCGAGAAGCGGCGGCGGCTTTCGTCGCCTTCGAGTTTCGACTTCGCCTCTTCCATGAGCCGTTCGACCGAGGCGTCGCCATCGCCGGCGTGGTCCTCGAGGATCGTGCGGCCCTCGTGAGAGTCGCGGCGGGCGTCGCGAGCCATCGCCGCGAGATCGCGCGACAGGGCCTCGTCGTCCTCCGTCTCGTCGTGCGAGGCGGCGATGGCAGCGCCGATCTCTGCGAGGATCGCCGCGTGGTCCTCTTCCGGCTCCGCGTCTGCGGCATCGTCGGTCTCGACCGCCGCGGCTTCCTCCGGCGCCTCCGCGAGGTCTTCCTCGAAGCGCTCCTCGCCATCCTCGTCTTCGGTCAGCGCGGCGAAGATCGCGGCGTGCTCGACCTCCTCCGCGGCGTCGGTGTCTTCGGCTGGTGCCTCGGGGGTGGCGAGGATGAGAGGATCCTCGTCAGCCGCGACTTCCGCTGCGGCATGGGCCTCCGTTCCGGCGGTGACAGGAGCACTTGCCTCGGCCGCCGGGTCATCGACCGCCTCGACGGTCGCTGCCTCCGGCTCGGCGCCACGGCGGATGTTGATGACGCGGGCGCGGGCGCGCTCGAAGAAGCCGGGCCGGCGTTCGGCGGGTCCGGCCGCCTGCGGGCGGGCGGCGGGTTCTTCCGCAGCGTCCGCGACGAAGTCCTCGTCGTCCTCGTCGCCCTCAAACTCCGCTTCGGCCTCGTCCTCGGCGCTCTCGTCTTCCTCGTCCGCCTCCACGCGCCAGCCGGCGAGGTCGAGCGCGTCGAGCCGGGCGTCGTCCTCGGCGACGACATCGCCTGCCGCTTCCGGCGCCGTCGCGGCATCGGCCGCGATCCCGCCATCGGCACCCATCAGCGTCGCGACGGCAAGCGCGGCGTAGTCGTCGTCGTCGAAGTCCTCATCGGAGAGCAGCGCTTCGGCGGGCTCGGCCTCGGCCGCCGTCTCCTCGCCGGTCAGGTCCTCGATCTCTTCCGGCACGGCGGCCGCTTCGACCTCGGCGGCGCGTTCGGCAACCTCCGGCTCGACCTCCCATTCGGCGGGCTCGCCAGGCTCGGACGCCCCGGTCACGGGTTCTTCTTCGTCTTCTGCTTCGGTTTCCGCGACCGCCTCGTCGGCCGTATCCGCGTCGAACTCGGGTTCGGCGGCGGCCTCGGGCACCACCGGCGCGGCCGGACGCGAGACCGGGAAATCGTCGAGTTCCAGTTCGAAGCCGAAATCGTCGTCCACCGTCGCGGCGGAGTCGAACTCTGCCTCGGCAACGGCCTCCTCCTCGAAGGCAGTCGGCGCCATGTCCTGCGCGTCCTCGAAGACGGTTTCGTCGGCGGCCGGGACGGGGGCGGCCTTCGCGGCCTGGGCCGCGGCGATCACCGCCCGGATGCGCGAGAGTTTTGCGGCGACATCGCCCATGTCGTCGATCGCGGCTTCGGCCGCCGGTTCGACGGTCAGGGGGGCGGTTGTCTCGGCGGCAGGCGCGGTGACGCGGGCGAAGACCTCGGCCTCCGCGGCGTCCATGGTCTCCTCGGTGAGGTCGTCGTAGTCGGATTCGGGGGCAGCGGCGGGCTCGGCGGCCGCCGTGGCGAGGGCCGCGGCGGAGGTCGAGACCGACGGGGCAACGGGCGCAGGTTCCGCCACCGGGGCGCGGGCCACTTCGGCCAGCGGAGCGGCGGGCGCGGCGACGGCCTCATCCCTGGCGCGCAGGACAATGCCATGATCGCTCACGCGGGCCTCGACACGGCGCTGGTTCTCGCGCTCGGCGATGCGGTGGAGCATGTCGGCGTCGGGTGTGGGAGGCGTCGCGCCAAAGAAGCGGTCCTCGGCGGCGAGATCCCGGAAGTATTCCGCGATCGCCCGCATCGTGTTGAAGGGATCGTCGAAACCTTCCAGCGTGCACGAGAACGTGCCGTAGGAAACCGTCAGGATCTTGCTTGCACCGACCATGGGATGCTCGCCTTCTTTCTATTGCCTGCCCGATGAGGCTGGCTCCGAACTAGCGCGTCAGCGTGGACAAAACCGGGTGAATTGAAGGATTTTTTCTGGCCGACATTGTGTTATTGCGCCTTAATCGCCATCAATCCTGCCATGATAACCGATATTGTCCAATCCTCGTCGCCAGTGACACTGGTGGGCGCGGGGAGCCTCGCCCGGGGCGCGCTGGCCGCGGCGCTGCAACTCGCGCCCTGCCTTGTAGCGGCTGATGGTGGCGCCAATGTGGCGGTCAGTGCGGGGCATGTTCCCCATCGCGTGATCGGCGATCTCGATTCGGTGAGCGCGCGGACCCGCGCCGCGGTGCCCGCTGCACGGTTCCTCCATGTGGCCGAGCAGGAAACGACCGACTTCGAGAAATGCCTGATGCGGATCGAGGCGCCCTATATCCTGGGGCTGGGCTTCGCGGGGCCCCGCGCCGATCACACGCTTGCCGCGTGGAATGCGCTCGTGCGCCACCCCGGGCGGCGCTGCCTGATCCTGACGGCGCGCGACGCGGCCTTCGCCGCGCCGCGCCGGATCGCGCTCGACCTCACGGCCGGCACGCGTGTCTCGCTCTTCCCGATGGCGGCGGTCGCGGGGCGCGCGACGGGACTGAGGTGGCCGATCGAGGGGCTCGACTTCCGCCCGGACGGCCGGATCGGCACCTCGAACCAGGCCGAGGGACCCGTCGATATGGCCTTTGCCAGGCCGGGGATGCTGGTGATCCTGCCCCGCGCCGCCCTTCTGGCGGCGATCGAAGGGCTCAGGCAGGCAGTTCCGTGGTGAGCCCGCGGGTGCGGGCCGTCACCCTTTCGCGGTGGATGATGTAGAGCCCGGAAGCGACGATTATGGCGATGCCGGCGACCGTCAGCGCGTTCGGCAGGTCGCCGAAGACGAGATAGCCGAGGACCACCGCCGTCACGATCTCGAGGTAATGGAGCGGGGCGAGCGTCGAGGAAGGGGCGAAGGCGAGGGCATAGGTGATCGCCATGTGGCTGACCGCCGAGGCGAGGCCGACACAGAGAACCCAGAGCCAGAAGATGCCCTGCGGCAGCGCGAAGGTGGTCGAGGGTTCGCCGACCGCGGTGCCGAGCGCGAGGAGCGGCACGCAGATCAGCGCGGCGAGAAGTGCGGTATGGAACTGCATCGGCACCGGATGGACGCTGGCCGAAAGCGTGCGGGTGACGAGCATGTAGAAGGCGAAGCTGACGGCAGTGCCGAGGGGCAGGAGCGCCACCGCGCCGAAGGCCGCGAAGGACGGCTGGATGACCAGAAGCGAGCCCACGAAGCCCACCACGGAGGCGGCGAGCCGTCGGGGGCCGACCTCCTCGCCAAGCGCGAAGCGACCGATGAGGAGGATCACGAAGGGCTCCACGAAGACGATGGCGAGCGCGTCGGCGATGGGCATGACGCGGAGGGCCGCCACGAAGCAGTAGGTCGAGGCGACGAGGAAGAAGGCGCGCAGGGCGAGAAGGCGGAAGGCGCGCCGGCCGAGGCCGAAAGACAGGCCCATGAGCAGGACCACGGGCGCCATCAGTGCCGCCTGCACGACGCCGCGGCCGAACACGATGACGCCCACGGGCACGCCCGCGCCGGCGAGCTTGGAGGCCACGTCGATCAGGGGCGCGACGATGCAGAAGGCGATCATCAGCGCCACGCCGGGCAGAATGCGGTCGGTCCGGGTCATGACCCCCGGCTACAGGGAGGGCTGTGCCGCGTCCATTCCGAAAGCGACCCCGTGCGCCCGTGGGTGCCGGTTTTCCGGCGGCGGTGCGGCTCCGGTGCCGAGATTTTCCGCGTGATCTCGGACCCCCGGATCAGCAGTTCGGGACGTTCACCGCGAGCCCGCCAAGCGAGGTTTCCTTGTACTTCTCGTGCATGTCGTGCCCGGTCTGGCGCATCGTCTCGATCGCGGCATCGAGCGGCACGAAGTGCTGGCCGTCACCCCTGAGCGCGAGCGAGGCGGCCGAGACGGCCTTGATCGCGCCGAGCGCGTTCCTTTCGATGCAGGGCACCTGGACGAGGCCCTTCACCGGGTCGCAGGTCATGCCGAGGTGATGTTCCAGCGCGATCTCGGCGGCGTTCTCCACCTGCTCGGGCGTGCCGCCAAGGACGGCGCAGAGCCCGGCCGCGGCCATCGCGGCGGCGCTGCCCATCTCGGCCTGGCACCCGCCCTCGGCGCCCGAGATCGAGGCGTTGTGCTTGCACAGCCCGCCGATGGCCGAGGCGGTGAGCAGGAATTCCCCGATCCGCGTGGGCGAGGCGCCGGGAACATGGTCGAGCCAGTAGCGCAGCACCGCCGGCAGAACGCCCGCCGCCCCGTTCGTCGGCGCGGTGACGACCTGGCCGCCCACCGCGTTCTCCTCGTTCACGGCAAGCGCGTAGAGGCTGATCCAGTCGTTGATCGTGTGCGGCGGCACGAGGTTCAGACCGCGTTCGGCCAGCAGCGCCTCGTGGATCGCCTTGGCGCGGCGGCGCACCTTCAGCCCGCCGGGAAGGATGCCCTCGCCCTTCAGGCCGCGCTCGATGCAGCCGTCCATCACCTGCCAGAGCCGGGCAATCCCGGCGTCGATCTCGCCCACGCTGCGGAAATGGCGTTCGTTGGCGCGCTTCATCTCGGCGATGGACTTGCCCGAGGCCGCGGCCATCGAGAGCATCTCGGCCGCGGTCTCGAACGGATAGGGGACGCCGGAGGGGGCCGCGGCCGTCTTGTCCGCCGCCGCAAGCTCGGCCGCGGTCACCACGAAGCCGCCGCCGATGGAGTAGTAGGTCTCCTGCAGGATCACGTCGCCCTCGGCGTCGGTCGCCATCAGGATCATGCCGTTGGAATGGCCGGGCAGCCGCTCGCGGTAGTCGAAGACGAGGTCGGTGTCGGGCCGGAAGGCCAGCGTGGGCAGGCCCGGGGGGGTAACGGTGCCGGACTCCGCGATGGCCGCCATCGCCGCCTCGGCCTTCTCGTGATCGTAGCTGTCGGGCAGAAAGCCGGCGAGCCCGAGGATCGTCGCGCGGTCGGTGGCATGGCCCTTGCCGGTGAAGGCGAGCGAGCCGTGCAGCGAGGCGCGCAGGCCCGCGGGGTGGAAGGGCGAGGCGCGCAAGGTCTCGAGGAAGCGCGCGCCCGCCACCATCGGCCCCATCGTGTGCGAGGAGGACGGGCCCACGCCCACCTTGAACATGTCGAAGACGGAGAGGAACATCGTTGGTCCTTTCAGGTGGCGCTGCCCTCGGGAGGGGTCGCGTAGGAGGGTCTCGTGAAGATGGTGGGCCCGAGCCCTTCCGCAAGGGCCGCGGCCAGCGCGGAGCGTCGCGCTTCCATCGCCGCGGCGAGGCTGTGAAGGGCGGGGAAGGCGGCGAGGTCGAACCAGCCCGCGCCGTCCTCGGGATAAAGCGCGAGCCAGCGCATCAGCGGCGCGAGGTAGCAGGTGAGGACCGAGGGCGCGTCGGGGCGGCACCAGGCGGGGCGGCCGGCGGCCATCGCGTCGACGAGCGCGAGGTGGCCGGCGATACGCACGCGGGTGGCGGCGGAGAAGGCGGGGAGCGCCGCCTCCGATCCGGCGTAGCGGTCGGCGTAGAAGAGCGTCCGCATGTCGGCGTGCAACGTGTTCGAGGTGAAGAAGAGCCACTTCAGGAAGTCGCCTCGTCCCTTCGAGCCGGGGGCCGGGGCAAGCGCGCCGTGGCATTCGGAAAGCCAGAGGAGGATCGCCCCGGTCTCGAAGAGCGTCCCCTCGGGCGTCTCGAGCGCCGGGATCAGCCCGGCGGGATTTAGCCGGCGGTAGGCGGGCGTGTCCTGGGCGCGGGTGCGGCGGTCGACCAGCCGTGTCTCGTAGGCAAGCCCGATCTCCTCGAGCGCGAGGCGCACGATGAGCGAGGCGTTGTCGGGGGCGTAGTGGAGAATGTACATGCGCGCGGGTCCTGTCCGCGCCGTTATCGGCCCGGCGCGGCCCGCGCGCCGTGCGAAATACGACCTCCCGGGGAGAAAAGCGCGCGGGAGGCCGGGCCGGGTCCCTTCCCGCGATGTGCGATTTGCCGCTCGCGCCCGGGCCATGGGTTCCTTATAACCGGGCCAGGACCGAAACGGAGAGAGTGATGGCCGCTGACCTGTCCCCCGTCGAACGGGCGAAGTTCGTCGCCGCGAAGAAGGCCGTGGATTTCGTCGAGAGCGGGATGCGCGTCGGGCTCGGCACCGGGTCGACGGCCGCCTGGATGGTGCGGCTCCTGGGCGAGCGTGTGCGGCAGGAGGGCCTCAGGATATCCGGCGTGCCGACATCGAGCCGCACCGCGGCGCTGGCGCGGGCCGAGGGAATCGAGGTCGTCACGCTCGACGAGGCGCGCTGGCTCGATCTGACGATCGACGGGACCGACGAGTTCGACGGCGAATTGAACCTCATCAAGGGCGGCGGCGGGGCGCTCCTTCAGGAAAAGATCGTCGCCACCGCCTCGGACCAGATGATCGTCATTGCCGATACCGGCAAGGAGGTCGCCCGGCTCGGGGCGTTTCCCCTGCCGGTCGAGGTCATCGGCTTCGGCTGGCAGACCTCGAAGGCGCTGATCGGCGAGATGCTCGCCGCGCTCGACGTGCTCGGCCGCGAGATCACGCTGCGCATGGACGGCGACCGGCCCTATACGACGGACGAGGGCAACCGCATCCTCGACCTTCACCTCGGCAGGATCGGCAACGCGCGCCAACTCGCGCTCGCGCTCAACCAGGTGCCGGGCGTGGTTGAAAACGGGCTATTCGTAGATATCTGTGACCGGGTCATCATCGGCCATGGCGACGGCCGGGTCGAGATCAGGGACATCACGACCGGCACGGTCGAACGCGGGCGGATCGAGATTGCGGAAACCGAAAACGTCTTCACCGATCTCGGCCGCTGAGCCGGCAAGGCCGGGCCGGCAGCGGCACGGGCAGGAGAGGGGACGGATGGCCTTCGACTACGATCTCTTCGTCATCGGCGGCGGCTCGGGCGGCGTGCGCGCGGCGCGGATCGCGGCGGGCGAGCATGGCGCGAAAGTCGCGCTGGCCGAGGAAGACCGCATGGGCGGGACCTGCGTCATCCGCGGCTGCGTACCGAAGAAGCTGATGGTCTTCGCATCGTCCTTCGCCGACACCTTCGGCGAGGCGCGCGCCTATGGCTGGGACGTGACCCCGGGCGAGTTCGACTGGCGGGCGTTCCGGGGCCGGCTCGACGCGGAACTCGACCGGCTCGAGCGCGCCTATCGCGCGGGCCTCGACACGGCCGGCGTGACAGTCTTCGATACCCGCGCGACGGTGGAGGACGCCCACACCCTGCGGCTGGCGGACGGCGCGACGGTGACGGCGCGGCACATCCTCGTCGCGACTGGCGGGCGGCCTTTCCTGCCGGGCATCGCGGCGGCCGCGGGGGCGCTGACCTCCAACGACATCTTCAAGCTCGACAGGCTGCCGGAAAGCGCCCTGATCGTCGGCGGTGGCTTCATCGCTTGTGAATTCGCCTGCATCCTCAACGGGATGGGCGTGAAGGTCACGCAGTTCTACCGGGGCGAGCAGATCCTGCGCGGCTTCGACGGCGAGGCGCGGGGCCATATCGCCGAGCACATGCGCGAGGCCGGCATCGACCTGCATGTCGGCTGCGACGTGATGGAGTTGGAGCGGGTGGCGGGCGGCACCCGCGTCACCGCGACCAACGGGCACGAGACGGTCCACGAGGCGGTCATCTACGCCACCGGGCGGGTGCCGAATACCGAGGGCCTCGGGCTCGAGGCGACCGGCGTCAGGCTCGGCCGCAGGGGCGAGGTGGTGGTGGACGAATGGTCGCAGACGGCGGTGCCTTCGATCTATGCCGTGGGCGACGTGACCGACCGGATCAACCTCACGCCGGTCGCCATCCGCGAGGGCCACGCCTTTGCAGACACGGTCTTCGGCGCGCGTCCGACGAAGGCCGACCACACTCTGGTGCCCTCTGCCGTCTTCACCCAGCCGGAGTTCGGAACGGTCGGGCTGACCGAGGAGGAAGCGCGCGATCTTGGCCCGATCGAGATATATGCGACCGCGTTCCGGCCGATGCGATCGGCCTTCGCCGGGCGGCCGGAGCGGGCGATGATGAAGCTCGTGGTCTCGGCCGAAAACCGCAGGGTGCTCGGCTGCCACATCGTCGCGCCCCAGGCGGGCGAGATGATCCAGCTTGCCGCGATCGCGCTCCGGATGGGGGCCACGAAAGAGGACTTCGACCGCACGGTCGCGGTGCATCCGGTGATGGCGGAAGAGCTGGTGACCTTGCGCAAGCCGGTCAGGACGGCTTGAGTTTTCGACAGAGAACGCCCAGTTGGGTGGAGAACACGACGGTTTGAATAAGAAGAGAGGAAGCCGATGGCTGGCAGCGGAGGTCCCTGGGGCGGGGGCGGATCGGACGGCGACGACGACAAGGACCGGCCGGGAGGACGCGGTGGCCGCAGGCCGGGTGAGGGTCCGCAGCTACCCGACGTCGAGGAGATCGTCCGCAAGGGCGCCGACCAGTTGCGCGTCCTGATGGGCGGGCGCGGCGGCGGGCCGCGCGGGCCGGCAGGCGGCGGAGGGCGCGGACAGGGGCCGCAGATCACCCGCGGCACGCTGGGGCTTGGCGCGCTGGCGGCGGTGGGACTATGGGCCTTCGCGTCGTTCTATACGGTCCGGCCCGAAGAGCAGTCGGTCGAGCTGTTCCTCGGCAAGTTCTCCTCGATCGGGCAGCCGGGGCTCAACTTCGCACCCTGGCCGATCGTCACCGCGAACGTCGTGGCGGTGACGCCGGAACGGACCGAGGACATCGGCGTTGGCCGTGGCGGCTCGGACAGCGG
>WBZL01004891.1_pt1 | contig 11341 bp, 9 predicted proteins | sample 5204291 | NCBI WGS metagenome assembly WBZL01 (sample SAMN12344345, study PRJNA552823) | activated sludge metagenome | biome: Activated sludge suspended growth; feature: Nitrification reactor; material: Wastewater; isolation source: activated sludge from nitrification reactor of wastewater treatment...
GGCTGATTATCAATAACCGGAACATTTTTTATTTTATTGCGCAAAAAAGGTTCTACATAAAAGTCCGATGAAACCACTCTTCTTAAATGAACTTTTCCACCACCGCAGTCGCCCCATTTACCGGGTGGATTCGTTTGGTAAGGTGCTTCATATTTCCCAAGATAAGTGCCGTCCAGAAACTCTTCTTTCCCCGATTTTGAATACTTGAGATTATAATTCATGATGCAGGTGGCACCACCCATTGTACTTTTTACTTCAACAGTTTTAATTTCTTTAATCAGCAAATTTTTAGATGTTGAAATATAGCTACCGGTCATACTGGCTTTGCCATAAAACCGTACATCAAGGTAAGAATAAGAAACACCTTTCATGCTATACCCGCCAATTTTTGCAACCTGAAACTCAAGTTTGTAATATTCGCCACCATCGGATATAAAATAACCTTTCCATATACCGGATACATCCTGTGCTTTGCCCGAAAACAGCATTCCGCAAATAAAAAACAAGGTGATATGACTTTTGAAAAATGAATTTTTCATCAGGTTACAAAACTAAGATTTACAACATAATTGGTGCATTTCACAAGGGTAACAGAATGTTAATTTTCAGATACAGATTCATAAAAAATCTGATGAGATTTAAAAAGAGGAATTTGCCCTTTTTCAATATGCTTGCTTTATAAAAGTTGTTTAATTTGTTCCCTTTCAAATTCAATTCTCAGCAATGGTTTTGCTATCTTTGAGCCCCTTAAAAACATAGATTTCTAATGATCAATATAACTTTGCCCGATGGTTCGGTAAAACAGGTTGAAAAAGGCACTTCTTCAATGGATATTGCAAAGTCCATCTCCGAAGGACTGGCCAGAAAAGTATTAGCTGCCACCGTAAACGGAATCGTTTTCGATGCCAATCGCCCTATCAATGAAGATGCTACTTTAAAATTACTTACCTGGAATGATACCGATGGTCAAATGACCTTTTGGCATTCATCGGCACACCTGATGGCTGAAGCAGTGGAATCTATGTTCCCGGGTGTAAAATTTTGGGTAGGCCCACCGCTCGATAATCCCAAAGGATTTTATTATGATATGGATCTGGGCGACAGAAAAATGACTGAGGACGATTTGGCTGCTTTGGAAAAAAAGATGAATGAACTGGCAAAGCAGCAAAATGTCTTTAGCAGAAAGGAAATGAGTAAAGCCGATGCTGTTAAATATTTTACCGAAAAGGGAGATGAATACAAACTGGATCTGTTGCAAAATCTGAATGATGGTGAAATTACTTTTTATACGCAAGGCAATTTTACCGATTTGTGCCGTGGGCCACATATTCCCAATACCGGTTTTATCAAAGCAATCAAACTTACCAATATTGCAGGCGCCTATTGGAAGGGCGATGAAAAAAATAAACAACTTACCCGTGTTTACGGCGTTACTTTTCCTTCTCAAAAAGAAATGGATGAACATCTGGCCATGTTGGAAGAAGCCAAAAAGAGAGATCATCGAAAATTGGGAAAAGAATTAGGCATTTATACTATGGACGATCAGGTAGGGCCCGGCCTGATACTATGGATGCCAAATGGAGGAGTAATAATTGAAGAACTGGAAAAATTGGCGAAAGAGTCGGAACAGGCTGCTGGTTATAAAAGAGTGGTTACGCCACATATCGCAAAAGAGTCGATGTACCTTACCAGCGGTCATCTGCCATATTATGCAGATAGTATGTTTCCGCCAATGGAGATGGATGGCGATCGCTATTATTTAAGAGCCATGAACTGCCCGCATCATCACAAAATTTTTGATGCTGAGTTGAGAAGTTATAAAGACTTACCGCTTCGGCTGGCCGAGTATGGTACTTGTTATAGATATGAGCAAAGTGGCGAATTGTTTGGCTTAATGCGTGTACGTTGTTTGCACATGAACGATGCACATATTTATTGTTCCAAAGAACAATTCGCACAGGAGTTTAAAGCCGTAAACGATTTGTATCTCAAATATTTCAAAATTTTTGGGATAGAAAAATATGTAATGCGTTTATCGCTTCACGATCCCGAAAAACTGGGTCAGAAATATGTAAACGAACCTGAGCTTTGGAAAGAAACTGAAGAACTGGTGAGGAATGTGTTGATAGAAACCGGTGTTCCATTTGTAGAAGTAAAAGGCGAGGGAGCATTTTATGGGCCCAAAATAGACGTACAGATTTGGAGTGCAATAGGTCGTGAGTTCACCCTGGCTACTAATCAAGTGGATTTTGCCCAAAGTCGAAGCTTCAATCTGACATTCACAAATGCCCAGAATGAAAAGGAGATACCATTGATAATTCATAGAGCACCATTGGGAACACATGAAAGATTTATCGGCTTTTTGCTGGAACACTATGCCGGAAAGTTTCCTATGTGGCTGGCTCCGGTGCAGGTGAAAGTACTGCCCATCAGCGATAAATTTGTAGATTATGCAAAAGCTGTATCAGATAAGCTGAAAAATGCAGATATTCGTGCTGAAGTGGATGACCGCAACGAGAAAATAGGGAAGAAGATAAGAGATACAGAAATGATGAAAGTGCCTTATATGCTGGTTGTAGGAGAAAAAGAAATGAACGAAAATAAAGTTGCTGTAAGAAGACAAGGCAAAGGCGACATAGGATTGAAATCAATAGATGAGTTTATGAATGAAGCCGTAGCAGAAATAAAAGAAAGAAGATCCGAATAAAATTTTTAAAAAACTCAAACCCCTTTTGAGTGATTCAATCAACAAAAAAATAAAGGCACATGTAAAGGGGAAATGTGCAACACAATTATGGCAGTACCTCAAAAACCCGGAGGCGGGTTCAACAGACCACCCGGCGGCGGATATAGACCCGGCGGTGGTGGCGGATTTAACAAAGGCGGTTTCAACAGAGGCAGGTTTATGCCTCGTAAGGAAGCTGAACACCGCATCAACAATTTTATAAGAGTACCACAAGTGCGACTGGTTGGTGATAATGTAGAAGTGGGCATCTATGAAACCCAGGAGGCATTAAAACTTGCACAAGCTCAAGAGCTTGATCTGGTGGAAATTTCTCCCAATGTGGATCCTCCGGTTTGTAAGATTATTGATTACAATAAATTCCTTTACGACAAGAAGAAAAAGGAAAAGGAAATGAAAGCCAAGAGCAAGGCATCAGAAGTAAAGGAAATACGATTTACGCCCAATACTGACGATCACGATTTTGACTTCAAAGCCAAACATGCCGAAAGTTTTCTGAAAGAAGGAAACAAGGTAAAAGCTTATGTACAGTTTAAAGGTCGTGCTATTCAGTTTCAAGACAGAGGGCAGCTTTTATTGCTCAAGTTTGCCGAGCGTCTTGCCGAAGTAGGAATATTGGAAAATATGCCAAAGATGGAAGGTCGTAGAATGTTGGCCATGTTTGCTCCCAAAGGAAAGAAAAAAGCCTGATGGCTTGAGATTAATAATTTAGCTGCTTCAAATATTTTTTCAGTATCTCTTATGCTGACTAAATTATTTGAAGCAGTTTTCTTTAATTGAATTCATACACAATGAATATTTGTAAAAGGTTATTGCTTCCGGTATTCATCATTACTTTTATTTCCGTTATTGTAATTGCCTGCAATACAGAAAAGAAAAAAGCAGATCCGCCTGCGAAAATTGACTATCTCAATTTCAAGGACTCGGTTATGAAAGCGGTTGAGCCGGACAGCACGCATACAAAAAACTTTTTTGACGAGACCGGTTTTGCCCCGGGTAAAGATTCTATAAAGGATTTATTGGTAAAAATGGATACGCAATGGAAAAGAGAATCAGCCTTTATGCATCGTTACGATTCTTTGAAAAAGAAGATAAAAAATGCACCGGGTTTTTCGCCCGAAGAAAAAGAAATTATTGCTGAAAATATAAAAGCTGTGGACTCATTCCTGTTTGCAAAAAGAGATACTACATTGAAAGATTCAACAGCCGTTTCAACCTGTAAGGAAAAAGAATGTCTGGTTTATGCCGAGGTTGATAAGTCAAAACAAAAACTGTATCTATGGATCATGGGCGAATTAAAAGATAGTTTTTTGGTATCAACCGGCAAAGGAAAAAATTATGAAACGCCAGTGATGTCATTGCATCCAGATGGGCCGGTACTTACTAAATATTCGTCAAAAAAATTTCCGGGAGGAAGCTACCTGGGATTGGGCAATATGCCTTATGCGGTTTTTATAAGAGATGGATTTGCCGTGCATGGTACTACAACCGGCAACTTTGCCAAATTGGGCACTAAAGCATCACATGGCTGCATCCGATTGCATCCTGATAATGCAAAAGTGTTTAATGCATTAGTAAAATCAGTAGGAATTGGTCAGACGTGGATTAGTGTGAAAGACTCAATTCCATAGTTTAAGGGTACATTTTTTATCTCTCAGCACTTTTGTATCTTTCCACTTCATGGATAAAATCATTTTTACTGAAGAATTTTGTCAGCCGGAAAATTTATTTCCGTTTACCCTTACACGTCAGGTGCAGGATATTCGTGTAGGCATTCTCACCATCAGAGAAAAATGGGAAAAAATGCTGGGGCTAAAATCTTTTGATAAAAAAGAAGATGATTACAAAGATCTTGAACGATCGGTACACATAGACGAAGCTGTGGGTAATGGTATCTGTTATTTGATACACAGCAATGTGATACCCACTCATTCTTTAATAAAGGCAATTAAAAAGTTAAAACAAGGCGAGTTTCTGGCAACCACTTCCGGTAATGGTTTTGTGTATCGAATTTCCAAAAAGGAAATTAACGGAAGACATAAAATAAAAGTGGGTAAATCGATTCTGTTTGATGAAGCCTTGCATACAATTCAATATCCATGGGATATTTTCCAACTTACCGATTTTGCCATCAGGCAAGATTTTGAAATACTTACCAAAGGCAGAAAATCGGCCACGATTCCCAAATCAAATAAAACAGAAAACCCGGCACAGATATTTATTGAAAAAGGGGCAATTGTAAAACACAGTATCATAAATGCATCAAAAGGCCCGGTGTATATTGGAAAAAATGCTGAAGTAATGGAAGGATGCCTGATTCGCGGCCCTTTTGCAATGGGTGAGAGTGCCTGTTTGAAGATGGGAGCCAAAGTGTATGGTGCTACAACAATAGGCCCACGTTGTATAGGAGCAGGCGAAATTAAAAATTCGGTAATGTTTGGGTATAGCAACAAAGCACACGATGGTTATCTGGGCGATGCCGTAATAGGTGAGTGGTGCAACCTGGGGGCAGGAACAACCAACAGTAATCTAAAAAACAATGCCGGGATAGTAAAAATATGGACATCCAAAGGTGAACAGCAGGCAGGTAATAAATGCGGCGTACTGATGGGCGACTATTCAAGAACTGCAATTAATACTGCAATAAATACCGGTACCGTAATTGGTGTTTGCTGTAATGTGTTTGGAAATGGGCTTACGCCAAAATATATTCCAAATTTTAGCTGGGGAAGCGACGGGGTAAAGCAATATGAGATTGAGAAAGCGCTGGAAGAAATTAATAACTGGAAAAAATTGAAGCATTGTGAACTGAATGAGGGCGAAATAAAAATACTGAAGTTCATTTTTAAAAAATTCTAAACAATATAATAACCGGAAATATGAGAAAACAAATTGCTGCAGCAAACTGGAAGATGAATTTAAGTTTTCAGCAAGCTGAAAAACTGCTGGATGAAATATTGGCTGCTGATATTTCATTAGCCAATCATCAGTTGGCCATTTTTGCCGTGCCATTTCCTTATTTGCTAATGACGAGAAGCGAACTGGAGGAAATGCCTCAATACAAAGTAGCAGCACAAAACTGTCATCAAAAAAAATCGGGCGCATTTACCGGCGAGGTAGCTGCCGAAATGTTACATTCCATTGGAGTACAATACTGCATCATAGGGCATAGTGAGCGAAGGGAGTATTTTTCTGAAAGCAATACACAATTGGCTGAGAAAGTAAATATTTGTTTTGAGAATTATGTTACACCCATTTTCTGCTGTGGTGAGCCATTGGCTGTACGAGAAGCTGGAAATCAAAACAGTTTCGTTGAAAATCAATTGAAAGAATCTCTCTTTCACTTGCCAGCAGCAAAGGCCAAAGAATTGATAATAGCGTACGAGCCTATTTGGGCAATAGGTACAGGCAAAACAGCAACGACTGAGCAGGCACAGGAAATGCATGCACATTTACGAAATGTATTGGCTGCTCATTTTGGAAATGATGTTGCAAATGAAATTCCTATTTTATACGGCGGCAGTGTGAAGGCTGCAAATGCTAAAGAAATTTTTGCTTGTGACGATGTAGATGGAGGACTGGTAGGAGGAGCATCACTGGTAGCGGCCGATTTTGTTGAAATTATCAAAGCGCTTCAATAATATTTTTTTTGTAATGGGTCGTATTTCAGTTGATTAAACCAATTTTTTAAGTTATTAACAATAACAGTTTTCATATTGTATTGCAGCGAAAAAATCAAGCATTATTGAGTTTTCTCAGATTGAAAGCAATTGTAAATGGGAAAACCATTTATCCTTTGCCCGATTCAAAACCTGTGGTGATTACAGTTAATGAGAATAAGCCAAAGATTGTAATAACTGATGGGTACCATATAACTAAACCAGTTACATTGAATTTTAAAGATGTAGATATTACAGGTTTCAAAGTTGAATGTGCATTAAATGACTGGCAATTAGGAGTAAGTCTGATTATTTTAATCATTTTCTATCTCATTGGCTACTTATCAGGTCTATTGCTTTTTAAAATTTTCAGCTTTTTACCCATAATTCATCTGTTGCTATTTTATTATCTCAATAGAAAAGACTTTTTTAAACTTGTACCCTTTAGTACGCCTTAATTTTAGTGTACTTTGAAATTTATTTAATTTTTATTTTTATTCCGGAATGAAGCGAAAAAAAATTCTATGTCTTTGCAGTTGGTATCCTAGTCAACTGGAGCCTTTCAACGGCGATTTTATCAAACGTCATGCGGAAGCAGTAGCTTTATTTTGTGATATTCACATTATACATATCGCCAGAGACATAGAGGGAAAAATAACAAAGGATGTATTTGAAGCAAATGATTCAACCAGGGGATTTAAAGAAAAGATAATATACTATTATATAAAACTGGCAGGAGGAAAGTGGATACAACAAATTCAATCACATAATAAGTTGTATAATTTATACAAAAAGGAAATTAAAAGATATATAAATGAGTTTGGCAATCCCGATTTAATTCATGTACACATGGGTATGAAGGCCGGATTGGCGGCTTTATGGGCAAAAAAACAGTTTGGAATCAACTATGTAGTTTCTGAGCATTGGTCCGGATTTTTGGAGCATGCATCTGAAAAATTTGAACATACACCAAATCTATTTCAAAATGCTTGGAAAAAAATATTGATAGGTGCAGTTTCAGTATCGGCAGTTTCTAATACTTTGGCATCAAGCATTAAAAAAATCTTTCCTTCAATTTCACCAGTTGTAATACCCAATGTGGTTAATACTGATATTTTTTCATTTGATGAGAAAAAAATATTAGATTCTCAGGAGCCTGTATTTGTACATATTTCCGGTATGCAAGCTTTAAAAAATTCACTGCAAATTTTAAAGTCATTTTCTGTTGTATTTAAAAACTATCCATCCGCCCGGCTTTTTATGATAGGAGCCAAGCCTACTGAATTACTCAATTTTGTGAACGAACAGGGTCTTGAAAATTCAGTTTCTTTTTACGAAGAGATGAGCCAGGAATCGCTTGTAAAATTTCTTCAACCGGCTACTGCACTTATTTTAGTTTCTTCTTATGAAACTTTTGGTTGTGTACTTATTGAAGCAAATGCCTGTGGTGTTCCGGTCATTGTTAGCGATATACCTGTTTTTCACGAAACGGTAAAGCAGGAAGTAAATGGAGTTTTTACCAAACTAAATGATAGCAATCATCTGGCAAATGCAATGATGCAATGTTTTCATAACAGAAATAATTTTAACAGAGCCGGCATAGCAGCACTTGCAGCAAGCCGGTACAGTTATGCAGTAGTTGGAAAAATGTTTTTAGACTGGTATGATGCTATTATCGGTGAAAACAAGGATTAACCCTTCAGTTTCTCCACCAAAGCAATATATTCTTTCATTGCATCCTCCTGTGTTTTTCCTTTTAGAGATGCCCATGCTTCGTACTTTGCTTTTCCTACAAAATCAAATGGGTTACCGGGCGCATCTGTATTTACATCTCCAGTACTACCTTGTTTGTACAAAGAATACAATTGCAACAATACTTCGTTAGAAGGCTTTTCTGAAAGGGTCTTGCTTTCGGCTACGGCCTGCTCAAACTGTGATTTTAAATCCATTTTATTTTAGTTTTTTCTGGCGTTATCAATAAATATTTTTTCTACATCATTTTTATCCTCAATGATACTATAAAATTCATTAATATAATCATTCGCTTCTTTTCTGATTCTTGATGATAGCAGGCCAAAATTCAATATCAGATTATTTATTACTGATTTCTTTTCTCTGAATATATCAAAACAGGTTTGTAACTCACTCATGGTACGTGGGAAACCGCGGTAAACTCTTTCGGTCACTGATGTAGTCCCTAAAATTTCGGCCGGTGTAGCATACTCGGCATTTACAAAACCGGAATGATCAAAATCGTATGGAACTGCATAAGGAATCGTAGACTCACCTTTGCTAAATATCAATTTGATATTATGATTTGTAGGAACTGACCAGTCGCCATTGCTGATCATATATTCAAACAAGGCTACTTTGGTCATGGTTGCTCTGTCAGTACTTTCAGTCAGGTATTGCACATTTTTCATTTTGATGCAATCATTTCTGGCTGCCAGGTCATTATCATCTTCAATAAAAAAAGCATATTGCGTAAAAGACTTTACCCTGTTTTTTGAATCGCTGTAGTTTACTTTTACCAGCCTCACTCTGAAACTTTTTTGTTCCAGCATATTGTACATTTTATAAATCAGATATTCTTTGAAAATGAGTGATTCGTCGCCGGCGTTTTTACCACATCCTATTACTAATTTCAGCTTCCCAAGAGATGATAAACGGAGTGAACCGGCATTTTTGAAATTCATTAATAATGGCGGAATATTGCAAAACTCTCTGCGAAAATGACCACGAGCAGCCACTCTTATTTTTTCATTGATAACTGTGCTATCGGAAAAATGAAAACTCACATCAGCATCCTGATACACTTCATCACCCTTTGATGTTTGTAATTGCTTAATATCGGTCGATAGATTTATATTAATTACGGATTCGTCCGTAAAAAATTTAATACTGTCAATTACTTGAGCATCTAATTGATAAGAAAAACTTGAAAGGAGGAATAGAATAAAGAAGGCTTTTTTCATATTAAGGTTTTAAGTGGTGTAAATTAATTACTTTATTACCTGTTCAATTGGTTTTCCAATTGATCCACTGGGCACTTGAATATGTAGCAATGCTGCCACCGTGGGAGCTATATCGGTCATTTTTACCTGTTGATTTGATTTACCATGCTTTATACCCCACCCATACCAAAGCAAAGGAATGTGGGCATCATAAGGATTCCAAAGCCCGTGGGTTGTGCCTGTCTTACTATAACCTTCAATATAGCCGGGTTTTAAAATGATTTGCACATCGCCTCCACGTTGCGGATAAAAACCATTATTCAACATATCTCTTACCAAAGCAGGTAATGGAACTTGATTAAGCTGGTCTATTGCAAATACTCTTGAAATTCCCGTTTCTTTTTCCAATCTTTTTATCAGCCAGGCTTGTATTTCTGTTTTTGAAATACCTGTTTCATTTACTTTATCAGGATTAAAAGTAAATTGATAATTATCGTCAGAAACGATTAGACTATCACTATTGTATTTTTCTTTCAGTTCCTTATTTAGTTCTTTCGTAAGTGTACTGATAAATACTCTTTCTCCGGGCAATCTGTTTTCCTTCATAAACTCGGGCACCTGCATGCCGCCATGATCGGCCGATAAAAAAACAGTGTATTGGCCTTTACCCACTTTGCTGTCCAAAAACTTTAAAAAACTTCCGAGATCTTTATCTAAACGTAAATAACAATCTTCGGCTTCCATTGAATTGGGTCCAAAACTGTGACCAATATAATCGGTAGAGGAAAAGCTTACCGTTAGAAAATCTGTAACATTGCCCTGGCCCAGCTTTTCGTTTTCAATTGCTTTTTTTGCAAAATCTGCTGTTAGCGTGTTGCCCATTGGCGTAGTAGCAACTTTATAATAATCTTTTCCAATGTATTTGCTTAGGTCATAAGGAAACTTGTCGCCAAAGGGTGTGCCTTCATACGACTTTTCATCAGCCGTACTTTGAATATATGTGGAAGCAGGATATAATAAAGACCACCCGGTTTTATAATATTTGTCGACCCAGTTTTGATTATTAAAATCATTTACCCATGCTGGTAATTCTTTCATGTAATAGGTAGAAGTAATCCATTTGCCCACTTTACTATCATACCAATATGCCGCATTAGCCGCATGGCCCGCCGGCAATATGCCACCTCTGTCTTTTAGTGCTATTCCAATTACTTTGCTCTTAAAATTGGTAGCCAATTTCAATTCATCGCAAATCGTAGTTACTAATAAATTCTTTGGACTCATTTGCCCCAAATCGGTATTACTGCCCACCGTATTCACGGTTTTATCTTCAGTGCAATAAACGGTGCGTTTTACGTCTCTATCCCACCAGGCATTGCCGGCTATGCCATGTATTGCAGGTACAGTGCCGGTAAAAATGGAACTATGACCACAAGCCGTGATGGTAGGTGTGTAAGGTATCAAAGTATTTTCGCAGCTGAATCCCTGATTCAATAATCTTTTAAATCCGCCATTGGCATCGTATCGATCATAATACCTGTAGAGATAATCCCATCGCATTTGATCTACTACAATACCTACTACAAGTTTTGGCCTTGCAAGTTTTTGTGCATTTGATGTTGTAATAAAGGTAAGAGCCAGAATAAAAATAATAATCTTCTTCATTTGTTCCTGATTTTGACAAAAATAAGGATTCGATTGGCTGAACTTGCCAGAAACTGACGGTGATTAAAGAAGTTTGGCTGCATTAACATTTGATTTAGTTGATTTTTTTCCACTAAATTTATATTATAAATAACCAACAATTAAATAGCAAGTTACTTTATTGTTTTTTGCTGCAATTTTTAAACACTAAAATTATCCGGGATGAAGAAATATTTCCTTGCTGCTTCTCTTTGCTCATTAGCATTGGTACTTACGTATTGCTGCGCACCCAAAAACATTGCGGCTAACACAACGCCGGCAAAAACCAATTTTAAGACCGA
>WBZL01004894.1_pt1 | contig 11338 bp, 8 predicted proteins | sample 5204291 | NCBI WGS metagenome assembly WBZL01 (sample SAMN12344345, study PRJNA552823) | activated sludge metagenome | biome: Activated sludge suspended growth; feature: Nitrification reactor; material: Wastewater; isolation source: activated sludge from nitrification reactor of wastewater treatment...
GACCAGCGAGACCATCATCGGCTACTACTTCGGCAAGTGGATCGAGAGCTACCGCGACCTGCCGCTCCTGGTGAACCAGTGGGCGAACGTGATGCGCTGGGAGAAGCGCACGCGGATGTTCCTGCGGACCACCGAGTTCCTGTGGCAGGAGGGGCACACCGCCCACGCGAGCCACGAGGACGGGCTCGCCGAGGTCGAGCGGATGCTCGGGGTCTACGGCGACTTCGCCGAGGAGGTGATGGCGATGCCGGTGATCCGCGGGGTGAAGACCGCGTCGGAGAAGTTCGCCGGCGCGCTCACCTCGATGTGCATCGAGGCGTTCATGCAGGACGGCAAGGCGCTGCAGGCGGGCACCAGCCACGACCTCGGCCAGAACTTCGGGCGGGCCTTCGACGTGAAGTTCCAGACCGAGGGCGGCGGCCTCGACTACGTCTGGCAGACCTCGTGGGGCGTGTCGACGCGGCTCGTCGGCGGCCTCATCATGACCCACTCGGACGACGCGGGGCTGGTGCTTCCGCCCCGCCTCGCGCCGATCCACGCGGTCATCGTGCCGATCTACCGGAGCGCCGACGAGCACGCGCAGGTGATGGCGGCGGCCCAGCGGATCAAGGCGGCGCTCTCCGAGATCGACATCGCCCCGCCGCGCGCCCGCTACCGCGACTTCATCGAGGTGGTGATCGACGACCGCGAGATGCGGCCGGGCGCCAAGTTCTACGAGTGGGAGCGCCGCGGCGTGCCGGTGCGGATCGAGCTCGGCCCCAAGGACCTCGCCAAGGGCCAGGTCTGCGCGAAGATGCGGGTCGACAGCGCGGCCGGCACGGGCAAGGAGTTCATCGCCGAGGCCGAGTTCATCGCCGGCTTCCGCGACCGCCTGGAGACCTTCCAGGCCGAGCTCCTGCGGATGGCCCGCGCGCGGATCCAGGAGCGCCAGGTCCGCCTGAACACCTGGGACGAGTTCCTGGCCGCCTTCGCCGGGGACAAGAGCACCTTCGCGTGGTGCCACTGGGACGGCACGCCGGAGACCGAGGCGCGGATCAAGGAGGAGACCAAGGTCACCATCCGCTGCATCCCGCTCCCCGGTCAGGGCCCGGACCCCGAGCCCGGCGCCTGCATCTTCAGCGGCCGCCCGAGCGCGCGCCGGGTGCTGATGGCGAAGGCGTACTGAGGGCCCAGGGCCCGGCGAGCGCCGCCTCCCTCGGGGAGCGCGGCGCTCGCCTGCGTTCGGCGCCCGGCGGCGCGCTCGCCTGCTATCCTGCGCCCCGCAGTGGCGCTCGGCCGACCGATCATCGAGATGCGCGGGATCGACAAGGCGTTCGGGTCGAACGTCATCTTCCGCGACATGTCGCTGACGCTGCACGAGGGGGAGATCCTGTCGATCCTCGGCGAGAGCGGCAGCGGCAAGAGCATCGCCCTGAAGATGATGATCGGCCTGGCCGAGCCCGATCGCGGCGAGGTCATCTTTAACGGCCGGGACATCGCGACGATGGACTCGGAGGCGCTGCAGACGCTCCGCCGCGACGCCGCCTACGTCTTCCAGGAGGACGCCCTCTTCGACTCGATGACGATCCTCGAGAACGTCGGCTACGCGCTCTACGAGCACACGAAGCGCTCCGACGCGGAGGTGCGGGCGCGGGCGGTCGAGTGCCTGGGGATGGTGGGCCTGCCCGAGCGGGTGCTCGACCTCTTCCCGGCCAACCTCTCGGGCGGCATGCGGAAGCGCGTCGGCCTCGCGCGGGCGCTGGCCTTCGCGCCAAAGGTGGTGCTCTTCGACGACCCGACCCGCGGCCTCGATCCGCAGAGCATCACCCTGGTCGGCCGCACGCTGAAGAAGCTCCACCGCGAGCTCGGCATGACCTCGGTGCTGGTCACCCACGACCTGCGGACCGCCTTCCACGTGTCGGATCGGCTGGCGATCCTCAAGGACCACGGCTTCCCCTACGTCGGCACGCTGGCGGAGCTGCGGGCGCGCGAGGACGAGGTGACCCACGACTTCCTCTGGGACCCCGAGGCGGAGCTCTGGGGGAGCGTGATGGACGAGGACGACGCCCCGCTCGCCGTCGAGTGAGGCGAGGCGGAGGGCCGGGGGCGCGGCCTCAGTGGGCGATCGCCGGGATCACCATCACCGGGCAGGGCGCCTGGCGGATCACCCGGTCGGCGGTCGAGCCGACGAAGAAGCGGGCGACCCGCGAGCGGCCGCTGGCGGCGAGGACGATGAGGTCGATCTGGTTCTTCTCGGCCTCCTCGATGATCGCGTAGAGGGCGACGCCGGGGCGGGCCTCGAAGTGCGCCTGCACGTCGGGGCAGATCCGCTGGGCGAGCGCCTGGAGCGCGCGGATCGACGAGTCGCGGGCGGCGCGGTGGACCTCGCTGATCACCTCGCCGCTGAGGGCGGCGCCGGTGTAGATGGGGCTGTAATTGAGCTGCGGGGTGACGTGGAGGAGGAGGACCTGGCCGCCGCTGAGCCGCGCGATGCCGGCGGCGAGCTCGAGGGCGCGCTGCGAGGCGGGGGCGTAGTCGATGTACTGACCGTCGACCTGGATCGCGTGACCGGCGGCGATCTGGTCGTCGGTCGCCGTGGCGAAGTCGATCGGCACCAGGATGTGGGCGAAGGGCGTCGTGGGCGCGGACATCGAGGCGACCCTAGCAGTCCCGCACACAAGTCGCCACGCCGTCGAGGGCGCCGACGACCCGCCGCGGCGGATATCCTTGCGCGATGGGGCCGCCTGCGCTCGCGCTGGTCGTCGTGGCGATCCACCCGGGGCTCGCCGGGCGCGGCCCGTCGCCTGGGGAGCGCTGGGCGCTGCCGCCTGGGGGGCGCCTGCGGGTCGGCCTCCGTCGGACCGATACGATCCGGGTGTCGATGGCCGGGGGGGTGCTCCTCGGCGGCCATACGGCCTACGTCTTCGAGCGCGCCGCGGATGGCCGGGTCTTCCTGGTCCACACCGGCCACATCGGCAGCGCTCGGGTTGCTGGGAGCGAGGGGCGGGGTCGGTCAGAGGTGGCGGCCGGCGATCTCGTCGAGGTCCTGACGGTCACCGGCGAGCTCGGCGTGGGGCTCCGGCTGGTCGCCGACGCGTGAGGCCCCCGGGCGCGGGCGCGCGGGGGCCTCCGTGACTGTCCCAGAGGACAGGCTAGTCGTGGAGCTTGACGTACTCGAACTCGATCGGCCGCCCCTCGATGCCCTTGTTCGGCGGGGCGATCCAGTTGGCGAACTTCCCGGGCTCGTAGACCGGCTTCATGATCGAGAGGAGGTAGGTGTTGTCGTCGGGGGTGAGGACCCACTTGTGGTGGCTGCGGTCCCACTCGTCGCGGGTGACGAGGTTGCCCTGCGGGTCGAAGCGGTGGTCGGCGTAGATGCCCTGGTGGCGGTGGAAGCGGCGGCTCGGCAGCGAGAGGCGGGTCGGCGAGCCCGACTCCTCGAGGGTGCGGTTCCACTTGCGGAGCGCGCGCTCGCAGTCGGTGATGTAGGCGTCGCGGAGGACCTCGTTCATCGCGTTGCGGAGGGGCACGTCGCGCTCGACCAGCTTGCCGCTCTCGACGACGGCGAGGCGGTAGCTCTCGCCGAGCGCCTTGTGCTCGGGGAGCTTGTCCTCGCGGTAGCGGCCCTTGAGGCCCGACGAGAAGAAGTCGGCGGCGTTCGACGAGATCTCGCCGCCGAAGAGGTCGAGCGAGTAGGTGAACCAGTAGTTGATGGTCCGCTGGATCAGGTCGAAGTCGATGCCGCCCTGCGCCCGCACGTCGCCGTTGGGGTCGAGGCGCTCGAGCTCGGCGGAGCGCTTGATGATCCGGTCGAGGCCGGTCTCGCCGACGAAGAGGTGGTGGGCCTCCTCGGTGAGCATGAACTCGGTCGAGCGGGCGAGCGGGTCAAAGCCCGACTGGGCGAGCGCGGCGAGCTGGTACTTGCCGTCGCGGTCGGTGAACATCGTGAAAGCGAAGAACGAGAGCCAGTGGTCGCAGGGCTGGTTGAAGGCGCCGAGGATCCGCGGCTTGTCCGGGTGGCCGGAGCGGCGCTCGAGGAGCGCGTCGGCCTCGTCGCGGCCGTCGCGGCCGAAGTACTTGTGGAGGAGGTAGACCATCGCCCAGAGGTGGCGCCCCTCCTCGACGTTGACCTGGAAGAGGTTCCGCATGTCGTAGAGGCTGGGGGCGATGTGGCCGAGGAGGCGCTGCTGCTCGACGCTCGCCGGCTCGGTGTCGGCCTGGGTGACGATGATCCGGCGGAGGGCGTTGCGGTGCTCGCCGGGGACCTCGGTCCACGCCGGCTTGCCAGCGTCGTCGCCGCAGCGGATCACCGACTCCTCCTGGCGCGGGTTCAGGAAGATGCCCCAGCGGTAGTCGGGCATCTTGACGTGGTCGTAGTGGGCCCAGCCGTCGTTGTCGACCGAGATCGCGGTGCGCAGGAAGACCGGCTTGTCCTCGAAGTCGGTGGGGCCCATCTCGTGCCACCACTCGAGGTAGTTGGGGAGCCACTTCTCGAGCGCGCGCTGGAGCTTGGGGTCGTCGGCGAGGCCGACGTTGTTCGGGATCTTGGCGTTGAGGTCGACGTTGTTCGAGAGGGTCTGCATGGCTGCTCCTCGCGCGGCTAGACGCGCTTCCAGTCGAAGTGGGGGCGCTCGGGCTTGCCGTAGAGGGAGAGTGCCCCCTGGGTGCCGGTCGCGTTCGGGCGGATGAAAATCCAGTTCTGCCAGGCCGAGAGGCGGGCGAAGATCTTGGTGTCCTCGGTCTCGTGGCCGGGGAAGCGGAGGTTCGCCTCCATGCCGGTGAGGGCGTCGGGTGAGAGGGAGATCCGCTCCTCGATGGCGACGCGGGTGTCGTCCTCCCAGTCGATGCCGTCGAGACGGACGGTGACGAGGCCGGCCTCGTCGGCCTCCTCGGCGCTCATCAGGCCGACGCGGCCGGCCAGCTCCTCGAGGAGCTGGGGCTCGCCGTAGAGGTGGGCGCGGAGGCGCGAGAGGCCGTGGCTCATCGGCAGCGCGCCGCCGTTGAGCTCGGAGAGGCCGACCTGCACGCCCGCGTCCTCGTCGTCGAGGAGGTAGAAGCGGTCGCTGGCGAGCGCGAGCTCGAGGAGGCAGCCGGCGAAGGCGGTGCCGGCGTCGCCGAGGGCGAAGAAGGAGCGGCTCGAGAGGTCCATCCGCCGGAGCACGCGGGCCATGTGGCGGATCACCTCGTTCGCGAACCAGTCGCCGCGGAGCTGCCAGAGGGCGGCGTCGTGGGCGAGCACCCGCGCGGGGTCGCCGACGCCGCGGACGATGACGAGGCCGACGTCGATGAGGTTGACGCGGAGGTTGAGGAGGGCGTCGTCGAGCTCGCGGAAGGCCCGCAGCGCCCAGAGCGAGTCGCCGGCGGCGTGGACGGCCTCGGCGCCGCGCTGGACGAGCGCGACGTCGCCTTCGCTCGGGCCGTGGACGGTGAGGCGGGCGATCCGGGTGCCGTGATCCCAGGAGACCTCGACGTGGCGGTAGCGCCGGCTCGTCGGCGTGACCTCGGGGGCGAGCGGGCCGAGGACGACGCCGCGGCGCTCGCCAGCGGGGACCTCACGCGCGACCTTGGCGGCGAGCTCGCCGGCCCGCTTGGCGATCGCGTCGCGGAAGCGGCTGCGGGGGAAGATGCCGTCGACGAGCTTCCACTCGACCGCCTTCTTGCCGCGGATGCCCTCGGCGGTGGTCGAGAAGACGTCGGCGCGGTCGCGCCGGATCTTGCGCTTGTCGACCAGGCGCGTGAGGCCGCCGGTGCCGGGGAGGACGCCGAGGAGCGGGACCTCGGGGAGCGAGACCGCCGAGGAGCCGTCGTCTTGCAGGTAGATCTCGCGGCAGGCGAGGGCGAGCTCGTAGCCGCCGCCGGCGCAGGTGCCGTTGAGGGCGGCGACGTAGACCTGGTGGCTGTAGGCCTCGGCGTCCTCGATCTCGCAGCGGGTCTCGTTGGTGAACTTGCAGAAGTTCACCTTCCAGGCGTGGGTCGACTGCGCGAGCATGTGGATGTTGGCGCCGGCGCAGAAGACGTTGTCGTGGCCGGAGGTGACGACGACGACGCGGACCTCGGGGTGCTCGAAGCGGAGGCGACGGACGACGTCGGCGAGCTCGATGTCGACGCCGAGGTCGTAGCTGTTGAGCTTGAGCTCGTAGCCGGGCCGGAGGCCGCCCTCGGGGTCCACGGTCATCGCCACGGTGGCGATCGGGCCGTCGTAGGAGACCCGCCAGTGGCGATAGCGCGAGGGGTCGGTCTCGAAGTCGACGGTCAGGGCTGCGGTCGGTTGGGACTCCATTCCATGGCCAACCTAGCAGGCAGAAGCAGCGTTTGCGGCCGCTGGACGCCGTGTGGAGTCGCAGTGTGGCGACGCACGGTGGCTTGACGGCGGTGGCCCGGGGCCTCGTCGGCGCGGCCGCCTCCGCGGCGACGAAGGGCCCTCGGACGAGCGAGGGCGTGTGCATCCACACGGCTGATGCGGCTCACTGCGCGGCGCGACGCTGCTGATCGCGGAGCCTGATCGCGGTCGCCAGCGCCTCGCTCAGCGCCTCGAGCTCGATCGGCTTCAGCAGGTAGTCGTCGCAGCCGGCCTCGATGGCGAGCGCGCGGCTCTCGGCGAAGGCGTCGGCGGAGAGGCCGGCGATCCGAGCCCGGCCGTTCGGCGGCGGGAGCTCGCGGATCGCCCGCGTCGCCTCGAGGCCGTCGAGCACCGGCATCTGCATGTCCATCAGGATGAGATCGAAGCGCTCGGCCTTCGCCCGCTCGACGGCCTGCTGGCCGTCCTCGGCGAAGACGGGCGGGTGGCCGAGGCGGCGGAGGAGGCCGTCGAGGACCATGCGGACGATCGGCGAGTCCTCGGCGACGAGGACGCGGAGGGGCTCGACGCCGCCGGGCTTGATGGCGCCGAGGCGGACCGACACGGGGGCCTGCGCGGGGGCCTGCGCGGGCGTCAGCGGCGCGTCGACGGTGAAGGTGGAGCCGACTCCGGCGGCGCTGCTCACCGCGATCGTCCCGCCCATCATCTCGACCAGGCGCCGCGAGATCGCCAGGCCGAGGCCGGTGCCGCCGGCGGCGCGGCGCGGCCCGTGGACCTGCACGAAGGGCTGGAAGAGCTCGGCGACCCGCTCGGGGGGGATGCCGATCCCGCTGTCGACGACGACGATCACGAGGCGAGGCGGATCGCCGGGCTCGACGCGCGCGCTGAGGCCGACGTGGCCGCGATCGGTGAACTTGACCGCGTTGCCGACCAGGTTCGAGATGATCTGTCGGAGGCGGGCCGCGTCGATCATCGCGTACTCATCGCAGCGAGGGTCGATGTCGACGCGGAGGTCGATGCCGCGGTCCCGGGCGGCGACGGCGAAGAGGTCGGCGACCGCGCGGAGCACCTCGCTGGGCCGGCCCGGGGCGAGGGCGATCTCGAGGCGTCCGGCCTCGATCTTGGAGAGGTCGAGGATGTCGTCGAGGATCGCCCGGAGGGCGCGGGCGGAGGCGCGGGCGGCGTCGACGTGGCGGCGGGTCTCGCCCTCGAGCGGCGAGGCGGCGAGGAGCTCGAGGAGGCCGGCGATGCCGGTGAGCGGGGTGCGGAGCTCGTGGCTCATCATCGCCAGGAAGGCGGACTTGGCCTGGCTGGCGCCGAGGGCCGCGTCGCGGGCGGCGGCGAGGTCGTGGGTGGCGCGGGCGCGGGCGCGGGCGACGCTGAGGTTGACGGCGGCCATCACGACGATGCAGTGGAGGAGGAAGGCGGCGGTGGCGGGCGCCTGGACCTCGGCAGGGAGGGCGAGCGCGTCGAGCCAGCCGAGGCCGTCGACGGCGGCGACCAGGAGCGCGGCCAGGAGGGCGAAGCCGCCGAGGGCGACGACGCCGCGCGGGCCGCTGGCGGAGAAGTCGGCGCTCGGGATGGTGATGAGGATCAGGGCGAAGGGGGAGCGCAGGCAGCCAGTGGCGAGGGCGAGGGTCGTGGTGACGCCGATCGCGAGGCCGAGGGCGGTGCGCGTGGCGGCCGTGTAGGCGCCGGGGCGCCGCGCCCAGGCCGCGCAGACGAAGGGGTAGACGTTGCCGACCGCGAGCGCGATCCCCTCGATCAGCCGCGGCGGGCCGCGGAGCAGCAGGTAGGCGCCGGTCGAGGCGAGCTGGGCGCCGCCGAGGACGCGCAGGGCAGTGGCGGCCGCCCGCGCCCTGCGCCTCTCGCTCCCGTCGCTGTCTCTCACGATCCGGGATGGTAATCGAGTCGACCACCCACGGGGAGCGCGGGCGCGGGCGCGGGCGCGCGAGGAGGGGGGCCGCCCGTGAGGTCACGTCGGCGCTTGACGAGGCGGCGGCGCCCTCCGGGCTTGCCGCGCCGGGCCGCCCGCCGTAGGACCTGCGTGCCGCGCATGCTACGGACCATCCTCTTCGATCTCGACGGCGTCCTCATCGACTCGCTCGCCTCGATCCAGGCGGCGATGAACCACGCCCTCACGGCCCTCGGCCGCCCGCGCCTCGACGCGGCGGCGGTGCGGCCCTTCATCGGCCCGCCGCTCCACCAGAGCGCACCTGTCCTTCTGGACAGCAACGACGCCGGGGAGATCGCCCGCTTCGTCGAGCTCTACCGCGGCCACTACGCGGCGATCTGCGAGCGCGAGAGCGCGCCGGCGGCCGGCCTCGACGCCGCCTTGGTGGCGCTCGCGGGGCGCTGGACCCTGGCGGTCGCCACCCACAAGCCCGAGGCCTTCGCGCGGGCGATCCTGGGGGCGCTCGGGGTCGCGGGCGCGTTCGCGGCGATCGTCGGCGGGGCGATGGACGGGAGCGACACCAAGGCGGCGATCATCGGTCGGGCGCTGGCGGCGGTCGGCGCGGGCCCGGAGGGGGCGGTTATGATCGGCGATCGCTCGCACGACGTGATCGGGGCGGCCGCCCACGGGATCCCGACGATCGGCGTGCTCCACGGGATGGGCTCGCGGGAGGAGCTGGCGGCCGCGGGGGCGCGGTGGATCGTCGACGACCTCGGCGGGGCGGTGGCGCTCCTCGAGCGCCTGGCGGAGGGGGGCCAGGGGGCGGGCTGAGGCGGGGCGAGGATCACCATGTCCTGGGGGACATGTCGAAACGAACACGGAGGATCGGACCAGGGGCCGCTCACGGGGCCGGCGCGGCGGCGCCGACGCTGGCGGCGGCGCGGTGCGAGGCGAGGGCGACGCGGAGCGCCTGACGGGCGCGGTGGAGGCGGCTCTTGACCGCGGCGACGCTGAGGCCGAGGCGCTCGGCGACCTCGGCGGCGCGGAGGCCCTCGCCGGCGGCGGAGAGGACGACGGCGCGATCGATCGGGTCGAGGCCGGCGAGGGCGCGCTCGAGGCCATGGGCGAGCTCCCGGTCGGAGAGGCGCTCCTCGGGGCCGCGGGCGCGCGGGTCGGCGAGCGCGTCGAGCTGGTCGGGGGCGAGCGTGGGGTCGCGGGCGGGCGCGAACTTGGAGCGGCGGCGCCTCTTGATGCAGTAGGAGCGGGCGACCGCGTAGACCCAGGTCGAGAGGGCCGCGCCGCCGCGGAAGCCGGCGAGGCCGCGGGCGACCGCGAGGAGGGTCTCCTGGACCACGTCGCGGGCCTCCTCGGGGTCGCGGAGGATCCTCTCGCAGATCCGACGGATTCGGGGCTCGTAGCGCTGGAGGAGCAGCTCCAGCGCCTTGCGGTCGCCGCCCCGGACGCGCTCGACGAGCGCGTCTTCGAGGTCGATCCCGCGGCGATCGGGTGGCACGACGATCTCAGGATGACGGCGGCGGCGAGGCGCGGCAAGGGCCTCGTCGACCGGTCCTTCGCAGCCCCGCGGCCGGTCCATCGGCGCTCGGTGCCTGATAGACTGGCGCGGTCGTGGCGGCGCAGCAGGACCAGGCGCAGGATCCGGAGGCGGCGCTGCGCGCTGCGGCGCCGCCAGGTGATGACGCGGCGGCCTCGCGGGCGCGAGCGGCGATCGCGGCCCAGCTCTTCGGCGACGCGCCAGCGCCCCTCGCCGACGACGCGCTGCGGGGCGCGGCGCCGGCCGCCGATGATGACGCGGCGGCCCGGGCGCGGGCGGCGATCGCGTCCCAGCTCTTCGGCGACGCGCCGGCGCCAGCGTCGACGCGGGCCCTCGGCCGCTACCGGATCGAGGCCCAGATCGGCGCGGGCGGGATGGGGGTGGTCTATCGCGCGCACGACCCCGAGCTCGACCGCCGGGTGGCGGTGAAGATCCTCCACGCCGGCGCGGCCGAGGGCTCGCGGGGCCGGCAGCGGATGATCCGCGAGGCGCGGGCGATGGCCCGGGTCGCCCACCCCAACGTGATCCACGTCTACGACGTCGGCGCGGTCGACGACGAGGTCTTCGTGGCGATGGAGCTGGTCGACGGGGTGAGCCTCGCCCGCTGGCTCGGCGCCGAGGCGCGGCCCTTCGCGGCGATCCTCGAGCGCTTCCTGGCCGCCGGCGAGGGGCTCGCGGCCGCCCACCGGGCGGGGCTCGTGCACCGCGACTTCAAGCCCGAGAACGTCCTCTGCGGCGCAGACGGGCGGGTGCGGGTGCTCGACTTCGGGCTCGCGCGAGCGGCCGAGGGCGGCTCCCGTGGGGGCGAGTCGAGCGGGGAAGGGAGCGGGTCGACCAGCGAGGGCGAGGTGGCAAGTCCGACCGACGGCGCGCTCATCGGGATCGGCGACCTCGGCGCCTCGCTCACCCGCACCGGCGCGATCCTCGGGACGCCGCGCTACATGGCCCCCGAGCAGTGCCTCGGCCGGCCGACCGACGCGCGCAGCGACCAGTTCTCGTTCTGCGTCGCCCTCTACGAGGCGGCCTACAAGGTCCCGCCCTTCGGCGGGCGGAGCGTCCACGAGTACCTCGACGAGGTGGTGGCCGGCGCCGTGCGGGCGCCACCCGCGGGGAGCGGCGCGCCGGAGTGGCTCTGGCCGGTGCTCCAGAGGGGCCTGTCCCGTGAGCCAGGTGATCGCTTCCCGGCGATGGCCGAGCTCCTGGCGGCGCTGGCCGGGCCCGCCGCGGTGAGCGCGGGCGCGCCCCGCCCCGAGCGATCGCGCGGGGGGGGGCTCGGGTGGCTCGCGGTCGGCGGCGCGGCGGCTGGGCTCGCGCTCTGGCTCGCGGTCCGTGGGGGGCAGGTCGACGCGGTGAGGGATGACGGGGTGGCCGTCGAGGGCGCGGTGCAGGTCGCGGCGGCCTCCGCGGGGGCTTCGCCGATCGATCGGGCGCCGGTCGGCGACGCGACCCTCGGCGCGGTCGGAGCGGCGCCGGCCGGCGAGTCGACGACTTCGGGGTCGGGCGAGGCCGCCGGGGGGTCCGGGGCGCCGCGCGAGGGCGGCGAGGGCGGCGAGGGCGGCGAGGCGTCCCCTGAGGCGGTGGTCGGGCAGGCTCCGGTGGCCGGCGCGGCGAGGAC
>WBZL01004897.1_pt1 | contig 11333 bp, 10 predicted proteins | sample 5204291 | NCBI WGS metagenome assembly WBZL01 (sample SAMN12344345, study PRJNA552823) | activated sludge metagenome | biome: Activated sludge suspended growth; feature: Nitrification reactor; material: Wastewater; isolation source: activated sludge from nitrification reactor of wastewater...
GAACCCCGCAGTCACTGGGTGACCGCCGACCTGGGGCGGTTTCGATACGCGGGCTCACGCCCGCTACTCAACCCGCAGGCCCCTGGCCAACGCCCTCCCGCGGGGTTGGGCGCGCCCCAAGCAGACGAGCCGGGGTGGGGGTGGGGTCGACTCCGGCGGCGTCAAGCGGAACAAGCGTGCGCAGCCGAGCCGAAGGCGAGGCGAAGCACTGATCCAACACCGCGCCGCCCGCAGGGCGGCGACCTCCACTCCAAGAGCCGCCGGATCGATCCCCACCCCCACCCCGGCGCAGCGAGACCAACCAGGGGCCAGCATCGACGACCCCGTGGGCTTCGATACGCCGCCTCCGGCGGCTACTCACCCCGCAGAAGGGTGGGCGCTACGGCGGCTACTCACCCGACCCCGGCGCAGCGGCGGACACCCCGGGCCACCATCGACAAGCAGGGCCGTATTACGGCTGAGGCGCGAGGCCGCCATTGGTCGGTCTCCGGCGCTTGGGTGCCGTAATCTCAGCATGTGACTGTGCGTACCGAAGCGGGCCTCTCGGGCCGCCATATCGGACGCTACGTACTCGACGACCTCGTGGCCGAGAATGCCGGTTCCGCCCTGTGGCGTGCCACGGATCCCGCGCTCCAGCGACCGGTCGGGGCCCGGCTGATCCCCCTGGCGGACCCGCGTGTCCCGGAACTGCGCGCTGCGGCCCTGCGCGCCGCCGGCGTGCACGACCGGCGCCTCGTGCGGGTGCTTGACGTCGTCGAGGCCGAGGGTTACTTGGCCATCATCACCGAGTGGGTCAACGGCTCCTCCTGGTCCGAGCTGCTGAGTGAGCGGTGGAGCCCGCAGGAATCCTGCGTTGTGGCGCTCGAGGTCGCCAAGGCCTTGGAGTCGGCGCACCGGGCGGGGGCCACCCACGGGCGGTTGCGCCCCGACTCCGTCATCATCACCGACACGCGTGAAGTGCGACTGCGGGGTCTTGGGGTCGAAGCGGCGTTATGGGGGGTCGAGCCGCCCGGCGACCCACGCGCTGCGGACCTGCATGGCATCGGGGCGCTGCTGTACCTGGGGCTGACCAGACGTTGGCCCACCACCAGCGGCACAACGACCGACGGGCTGCCACCTGCGCCCGTGGTCAACGGGATCACCCAGCTTCCCGGCACGGTCGTGCCCGACGTTCCCCACGAACTCGACGAAGTCGTCGGCCGCTCGCTGGCCACCGCGCAGTGGCCGACCGGTTCGTTCCCCTACGCCGACGTGACGGAGTGTGTGCATGCGCTGGAACGGGCGCTGAGCCGGGTTCCCTCCGAGGCGTCGTCCACCGACTTCGCGGAGGGGACCGACACGGCGGCCGACCGACTGGTCGGTCGGCTCAGCACCTTGGCGGTCGTCGCCTTCGCGATCGCCGGCGTGGCATTGATCGCGTGGCAACTGATCGCGAACCGGGCCGCGGAGCCCGCGCAGCAGGCCGCGGCGGCGATCCCGGTGGATGCGCTGCCGCCGGTGGATGTCCCCCTGCCGGAAGCACCGTTCGAGATCGTCAGGGCGAAGGACTTCGATCCGCGCGGCGACGGGACGGAAGGAACCGCCGGGCGCCGCGCCGCGATCGACCGAGACCGCACGAGTGCCTGGTACACCGACGCCTACTCCAGCGCCGACCTCAATGGTAAGGGTGGGGTAGGCCTCGTGCTCGACTTGGGCGCCGTGCGTCCGGTGCGTGCGATCGATCTGAAACTGGTGGGTTCGGGCACGGACTTCGAGGTCCTCACCTCGGTCAAACGACCGAAGAAGCTGGCCGACTTCCGCAAGGTGGTCGACGTCACCGCCGCCGGCGACTCGATCAAGTTGCGCACCCCCCGGGCGCGCAACGCACGGTTCGTCATGGTCTGGCTCACGCGGCTGCCCTTCGACGGCAGCGCCTACGTCGGCGGGCTGCGCGACGTGAAGGTGGTCGGCTGACCACGATGACGCCCTCAGACACATGACCGCCCCCGCTGACACCGACGAGCGGTCCGACGAAGAGTTGCTGGCCGCTCACGTCGCGGGTGACCCCGACGCTTTCAGCGTGATCGTCCGGCGGCAGAGCGATCGACTGTGGGCGGTGGCGTTGCGCACCTGTCGGGATCCCGAGGAGGCGGCCGACGCGGTCCAGGATGCCCTCATCAACGCCTACCGCCGGGCCGGGACGTTCCGTGGGACCGCGCGGGTGAGCACGTGGCTGCACCGGATCGTCGTGAACGCGTGCTTGGACCGGATCCGCGCCAACAAGGTGCGGCGTGCCGTGCCGCTGCCGGACCACACCGACGATGCCGCCCTGGCGGAGCCACACGATCGGATCGACGAACACACCACGCGCATGACGGTCCAGGCCGCACTGGCCCAGCTGCCTCCCGATCAGCGGGTGGCGATCACGCTGGTCGACCTCGAGGGATGGGCGGTGGACGACGCCGCCGAGATCCTGGAATGCCCGCCCGGGACCGTCAAGAGCCGCTGCCACCGCGGCCGGGCTCGGCTGTATGACTTGCTGCGGAACCCATCGGACCCACAGGGCGTCCCACGCTCGGGAGGTGACCCGGCATGACCGACAACGGCGCAACCGATGCCGAGCAGCAGCAGATCCGCGCTCTGCTCGCCGCCGAGCCGCGCCCGACCATGCCTCCGGAGGTCCGGCAGCAGATCCTTGACGCCCTGGCCGCCGAGCCGGCGCTCAGCCCGACCGATACTCCGGCACGCCGTTCGTTCCGGTGGTGGCCGGCCGCTGTGGCCGCCGCCGTCGTGCTGCTGGCCGGCGTTGTCGTCGTTCCGCAACTGCAGCGTTCGGCGCCCGCAGAGACCGTCGCCGCACCGGATCCGGCCCCGACCGCTGCCTTGGCGGTGTCCCCCACCGGCTGCAACGGCGACACCGCGGCGTATGAGACCGGGACCCGTTACCAGCAGGCCAACCTGCCGCAGCAAGCCCGGTCCCTGATGCCCGCGGCGGTTCAATGCCGCGAGGACGCTGGCGCCGGGTCGGCCCCCCGTACCACCGCGCCGAGCCAGGCACTGGACTGCATCGTGAAGATCACCCGTCAGTCGCGGGTGCTCCTGCTGGACCAGGGCTTCTACGACGACCAGCCGGCCGTCCTCGCCGTGGTCGCACCGCCGCAGCGGGCCCTGGTCGTCGACTGCGACCGGCGCCCGGCGCAGGTGTTGCAGAGCGTCTCGTTGGAATGATCCCCGGTCCGAGGTCGTTTCACCGGGGGCGGTTACCCTCGCCACGTACGCCTCGGAAGGACTCTCCTGTGACCGATATCCGGAATGTGATCATCGTGGGGTCGGGCCCCGCTGGGTACACCGCGGCCGTCTACGCCGCTCGTGCCAATCTGCGCCCGCTGGTCTTCGAAGGTGCCGTCACCGCTGGTGGAGCCTTGATGAACACCACCGAGGTGGAGAACTTCCCCGGTTTCCCCGAGGGCGTGATGGGCCCCGAGCTCATGCAGAACATGCGTACCCAGGCGGAGCGGTTCGGGGCCGAGATCATCACCGACGACGTGTGTGAGATCCAGGCCGACGGCCCGGTCAAGACGGTGACCGACGGCGCCGGGAACACCTACTCCGCCCGCACCCTGATCCTGGCGATGGGGTCCGGTTACCGCGAACTGGGCCTGCCCGACGAGAAACGTCTGAGTGGTCATGGGGTGTCCTGGTGCGCCACGTGTGATGGGTTCTTCTTCCGCGGCCAGGAGATCGCAGTCGTCGGAGGGGGCGACTCCGCCATGGAAGAGGCCACGTTCCTGACCCGCTTCGCCGACAAGGTGACCGTGATCCACCGTCGCGACGAGTTGCGGGCGAGCGCCCTGATGGCCGAACGCGCCATGCAGAACCCCAAGATCGAGTTCGCCTGGAACAGTGCCGTCGTGGCGCTGCACGGCGACGACAAGCTGACCGGCGTCACGCTGCGGGACCTCGTCACCGGCGCGGAGCGGGAGCTTCCGGTCAGCGGTCTGTTCGTCGCCATCGGCCACGACCCCCGCTCGGAGCTGGTCCGCGGTCAGGTCGAGTTGGACGCCGAGGGGTACGTCCAGGTGCAGGGTCGGACGACTTTCACCAATCTCGATGGCGTGATGGCCTGTGGCGACCTGGTCGACCACACCTACCGGCAGGCCATCACCGCCGCCGGGTCCGGTTGTGCGGCGGCGCTGGACGCGGAGCGATACCTGGCCATCGTCGGCGAGGGCACGGCGTCGGCGGTCGAGCAGGAGGTGCTGGTCGGCGACTGACCGGCCGGCGCACTACGAACTCGGGCCGCCTGACCGTAGGGTGGCCCCATCACCAGGCTCCGCGGAGTGGGGCAAAGAAGGAGACACCGTGGGTGCGAATACCAAGGCAGTGACCGACGCTTCGTTCACCGAAGACGTCCTGCAGGCCGACAAGCCGGTCCTCGTGGACTTCTGGGCGGAATGGTGCGGCCCGTGCCGCATGGTGGGCCCGATCCTCGACGAGATCGCCGCCGAGAACGCCGGCACCATCGAGGTCGTGAAGTTGAACGTGGACGAGAACCCGCAGACCGCCGCCGCTTACGGCGTCGTCAGCATTCCCACGCTCAACGTCTACTCCGGCGGCCAGGTCGTCAAGCAGATCGTGGGCGCCAAGCCCAAGCAGGCGTTGCTGAAGGATCTCGCCGAGTTCCTGTGACGGGATTCCGACGGGGTGACCGCGGCCCCGCGGTCGCGGAAGTCCGAGCGCGCCTGGCCCGGTTGGGCCTGCTTCCCGGGTCGCAATACGCGGCCCAGCACGCCGGTGACGACCCCCTGCGCTCCGGGCCGTTACCCGACGACGACCCGGCCCAGTGGCAGACCACCGCACTGGTCAGCGCCGACTTCGACGAGGCGGTCGAGCAGGCCGTCCGCGAGTTCCAGGAACAACGCGGGATCACTGTGGACGGGGTGGTCGGACCCGAGACGTTCCGGCGATTGGAAGAGGCACGTTGGCGGCTGGGCGATCGCATTCTGTCCTACGCCGCCGCCCACGAGACTGTCGGTGAGGATGTCCTGGAACTTCAGAAGCGCCTCAACTCGATGGGTTTTTCGTGTGGCCGCGAGGACGGCCACCTGGGGGTGCAGACCGACGAGGCCATCCGGGAGTTCCAGCGGAACACCGGCATCCGCGCCGACGGGGTGTGTGGCCCCGCGACCTTCCGGGCGCTGGGTCAGCTGAAGCGCACGGTCGGGAAACAGTCTGGCCAGGCGGTGCGCGAGAAGTACTCGCTGAATGAGATCCGCACCGGGGTGCGCGGCAAGGTCGTTGTTCTCGACCCGGGCGACAGTACCGCCGCGGCTGACGGCCTCACCGAGGCCGGAATCTGTGCCGATCTGGCGTCGCGCGTGGAGGGCCGACTGACCGCCCTCGGGACCCAGGTGCTCGTCACCCGTTCCCTGACCATGCCTCCGGTCGACGCGACGCGGGGCGACGACAGCCGCGCCGCGTTCGCCAACGAGGTCGGCGCCGATCTGGTCCTGGCCCTCAATCTGGCGGATGACCCGGACGCGGGTGCCGGGGTCGCGACGTACTACTTCGGGCGCACGGATGGATCCCATTCCGTGCCGGGGCAGTTGGCCGCGACGCTGATGCTCGACGGGATCTTGGAACGTACCGACCTCGACGACCGTCGTCCCCACGGACGCACCTGGGACGTGCTGCGCATGACCCGGATGCCCGCAGTCCGCATCGAGTGCGGGAACCTGGCGGCCCCGGGCGACCGCAGCCGGCTCTCCGATCCGCTGTTCGTCGATTCCCTGGCCCGCGCGATCGCGGACTCCGTGGAACGGTTCTTCTCGCCGGAACACGTGCTCTGACCCGCGACGCCGCGCTCGGGCCGATCAGTCGAGGAGGGCAGCGCGCTGGCGTTCCAGCTCCACCCGGTAGGACGACTCCGGGTGACGCCGCACCAACGACACCGCCAACCCCGCCACCAGCCCGACCACAAAACCCACGGCGAGTCGCCGACCCAGTCGGCTTTGGATTACCTGGGACACTCAGGCATCGTAGAACGAGTGCGCCGACCAGCGACGCCCGACGAGGAGTTCCCGTGACCCCGGACCTGCCCGCCCGACCCGGATCCCGCCTGGACCCGTGGATCGAGTCCTACGCCCAACGGGCCGTGGGCATGCGGGCCTCCGAGATCCGGGCGCTGTTCGCGGTCGCCTCACGACCCGAGGTTGTGTCCTTGGCCGGGGGGATGCCGTTCGTCGATGCGCTGCCTCTGGATGATCTGGCCGACACCGTCGCCCGGTTGATCCGCGACCGGGGAGCCGCCGCGTTGCAGTACGGCTCCGGGCAGGGGGACGTCGTACTGCGCGAGCAGATCCTGGACGTCATGAGCGATGTCGGAGTCATCGCTCACCCCGACGACGTCATCGTCACCAGTGGTTCGCAGATGGCGCTCGACCTGGTGGTGCGGGTGTTCTGCGATCCCGGCGACGTGGTGCTCGCCGAGGCGCCCAGCTACGTCGGTGCCCTCGGGGTGTTCCAGGCGTACGAATGTGACGTCGTACATGTTCCGATGGACGACCACGGACTGCAGCCCGAGGCCTTGCGCGAGGCCATCGCCCGGGTCCGGGCTCAGGGCCGCACCATCAAGATGCTCTACACGATCCCGACGTTCCACAACCCGGCCGGCATCACCCAGCCCGCCGAGCGGCGCAAGGAGCTGCTCGACATCGCTGTGAGCGAGGGGATCCTGGTTCTCGAGGACGACCCCTACGCGTTGCTCGGGTTCGACGGCACCGTCCCGCGGGCGATGCGTGCCGACGACCGCGACCACGTCGTGTACCTCGGTTCGTTCTCCAAGACGTTGGCGTCGGGCCTGCGGGTCGGCTGGGCGGTGGCGCCGCACGGTGTCCGGGAGAAGCTGGTGCTCGCCGCCGAGGCAGCGGTCCTGTGTCCGTCGAATTTCACCCAAGGCGTGGTCTCGGAGTTCCTGGCGACCCAGCCGTGGCGCCAACAGGTGGACGTCTTCCGAGACCTTTACCGTGAGCGGCGGGACGCCCTGCTCGAGACGCTGGACGAACAGATGCCCGAAGGAACCAGCTGGACCGTCCCGGCCGGCGGCTTCTATTCGTGGCTCACGTTGCCCGAAGGCCTGGACGCCACCGCCATGCTGCCCCGGGCCGTGAACGCTCTGGTCGCCTACGTACCCGGGACCGGGTTCTTCAGCGACGGCCAAGGGCGGCGCAACATGCGGTTGTCGTACTGCTACCCCGACCCCGACCGGATCCGCGAAGGGGTCCGGCGCCTGGCCACGGTCATGGAGGCCGAACTCGAGATCGGCCGCACGTTCGGCACCGCGTCCGCCCTGCACCGGCCCTCGGGCGCCGAGGCCCCCGGTCCGGATCTGGCCTGAGGAGACTGATGAACCCCCCTCCCCCATCCGTCCTGGTCCTGTGTGGCGGGCTGTCACCGGAACGCGACGTCTCGATCCGTTCCGGCCGCCGGGTCGCCGAAGCACTGCGGACGCAGGGACTGGCCGTCACGGTGGCAGACGTGGACTCCCGACTGATCGAGCGGCTGTCCGCTGCTCCCGACTGTGTGCTGCCGTTGCTGCACGGGGCGGCGGGTGAAGACGGTGCGTTGACCGACATCCTCACCACGTTCGGTCTGCCCTTCGTGGGCTCCACTCCGGACGCGGCGCGGATCGCGTTCGACAAGAGCGTCGCCAAGGCCGTCGCTCGGCGGTGGGACCTGGCCACCCCCGAGGCGGTGGCGCTTCCGCACACCATGTTCCGGGAACTGGGGGCGGGCCAGGTGCTCGACCGGCTGGTGACTCGGCTGGGTCTGCCTTTGGTGGTGAAGCCGACCCGCGGCGGGTCCGCTCTGGGGGCCGCGATCGTCACCGATGCTGCCGAACTTCCCGCGGCCATGGTGGGGGCGTTCGCCTACGGCGACGTCGCCTTGGTCGAGCGCTGTGTCGTGGGCACCGAAGTGGCCGTGTCGATCATCGAGACTGACGGCGAACCCATCGCCCTTCCTGCGGTCGAGATCGTCCCGGATGGCGGCCTGTACGACTACGACGCCCGCTACACCGCCGGGATGACGGAGTTCTTCTGTCCCGCGCGGATCCCGGACGAGGTGAGTCGGGCGGCGGCCGACCTTGCGCTGGCGGTCCACCGGCGGTGGGGGCTGCGCGACTACTCCCGGGTCGACCTGATGATCGACGAGTCCGGCCAACCACAGTTCCTGGAGGTCAACGTGGCCCCCGGGATGACCGAGACATCGCTGTTCCCGCAGGCGCTGGAAGCGGCCTCTCGCGATCTGGGTACGGTCTTTGCCGGCCTGGTGCGGGCCGCCATTCAGCGCGGGCCCTGACAGATTACTGACCCAGGAGGGTGTCGACGATCCGGGCCAGATCGGTGACGTCGGCGAACTCGATGACGACCCGTCCCTTGCTGCGTCCGTCGATCCGAACTCGGGTCTCGAGGTGTTCGGCCAATCGCTCCGCGGCTTCGGTGTACTCCAGTGGAGTGGAGCGGGACCGGGATCTGCGCTTCTTTGCGGGGGTCGAGTCGTCAGCCACGAGGACCAGCTCCTCGACCGCCCGCACCGAAAGGCCCTCGGACACAACCCGGGCCGCCAGCTCTTCCATGCGAGTGTCGTCGCCGGCGGACAGGACGGCGCGGGCGTGGCCGGCACTCAGCACGCCGGCCGCCACCCGTCGTTGGACGGTCGGCGGCAGCTTGAGCAGTCGCAGCGTGTTGGCGACCTGCGGGCGCGACCGACCCACCCGTTGGGCCAGTTCCTCCTGGGTGCAGGAGAAGTCGCTCATCAGCTGGGCGTAGGCCGCGGCTTCTTCCAACGCATTGAGTTGGACCCGATGCAGGTTCTCGAGGAGTGCATCGCGCAGCATCACATCGTCGTCGGTGGCGCGAACAAGGGCGGGGATGTGGGTAAGACCGGCCTTGCGGCTGGCGCGCAGCCGCCGTTCCCCGGCCACCAGTTCGAAGGAGTCGCCGGCCGGTCGCACCACGATCGGTTGCAGCAGTCCCACGGTGGTGATGCTGTGGACCAACTCGTCGATGGCTTCATCGTCGAACACCTGACGCGGCTGGCGCGGGTTGGGCACCACCTGGTCGACCGGCAGTTCGCGGTAAAGCAGTTGCGGTTCCGCTTCCTGGCTGGGTTCCACAGGCACGTCGTACACCTGCGGCGGGTTTCCGTCCCGCAGGTCGACGACGTGATCGACGGACGGCGGGGCAGAGTGGGGACTACTTGCTGCATCGCCTGCCACCGTCACACTGACACCGCCGCTGGGGATCAGTGCTCCCAGCCCTCGTCCCAGTCCTCGTCGTTGGGTCATGATGGCTCCTGCCCTGTCCGGTTGTGGAAACTCGCTGTAATTGACTTCTCACTCATTGTGTCTGGTCTGTCCCGATTCGACCGGTATTTCACCCTCCGACACCGTCACAATTGGGACATCGCCGGGGTTATCCCCTTCGGATTCCGCTTGTGGATCACCTGGGGACAAGTTCGTGGACGACCCTGTCGCTTCGTCGCCCGGTGACTCGGCCGGTGCGCCGGCGAACTCCCGTGCGGCATTGAGGTAGGCCCGGGCACCGGGCGAAGACGGGTCGTACTGCAGGACAGTCTGGCCGTACGACGGCGCCTCGCTGACGCGGACGGTTCGCGGGATTGCGACGTCCAAGACCCGCTCGGGGAAATGACCCCGCACTTCAGCAGCCACCTGCGGGGCAAGCTTCGTACGACCGTCGTACATCGTGAGCAGGATCCCGGTGATCTGGAGGTCCGGATTGAGATGCTCCTGGATAAGGCCCACGGTTCCGAGCAGGTGGCTCAGGCCCTCCAGCGCGTAGTACTCACTCTGCAGGGGGATCAGGACTTCGTGGACGGCGACCAGGGCGTTCAAAGTGAGCAGTCCCAGGCTGGGCGGGCAGTCGATGACCACGTAGTCGAGCCGGCCGTTCCGCTCTTCGTGTTCGCTCAGATAATCGCGCAGAGCTTTGCGAAGTCGCGTCTCCCGGGCCACCTGGCTCACCAGTTCGATCTCGGCGCCGGCGAGATCGACACTGGCGGGTACCCCCCACAGTCCTGGGATACCGGACACCGGGACCACTGTGTCCGCGAGCGACTTCCCGCCCACAAGAACCTCGTAGGCACCTACGGTTCCCGGCTCGTGGTCCAGGTCCAGCGCCGTTGAGGCATTGCCCTGTGGATCGAGGTCGATCACCAGCACCTGCTGTCCCAGGAGCGCCAACGACGCCGCCAGATTGACCGCGGTGGTGGTCTTTCCCACGCCGCCCTTCTGGTTGGCCACGGCGACCAAGCGGGTCTGTGGGGGCGCCGGGAGTGGTTCGGAAACGCCCAAGGTGCGGATCACCCGGTCGTAGGCCACCTGCTGAGGATCAGGCGCCGGAGGCGGTGGTGGCGGTGTTTCACGTGAAACAGGAGGCCTCTCGGTGGCCGCTGGCGACACGCAGGCACCGAACGGCGGTACGACTTCCCACGACATGTGGCCTCCAACGATTCTGTCGCGCTCAGCCTAGGTCGCCCGTCCGACAAGCCCGGTGACCGCGCCCGGCGGGTCGGAGTTTCGCTGCCGACGGTTGAGTAGCGGCGCAGCCGCGTATCGAAACCCGGCACGCCGGTGGCGCACCTGCGGCGTCGACACTGTGGGGTGAGTGCCGCCGAAGGCGGTGTATCGAAGTGCACACAGGTCGAACTTCCCGATTGCCGACGGACGAGTAGCGGAACCGCCGCGAAGCGAAACCCGGCACCGTTTCACGTGAAACAGCGTTCAACCCGAAGGCCGGGGGTGGCTTCGATACGCGCTCCGCGCTACTCACCCACCGGATCGTCGCGCTCCCGGTGCCGACGGTTGAGTAGCGGCGCAGCCGCGTATCGAAACCCGGCACCGTTTCACGTGAAACACAGAAGCCCTACAGGCGTTGGTACCGAACCACCGTCGTGGGCGGGTCGGTCACACCCACGCCTACCGTCAGTACCTCGCCTGGAGCCAACCCCAAACCTGCCGCAACAGTTGCGGCCTCGCCGACCTCCGTGGCCGCGGTGCGTCCCTTGAACGCCACGACGCTCCCGATGGTGAGCGGAGCGAGCCACGGCAGGAGTCGGGGGAGCGGGGCCACCGCACGCGCCGTGGCCACCTGCCACCGGCGCGGGGGCACATTCTCTGCCCGCTCCCGCAGAACGGACACACGGTCCCCCAGGTCCAGCGCTTCGACAACCTCCACCAAGAATTGCGAGCGCCGTTGCAGCGACTCCACCAGGGTGACCGTGATGTCGGGGCGCACCAGCGCCCAAACCACCCCCGGCAGTCCGGCACCGGAACC
>WBZL01004898.1_pt1 | contig 11331 bp, 8 predicted proteins | sample 5204291 | NCBI WGS metagenome assembly WBZL01 (sample SAMN12344345, study PRJNA552823) | activated sludge metagenome | biome: Activated sludge suspended growth; feature: Nitrification reactor; material: Wastewater; isolation source: activated sludge from nitrification reactor of wastewater treatment...
CAGGGCGCCGGCCCGCGCCCGCGCCTCCTCGATGACCGCGGGGTGCCCCTGCTGCCAGCCGGTCGTTCCACAGACCACCGGAATCCCGGCTTCGAGGCAGGCGCGGACGTTCCGCTCGGCGGACGCTGGCGTTGTCACCTCAATGGCCACATCGGCCACACCGGCAAACCGGCTGAGTCCGGGATCGTCGCGACCGATGATCCCGACGATCTCCTCACCCTGTTCCAGCGCCATCGTCTCGATGGCGCGTCCCATCCGGCCGTGACCCACGAGGAGGAGGCGCATCGTCAGGCCGGGAAGAAGGCGTCGTGCATTCGTCCCATGGCGGCGGTGACCTGGTCGCCGTCGACGATCATCGTCAGGTTGATCGCCGACGCCGAGAGTGAGAGCATGTGCACGCGGATGTCGCGGAGCGCGCCGAGCGCGCGCGCCATGGCCTCACTCGACTCTCCCATGCCGGCGCCCACCAGGGCGATGATCCCGCGATTCCGCTCCACGGCGACGTCTCCCAACTGCGAAAGGTCGACCAGCAACGAGTCCAGGTGGGTGGCGTCGTCGACGGTGACACTGACGGAGATCTCGGACGTCGCGACCACGTCCACCGAGGTGTGATGCCGGTCGAAGATGTCGAAGATGGTGCGCAGGAAGCCATGCTGCAGCAACATCCGGGGGCTCCGGACCTTCACGACGGTCACCCCGGACTTCCCCGCGATCGCGCTGACCGGACGTCGCGGCGCCTCGAACGTGATCAGCGTCCCCGACCCTTCGGGCTTCCGCGAATTGAAGATCCAGACCGGGATGCCCAGGCGCACCGCCGGCGCGATGGTGCTGGGATGCAGCACCTTCGCGCCAAACGATGCGAGCTCACTCGCCTCGTCGAACCGGATCCGGTCGATGAGCCGCGCACCGGGCACGACCCGTGGGTCCGCCGTGAGCATGCCATCCACGTCCGTCCAGATCTCGATGGCCTCTGCGCCTAACGCGGCCCCGAAGAGTGACGCCGAGTAGTCCGACCCTCCTCGCCCGAGCGTGGTGACGATGCCATGATCGGTGGCACCCACGTAGCCCCCGACCACCGGCACGCGCCCCTCGGCCAGCAGCGGACGCAGCAGGCGTTGCGAGGCTTCGGCAATCCGGTCCGGCCGCGGATCCGCCTTCTCGAACTGGTCCGTGGTGATCATCACGGTGGTCGGGTCCACCCAGACGGCAGGGATGCCCCGCTCGCGAAACGCCGCCACCACCAGCACACTCGAGAGCAATTCGCCGCGTGCCGCGATGGCATCGCGAGCGCGCGGCGTGGCATGTCCGAGCGTCGCCAGCGCCTCGGCGAGGTGTGCGACCTCATCGAACGTCACGCTCAACTCGGCCTGTACCTCGGCGACCGCCTCCGGATCCGTGAGCAGCTTCGCCGCGGCTTCCAGGTGCCGCTCCCGAAGTCCCTCCACGCCGCGAATCGCCGAGATGAGCTGCCCCTCGGCCGCCTGTCGCGTGATGTCGATCAGCGCATTGGTCGCCCCCCCGAGCGCCGAGACCACGACGAGGGGCTGTCGCGGCAGCCGATGCCGGACGATGGACGCCGCGCGATCGAAGGCCGCGGCATCCCCGACGGAGGTTCCGCCGAACTTGACGACGATCATGCGGCGGGCACCGCGCCCTGCGCCACGAGGACTTCCGCGTTGAGGATCGATCCGCCCGCCGCCCCACGAATGGTGTTATGCCCGAGCGCCACAAGCTTGAGGTGGAACAGCGGATCCACCCGGATGCGCCCGACACTCACGGTCATGCCGCGACCGGCGTCGACGTCGCGCCGCGTCTGTGGCCGGTCGGCCTCGTCCAGCACCTGCAACGCCTGCGCGGGCGACGACGGGAGGCCGCGCGCCGCGGCATGCCCCTTCCAGCTCGCGAAGACCGCGTGCGCCTCCGCGGGAGTCACCGGCCGGTCACATTCGATCGACAGGCAGGCGAGGTGCCCGTTGAGGGTCGGGACTCGATTGGCATGCGCGCTCACGCGAAACGGCGCCTCCACGATCGCGCCGCCGTCGAACCGGCCCAGCATCTTGTTCATCTCGCGCTCGATCTTGGGCTCTTCGTCCCCGATGTAGGGAATCACGTTGCCAAGGATGTCGAGCGAGGGCACCCCGGGATAGCCGGCGCCGGAGACGGCCTGCAGCGTGGTCACGACCACACGCGACAGTCCAAAGGCCGCGTGCAGTGGCGCGAGGGCCATCGCCGCCATCGTCGCCGCACAGTTCGCATTCGTCACGATCCCCCCGCGCCAGCCCCGGCGCTGTCGCTGGGTCTCGAGCAACGCGAGGTGATCGGCATTCACTTCCGGGATCACCAGGGGGACGTCCGCGTCCATGCGGTAGTTCTTCGCGTTACTCAGGACCAGGCGTCCGGCTGCCGCGAAGGCCGCTTCCACCTCGCCAGCGACGGCCGAGTCCAGCGCGGAAAAGACAACCGGCGCACGCACCTGCGCGGGATCACAGGGCGCGACGACCAGGTTGGCGACCTCGGCGGGGAGCGGCCCCTCGATCCAGCGCGTGACCTCGCGATACGGACGACCCGCGGAGCGCTCCGACGCGGCGACGGCGGCCACCCGGAACCAGGGATGGCCCTGCAACAAGCGGATGAAGGTCTGGCCAACGGCGCCGGTCGCGCCGAGTACGGCCACCGGGATGGGCGAAAGGGGAGCGGACATCAGGCGGTGAGCAGGGCGCGCACGAGGCGTTGATAGGCGTCCACGGCGGCGCGCAATTCACCCACCGAGACATGCTCCTCGGCCGTATGTGCGACGTGGATGGATCCCGGCCCGAAGAGCAGTGGCGTTCCCCAGCGGTCGAGGAGCGGGATATCCGACGTATAGGCGACCGCGCTCGTTGCGAAGCCATCGATGGTGTGGAAGAACTGCACGGGGATGTGCGACCCATACGAGATCTCGGCCCGCCCTCCCACCCATGATTCCAGTCGTTCCCGGACCACCGCGACGTCACCAACCAGCCGAAACATCAATTCACATTCGCAGGCCCCCGGGATGATGTTGGCCTCGGTCCCCCCGTGGATCGTCCCGATGTTGACCGTCGTGTCCCCGAGGCGTTCGTCGTGCGGCCACTGCACGTCGCGCAGGGTCGGCAGCAACGCGAGCATCGGCTCAATGGCCGAGACGCCGAGGTGGGGGTACGCTGAATGCGCCTCGCGACCGCGGGTACGCAGCGTGACCCGCTGGGAGCCCTTGCACCCGATGGCGAGGGTCGATTCCGTGGGCTCCCCATTGATGAGGTATCGACTGGTCGCCGGCAGCCGGTTGGCCATCCGCGCACCATCGGAGCCCTTCTCTTCGCCGACGACCAGGAGGAGGTCCACGCGATCCTCCCCCTGCCGGGCCAGCGCGTCGGCGGCACACATCATCGCCGCGGCGATCCCCTTTGCGTCGCAGGCGCCCCGGCCAAAGAGCGTGTCGCCGGTGAGCCGCGGCGCCACGTACGGCGGCACCGTGTCGAGGTGTGTGGACAGCGTCACCCCGTGGCCGGCGCGGGTGGCCCACACGTTTCCGCGGCCCGGGGAGACCTCCTGCACCATCACGTTCCAGCCACGCGCGATGAGCCAGCGCGACACGAAATCGACGGCTTTCCCTTCGTGGCCGGTCGGCGACTCGATCGCGAGGAGTTCAGCAGCCAGGGCAACGACGTCGGCCATCATGGTCGGGAAGCGGAGAGACATCGGGTGATGCGAGGGGCGGGAATCGAACCCGCACTCCCTTGCGGGAAGGGGATTTTAAGTCCCCCGCGTCTACCATTTCGCCACCCTCGCGCGGTCGCGAAGTATAGCCGTTGGCGTACCTCATGCGCGCGGAGTCACCCTTCACGTCGTGCCCCATCTCCCGCTCCGGTGATCCAGGTGCGCGGCGCCGGACCCCATCGCGCCTCGAAAGCGGTCGCCAGCGCCGTCGCGACATCGCGCAGGGCGCCGCGATCCCCAACGGCGATGGCGCAGCCACCCCACCCTGCCCCCGTGAGCCGCGCCCCATCCACTTCCGGGCGCGTCATGGCCCATTCCACCACCCAGTCCAGCCGGGGCGACGAGCACTCGTAGTCGTCGCGCAACGAGCGGTGCGAGTCCAGGAGCAGGGCGCCTAACGGTTCACCCCTTGCGAGCGCCTCGACGACACGATGCACCCTGGCCTGTTCGCTGACCACATGGCGCGCGCGCCGCAGCGACTCGCCATGGAGCGCGGCGGCCACGAGCTGCGGGTCGGCATGGGCGAGGGCCCGCACTCCGGGCGATGCCTCCTGCAGGACGCGAAGGGCCGCCTCGCAGCTCTGCCGTCGATCGGCGAAGGCCGACGACCGCAGGTGGCGCGGGTCGCCCGTGTCCACGATGAGCACGTCCCGGTCGAAGGGCACGAACGCCGTACGCGCGTCATCACACCAGACCCGGAGCGCGTGATCGGCTCGCGCGCACGCACTCGCGTACTGGTCCATGATGCCGCACGGCACGCCGACGAAGTCGCGCTCGGCACGATGCGCGGCCATCGCGACGGAATCGGGCGTCCACGGGACGTCGCGCCATGACCACGCGGCGAGCACCGTTGCGACCTCGAGTGCCGCCGAGGAGCTCAGGCCGGCACCGACCGGAACATCGGACGCCACCGCGATCGCGACCGGCGCGTCACATCCGGCCTGCCGCAGTGCCCCATGCACGTAGTCCCACCAGGCGCCCGCTGGCATCCCGTCGGCATTTACGAACTCCCCGGCGGTCGTCTCCTCGCGGGAGACGGCGCGCGAGCGCGACCCGCCGGACGGACCGAGGGCGACGAAGGTCCGGGATGTGATCGCAATCGGCAGGACTTCGCCACCGTTGTAGTCGATGTGCTCCCCGATGAGGTTCACCCGACCGGGGGCGGAGGCGATGACCGCCGGGGCTGCGCCGAACGACCTCTGAAAGAGGTCGGCGACAGCCCCGGCGCTCATGGACGCACGCCGAGGACGTGCACCGACAACCAGAGCATGTACGCGAGCAGCCCTGCGAGCGAGGCGTCGCCGCCGTTCTCCACGCCGTTCCCGTCCGCATCCACGAACTCGGCGGCAAACCCGGCGTTGAGCGGAGCGCGTCGAAGCCAGGCGAGCACGTCGCTGGCCTCAGGGCCAAGGAGGTGGGCCACCTGTCGCACGAGCATGCGCGGCTCCATCTCGAGCATGCGCACCGTGCGGCGGTACACGGGATCCGAGCGGTCCGCGGCATCGTACATCGGGAGCCAGACGACCGACGCGGATGGATCGTCGTCCGCCACGGCCTCCCCGGCGAGGTTGACGGCCGACATCAGGATCTGCTTGCCGTCGCGATCGCGGGTGAAGTGCTGCGCGCACGCGGCGCGCACCGCCTCCGCGTCATCGACGTGGCGCGCGGTCTCCTCGTCCAGCGTGCGGCGGAAGACATCCATCGCCATGGCGGCAACGGCGTTGCCGTGGAGGGTATAGGCAAACGGCGTGGGATGTCCCGCCGGCGACACCTCGGTGGAGAAGAGGGGCACGTCCTCCCGGCGGCGTGCCCGGATGTCGTCATAGGCACCGTAGAGCGTGTCGGCAATGACGGGCTCCTCCACCACCTGTTCGTCGTTGGTCTCCCGGATGTACCGCTCGATGGCGATGGCATAGGCCGCGCCTCCCTCGAGCGAGAATCCCGGCTCGAAGAGGGTGCCATCGAGATAGCGCACCCCCTGGCCCGGGGAATACCCGTGCAGCTCGCAGGCGCGGAGCAGGAGTTCGCGCGCGAGGGGGGCGTCGGCCAGCTGTACCGCCGGGAGGGTCCACATCAGGGCCTCCCACTCGCGCACGGTCACGCCGCGTGAGTGCCATGGCACCCTCGTGCGCATCAGGTAGAAGTGCGCGTCGTCGAGCGCCCGGCCCACGCCATAGAAGTAGGCGAAGAGGAGGTTGCGATTGATGAACGCGTCGAGGGTTTCGTTTCCCGTCGTTTGTTCCAGGGACCGGAGCGCGTCGCGGGTGGCCGTCAGCAGGCTGCGCCACCCACGCCGTCGCATCACGGCCACGGTGGCCTCTGCGCCATCGCCCTCGGGCCCCACCGCGAGGAAGAACGCACTGTCCGCGTGCCCCCGCGGGGGGAGCCGCAGTTCCCGCCGGATGGCGTAGGTGCCGTTGGCCGCCTCGATCGTGGCGGCTCCCTCCGAACCGATGGCCAACGCAGCGAGCCCGGGGACCGCCTCCCCGGAGATGACCACCGCTTCCGTCGTCCCCTTCCGTACCGAATGTGCGTCCAGGAAGCGGCGGGGGGCACGGATGCGGAGCTGACGGTGCCCGAGCGAGCCATCGAGCCCCACGGTCACGCGGCGCGCCGTCGTCCCCTTGTTCTCGAAGGCGAGGGCATACACCGCGCCCGCCGTATCGGCGTCGCGCCCGTAGGGGGCGAAGATCGTTGCGCGAATGACAACCGAATCGACCGTGACCGTGAACGTCGGAAGCCAGCCATGGGCTCGCTCCCAGACCAGGCCGTGCGTCCCCCACTCGACGGCCGCGCCGTCGATGCTCACCGAGGGCCTCGCTAACGCGGGCTCGGTGCCTTCCGTGAAATCAGGTCCCCCGGCAAACTCGACGGCGGCGCGGGCCGCCCGGTGAATCACCCCGACGGCGTGAATCGCGCCGTCAGCGGGATGGATGCACGGAAGGGCGATCCAGTGATTCCCGGTGATCTGCCAGGGAACGGAGGGAACGGGAATGGGTTGCACGAGGATGCAGCGGCGAGGGAACGGCTACACAAGTTAGCGCTTCGCGGCCCGGCTGCGGGAACCGCTGCGGGCCTCGTGGGTCGTAGGTCCGTCCCGTGGTCACGTGTATCTTTCGCCGCCGCATGCCCTCCCCTGCCTCGACCACTCGCCTGCTTGCCGCCCTTGCCGCCTTCCTGCTCGGGGGCGATGCGGGAGCGCAGCGGGTCCTCGGACCAACGGCGGACGCGACGGTGCTCCCCCGCGGCATGCTCCGCGTGACCACCGGCCCCGAGTGGGGGCGGGGCCACGAGCGATACGCGACGGGCAATGGAGGTCCTGCCCGCGGCGCGGTGGAGCCACTAGCTGCCGCATTCAACACCGACTCCCTCGGAGGGACGCAACTCCCCGCCCTGGCGGCGGTCGCGTCGGGGCTCCGCGACATCGTCGGCGGAGCAGCCGGCCTCCCGATCACCCTGGGCGCACTGGAAACGCGGTTCGACGTGTCGGTCGCCCGAACTCCCATCCACATCGAGTACGGGCTGACACGCCGCATCACCCTTGGCGCGATGTTCCCGCTCGTCAAGACGTGGACCGAAGTCTCGCTCCAGCCAAACCGGACGCGCGATGGGAGCACGGTTGGCATCAATCCGAACCAGTTCGCTGCCAACCTGAGCGTGGTCTCCCAGCTCCAGGCGGCGGGGCAGGCGTTGACGCAGCTGGTAGTCTCGTGCACGGGGAGCACCACTCCCGCGTGTGCGGCGGTGAATGCGGATCGGCTGCGGGCCCTCGCGCTGGTGCAAAGCGCCACCACGGTGGCCAACGGTATCGAAGCCGTGTACGGAACCTCTACCGCCAAGCGCGGCAACCGCTTCGTCCCTGCCGACAGCTCGACGCTCCAGCGTTCGGTTGCCGCCAGGCTGGCGACGCTCTCCAGTGATTTTGCCGATTTCCTCGGCCCCCCGCCAACCGGCACCGGGTGGATCACGGCGCGCCCCGTCGGGGCCACCCAGTTCAGCTGGGGAAACCTGCAGCGCGTGCTCACGGACACGGCGTTCGGGATCGGCGTCGATTCCCTGACGTCGGTCGGGATCAGCCGCCTCGGCGATGTGGAGCTTGGGGCACGCGTCCTCCTCGTCGATGGCGTGGGCGGCGTCCCCCAGCGTGCGACCACTGGTGGTGTCCGACTCCGGCTCGCAGTGGAAGGGGTCGTGCGCCTCGGCACCGGCACGCGCGACTCCCTCCATCACCTCGCGGACATCGGGACGGGCGATGGGCAGCGTGATCTCGAGGGTCGCGTGATGGCCGACCTGTTGCTTGGGCGTCGCGCGTGGGCCAGCGTCGCCGCCCGCTACACCCTCCAGCAGGCGGACCAGATCAGGACGCGGGTCCCCGGCGCATTCGTGGATCCCTTCCCTCGCGCGAGCAGCATCCAGACGATCGACCGCGACCTCGGAGAGTCGTACAGCCTGGAGGTGTCACCTCGCTGGATCGTGTCGGACAACGTCGGGGTGAGTGGCAGCTGGCAGCTGTACCGGAAGGGCGACGACACCTACCTCGACAGCGCGGGGGCCGACCTTCCCGTGCTCTCGTTCGGATCCGAACAGATGCTGCAGCGCGCGATGGTGTCGGTGACGTACTCGACGATGGCGGCGTACTTCCAGGGTCGCGCGCGGACACCAATGGAGGTCAGCCTCTCCGCGGGGCGCACCCTGTCAGGGTACGGCGGCACCTATCGACAATCGCTCATGTCGCTCACATTGCGCGTGTACAACCAGTTGCTGGAGGGACGGCGCTGATGCGGCACCCCGCGATACGTCGAGGATGGTTCGTGTGGCGACTGGCCGTGATGGCCGTCGCGTCTGCATCGTGCCAGGCGAAGCTCGAGGTCACGCCGCCCGAGCCGGCGGCGATCGCGATCGCGGTGTCGTCCAGCACCGTGTCCTTGCGCCCCGGGACGACCTCCACACCCATCCAGGTTGTGCTGAGCCGCAACACCACCGCAACCCAGCCGGTGCAGCTGGGCCTCATCGGCCTCCCGCCGGGCGTGCGCGTCACGCTGACGCCATCCACCATGCTCCTGTCGGACCGCACGGCGTCGCTGGAGCTGCTCGCGACCGCCACGGCCACACCGGGATCGTCGCTCCTGACCCTCAAGGCCGAGAGTGGCACGTTGTCCGTGAGCGCGCAGATCGGGTTGACGATCCAGCCCTAGAGCGCCGCCGCAATGGAGGCGTTGGCCACGGCATCAGCCTCCTCCTGCTCCAGCATCAGGGTCATGTCCTCGACGGAGAGCGGCTTCGAGAAGAAGTACCCCTGGCCGTAGGCGCACCCCGCGGCGCGGAGCAGCGCGACCTGGGTCGGCGTCTCCACCCCTTCGGCGACCACGTCCATGCCGAGGGCCGTCGCCAGCGCGACGAGGCCCGTGACGATGGCCCGGCTCCCCGGGTCGTCCTCCATGTGGACCACGAAGCTCCGGTCGACCTTGAGCGTCTGCACCGGAAAGCGTCGCAGCCGGCCCAACGACGAATAGCCGGTCCCGAAGTCGTCAATCGCGATGGCAAGCCCGAGGCCGCGAATCGCCCGGAAGACCTCCTCGGCACGTCCCGGGTCTCGCATCGCCAGCGACTCGGTGAGTTCCAGCTTGAGGCCGGCGGGTTCGAGCCGCGTCTCCGCCAGCAGCCCCTGCAGCAGCTCGACCAGCCCCGGGTCCCCGAATTGCTGCGGTGAGACATTGACGTTCACCACCATGTCCCGCGCCACGGCGAACCGGTCGCGCCAGCCCCTCGCCGTCGCGCACGACATGCGCGCGACCCACGTCCCGAGTTCGCGAATCATGCCGGCCGCCTCGGCCACCGGGATGAACTCAGCGGGCGACACCATCCCCCGGGTGGGATGGGCCCACCGGACCAGCGCCTCGACACCCGACAGCCGCCCACTGCGCAAGTCGACGAGCGGCTGGTAGTAGACCCGGAACTCCTCGCGGTCGAGGGCCCGGCGCAGCTCCGTCTCGAGCTGGACGCGTCCGAGGGCGCTCACGTGCATGCGATCCTCGTAGACCACCAGCGGGCGTTCGGGTCGGTCGCGCGCCGCCTGCAGGGCGAGGGTCGCGTTGCGCAGCAGGAGCGCGGCATCGGTCGCGGCGGCGCTGCCGTGCGCGAGCCCGACGATCGGCGGCGCGATCACCTCATGCGCTCCCACCTGGAACGGCTGCTGCAGGGCGGCGGCGGCGCGCTCGGCGATGGCGACGGCATGTTCGGCCGCCCCGAGGTCCTCCAGGAGGAGGGCGAAGTCGTGCACGGCCAGGCGCGCGACCGTATCGTTGCCCGGCGGGCGTGGCGCCCCAACGATAGTGTGCGCCAGCTCGCCGGTGCGCAGGGCCTGCTCGAGTCGCCGGCCCGCTTCCACGAGTACCGCGTCGATCGCGGCGTGTCCCATGCCCTCGGCGATCGCGTGGAGGCGGTCCATCGCGAGCACCACCACGGCGAACCCGTAGTCGGTGTGGCGTTGCTGGCGCCGGATGGCCGCCGTCAGTCGCTCGATGAAGAGCCGCCGATTCGGGAGGCCGGTGAGGTCGTCGTGGAGGGCCTGGTGTGCGCGTCGTTCTTCAGCCTGTTGCCGCTCCAGGATGCGTCCCAGCTGGAGGCCGACCTGCCCCATGAGTTGCAGTTCCCGGTCGTCGCAGGCACGCGTCGCCACACTGAAGAACTCGAGCACGGCCCCCACCACGTCCCCCACGCAGACCGGCACACCTAACGCGGACCGCAGCCCGGCGCGCGCCGCCGGCCCCGCCCGCGAACAGTCGGCCATCACCCCGAGGTCGGGGATCCCGATCGGCCGGAGCCCGGCCGCGACCCGCGCGGGCATGCTGCCGCCATCACGCAGCGCGACCAGTGCCTCGGTCATCGCCTCACGACCGGACCCTCCGACATGCCAGATGTTGGCGCTGACCCACCCGCCGGCGCCATCCGGCAACCAGGCATGCGCCACGTCCCATCCCCCGTGCCGCGCCACCTCCGGCAGGGCCATCCGCAGGGCCGCGTGAAAGTCCGTCCCCCGGTTGGCCTGGTCCGTCACTGCACTCAGCAGCGCGAGCTCCCGCTGGCGCTCGTACGACTCGCGCAGCCCTCGCTCGGCGATCGTCTCCGCCTGCGCAAGCGCCGCCCGCTCGCGCTCGAGCCGGCGTTGCAGCCGGACGACCTGCGCCCGGAGTTCGTCGAGCTCCGACACCACCCGGGCCTAACGAACCTCGGCCATCACCGGCGCGAGGATCACCTCGAACAGGCATCGGTCGTCGCCCCGATGCATGCAGGTGCGCTGGGTGATCCGGGCCTCTTCACCGAACTGCCCGGCTGCGCCGAGGATGAAGCCCTCGGCCAGGGCGCACAGCTTGCGCGGCGATCGATAGCCCATGCGCACCATGCCATCGGGGGCAGGCTCGAAGTCGAACTCCGGCACATCGGCGCCCGGGTAGATCTTCCGGACTTCCGGATGGATGATCTCGTTGATGCTGTGCAGGAACGCGCGCGTGTCGGGCACCGCGAAGAACGCCGGCGCCCGCGCGGCGAGCAGGGGCATCGCATGCCGGCCGAACCAGCGCAGGACGTCGGCCG
>WBZL01001634.1_pt1 | contig 11329 bp, 11 predicted proteins | sample 5204291 | NCBI WGS metagenome assembly WBZL01 (sample SAMN12344345, study PRJNA552823) | activated sludge metagenome | biome: Activated sludge suspended growth; feature: Nitrification reactor; material: Wastewater; isolation source: activated sludge from nitrification reactor of wastewater...
ACTTCACCGCGACGAGGCGACGAATATCGATATATCGCGGCCGCAATTGGCCCTGCTATGCGCGCGTCTGCTCCATGCCCACGGCAGCCAACTCAAGTGGGAACAGTTCCGTTACCAGCCGCTCGGCGGCCGCTTGTGGCAGTGGGCTGGCGAAGCCTATTTCGACGCCTGCCGGGGCAAGGTGGCCACTGCGGCCGTCGGTTTGTATGCCAATACCGTTCCGACGACACCGGAGGCCGAATACCTGAGAATCCTGATTCTCCATTCGTCGTCGATGGACAACCTGCCGCCGGTCGAGATCGAAATCGCCGAGCGGTTGATCACCCACTTGCTGCCGGCGTTTTCGCTCACCGACCAGGCGCGGCCCGACAACGTCTACTGGGTCGATTTCGCCAAGCCGGTGCCGCCGACGCGACTGGCAGTCATTCCCGAGATTACGCCGACACTACGTTTCTTCGCCACCGGTTCGGCTTTGGCCGCTTTGGGCAGTCTGCGCACGGCCATCGAAGCCAAGGGCGAACTCCCGGTGGAAGTGGATTTCGGTGGCCGCTATGCGCCGCGCACGGTGCTGTCGGTGCTGGATCATCTGCATACCTGCTGGTCGCCGCAACCGCCCATGCGTAGCCATGAGCGCCGGCCGGTCAAATCGCGCATGAGCATCGTCCATGGCCTGGCCGCGGTACGGCGTCACTTGCTCGGTTCGCCCGTCGAGTCCGACGAGGCGGAGTCATGGCTGGTCGAGAATGTCAGCCAGGGCGGCATAGGCGCCCACGTTGCGCTGGCCGGCAAGGACTGGTTGAAGCTCGGTGTTCTGGTGGGCATGCGGCCGGAAGGCGGCGACAATTGGCTGGTTGGCGTGGTGCGCCGTTTCAGCAGGCTGTCGGAGTCGACCAGTAGCGTGGGGATCGAGACCTTGTCCAAGACGCCGCGTGGCCTGGTGGCCGACAGCCAGGGGCCGTCGACGGATCTGATCGCCCTCGATCCGCTCCGGACCGGCGCGGCGGCGAGACTGGTAATGTCGGCCGCTGTTTGGGAGGAACAGCAGCCGCTCGATGTCGAGGTGGACCGCCGATTGCTTCGGCTGTTTCCCGATTCCCTGGTGGAAACCGGAGCCCGGCACGTTGTCGGCCGGTATCACGCCAAGTCAGGCCACTAGCGGCTCGGCGTATCCGGTGGCCTGGCTCGCTGCGCCGACTTCGGCCGGAACGCCTTGACCACCGACTCGTCCGTTTCGATATACGGGCCGCCAATCAGATCGACACAGTAAGGCACGGCGGCGAAGACGCCATCCAGCGTTTCCTTGATGGCCTTCGGCTGCCCCGGCAGATTGATGATCAGCGTCTTGCCCCGGATCACGGCGACCTGGCGCGACAGAATGGCCGTGGGCACATACTTCAAGCTGACCTGACGCATCTGCTCGCCAAAGCCGGGCAACACCTTGTCGGCGACTGCCAGAGTCGCTTCCGGCGTTACGTCACGTGGCGCCGGACCGGTACCGCCGGTGGTGAGAACCAGATGACAGCCTTCCTGATCGCACAGTGCGATCAGCGTGGCTTCGATGGCCGCCCGCTCGTCGGGAATCAGCCGGCTTTCCAGACGCCACGGACTGGTCAGGGCGGTGGTGAACCATTCGCGCAAGGCGGGGATGCCCATGTCTTCATAGACACCGCTCGATGCCCGGTCGGAGATGGAAACCAGCCCGATCAGCAGGTCGTCAGTCGTCGGCAGTTCGAGACTCATCTGGCTCATGGGAGGTTTCCTGTAATGCGCGCAGGACGCGGAATAGTTCCCGAAAAGCGCGCGGCGGTTTGTCGGCGGCGGCTTCCTTGATGGCGTTGCGCCGCAACTGGCGCAGGTGCTGAAGATCGGCACCGGGATGTTCGTCGGCGATTTCCCCCAGTACCGCTTCGTCTTCAATGAGGCGGGTGCGCAGCCGCTCCAGCGCATGCTGGCGGGCATTGGCGGCGGCCGAGACGCCGTTGATTTCGTCCAGCGCGGCTTGGATCGGCGCCGGATCGACGTCGCGCATCAAACGGCCGATATATTGCAATTGGCGTCGCTTTGCCTCGTGCTTGTTGATGAAGCGCTGCGCGTCGCGCACGGCGTCGCGCAACTTGTCGGGCATTTCGATCTTTGCCAAACGGTCGGGCTTCACCGCCACCAACTGTTCGCCCAGCGACTGCAGAGCGTCCATTTCGCGCTTGATGCGTGATTTGCTGGGGCGGCCGGGGCCGTCGTCGCCTGCCGCGTCGACTTCGGCGGCGCGATCGCGGTCGTAAAAATGGGCTGGGGGTTCCACGGGTATGATTGTATCTTTAACTCGGTGTCCGCCTTTTCATGTCCGAACAGGAATTCAGCTACAGCCGCGAGCGCCTCGCCGCGTTGGCGCAACAGGTACTCGACGATGCGCGCCGCCTTGGCGCCAGCGCCTGCGAAACGGATGTTTCCGAGGCCTTTGGCCAGTCGGTGACCGTGCGTCGTCAGGACGTGGAGACTATCGAGTACAACCGCGACAAGGGTATCGGCGTTACCGTCTATCTCGGCCAGCGGCGCGGCCATGCTTCCACTTCGGACTTTTCCGCCGATGCCGTGCGCGCCACCGTCGAGGCGGCGCTGTCCATCGCCCGCTTTACGGCCGAAGACCCGTGCGCAGGGCTGCCGGAGGCGCACCTGCTGGCGACGCCGGAGCAGAGCGGCATCGATCTCGACCTGTTCCATCCCTGGCACTTGCCGGTCGAAGAGGCGATCGGCATCGCCCAACGCTGCGAACAGGCCGCCTTCGATGTCAGTCCGCTGATCACCAATACCGAGGGCGCCAGCGTCTCGGTACAGCAATCCCATTTCATCTCCGCCAACAGTTTGGGCTTCATGGGCGGTTACGCGACGTCGCGCCACTACTTGTCCTGCTCGGCGATTGCCGGCGAAGGCGACGCGATGCAGCGCGACGACTGGTATTCCGGCCAGCGCGATCCGCGCGACCTGGCCACGCCGGAGGCCATCGGCGACTATGCCGCCCGGCGCACGCTGGCCCGTCTGGGCGCGCGCAAGCTGAAGACGCGCCAGGTGCCCGTGCTCCTGGAAGCGCCGCTGGCCACGGGCCTGATCGGCAGTTTCGTCCATGCCGCCAGCGGCGGCTCGCTCTACCGCAAGGCGTCCTTCCTGCTCGACGCGCTGGGCAAGCGTATCTTCCCCGAGTTCGTGCGCATCGCCGAGCGGCCGCATCTGAAGAAGGGCCTGTCGTCCAGTCCTTTCGACGACGATGGCGTGGTGACACGTGATCGCGAGGTGGTCGACGGCGGCGTACTGCGGGGTTATTTCCTCTCCACCTACTCGGCGCGCAAACTGGGTATGGCCACCACCGGCAATGCCGGCGGCAGCCACAATCTGCTGGTCGAACCGGGGCCGCTGGATTTCGCCGGTCTGCTGCAAGAAATGGGCACCGGGCTGCTGGTCACCGAACTCCTCGGCCACGGCATCAACTACGTGAACGGCGACTATTCGCGCGGCGCGGCTGGCTACTGGGTGGAAGGCGGCGAGATTGCCTATCCGGTGCATGAAATCACCGTCGCCGGCAACCTCAAAGACATGTTCGCCGGCATAGTCGCCATCGGCAACGATACCGTGGTGCGCGGCTCGAAACAGGTCGGTTCGATTCTTATCGATCGGATGACTGTTGGCGGCAACTGATTGCGGTTTACCGCAACGCCGCTGTCTTTTCGGAGGTGTAGTATCTTTGCCACGCGGCGGCGTCGCGGCCGTTCGCCAACGACAATCGACAAGGAGACGAGAATGGAAAGACGTAAGTTTCTGCAGCACGCTGGCTTGACCGGAATTCTGGCCTCGGGTGTGGCGCCCGCCGTCGCGGCCGACCTGCCGAACATCAAGTGGCGTTTGACCTCCAGCTTTCCCAAGAGCCTCGACACCATCTATGGCGGTGCCGAAGTGCTGGCCAACCGGCTCAAGGCGATGACCGGCGGCAAGTTCCAGGTGCAGGTGTTCGCCAGCGGCGAAATCGCCCCGGGCCCGCAGGCGCTGGACGTCACACAGAACGGTACCGTCGAGTGCTGCCATACCTGCTCCTATTACTTCGTCGGCAAGGACCGGACCTTTGCCTTCGGCACGTCAGTGCCTTTCGGCATGAACTGTCGGCAGATGAACGCCTGGATCTACTACGGTGGTGGCCAGAAACTGCTCGATGATTTCTACAGCAACTACAACATCGTTTCTTTTGCCGGCGGCAATACCGGCGTGCAGATGGGAGGGTGGTTCCGTAAGGAAATCAACACGCTCGCCGATTGCAAGGGCGTCAAGATGCGCATCGCCGGTCTCGGTGGCGCGGTCTGGTCGGCGCTCGGCATGGTCACGCAGCAGATTCCCGGCTCGGACATCTACCCTGCGTTGGAGAAGGGCACCATCGACGCCGCCGAATGGGTCGGTCCGTACGACGACGAGAAGTTGGGCTTCCACAAGGTGGCCAAGAACTACTATTTCCCGGGCTGGTGGGAACCGGGTCCGGTCATCCACTTCTTTGTCAACAAGGATCAATGGGCCAAGCTGCCGAAGGAATACCAGGACGCTTTCCAGGCTGCCGCGTACGAAGCTAACGTCACCATGATGGCGGAATACGATCACAAGAATCCGATCGCGCTGCGCAGTCTGGTTCAGCAGGGCGTCAAGCTGAAGCGCTACTCGAACGAGATTCTCGAAGCGGCCTACAAGGCGGCCGTTCAGCTGTATAGCGATGAGTCGGCCAAGAACCCGCACTTCAAGAAGATCTACGACGACTACCTGAAGTACCAGAAGACGCAAAATCAATGGTTCAGCGTCGCCGAACTCGGTATGGATAGCTTCCTGCAGCAGCACATCAAGTAAGCAAGTCCAGCGTCATCCGGGACCGAAGGCCCAGCGGTACGCCGCTGGGCCTTTTTTACGTTCCTGCCGCTGGCCGGTGACGGGCGGCAACGTGGCGCAACGTGGCGCAACGTCACTTGCTGTCCGTCTTGTCCGCGTCCCGAATCGCTTTGTTGAGGGCGTCATCCGCATCTTGGGCCGATGGGGCACCGAAGCTGCCGCTGGATTTCTCCGCGTCCTGCTGCAGCATCTGCTGAATGTCGATCTCCGCTCCGCCGCCGGCGTCGGTGGGCTTGTCGTGACCAACCAGTTGCGGGAAGGCGATCACCAAGCTGACCATGATCAGTTGAATGGTGACGAACGGAATGGCGCCCCAGTAAATCTGGCCTGTGGTCACGGGTTCCGTGACCTTGCCCGTGTGTTCATCCGTGTAGGCCGCGGTCGGCGCCACCGAGCGCAGGTAAAACAGCGCGAAACCGAACGGCGGGTGCATGAAGGACGTTTGCATGTTGATTGCCAGGAGCACGCCGAACCAGATCAGATCGATGCCGAGCTTGTCAGCCACGGGGCCGAGCAATGGCACGATGATGAAGGACAATTCGAAGAAATCGAGGAAGAAGGCCAGCACGAAGACCAGGAGGTTCACCACGATCAGGAAGCCGATCTGGCCACCGGGCAGGTCGGACAGCAAATGTTCGACCCATCGGTGCCCGTCGACGCCGTAGAAGGTCAGACTGAACACGCGGGCGCCGACGAGGATGAAAACGACGAAAGTGGTCAGTTTGGCCGTGCTGTCCATGGCCTGCTTGGTCAGCGACCACGACAGGCGCTTGCGGGCCAGTGCCATCAGGATCGCACCGGCCGCGCCCATGGCACCGCCCTCGGTGGGCGTCGCAATGCCGAGGAAGATGGTGCCGAGGACGAGGAAGATCAGGGCCAGCGGCGGGATCAGCACGAAGGTGACTTTCTCGGCCATGGCCGAGAGAAGGCCGAGCTTGGCGACACGGTTAATGACGGAGAAAACGAAGGCGACACCGATGCCGACCAGCATGCTGACGACGATGGTCTCGTCGAGTGGATTGTCCGCCGGCAGCCGGAACTTGGCATAGGCGACCGCGGCCGCGCCTGACAACACGGTCAGAACCAACAACGAGACAACACCCGTCCGGCCACTCGGCTCGCGGAAAGTGCGCGCCGCCGCCGGTAGCGCCGGTGCCCACTGCGGCTTGATCATGGTGACCAGCACGATATAGCCGACATACAAGCCGGTGAGAACGAAGCCGGGTACGAAAGCCCCCTTGTACATGTCGCCGACCGACTTGCCGAGCTGGTCGGCCATGATGATCAGCACCAGCGAGGGCGGGATGATCTGCGCTAGGGTGCCCGAGGCGGCGATGACGCCCGAGGCCAGGCGTCGATCATAGCCATAGCGCAGCATGATCGGCAGCGAGATCAAGCCCATGGAGATCACCGAGGCCGCCACGACGCCGGTGGTCGCCGCCAGCATTGCGCCCACCAGTACCACCGCGAAGGCCAGTCCGCCACGGATCGGGCCGAACAGTTGGCCGATGGTATCGAGCAGGTCCTCGGCCATGCCGGATCGCTCCAAGATCAGGCCCATGAAGGTGAAGAAGGGAATGGCGAGCAACGTATCGTTGTTCATGATGCCGCCGAAGATCCGCTCCGGCAGGGCCTGGAAGAAGGTCGGCTGGAACAATCCCAATTCGATACCCAGCCAGCCGAAAATAATGCCGTTGGCGGCCAGCGCGAAGGCAACCGGGAAGCCGAGCAGCAGAAAGAAGACCAGCGAGGCGAAGATGATTGGCGCCATGTTGGCGATGAGGAACGCGGTCATTTCCGGTCCCCTTCCCTGACCTGCTCGTCAGCCCCGCCTTTGTTCAGGTGCTGGATATCGGGGACCTCAAGCATGCCCTTGTGCTTCTTGATGGCGGCCGCCAACTCCTCCTCGGCGCTCAGACTCTTCTCCTTTTCCAGGGGATTGCGGCCATTGCCCGTCAGGAAGGCAAGGCGCTTGATCAGTTCGGACAGGCCCTGCAGGGTCAGCAGGAAGAAGCCGATGGGCATGAGCAGGCGCACTGGCCAGCGGATCAGGCCGCCTGGATTGGGCGACATCTCGTCCGTATGCCAGGCATTCATGAATACCGGCCAGGAGAGGTAGAGGGTCAGCAGAACCATCGGCAGCAGGAAGACGAGAATGCCGAAGACGTCGATCCAGTTCTGCGTGCGCGCCGAAAAGCGCCCGGCGATCACGTCGATGCGGATGTGCTCGTTCTTGAGCAGCACATAGGCGGCGCAGAGCATGAAGATGGCCGAGAACAGATACCACTGGATCTCCAGCAGGCCATTCGAACTCCAGTTGATCGCGTAGCGCATCACTGCGTTGCCGGCGCTGATGACCACCACCACCAGCACCAGCCACGTCGCCGCCTTGCCGATGCCCTGATTGACGCCATCGATCAGGCGCGACAGCTTGAGCAGTCCTTGCATGGGCGTTTTCCCTCCTCTCGCCTTCGCCGGCGGGTAAAATCCGGCCTCATATAGTTGCTGTTTTTTCCGTGTTGCGTAGCTTAATCGGTAATTCCCGGGATTGGCTACGCGAATGTGGAAATCCACAACGCCCCCCCACCGAGCCGCTTCCATCCGGCACGCTTCATGACCGCGACACGAATCTGCATCATCCGCCACGGCGAAACCGACTGGAATGTCGAGAAGCGCATCCAGGGCCATGTCGACATTCCGCTCAACGCCAATGGCCAGGTGCAGGCTGGCGCCGCCGCCGCCGGCCTGGCGGACCAAGCATTCAGCGCCGCCTATAGCAGCGACCTGGAACGGGCCTGGCAGACGGCGGCCGTGGCGGCGCGGGCAACCGGCCTGATGGTACAAGCTGCGCGGGGCCTGCGCGAGCGACACTATGGAATCCTGCAAGGCCTGACGTCGGCGGAAATTCTGCAACGTTCACCGCGGGTCCATGCCCGCTATGTGGGGCGCGATGTCGACTACGATTTCGAGACGGGCGAGGCACTGGCCAGTTTTGCCGACCGTGTGGTGGCGACCATCGACAGTTTGGCACGGCGCCATTCGGGCCAGAGTCTGTTGCTGGTCTCGCATGGCGGCGTGCTGGACATCTGCTATCGGCGGGCTACCGGTCGTGGCTTGTCGGCGCCCAGGGATTTCTCCATTCCCAACGCCGCCCTCAACTGGTTCGAGATCGACCCGGCCGGTTGGCGTTTGCTGGCCTGGGCGGACAGGCGCCATCTGGAGCGGGCGCTGGAAGAATCGGCCGAATGATAAAATCTCGTCTTTTCCCCTCTGAAACGAAAGCCGCCGCCATGTTTTCCAAGCAGAACACCCTCGCCAAGGCCGATGCCGAGCTGTGGACCGCCGTCCAGGCCGAGAATCGTCGTCAGGAAGATCACATCGAACTCATTGCTTCGGAAAACTATGTTTCCTGGGCGGTGATGGAAGCCCAGGGCTCCCAGTTGACCAACAAGTACGCCGAGGGCTATCCGGGCAAGCGCTACTACGGCGGTTGCGAGCATGTCGATGTGGTCGAGCAACTGGCCATCGACCGCGCCAAGAAGCTGTTCGGCGCAGATTGCGCGAATGTGCAGCCCAATTCCGGCTCGCAGGCCAACCAGGCCGTATTCATGGCTTTCCTGAAACCGGGCGACACCATCCTCGGCATGAACCTGGCGATGGGTGGCCATCTGACTCACGGCTCGTCGGTGAACATGTCCGGCAAGTGGTTCAACGTCGTGCCCTACGGCCTGGATGCCGACGAGGATATCGATTACGCGGCGCTGGAAAAGCTGGCGATCGAGCACAAGCCCAAGCTGATCATCGCCGGCGCCTCGGCCTTCGCGCTGCGGATCGATTTCGAGCGTTTCGCCAGGATCGCCAAGGCGGTCGGCGCCATCTTCATGGTCGACATGGCCCACTATGCGGGGCTGGTCGCCGCCGGTTTCTATCCCAACCCGGTACCGCACGCCGATGTCGTCACATCGACCACCCACAAGACGCTGCGCGGGCCGCGCGGCGGCCTCATTCTGATGAAGGCGGCGCATGAGAAGGCGATCAATTCCGCCATTTTCCCCGGCTTGCAGGGCGGTCCGCTGATGCATGTCATCGCCGCCAAGGCGGTGGCATTCAAAGAGGCGATGACCAAGGAGTTCAAAGCCTACCAGGAGCAGGTGATGGAAAACGCCGTCGTCATGGCCAAGGTGCTCAAGAGCCGTGGCTTGCGGATCGTTTCCGGGCGCACCGAAAGTCATGTCTTCCTCGTCGACCTGCAGGCCAAGAACATCACCGGCAAGGACGCCGAGGCCGCTCTGGGCCGCGCCCATATCACGGTCAACAAGAACTCGATCCCCAATGATCCGCAGAAGCCCTTCGTTACCTCGGGCATTCGTCTCGGCACGCCCGCCATGACGACGCGCGGTTTCACCGAGATCGAGGCCGAAACGGTCGCCAACCTGATCGCCGATGTGCTCGACGCACCCGCTGACGAGGCGGTAATGGCGCGCGCGCGTGGCGAGGTGGCGGCCCTGTGCAAGAAGTTTCCGGTGTACGGCAACTGAGCGGCGCCTGAGCGGTGAAGTGTCCCTACTGCGCCGATCCGAACACCCAGGTGGTCGATACCCGGGAGAACGAGGACGGCGACACCGTACGCCGCCGCCGCCGCTGCCTGTCCTGCGACAAGCGTTTCACCACCTACGAGCGGGTCGAACTGCAACTGCCGTTGGTGGTGAAGAAGAATGGCAGCCGGGTCGACTATGACCGCGACAAGATCAAGGCGAGCATGACGCTGGCCTTGCGCAAGCGCTCGGTGCCGACGGAAAGCGTCGATGCGGCCATCGACCGTATCGAGGAACGGCTGGTGACACTCGGCGAGCGCGAGGTTGCGTCGGACCGGGTCGGCGAACTGGTGATGCGCGAGTTGAAGAAGCTCGACAAGGTCGCTTACATCCGCTTCGCTTCCGTGTATCGCAACTTCGAGGACCTCGACGAGTTTTCCGACGCGATCCGCGAGGTGAAGAAACCCCGGCAGTCGCGCCGCACCAAAGCGACGTGAACTTTTCGGTCGCCGATCATGCCCACATGGCCCGGGCCCTGCGGCTGGCGGAGCTGGGGCTGGCCACGACCACACCCAACCCCCGGGTCGGTTGCGTGCTGGTCAAGGACGGCATGGTGGTCGGCGAGGGCTGGCATCAGCGCGCCGGCGAAGCGCACGCCGAGATTCATGCGCTCCGCCAGGCCGGACCCGCCGCGCGCGGCGCCACCGCCTATGTCACCCTGGAGCCATGCAGCCACTATGGCCGGACGCCACCCTGCGCCGATGCCCTGATCGATGCCGGCGTCGCGCGGGTCGTGGCGGCCCTGCGCGACCCGAATCCGTTGGTGGCGGGCGAAGGCCTGGCGCGGTTGATGCTGGCGGGTGTCGATGTGAGCGGTGGTTTGCTGGAAAGCGAGGCGCTGTCGCTCAATGTCGGCTTCGTCTCGCGCATGACGCGTGGCAGGCCATGGTTACGTCTGAAGGTCGCCACCAGCCTCGACGGCAAGACCGCGCTCAACAACGGCAAGTCACAGTGGATTACCGGCCCCGAGGCGAGGCGCGACGCCCACGCCTGGCGGGCTCGCTCCTGCGCCATCCTGACTGGCTATGGCACGGTGCGCGACGACGATCCGAGCCTGACCGTGCGCGACGTCCCCTGTACACGTCAGCCCCTGCGGGTGGTTGTCGATAGTCGGCTGGAAACGCCGCCAACGGCCAAGGTGTTGGTAGGGGGGGGCACGCTGATCTTCGCCGCCGCCGCCGGCTTCGTGCCGGGTGCTGAGGTGGTGGCGATGCCCAACCGAACTGGCAAGGTTGACCTTGCCGCCATGCTGGGCGAACTCGGTCGGCGCGGCATCAACGAACTTCTCGTCGAGGCGGGCATGAGACTGAACGGCTCGCTGCTGGCCGAAGGACTGGTCGACGAATTGCTGATCTACCAGGCGCCGATCCTGCTCGGCGACGCGGCGCGGGGTATGTTCGACTTACCGGAACTCTCCGATCTGGCCGGCAAGCGCGAGTTGCGCATCATGGATGCGCGTCAGGTCGGCCGCGACCGGCGGTTGCTGGCTCGCCTCGGTTAGCGCAGACCGGGCAGCCCGGATCGCGCGGCACGCGTATCTGCCGCCATTCCATGGCCAGACCGTCGAGCAGCAGCAGGCGGCCGGCCAGCGATTCGCCACAGCCAATGATCAGCTTCAGCGCCTCGGCGGCCTGTACGGTACCGATGATGCCGGTTAGCGGCGCGAAGACACCCATCACCGCGCAGCGCACTTCCTCGACATCCTCGCCCTCCGGGAACAGGCAGTGGTAGCACGGCGTATCCTGCTGGCGGCTGTCGAACACGGCCACCTGACCGTCGAACCGTATGGCGGCACCCGAGACCAGCGGCTTGTGAGATTGCAC
>WBZL01004899.1_pt1 | contig 11329 bp, 8 predicted proteins | sample 5204291 | NCBI WGS metagenome assembly WBZL01 (sample SAMN12344345, study PRJNA552823) | activated sludge metagenome | biome: Activated sludge suspended growth; feature: Nitrification reactor; material: Wastewater; isolation source: activated sludge from nitrification reactor of wastewater treatment...
TCCCGACGAGCTTCGACCCGGAGAGGACCTACCCCCTCCTCCTCGCGCTCCACGAGTTCGGCGCCGACGCCGAGCACGAGGTCGGCGCCCTCCAGCTGGCGGATCTCGTCGAGTCTCAGGGGGTCCTCCTCCTCGCGCCGGATGGCTCGCCGGCGACCGACGGGCGCCTGGCGTGGAACGCCTGCCCGGCCTGCTGCGGCCACCTCGACGTCGACGACGTCGCCTACCTCGGCGGCCTCCTCGACGACGTGATCGACGCCTGGCCGGTCGACACGGCGCGGGTCTTCGTGGTCGGCCACTCGAACGGGCACTTCATGGCCTATCGCCTCGCGTGCGAGCGCGCGGACGTCGTCACCGCGGTCGCCGGGGTCGGCGGCGCCGCGACCTCGGTCGACGGCTCCGGGTGCGAGCCGGCGCGGCCGCTCTCCGTCCTCCACCTCCACGGCAGCGAGGACACGGTGATCCTCTACGGGGGCGGCTTCTACGACGACCTCTATCCGGGCGCGGTGGACTCGGTCGCCCAGTGGGCCGCCCACGACGGCTGTGACGGCTCGTTCGCGCCGGGTCTGCCTCGCAACCTCATCGACGCGCTCCCGGGCGACGAGACGACCTCGTCGGTCGCGCAGGGCTGCCCCCTCGGGATCGGCGTCGAGCTCTGGACCATGGTCGGCGCCTACCACCACCCGAACCTCCGCGCGGGCTTCGGGGAGGAGCTCTTCGCGTGGCTCGACCAGCACCCGCGGGAGATGTGAGCGCGCCGCGGCCTGCCTCAAGGGGCAGGTCGACCGACGCGCCCGCGCCCGCCGCTCGGGCCGCCGACCTCGACGATCTCCCCCGCGTCCGCCCGGAAGAACGCGAACGCGTCGGCGCCCGCGCCCACCTCCGCGAGCGCGCAGAGCTGCGTGTCGCCGAGCCGCCGCCGATAGGCCCGGTGCATGTGGCCGCAGAGGACCAGCGAGGGGCGCAGGTGGTCGACCAGGAGCCGCGCGTACTCGTTGCCGACGCCGTCGTAGCGCATGCTCCGGCGCTGGTTCTCGAACGCCGCCGCGTCGGCGTCGGCGATCACCCCCGCCGGCCACTCGTGCACCAACAGCACGTCGGCGCGCTCGGCCTCCAGCACGGCCAGCACCTCCGCCTCGCAGAAGCCGATGTAGGCCTTCTTCGAGACCTGGTCGATCGCGTCGACCGGCGGGCGCCCGCTCAGCCGCTCCGGCACGTGGATCCCGGAGAGCGAGGCCACCCGCAGCCCGCCGATCGTCCGCACGCCGGCGCGGCCGAGGTAGGTGCAGCCCGGCGCCGCCTCGTCGCCCGCGGCCAGCCGGTCGAGGAAGCCGTAGGGCTCGTGGTTGCCGCCGATGAAGTAGACCGGCCAGGGGAACGAGCGCCGCCTCGCCGCGTACTCGGGGAAGTCGCCGAGCGCCCGGTAGCGGGCCGGCGCCGCCATCGTCCGCAGGTCCGCCTCGCCGCGGTGGGGCTCGAAGTCGCCGACCTGGAGGACGAAGGCGAGGTCGACGCCGGCCCGCCGCTCCCACTCGGAGAGCGCACGCACCATCGCGTTCATGTGCCCGTGCACGTCGCCGACCGCGGCGAAGTGCACGGGCGCGTCTGGCCGAGGGGACACGTCGATCACTTGAGGTAGAGGGTGACCATGGTGTCGGCCCCCTCACCGCCGACCACCAGCGCCCGGTCGCCGGAGCTCAGCGTGCTCTGGCGCAGCGCCCCCGGCGGCCCCACCGGCGGCGTGCACGAGGCGAGCGCCGGGTTTCGAGGCAGCGCGACGAAGTCGTCGGCGCCGTCGAGGAGGAGCCAGGCGGTCGAGTCGCTCGCGACGACGACGGTCCGATCGTCGAAGTCGAGCGCGCCGCGGGCCGAGCGGAAGCCCGGCAGGACGAAGGGCGCGTCGGTGTAGAGGTTGGTCGCCAGGTCGAGGATCCGGAAGTCCTGGCGCCAGCAGCCGGCGTCGCGCTCGTCGCACTCGTTGCCGCCGCCGAAGACGATGGTGTCGCCGCGCGCGAAGGCGATCGTGTTCTGCCGCTGCAGCGGCGAGCCGCTGCTGCCGACGCTCGTCGAGATCGCGGTGGTCTTGCGGGTCGCCGGGTCGAAGGCGACCATCCCGCCGCCGCTGCCGAGGAGCCCCTCGAGGTTGATGTAGAGGAGGCCCTGGTGGGCGACCGCCGAGGCGTTCCAGCCGATCGGGTGCTCGATCTCGACGCCCGCGGACCACGCACGGGCGACGGTGTCGAAGACGAAGGCCCGGTCGTTGATCACGTAGTGGATGTCGGTGCCGGCCGCGATCGCCACTCCGCCGGTGAAGGTCCCGCTCATCGGCACCGCACCCGGGAAGTCGGCGAGGACCTGCTCCCACTCGAAGGTCGCCGGGTCCATCCGCCAGACTCCGTCGTGGTAGCGCGGCTGGAGGAGCCACACCGACCCGTTCGCCTCCGCCAGCGCGCCGTCCTGGTAGAGGAAGAGCTCGTTGCGGGTGGCGGAGAAGACGTCATGGGCGACGATCGTCAGTGGCTGGCACGCGTACTCGCCGGGCTCGGTGCAGGCGTTGAAGTGGCGGCCGCAGACCTCGCCGCTCTCGTCGCCGAGGAGCACCTCGTAGCCGCCGCTCGAGAGCTCCAGGAGCACCCGGGTGCCCGGCGGGAAGGTCATCTCGCCGTCGAAGCCGTCGTAGTCGGCCGCGAGCCCGGGGACCGAGCCGAAGGAGTAGATCTGGTACTGGTAGGCGGCGGCCACGTTGCAGAAGCCCTGCGGCACCTGGAGCTCGACCCAGGGGATCGACCAGAGGTCCTCGGAGCGGGTCGCCGGCAGCGGCTTGCAGGGGTCCTCCTCGTCGTCGACGAAGAGCCCGCACCCGCCCGTGAGGGCCGCCATCAGGATGAGCTTCAACGGATCTCGCCGTGTCACGGCGCGAGTGCAGCACGGCCCCGGGCGCCCGCGCAAGGCGCGGTTCAGCGCGCCCAGAGCGGCGCGGCGATGAGGGCCACGCTGGCGAGGTAGCCGACCGTCCACACGGCCGAGCGCAGGGTCGCCAGGTCGGCCAGGTAGAGCGCCATGTAGACGAGGCGCGCGATCACGTAGGCCGCCGCCGCGAGGCCGACCCCGGCGCTCCCCGGCGCGCTCACCATCGCCGCGACCACGCCGGCGGCGAAGAGCGGGAAGCTCTCGATCTGGTTGTCGTGGACGGCCTTGGCCCGGCGGCCCCAGCCGGTGAGGCGGGCCTGCTGGTCGCGCGGGTTGTGGTTGTCGTAGCCGCGGCCCTCGCGGGCCATCGCCAGGGCGAGCGGGGCCTTGGAGACCACGTGGAGGAGGGCGGCGGCGAGGAGGCACCAGAGGGGGAGCGTCATCCCCGGAGGATAGCGCGGACCCTCACTTCTCGCGCACGTAGATCCGCAGCTGGGTCACCGGCGTGCTGATGTTGTCCTTCCAGGAGTAGACGTTGCCGTTCGAGTGGAGCATCGAGAGCTGGAAGCAGTTGGTGTACCACCACCCGCCGTTGTAGCCGACGTTGTCCTTCGCGCAGTTCTGCGGCCAGGTGTCGTTGTCGCTGTCGTGGGTGGTGAAGCCCTGGCCCTTGATGTCGGTGACGATCTGGCCGAAGCCCATCACCACGGAGGCCCAGTTGATCTTGTGCTTGCCGGCCGCGTCGCCGATCGAGAAGTTGTTCATCCGCAGCTTGCCGGCGCTGTCGTCGATGTAGAGCTCGTTCAGCGGGTGGTCGAAGGTGAACTCGTGCCAGAGCGCGAGCGGCATCCAGTAGGTGCGGGCGTCGGCGGCAGGCGAGCCGTAGCCGACCTTGGTGTAGGCGTCCCAGCCGCCCATGTAGATCGCCGCCTTCTCCTCGGCCGTCAGCCCGTCCTTGACGGTCTTGCCGAGGAGCATCCAGCCGCCGCCCTCGTAGGTCTGGTCGCAGAAGACGTCGAGCGCCTCGAGGGGGCCGGCGGCGTCGAAGTCGACGACGAAGACGCCGTCGGTCGCCGCCGGGTCGGCCGCCTTGATCTTCTTGCACGAGGTGGCGACCTTGCAGTCGACCATGCAGCCGTCGGCCGATGACGCGTTGCCGTCGTCGCACTCCTCGACGTCGGCCTGGACGAAGCCGTCGCCGCACTTCGCGGCCGCGCACGTGGTCGGGCAGGCGTCGGTGTCGACGTCGTTGCCGTCGTCGCACTCCTCGACGCCGGCCTGCACCACCGCGTCGCCGCACTTCGCGGCCGCGCACGAGGCCAGGCAGGCGTCGGTGTCGTCGTCGTTGCCGTCGTCGCACTCCTCGACGCCGGTCTGCACGGCCCCGTCGCCGCACTTGGCGAGGGCGCAGCCGGTGACGCAGGCGTCGGTGTCGTCGTCGTTGCCGTCGTCGCACTCCTCGCCCGGGTCGACGTTGCCGTCGCCGCAGAGGGGCCCGCCCGTGCTCTCGCCGGTGGTCGACGAGGTGGTGGCGGTCGACGACGAGGACGACGCGTCGGAGCCGGAGCTGCTGGCCGTGTCGGGGCCGGTGGACGCGGTGCCGTCGGTGGTGCCGGTGGACGCGGAGGCGCCCGTGGTGGTCGCGGTCGCCCCGCTGGTCGGGCCGAAGCCGGTCCCGGTGTCGCCGCCCGAGTCGCCGCAGGCGACCAGCGAGAGGGTCAGTGCGCCGAGGCGCGCGAGGGTCCGCGATCGTTGCATGCGGCGATCGTCGTCGCCGCCGCGGACGGGGACAAGCGGATTCTCGGCAGCGCCGCGGCCGCCGCGGGCTCGCGCGCGCGCGGGCCTCTCGCGGGCGCGGTCGCTCGCGGCGAGCGCCAGATCGCGCCTAGGGGTGGGCGGCGAGCCACTTGTTCATGAAGACGGCGCTCGCGTCCCAGCCCTCGCGGAGCTGCTTCTCGGTCGAGCTCTCGATGAGGCCGCCGAGCCCGAAGACCTTGGCCTCGGCGATGATCTCGGCGACCCGCCGGACCTTGCCTTCGCCGGCGGCTTGGACCCGCAGCGTGCCCTCGTTGCGGAGCTTGTCGGCCATCGTGTTGGGGATGAGCTTCCAGGTCCAGAGCTTGGTCGCCCGGTCGAGCCGCCCCTCCTCGGTGTAGCCGAAGCCGCTGCCGAAGACCTTGGCGAGGGGCCCGGGGACGTTCATCTTCGGCTTGCCCACGATCTTGCGGACGACTTCGCGCTCGTTCTCGGTCTGCTCGACGATCTTGAACTCCGGGAAGCCGAGCTCCTTGAGGTAGAGCTCCTCGTTGAAGGCGCGGTCGAGGAAGACCCGCCAGAAGGTGTCGACGTCGCAGTTGATGGTGTGAGTGACCGTGAACTTCGTCATGCGGGCCCCGAGTTTATCGAAGTCCGGGCGCGGGGCGCCGGCAATTCCCGCTGACCTCCCTGGCGCCGCGGCGCGGAGAGGTCCCCGCGCGCCGCGCCGCGTGCACCGGCGAAGGCGGCGCTCCCGCGGGCGCGACCTTGGGGGTACGATGGCCGACGATCGTGGCGCAACCTCGGGATCGATCGGTGGCGGAGCTCTCGACCTGGGACGCGTCGTCGACCGCCGGCGGGTCGAAGGAGGTCGGCGAGGAGCTGCCGGTCGGCGCCGTGGTGGGCCGCTATGTCCTCTTGGGCCGCCTCGGCCGCGGCGGGATGGGGGTGGTCTACGACGCCTACGATCCGGAGCTCGGCCGGCGAATCGCGCTCAAGATCCTGCACGTCGAGGCGAGCTCGTCGGAGGCGCGGACGCGGCTCCTGCGGGAGGCGCAGTCGCTGGCTCGACTCACGCACCCCAACGTGGTGACGATCTACGACGCGGGCGCGCTCGACGGGCGCGTGTGGCTGGCGATGGAGCGGGTGGAGGGCGAGACGCTGGCGGCGTGGCTGGCGGCTGCGCGGCGGGGATGGCGGGAGATCGTCGCGGTGATGCGGGACGCGGGGCGCGGCCTCCAGGCGGCGCACGCGGCGGGGCTCGTGCACCGCGACTTCAAGCCCGAGAACGTGATGATCGCGCGGGACGGGCGGGCGCTGGTGATGGACTTCGGCCTCGCCAAGCCCGAGCGGACGGGCGAGTTCACGGCGCCGGCGAGCGAGGCCGCGGCGGGCCGCTCGCCGGTGGAGCTGGCCTCGCGCTCGTCGCCGAGCTTCGACGCCCTGGCGACGCCGCTCACCCGCGCGGACAGCATCGTCGGCACGCCGGCCTACATGCCGCCGGAGCAGCTCCTGGGCCTTCCGGTGGACGTGCGGGCCGACGTCTTCGCGTTCTCGGTGACCCTCTGGGAGGCGCTCTGCGGCGAGCGGCCCTTCGCCGGCGAGACCCTGCAGGAGCTGGCGATGAACGTGGTGCAGAACCGGGTGCAGGAGCCGCCGCCGGGGCGGCGCGTGCCCGGCTGGCTCCGCGAGATCGTGGTCCGTGGGCTCCACGCGGACGCGGCGCGGCGCTTCGCGTCGATGGCCGAGATGCTGGCGGCGCTCGACGGGCGCGAGCGCCAGCGCCGGCGCGGCGTGGTGGTGGGGGTGGTCGCGGCGGCGCTGGCGATCGCGGCGGCGATGGGTGTGGGCGTGCACGTGGAGGCGCGCCGACGCGACGCGGCGTGCGTGGAGCTGGGCGCGGCGGTCGACGCGATCTGGGACGAGGCGGCGCATGAGCGGGTGCGGGGGGCGATCGTCGGCGCCGGCAAGGGGCACGGCGAGGCGACCGCGGCGCGGGTGCTGCCGGCGCTCGACGCCTGGGCGGCCGGGTGGCGCTCGACGCGGACGGAGCGGTGCCGGGAGGCGACGGCGGGGGGGCGCGAGGCGGCGGCGCTCGAGGTGTCGAGCGACGAGTGCCTGGACGAGCGCCTCGGCCGCTTCGGCGCGGTGGTCGAGGCGCTCGGGCGCGCGGACGCGGCGGCGGCCCGGTGGGCGGTGAACGCGGCCCTTCGGCTGCCGGCGAGCGGGCCCTGCGTCGATCCGGCCTACCTGTCCGAGAGGCCATCCATCCCGGGGGGCGGGGCGCCCGAGGTGACGGCGATCCGGGCGACCGCGGCGGAGGCGAGCGCGCTGGAGGTGACCGGCCATTACATGGAGGGGCTGGCGGTCGCGCGGCGCGGGCTCATCGAGGCGGAGGCGCTCGGGTGGGCGCCGCTGGTCGCGGAGCTCCGGCTGCAGGTCGCAAAGCTGTCTGAAAAGGCAGGTGAACTGGCGGCCGGCGAGGAGGCGGCGGCGGCCGCCTACGTGGAGGCGGGGCAGGTGGGGGCGCGCGAGGTCGCGGCCGACGCGGCGGCGCTCCTGGTGCGACTCGGGACCCGGCTCGCCCGCCACGGTGAGGCGCAGGTGTGGTCGCGGGCGGCGCGGGTGGCCCTGGCGGCGCTGGGCGAGCAGGGGGGGCTCCGGCGGGCGGCGCTCCTCACCTACGAGGCGGGGCTCTACGCCGCGCTGGGCGACTACGCGGCGGCGCGCGAGCGCCACGGCGAGGCGCTGGCGATCCGCGAGCGGGTGCTCGGCTCGGACCACCCGGAGGTGGGGGTGAGCCTGAACAACCTGGCCAACGTCGAGCAGGCGCTCGGCCACTTCGCGGCCGCCCGCGAGCTGCTGAGCCGCTCGCACGCGCTGGAGGTCCGGGCGAACGGGCCCGACCACCCGGAGGTGGCGACGACCCTCAACAACCTGGGGCTCGTGCTCTACGAGCTCGGCGAGGTGGCGGAGGCGCGCCGGCTCTACGAGGAGGCGCTGGCGATCCAGGAGCGCTCGCTCGGGGCCGATCACGCGTCGGTGGCGGTGACGCTGAACAACCTGGCGACGTCGGTGTGGGCGACCGACGCGGCGGCGGCGAGGGAGCTCTACGAGCGGGCCGTTGCGATCGAGGAGAAGACCTACGGGGCCGATCATCCGGAGGTGGCGGCGAGCCTCGCCAACCTGGCGACGCTCTGCGTGGAGCTTGAGGACTACGGGTGCGCGCGGCCCCTCTACGAGCGGGCGCGGGGGATCCTGGAGGCGAAGCTGGGGGCGGAGCACCCGGACCTGGCGGTGATCCTGATCGGCATCGCCGACATCGCCGAGGCGGAGGGCGACCACGCGGGGGCGATCGCCGGCTACGAGCGGGCGCTCGGGATTGTCGAGCGCTCGCTCGGGGCCGAGCACCCGAACGTCGGCGCGGTGCTGGTCCGCCTGGCGGAGAGCCGGCTCGGCGGCGGCGACGAGGCGGGGGCGATCGCGGCGAGCGAGCGGGCGCTGGCCCTCGCGGAGGCGGGGGAGGGCTCGTCGCACGCGCGGGCGGTCGCCTCGTTCGCGCTGGCGCGCTCGCTCTGGGGGCGGGCGGGCGAGCGCGGGCGGGCGCGCGAGCTCGCGGGCGCGGCGCGGGCGATCTTCGTGTCGGCGGAGGAGGCGACCTACGTCGAGGAGATCGACGCGTGGGTCGCCGAGGTCGCGCCGGCTCGCTGAGGCGGGCGGGTCAGGGGGGCGGAGGCATGTTGCCGCCGCCGCTCTGCACGCTGCAGCTCGGGTCGGCGAGGGCGGCGCGGACGCCGATCACCTTCGACGCGAGCATCGCCCCGTCGGGCATGCGCGCGACGTTGAGGATGTAGGGCGTGACGTCGTCCTCGCCGCCGAAGACGGTGTCGGTGGCGTTGGTGGTGTCGGGCTGGCCGAAGGAGGCGTACTCGGGGTGCGAGGCGAAGATCTCGGCGGCGAGGGCGTCGTCGAAGAGGAGCTGGGAGGTGACGAAGAGGTCGCCGCCGAGGTAGACGCGGAAGTGGATGTGGAGGGCGCGGCTGCTGTACCAGCCGGGGAAGCAGGTGTCGAAGTCGACGCGGCCGTCGGCGCCGGCGCTCTGGCTGCCGCGGAAGTAGAGGTGGTTCTCGGCGTCGGGGTCGTCGCCGTAGCAGAAGGCGCCGCTCGGGGTCTTGCCGGAGTAGACGCCGGTCCGCTGGGTGTGCCAGATCTCGACGCGAGCGCCGTCGATCGGCGCGCAGGTGTCGGCGTCGACGATGAGGAGGGCGAGGCGGAGGGGGAGCCCGGAGAGGCCCTCGCTGACGTCCTGGCGCTCGAGCGTGTCGGCGGTGCAGGGGCCCTCGGTGGTCTCGCAGAGGAGCTGGCAGGTGACGCCGCCGGCGAAGGGGTCGGGGTAGCAGGCCTTGGCGGTCATGGCCGCGGTGCCGCCGCTGGCCCAGGCGCCGGCGGGGACGCACTCGGCCCCGGCGGTGGTGCCGGTGGTGGTGGCGTCGCCCGTGGAGGTGAGGGTCGGGTCGCCAGTGGAGGTGGAGCCCTGGGTGGCGGTGGAGGCCGAGCCGGAGGTGGAGGCGTCGCCGGTCGACGCGGTGTCGCCGGTCGATGATCCGGCCGTCGAGGCGTCGCCCGTGTCATCACCGGCGCAGCCGGCGAGGAGGGCGGTGCCGCCGACGCCGAGCATGCGGAGGACGGCGCGGCGAGGGAGGGTGCGGTCGTTTCTCTGGGTCATCGTGCCTCTCGGGGTGAGCGACCCGAGAGGCGCGGTGATTTCGGTGTTCGCGAGAATTGACGGGGCGAGGGTGGATCCCCGCGGCGCTCGCGAGGTCCCCCGGGTCCGCGGAGGCGGCGGTCAGCGAGCGCAGCGCTGGGCGTCGACGCGCAGGGTGTCGACCTCGCGGCGGAGGGCGGCGAGCTCGTCGCGGAGGGCGGCGAGCTCGCCGGCCTGCGCCTGCACGCCGGCGATCGCCAGGCTGCTGTAGCCGTAGAGGTCGATGCGGTCGTGGGCGGGGTCGGCCCATACGCCGTCCTCGCGGTCCTCGAGGATGACGCCGAGGTGGGTCTTGCCGTCGGCGCGGCCGATGTAGCGGTAGGTGGCGAGGCGGAGGCCGAGGAGGTCGCGGTAGTAGCCGCCGAGCTCGCCGGCGTCGACGTAGTCGACGCCCTCCTTGAAGCGGGCGCGGGAGATCGGGCAGCCGCCGGGCTGGAGCTTGGGGTCGGCGCTGGCGCAGACGAGGCGGGCGTTGCACTCGGATTTGAAGTCGCACTGGGCGTCGGCGGTGTCGCAGGGGTCGCCCTCCTTGACCCCGCCGCACTCGGCGACGCCGTCCCAGGGGCCGCCGTAGCCGCTGCACACCGGGTCGCCGCAGGTGGCGTACCAGTGGAGGCCGCCGCCGCCGCTGGTCTGGCCGCTGGAGGAGCCGGAGGAGCCGGAGGAGCCAGAGGACGAGGTGGGCTCGTTGGTGGTGTCTTCGCCCTTCTTGTCGCAGCTGGTGAGGGGGGCCGCGAGGACGAAGGCGCAGGCGAGGGTGAGGATCCTTGAGGTCATGAGGGTCTCCTGGGCCGACGATATCGCGAGCGCGAGCGGGACGCGGCGGCGCGGGTGATCGTCGATCGGCGGGCGGCGCGGCGCGGACCTGGCGTATGGTTCAGCCGATGCTCGCCGACGCACCCCGTAGCCGCGCCCTGACCGCCAGCCTGGCGCTCGTCGCCGCGGCGCTCGCCGTGGTGCTCCTCCGCCTGGAGCCGCCGCCGCCGCGCGGGGAGGAGGCGCCGGCGGAGGAGTTCGCGGCGGCGCGGGCCCTCGCGGCGCTGGGAGACGTCCTCGGCGACGAGGCGCCGCACCCGACCGGCTCGCCCGCCAACGACGCGGCGCGCGAGCGCTTGGTCACGCGCCTTCGCGGCCTCGGGCTCGCGCCGGAGGTGCAGGCGGGGCTCGCGTGCGGGCGGCGCTCGGCGGGGTGCGGCCGGATCGAGAACGTGGTGGCGCGGCTCGGCGGCGCCGGCAGGCCGGCGCTCCTGCTCTCTGCGCACCGAGACTCGGTGGCGGCGGGGCCGGGCGCGGGCGACGACGGATCGGGGGTGGCGGTGCTCCTGGAGCTCGCGCGGATCTTTGCGATCGCGCCGCCGCGCGGGCGCGACGTCATCTTCCTCTTCGTCGACGGCGAGGAGGTGGGGCTCCTCGGGGCCGAGGCCTTCGTCGCCGAGCACCCGTGGGCGGCCGACGTGGAGGTGGCCCTCAACATCGACGCGGGCGGGAACCGGGGGCTCGCCACCTTCACGCGGGCGAGCCGGGGGAACGCGGCCGCGATCGCGGCGATCGCCGGGGCGGTGGAGCGGCCGCACGGGGCGTCGCTGACGACGGCCGTGTACGCGCTGACGCCCTACGATACGGACTTCAGCGCGTACGACCGGGCGGAGGTGCTGACGCTCGATCTGGGGATCGGCGAGGACAAGGCGCCCTACCATACGCCCCTCGATCGGCTGGCGGACCTCGATCCGGGATCGCTGCAGCACCTCGGCGACACGGCGCTGGCGGCGGCGCGGGCGCTGGCGGGCTCGGAGCTGCCGGCGGGGGCGGGGGAGCGGGTCTACCTCGACCTCTTGGGGCTGACGATGTGGACATGTCCTTCGGGATATGTCCCGTGGATCGGGCTCGGCGGGCTCGGGC
>WBZL01004901.1_pt1 | contig 11327 bp, 12 predicted proteins | sample 5204291 | NCBI WGS metagenome assembly WBZL01 (sample SAMN12344345, study PRJNA552823) | activated sludge metagenome | biome: Activated sludge suspended growth; feature: Nitrification reactor; material: Wastewater; isolation source: activated sludge from nitrification reactor of wastewater...
CTCGCCGCTGGCATCGACGATCTCCAGCCATTCGATGTCGTCCACCAGCGGACCGTGGCCGAGGATCCGGCCATGCACGTTTGCCGCGACCGAGCCACCGAGGCTGAAGTTGTCGCCGCCAGTCTGTTTCTGGCGCACCGTCCAGCGGCCGGAGTTGCGCGGGCTGCGCTGCAGCCAGTCGAGCAGCGCCGGCCAGCGGATGCCCCCTTCGACGGTCACCAGGCCGCGGACATCGTCGAACTGCTCGATGCGGTCGAGCCCGGCGGTGTCAATCACCAAGCCGCCGTCAAGGTACTGCTGTCCGCCCATCGCGTGCTGCGCGCCCATCGGCACCAGCGGCGTGCCGCTGCGCGCTGCGCGCCGGATCATCGAGGTTGCTGCCTCGACCGACACTGGGCGCAGGACCTCGGCAACCTGCGTGGCGTTGAGGCGCGAGTGCACGTCGTTGAGACGGACGCTGCGGGTGGCGACGGGATCGATGACGCTCATGGCGGCCTCCGGGTGGGTGGCCGCAGGCTGGGCGTGCACCGCACATGTTGCAATACGTGCGTTCAAGGTATCGTATTGCGATACCCACCGGAGCGGACGGCGATCCGCGGAGCGCACCCATGAGCGAAGCCCTGCGCCTGCGCGAGGCGCTCAAGCGACAGTTGAAGGCGCGCAACCTGCGCTATGCGGACCTCGCCCGCGCCCTCGATCTGTCCGAGCCGAGCGTCAAGCGCATGTTCTCGCGTGGCGGGATCACACTGGAACGCCTGGAGCGCATCTGCGCAGTGCTCGAGATCGATTTCTTCGAGCTCGCCAAGAGTGGCCGCCGGGTGTCCGAGCAGGCGAGCGAGCTCAACCTGGCGCAGGAGGAAGCGCTGGCCGAGGAGCCGCGGCTGCTGATCCTGTTCCACCTGTTGTGCAATGACTGGAGCGTGGCCGAGGTGCAGCAGGAGTTCGGCATCGCCGACACCGCGATCGTGCGCCTGTTGGCGCGGCTCGACCGCTTGAAACTGCTCGAACTGCAACCGGAGAACCGCGTGAGGTTATGCGTGGCGCGGGATTTCGAATGGCGCGCGCAGGGGCCGGTGATGCGGCGCTGGTCGCGCAGCGCGCTGGTCGAGTTCTTCCGCGGCAGCTTCGAGGGCAGCGATGCGCTGCTGCGCCTGGAGGTCAAGGAACTGGGCAGCGCTTCGCTGGCGCTGCTGCGCCGACGACTGGAACGCATGGTGCGCGAATTCACCGAATTGGCGTCGGTGGACGCCAGCCTGCCCGGCGCCAAGCGCCGCGGCGTGGGCCTGGTGATCGGCATGCGACCCTTCCAGTTCTCGCTGCTGCAGTCGCTGCGCGAGGAAGTCGGGCAGGGCGGCAAGCCGGCGGCCAGGCGCCGCCCCCCTCGCGTGTGAATCAGACCCGCCGCTTGATCGCGCGGATGCCGGCGCCGAGCAGCGGCACGTGCTCGAACAGCCCAGCGGTCGAATCCCAGTAGTCCTGGTGCAGCAGCACCAGGCCTTCGGCGTTGAAGCGCAAATGGCTCATGCCGATGGTCTGGGTGTCCTGCCCCCGCTTGAAACGGCGGAAACGGATCACCATCGTCCAACGCAGGTAATAGTCCCCGCGGTCGTTGCCGAGGGTGTCCAGGATCTCGACGCGGCAGCTCTCCACGGCTTCGGCGCTGTGGCGCAGGTAGCCTCGCAGGGCGTCGCGGCCGCGAATCGTCTTCAACGTATCGTTGAACCACACATCCGGCGCATAAGTCAGGTCGACCAGCCGGTCAACCTTGTCCGGCGAGAAGTCGGAGAAAAACCGGGCGAAGCGCGCCAGGGCATCGCGCTCCGCGTCGGATCCACGCCCAAAGGGCTGGGGCAGGGTCGTCCTGCACCTTTCCAGCACATCCAGGTATTCCATGATTCGCAATTCCTGCAGTTTGGTGGCGGCAGCTGACCGGAAGCGGTGTCGGCCCGCGGTGAAGGAGTAGAGCTTGGCGGCACCCGGTGCGTTCATGTCGAGACAGATCCCGCCCGCTGCCGCGTGGCTGGGCGGGACCGGGTTGATCCCGTTTGCGGCCGCGGCGCTGGGCGCAATGATCGTCGAAGACGCGCCGCTGCGGGCGCTCGCGCTGCAGGCTTTCGTCGCCTATTCGGCAGTGATCCTGTCCTTTCTCGGCGGAGTTCGCTGGGGCGCGGCGCTGGGTGAGGCCGGCTGGCGTCCGCTGGCGCTGTCGGTGTTTCCCAGCCTCATCGCCTGCGGCAGCCTGCTGGTCCAGCCGCTCGACGCGCTGAAGATCCTGGCGCTGGTGTATGCCGTGATCGGCTTCTTCGACGTGATGCGCCGGCCATCGCCGGAATGGCCAGCGTGGTTCATGAAGCTGCGCGCGCGGCTCTCCGGCGCGGTGGTGGTGGTGCACGGGGTGCTCATCGCCGTGCTGTCCGGAGCCGACTGATGGGCGGCGTGGAAGTGGTTGCCGTCCTCGGCGCCGGGATCGCTGGCGCCAGCGCCGCCCGCGCGCTGGCGGACAACGGAGTCGCCGTCCGCGTCTACGACAAGGGTCGCGCGCCCGGCGGTCGCGCCGCGACGCGGGTACGCGACGGCGCGCATTTCGACCACGGCGCACAGTACTTCACGGCGCGCGATCCCGCCTTCATCGCGGCGGTCGATCGCCTGCGCGAGCGCGGCGTCGTCGCTCGCTGGCAGCCACGGATGAGCGTCATCGATGCCGACGGCCGCCGGGAACCGGGAACCCACGAGACCCGCTGGGTGGCGCAGCCCGGGATGTCGGCACTGGCGGCCGATTTGCTCCTGGGGCTGGATGTCCAGTGCAGCCGGCGGGTGGTCGATTGCACGCGCGACGCGCACGGGTGGTGGCTGCAACTCGCCGACGGTGGTCGCGAGGGGCCATTCGCCAGCCTGCTGTGCACCCTGCCGGCGACCCAGGCGGTCGAGTTGCTGCCGCATGAGGCGGTCTCGCGCGATGCCGCGGCGATCCGCTTCGCCCCGTGCTGGGCGGTGATGCTGGAATTCGATCGCCCCATCGAGCTCGAATTCGACGCGGCCTTCGTCAATCACGGGCCACTTTCATGGATCGCGCGCGACAGCAGCAAGCCGCTGCGGCCATCAGGGGAGCGCTGGCTGGTGCATGCCGGCCCAAGGTTCAGCCGCGCACACCTGGAGTCGACGCCGGATGCTGTGGGGCCGGAGATCCTCGCCGCCTTCGCCGGGATCACCGGGAGCGGGCACGCACCGGCGCGTTGGTGGGCGCATCGCTGGCGCTACGCCCTCGCCGAGGCGCCCCTGGATGCGGGCGCGCTCGCGGACGCGACGCGCCGGATCGCCCTGGGTGGCGACTGGTGCTGTGGTTCGCGGTTGGAGGGCGCCTGGCTCAGCGGACGCGCGCTCGCGGCGCACGCACTGGCATGGGCAGGTGCAGCCCGCGGCGCGACCTGTTAGTCTTCGCGGTTTGGTTCGGCACGGTGCCGGCCAGCACTGCAAGGATGGAGAAGAACATGGGTCGTGGCGACAAGCGCAGCCGCAAGGGCAAGATCTTCAAGGGTTCCTACGGCAACAGCCGCCTGCAGCGGGCGAAGAAGGCAGTCGTCGCGGCGCCGGCCAAGGCCGCCAAGAAGGGCTGAGCCGCGCGGCGGGCATTCCGCCGCTCGCCAGTCGCAGGTCGCCCCGTTCCGGCATCAATGCTGCTCGGGGCGGCCGTGGATGATGTTGCCGCCCGCGACCACTTCGCGTGCGAGCACCCCGCCGAGCCAGTAGACCAGCTCGGCCGGCGATTCCGCTTCCCAGCAGACGAAATCCGCGCGCTTTCCGGGCGCGAGGATGCCGTGCGTCTCTTGCAGACCCAGCGCCTTTGCCGCATGCAGCGTGGTGCCGAGCAGGGCTTCCTCCACCTGCAGGTCGAACAGGCTGACCGCCAGGCTCATCGCCGTGCGCAGCGACAGCAGCGGCGATGTGCCAGGATTGACGTCGGTGGCGACTGCCATCGCGGCGCCTGCCTCACGTAGCTGCGTCACCGGTGGTTTGCGGGTTTCCTTGAGCACCAGGTAGGCGGCGGGCAACAGAACCGCCACGGTGCCCGCGCGCGCCAGTGCGGCGCAGCCCGCGGCGTCGGTGCATTCCAGATGGTCGGCCGAAAGCGCGCCGTGCGCGGCGGCGAGCGCGGCGCCCTGCTGGTCGCTCAACTGGTCTGCGTGCAGGCGTACCGGCAGTTTCAGCGCGGCCGCGGCGCGGAACAGCGCAGCGACTTCGTCGGCGTTGAATGCGATGCCCTCATGATAGGCGTCGACCGCGTCGACCAGGCCTTCGGCCGCCAGTTGCGGCAACCACTCCTCGATGGCCGCGCGCACGTAGCTGGCGCGATCGCTGGTGTCGGCTGGCACCGTATGCAGGGCGAGATAGCTGGTGCGTACGGTCACGCCCAGGCTGCGGCCCAGACGGCGCGCCACCTTGAGCATCTTGCGCTCGGATTCCAGGTCCAGCCCGTAGCCGCTCTTGATCTCGATGGTGGTGACGCCGTCCGCGATCAATTGCCGCGCGCGGGCAGCGGCCTGGGCGTAGAGCTCGTCGCTGCTCGCCGCGCGGGTCAGGCGCACGCTGCCGGCGATGCCGCCGCCGCGCGCCGCGATCTGGGCGTAACTGGTCCCGGCCAGGCGCTCGCGGTATTCGTCCGCGCGGTTCCCGGCAAACACCAGATGCGTGTGGCAATCGATCAGGCCCGGCGTCAGCAGGCCATGCGCGTGCCGGCGCACCTCGCGTGCCAGTCGCGATGGCGCGTCGGGCAGGTCGTTCGCAGGGCCGGCATAGGTGATCCTGCCGCCCTGGCATGCCAGTGCGGCGTCCTCGATCAAGGCCGGCGCGGTGCCGCCGGTCCACAGCCGCGGCGCGATCCACAGACAATCCCACATCGGCGCAATCTCCGGCTCAAGGGTGGCGATGCGGTGCCGGCAAGCGGCACTCGACGTAGCATCAGCCGATTCGAACCACGGGATAGCACATGTTCCAGGGTCACTGCGACTACGCGCTGCTGCCGGATGGTTGGCGCGCCAATGTCCGCCTCGTTGCCGGCGCGGACGGGCGCTGGACCGAGGTGGAGCCCGACAGCCCGCGCAGGGGAGTCCCCCACCTTGGCCGTTTCGTGGTGCCGGGGATGCCGAATCTGCACTCGCACGCCTTCCAGCGCGCAATGGCGGGTAGCGCCGAACGCTTCGGTCGCTCCGACGACAGCTTCTGGAGCTGGCGCGAGGCGATGTACCGCCACGCCGGGCGCATCGATCCGCAGTCGCTGCACGCGATTGCCCGCTGGCTGTACACCGAGATGGTCGAGCAGGGCTACACGCGCGTGTGCGAGTTTCACTACGTGCACCACCAGCCCGGTGGCGCCCGCTATCCAGACAGCGACGCGATGTCGCAGGCGCTGATCGCGGCCGCGGCCGAGGTCGGCATCGGCCTGACGCTGCTGCCGACGCTGTACCAGCGCGGCGGGTTCCGCGATGAAGCGCTGGTCGAGCGGCAACTGCGTTTTGCACACCCGACAAACGAATTCCTGGATCTGTGCCAGAGCCTGGCGCGACAGGCCGATGGCCCCCGCTTGCGCGTGGGTGCCGCCATCCACTCGCTGCGCGCCGTGTCCGCAGAAGCCCTCAGCGAACTGCTGGCCGATCCGTTCTGGGCCGACCGGCCGCTGCACATCCATGTGGCCGAACAGCAACTGGAGGTCGACCAGTGCCTGGCGGTGCATGGCCGGCGTCCGATCGAACGCCTGTTCGACCTGGCGGAAGTCGACGCGCGTTGGTGCCTGGTGCACGCAACGCACGCCAGCGCGGGTGAACTCGACGCGATCGCGCGCGCCGGCGCGGTGGTCGGCATCTGCACCACGACCGAGGCCAATCTCGGCGACGGTCTGTTCGACTTGCCTGGGCTGCGCGGGCGGAGAGGGCGCTACGGCATCGGCTCCGACAGCCATATCGGCCTCGATCCGCGCGAAGAACTGCGCTGGCTGGAATACCAGGCGCGACTCGCGAGCGGGCGGCGCACGCTGCTGGGAGACGGTGAGCGCCCGGATGTCGCGGCGAACCTGTGGAGCGAGGCGGTTGCCGGCGGCGCGCAGGCCTGCGGTGCCGCCCCGGGCGGGTTCCGTTTCGGCGGCGACGCCGACTGGATCGTGCTCGACGACGGCGATCCAGCCTGCGCGGGCGCGTCGCCCGACGAGATCATGGGCTGCTGGATCTTTGCGCCGAGCCGTCATCCGCCGCGCCAGGTGGGCGTGTCGGGCCAGAGAGTGGTTCACGCGGGGCAGCATCCGCGGCGCGATGCGTACTCGCGAGCGTATCTGCAGGAGCTGCAGCGGCTGGCGAGCTGAACGGGGGGCTGGAAACCCGGCGCCGTCTCAGACAGCATTCAGCGCTGCACTGGTGTAATTGCCCCATGAGAACGGCATTGATGCCGTCACGGAGATCGTCCGATGCGCAAGTCGATTTCGCTGCTCCTGGCCGCCCTGAGTCTGCCTGCGCTGGTCGCAGCTCAGCCGCGCGGTTACTCAGAGTATCCGGAAGACGAAAACGTGCGTCTGGTGTATGCCGACGTGCTCCGGGTAGACCCGGTATACGAGAGCGTGCGCGTCAACGAGCCGCGCGAAGAGTGCTACGACACCGAGGTGTCGCGCCGCGGCGGGCGCTACGAAAACACCAACACCGGCACCATCGTCGGTGCGCTGATCGGTGGCGCGCTGGGCAATCAGGTCGGAAAGGGCGATGGCCGACGCGCCGCCACGGTGGCCGGCGCGGTGATTGGTGGTGCGGTCGGCCGCGAGGTCGATGCCAATGACAATCCTTCGCGCACCTATCGTGGCGTCGAAACCCGCTGCCGCGTGGTCGAGTCCGGCTACGACGAGCGGCGCATCGTCGGCTACGACGTCGAGTACCGTTACCGTGGTGAGGTGTTCTTCTCGCGGCTGGGCTACGATCCGGGCGAGAAGCTGCGCGTGCGCGTCTCGGTGGAACCAGCTGATCCCTGATCGTGACGGGTGAGCACCGAACGCTGCCGGGCGCGGCAGTTTTGAGCGTGAGCACGATTGGGCGGCGCGGGCAATTCGCCGGCACCCCAATTTATTCGAATACACAAGCCTTCCGCCGATCGTAGGCGGTGTCCTATGCTGCGGCGCGTCAAGCCCTTGTGAGGAGCTTTCGCGTGAGCCGTGCCTACAACTTCAGCGCCGGTCCCGGTGCGCTGCCCGAACCCGTGTTGCGACAAGCCCAGCAGGAGATGCTGGAGTGGCGCGATGCCCGCGCCTCGGTGATGGAGATCAGCCATCGCGACAAGGCTTTCATCGCCCTGGCCGAGAGCGCCGAGGCCAGTCTGCGCGAGATCCTCGCGATCCCGTCGAACTACAAGGTCCTGTTCCTGCAGGGCGGCGCGACCACCCAGTTCGCGCTGCTGCCGATGAACTTCGCAGCCCCCGACCAGGCCGCAGACTACGGGGTCACCGGCGCCTGGGGCGAGAAGGCGGCCAAGGAGGCCAAGCCGGTCTGCGCCGCGAAGATCGCCGCGACCAGCGCCGACTCGAACTTCACCACCGTCCCTGACGTGGCCAGCTGGAAACTCAGCGACAACGCCGCTTTCCTGCACGTGACGCCGAACGAGACTATCCACGGCGTGGAGTTCTACGACCTGCCGGCACAGTCCGCTCCGGTCATCGCCGATGTCTCCAGCACGATCCTGTCGCGCCCGCTGGATGTCTCGAAGTACGGCGTGCTGTACGCCGGTGCGCAGAAGAACATCGGCCCATCCGGCATCACGGTGATGATCGTCCGCGACGACCTGCTCGAGCGCAAGCCGCGCGCGCTGCCACAGATCCTGTCGTACAAGGCGCATGCCGAGAACCAGTCGATGCTGAACACGCCGCCGACCTTCGGCTGGTACATCGCCGCGCTGGTGTTCGACTGGGTCAAGCAGCAGGGTGGCCTTGGCGCCATCGCCGCGACCAACCAGCGCAAGGCCGAGGCCTTGTACGCGGCCATTGACGGCTCGGGCGGCTTCTATACCAACAAGGTCGATCCGCGTTATCGCTCGTGGATGAACGTGCCCTTCGTGCTGCCAGACGAGAAGCTCGATGCGCCCTTCCTCAAGGGTGCCGAGGCCGCCGGCATGCTCGGCCTGAAGGGCCACCGCGCGGTCGGCGGCATGCGCGCCAGCATCTACAACGCCACCGGCGAGGATGCGGTGGCTGCGCTGATCGACTACATGCGCGAGTTCCAGCGGAAGAACGGGTGAGGCAGAAGCGGGGCACGAGGCACGGGGCAGGGGGCACGCAAATGCCGCCCTAGGCATCACCGGACTCGCGCGCTCCGCTTCTCCCGTGCCCCGTATCCCGTGCCCCATGCCCCGTTTCTGCTTCCAGGACATCCCGATGTTCAAGATCCGTACGTACAACAAGATCTCCGTCAGCGGCACCTCGCGCCTGCCGCAAGGCCGTTATGAGATCGGCGACAACGTCGACGCGCCGGACGCGATCCTGGTGCGCTCGGCAGACCTGCACAAGATTCCGGTCAATCCCGAGCTGAAGGCGGTGGCGCGCGCGGGCGCTGGCACGAACAACGTGCCGGTCGCCGAGCTCAGCAAGCGCGGCATCGTGGTGTTCAATGCCCCGGGCGCCAATGCCAATGCGGTCAAGGAACTGGTGCTCGCCGGCATGCTGATGGCGGTGCGCAACCTGCGCGAGGCCACCGAGTTCGTGCGTAGCCTGGATCCGTCCGATCCACAGCTCGAGCACAAGGTCGAGGACGGCAAGAAGCGCTTCGTCGGTTCCGAAGTGGTCGGCCGCACGCTCGGCGTGGTTGGCCTCGGCGCGATCGGCGTGCGCGTGGCGAACGCGGCCAAGGGCATCGGCATGCGCGTGATCGGCTTCGACCCGCACATGACCGTCGAGGGCGCATGGCAGCTGTCCAGCGATGTCGACAAGGCCGGCAGCCTTGGCGAAGTGCTCGCTGCGTCGGACTTCATCTCGCTGCATGTGCCGCTGAACCCCGCAACCAAGGGCACCATCAACGCCGCCGCGCTGGCGAACGCCAAGGACGGCCTGGTCCTGCTGAACTTCGCGCGCGAGGGCGTGGTCGACGAGGAAGCGGTGATCGCGGCACTCGACAGCGGCAAGCTCGGCCATTACGTCAGCGACTTCCCGACCGCGCGCACCCTGTCGCACGCGAAGGTGGTTTCCTTCCCGCACCTGGGCGCCTCGACCAACGAAGCCGAGGAGAACTGCGCGGTGATGGTCGCCGACCAGCTGCGCGATTACCTCGAGAACGGCAATGTCACCAACGCAGTGAATTTCCCCAGCGTGCGCCTGCCGCGCGCCGGCGCGCAGCGCCTGACTGTGGCCAACCGCAACGTGCCGAACATGATCGGCCAGCTCTCGCACGTGCTCGGTGGCGCCGGCGCCAACATCACGCAGATGCTCAACTCCTCGCGCGGCGAACTCGCCTACAACATCCTCGACCTCGACCAGCCGATTTCGGCTGATGTGGTGGCTAAGGTGGAGGCGATCGAGGGCATTCTTGCGGTGCGAGTCCTGTAAGCTCTTTCCATCCGCAAAGGACGCAAAGGACGCAAAGGAGAGCAAGAAAGGCGGGATGGCTTCGATGGGCACTCTCCAATCGACCTGAAACCCGCTTTTCTTTGCGTCCTTTGCGTCCTTCGCGGACACAAGGCTCTTCCCTGGATCCCCATGCCGAAGCGTACCGACGACGCGCCGAAAGTTTCCCTCGCCGACCTGCGCCAGCGCATCGACTCGGTCGACCGGCAGATCCAGGACCTGATCGCGGAGCGGGCGGGTTATGCGCGCCAGGTGGGTATCGCCAAGGGGCCGTTGAAGCAGGCGATCGACTACTACCGCCCGGAGCGCGAGGCCCAGGTGTTGCGTGCGGTGGTGGACCGGAACCATGGGCCGCTGTCGAATGAAGAACTGCTGCGGGTGTTCCGCGAGATCATGTCGGCCTGCCTCGCCCAGCAGAACCCGCTGAAGATCGCCTACCTCGGCCCCGAGGGCACATTCAGCCAGACCGCGGTGCAGAAGCACTTCGGGCATTCGGTGATCGCGATACCGATGGCCAGCATCGAAGAGGCTTTCGCCGAGGTCGAGAACGGCAACGCCGACTTCTGCGTCGTGCCGGTCGAGAATTCGACCGAAGGCGCGGTCCACCACACCTTCGACATGTTCCTGACCACGCCGCTGAAGATCTGCGGCGAGATCGAGCTCAGGGTGCACCAGAACCTGCTGTCGCGCGCGACTGATCTCTTGCAGATCGAGCGCGTGTACTCGCACGCGCAGTCGTTGGCGCAATGCCGCAGCTGGCTGCGCCGGCATTTGCCGAAGGCCGAGCGCATCGCCGTCAGCAGCAATGCCGAGGCCGCCCGGCGCGCTCGCAACGCGGAGGATGCCGGCGCCATCGCGGGCCTCGCCGCTGCGCAGGTCTACGGACTCAAGGTGCTGGCGCCGAACATCGAGGACCGCCCGGACAACACCACGCGCTTCCTGGTGATGGGGCGCGAACTGTTCCCGCCCAGCGGCCACGACAAGACCTCGCTGCTGTTGGCGGTCAAGGACCAACCGGGCGCGCTGTACCAGTTGCTGACGCCGCTGGCGCAGCACGGCATCAGCATGACCCGCATCGAGTCGCGCCCCGCCAAGGGCGCCAAGTGGAACTACGTGTTCTTCATCGACGTCGAGGGCCACATCGACGGCCCCGAGCTGAAAGCCGCGCTGGCAGACCTGGGCCCGATTGCCGCCCAGCTCAAGGTGCTCGGGGCATACCCCGCGGCGATCGTGTAACCGTCCGCAGACGTACAATGGGCAACGGACCGGCGGGAGTTGGACAGAATGCAGGCGAGCTACACGGCGGCAATCAAGCAGGAAGGCCAGTGGTGGGTGGGATGGATTGAGGAAATTCCGGGCGTGAACTGTCAGGAAGCGACTCGCGATGCCCTCATCGAAACATTGCGCATCACCCTGATGGAAGCCATCGAGTTGAATCGGATGGATGCGCGCACTGCAGCGGGCCAGGGATTCGAAGAACTCGCAATTGCGGTATGAAACGTCGCGATCTGCTTGCGCATTTGGCGCGGCTGGGTTGCGAGTTGCTGCGTGAGGGCGCACGTCATTCCTGGTGGCACCATCCGCAGCTGAAGACTCGATCGGCCATTCCGCGGCACAACGAAATCAACGACCACCTGGCGCGAAAGATATGCCGGGATCTGGGCGTCAGCGAGTTGCCCTGATCCAAGCGGAACTCCTGATCCAGCCACCGCCCGCGCCCGCACGGAAGCGAACGTCCGAGGTAAATGAT
>WBZL01004902.1_pt1 | contig 11326 bp, 8 predicted proteins | sample 5204291 | NCBI WGS metagenome assembly WBZL01 (sample SAMN12344345, study PRJNA552823) | activated sludge metagenome | biome: Activated sludge suspended growth; feature: Nitrification reactor; material: Wastewater; isolation source: activated sludge from nitrification reactor of wastewater treatment...
CGACGGCCACAGATTATCTGCGCCTCGGGCCGAACAAGCTCATCATTCCCTTCATGCGCGCCTGGTCGCAGGAGCGTATGAACCGGGTGTTGCATCTGGGCGGTGGCGTCGGAGGCGCGTACGATTCCCTATTTCACTTCAAGGCGGGATTTTCCGATGCGCGGGCGGATTTCTACTCTTATCGCCTGATCGTGGATCAATCCAAGTATGAAGGTCTGTCCCGCGTCGCGGCGACACTAGCCGGCGGAGACCACTCGATCCCGACAAATTTTTTCCCCGCCTATCGGCGAGCCGTTCCCCATGCCCCGCATCTGCCGCCAGTCCCGGCCGGCACAAGCGTCGCGCATGAGCCCGGGGCGGAAGCCTGACGTCAGCTCCCCGCGTTTCTGACCTCCGGTCATAAGCCTCTAAATTCTGTGCTCCATCACCAGCAAGAGCGTGGTGTTTCGATGGTCATGGCCGCACTTCCTCACATCAGGCCGGCGTTGCCGGACGACAGTACGACCATCGCCGCGGTCGTCCGCGCGGCTTCGAGCCCGCTCATGCGGGAGACGACGATTCTTGGAGGCCTCGGCCTCGACCACTTCCTTCGCGATCAGATGACAGCCGAGTCGGCGAACCGGTTTCTGGTGGCCGAGGTCGAGGGACACGTGGTCGGCATGTCGGCCTGGCGGTATGAAGGGGAGGACTTGTTTCTCAACCACCTGTTCGTGCACCCGTCGGCGCAGGGACGTCGAGTGGGAACGCTGTTATGGAAGCGAGGGATGGCCGTCATGGCACGCGCTGGAATCCACCGGCTCTCAGTGGATGTGTATGAGGACAATGTCCGCGCCGCGGCCTGGTATCGCTCGCTCGCCCTAGAGCCGGTCGCAACACGTCTGCTGATGGCCGTGCCTCTGACAGAGGCACGGGACGAACGGTCCGCGTGGACGTCGACCTATCTTGGCAAGGCGGACGAGGCCTATGGCCGCTACGGATTTTCCCAGTTCACGCTGACGACGCAACGAGCCGCCTACACGGTCGGACGGCTGGGCCAGAGTTATTTCCGCTGCACGGCGGCGCTGATGGAGGACGCAGTGGCTGTCGCTGCGTTGCGCCGGCTCGATTCCCACCGTCGTGTGCTGTGTATCGACGGATCGGAATGGTGGCAGAAGGCGTCCGAACGCGGAGCCACCCTCCTGGGGCGGACGGTCCGGCTCAGGGCGCCGCTCGAACAGGTGGTTGCCCGTCTGGATGGGGTGTTGTCGGCATTCGGTTGTAAGTTGGTCAAGTAGGGTCAGCCCATCGGGAGTACGTATGAATGTTGCCGCTAAGAAAACCACGCTTCGCATGTTCACAAACGGCGTCTACATCCTCACCTCTTGTCACGATGAGGAGATCGGGGCGGCGACCGTCACCTGGGTTTCGCAAGCCTCGTTTACCCCGCCGCTGCTCACCGTCGCGGTTCGACCGACCAACAGTGTGTTTCGATGTCTGGCCAAGAGTGCCGTCGCGGTGCTCCACGTCTTGGGGCACCACCAGACGGACCTGGCCAAAAAATTCTTCACGCCGACGGCGGTTCAGGACGACACGATCAACGGGGAACCGTTTTCTCACGGTGCCATGCGGGCTCCGATCCTGAGCAATGCGCCGGCCTACCTGGAATGCACCGTGCGCCAGATCGTCGATCAAGGAAGCGACCATGCGGTCGTTATTTTGGAAGTGGTCGATGCCGTCTGCCGCGAACACGTGAGACCCCTCACCATGGCCGATACGCCCTGGGAATACGGCGGCTGAACGAGACGGGCGTCCCCTCGATTTGTCACTACGGCTCTCTGCTTCACCTACATTACGGAGGACATCGTGATCACCATGCCGATCATCAGACCTACGCTCCCTTCCTTGGAAGAGATTCTCACCATGATGCACAACGGGTGGGAAACGGGAATCGTGACCGTCGGTCCGGTTGTGCGCAGTTTGGAAGAACAGGCGTGCCGCGTGACCGGTGCCCGCCATGCCATCGCGCTGTCGTCCTGCACGGCTGGCTTGATGCTTGTCCCGCAGGCGCTTGGGCTGAAGCCGGGCACCGAGGTCATCGTACCGTCGTTCACGTTCGCCGCCACCGCCCAGGCACTGCTCTGGAATCGGCTCGTGCCGGTCTTCTGCGACTGCTTACCGGGAACCTGTACCATCGATCCTGAGGATGTGGAACGGAACATCACGCCGCAGACGGGCGCAATTTGTGGCGTCTCGGTCTATGGGCTGCCGCCGGATGTCGATGCGTTGTTGGAGATCGGGCGACGCAAGGGAATCCCCGTGTACTTCGACAGTGCCCAGGGCCTGGGAGCCACCTACAAGGGCCAGCCACTCGGGCAGTTCGGCGTGTGCGAAGTGTTTTCACTCAGCCCCACCAAGGTGGTGACCGCGATTGAGGCCGGGTTGTTGACGACCAATGACTCGGCGATCGCCGAGCGGGTCCGCTCCATGCGCGATTACGGCAAGGACCTGGTGAAGGGAGAAGAGATGGTCCATTTAGGGCTGTCGGCCAGAATGAGCGAACTCCATGCGGCCATCGGCCTGTTGGGGCTTCAACGGGTGCAGGACCTGGTGAAGGCGAGGACCGAACGGATCGCACTCTACCGTGATCGCTTGGGCTCGCTGCCCGGCTGTCGAGTCCAGGACTATCCCTACGATCGCACCACCAGCGGCAATTACTTTGTCCTCTTTATCGGCGGGGAAGCTAAACGCAGCCGCGATCAGGTCTACGACGACCTCAAGCAGGCCGGGATCCAGACGAAGCGCTATTTTTATCCGCCGGTTCATGCACAGGCCATTTTTCAACAGCATCCCATGAAGCTGAGCGCCCAATTGACCCAGACGGAGAAGGCGAGCCGGGAAGGGCTGGCTCTTCCGTTGTATTCGCACATGACGGAATCTGAAATCGACAAAGTGTGCGCTCACGTCAAAGAGTTGCTGCAGTAAGAGCGTGCAGGCCGACAGTGACTCAGGTCGATTCGATGATGCAGCGCCGCCGGCCGGTCGTCTGGATGAGGTTTGTCGCCGGATCCTCTGCCATAGGCGTACTCGCGCTGCTGTCCTGGTGGGGAATCTCGCGGGTCATCACACATGCCGAAGGTTCACTTCCGAGCCAGGTCGCCGCTGCCGATCTGATTGTCGCGCTTGCGGGGAACCCCGATCGAAGGACCTACGCCCTTTCGCTCGTCAAGCAGGGCATTGCCCCGGAGTTCATGTCTACCTTGTTCGATCCCAGCTGTCTCAGGGAGGGTCGGTCAGGTCCTGCCTGTGTGATGCGAGTACGCAACACCATAGACGAAGCGCTGGTGCTGCGCCGTATCGTCGACCGTGAGCGCTATACGACGGTGATCGTGGTGACATCCCGGTACCATCTCGCTCGGGCCAGAGCCGTCTTTAGAGTGATCTTCGCGGGAAGGGCCACGGCCATTCATTTCGTGGCGACTCCCGGGAACTCTCCCACCAATGTTCAGATCAGGAGGGAAGCGAGATCCTATCTCCCCAGTCTCGCCGGGGCACTCCTCGCTCGTTCGGTGCCGTCGCTGTATGAATGGGCTCTTCGGAATCAGCCTGTCTGCTCGGATATGGTCAAGCCCTCCGGTACCTGACTCTGCCGGCTCTCCCGCAGTCGAATCGCAAGAACGTTCCATCCCACACACTCATGTGAAGTCGAGCTGTTTGTTAACCTTCAACTGAATCGGCACATCATACTATGTTGATCTTTAAACGATTCTCCAACCCGAAGTGCCTACTCATGCTCATCGTGCACATCGCGCTGATGGGAATTGCCAACTATTCCGCGTTTTGGCTCCGTTTCGACGGAAACATCCCGGATTGGGCAATGACCATTTTACTACGAACGCTGCCCCTTCTGGTGTGTGTGCGGCTCTTCATGTTCATTCCATTCCGGCTCTACGGAACGGTCTGGCAATACACAAGTCTGTGGGATCTTCGCAATATCGTCGGGGCGACATTGAGCGGCACGATCGTGTTTTTTCTGGCGACCAGGTACGGACTGGGACAAGCGGCATACCCTCGAACCGTCTATCTCATTGATGCGCTGTTGTTGATCGTGCTGACCGGCGGGATGCGGGTTGCACGCCGAATCGGGTATCCCTCGTCGGTCAACTCGGACATGAAGAACGTTCTGATCTATGGCGCCGGCGATGCGGGTGAGCGGTTGGTTCGGGAACTTCGACAAAACCAGGGATTCGGATATCGACCGGTGGGATTCGTGGATGACAATCGGCGGAAAATCGGGCACCGGATCCACGGAGTCAAGGTGCTGGGCACGCGGGCGCACCTTCCTACGATCATGGAGCACGTCAAACCGGACGCCATCTTGATTGCGATGCCGAGTATCGGCGCGGCGGCCATCAGAGAAATTTCCAAGGCCTTGCTGGCGTACAACGTGTCGATCAAGATTTTGCCGGACCTGAGTGTTCTCCTGGATGGGAAATCCGAAGTCAATCAGTTGCGGAATCTGTCGGTGGAGGACCTGCTGCACCGGCCACGGGTCGATTTGGATCGCTCCAGAACCGCTGCTCTTCTCAAGGGAAAGCGGGTGCTGGTGACGGGGGCTGGTGGTTCCATCGGATCGGAGCTGTGTCGGCAGATTGCGTCCTACGCTCCATTATGCCTGGTGTTGTTCGAGCGGTATGAGAACGGCTTGTATGCCATTCATAGCGAACTCAGCTCTCGAACCGTGCCGCCGGAAATCTATCCGGTCATCGGCGACGTGACGGATGCGGATCGTCTCCGGTCGACCATGGAAGCCTACCGGCCGGAAATCGTATTCCATGCCGCCGCCCACAAGCATGTGCCGTTGATGGAATACAATCCGTGTGAGGCGGTGAAGAATAACGTGATCGGTACCCGTACAGTCGCCGCCCTTTCCGAGGAGTTCGGGGTCGAGCGCTTCATCATGATTTCAACCGACAAGGCTGTGCGTCCCTCCAGCGTGATGGGCGCGACGAAGCGCGTGGCGGAGTTGATCATTCAAGACCTCGCTCGGAGTAGTAAGACGAATTTCATCACCGTGCGGTTCGGCAATGTGCTGGGCAGTAACGGCAGCGTCGTCCCGCATTTTCTCCAGCAGATCAAGCGGGGCGGGCCGGTGACGGTGACGCACCCTGATGTGCAGCGGTATTTCATGTTGATCCCGGAGGCGGTCGAGTTAGTGCTGCAAGCCGCGTCGTTGGCCAATCCTGGTGCCGTCTATGTACTGGAAATGGGTGAACAGGTCAGGCTGCAAGACCTCGCGCGGCACTTGATCCGATTGTCGGGATTCGTCCCGGACCAGGAAATTCCCATCTCTTTCACCGGCCTCCGTCCCGGTGAAAAACTTGCAGAGGAACTGGTGGGGCCTGATGAGACGGTCATGGCGTCACCACTCAAGGAAATCTTGGCGGTCCGACTGAACCAGGTTCCCACCCGCGAGGCGCTGCACAGCGCGATCGCCGGGTTGGAGGAGATGGCTTATCTGCAGAATGCGAGTGAGGTCTTGGCGAGGATCGGTGTGTTGGTGCCTGCGTTCCAACCTGCGCAGCGTGATGCGGTGCTGGCGGTCGAGCGCGATTGGTTGGGCATCGAAGGCGAGCAGCAATCCGCGAACCACGTAACACGAGGTGGGTCAGATGGTCAGAATTATTCTTCAGGGACTGTTCGGTTTTTTGCTCGTCGTCGCGTCCGGCGTGATCTCGGAAGCGGGGTCGGTGCCTCCCCGGCCGGAACCCTATCGGATCGGCCCGAATGATGTCGTGCGAATCCAAGTCTATGGAGAAGACGATCTGACGGTCGAGCGGAAGGTGGGAGGCGACGGCAGGATAGACTATCCGCTGCTCGGGTTGCTCTCGGTTACGGGACAGACGACGGAAGAACTACAGGTCGGTCTCAAGGCACGGTTGAGTGCGGGGTACTTGAAGCAGCCTCGGGTGACGGTCTCGATCGCCCGTCACCGGAACTTCTATGTCAGCGGAGAGGTGAAGGCGGCCGGCGGATACTCCTATGAGGAAGGACTCACGGTTCAGAAGGCGATCAGCATGGCCGGAGGTTTCACGGAACGGGCCAGCAAAGCAGGCATACGGGTCGAACGTCACCGGGAGACGGGTCTGGAAATCATCGAAGCCGGTGTGACCACCGTGGTGCTGCCGGATGATCTGATTCTGGTCGCGCCGGCTCAGCGATTTTACGTCAATGGAGAAGTGCATAAGCCGGGCGACTATGGCTATGAACGTGGGTTGACGATTCATATGGCCATTACGATGGCAGGAGGGTTTACCGACAAAGCATCGAAAAAACCCAAGGTGCTTCGAATCGTCGATGGACAGGAGCAGATGTTTGAACTCTCGTTGAATGCCCCTGTTCTGCCGGACGATATCATTGTGGTGTCGCAACGGTTTTTCTAGCGAGGCGAGTCTGCGGTGCCGTGCCGAGGTCCGGCAAGGCCAGGGGTCCTCCTGAAGCCGCACGCGGTTCCGGCGGCCCCCGGTACCATCCTGTCGGCATGCCCTGAGACTCTGGTTGTCAATGCCGTGCCATCCGTCCCGGTGCGGCTCCGCTTTTCCTTCCGTCGAACGTGGAGGCGAGGCATCCTATGGAGACACGAGTCATCTCATGCTGGCTGAGCATCGTGCTGACGGTTCTCATGGTCCTTCATGCTGCTGCCGCGGAGACGCAGGCTCCGCCCTCCGGGTACCGTATCGGGCCCAACGATGTGGTACGGATTCAGGTATTCGGCGAGGACGATTTGACGGTCGAAGGTCGGGTGGGAGGGGACGGCAAGCTCGACTATCCGCTGTTAGGCGTATTGCAGGTCGGCGGAAAGACCACCCAGGATTTGCAGGCGATTCTGACCAAACGCCTGGCCGCAGGGTACGTGCGGTCCCCCAAAGTCACGGTGTCCATCGTCCGCCATCGGAATGTCTATGTCAGCGGGGAGGTCAAAGCGCCGGGAGGGTTCCCATTCGAGGACGGGCTGACTGCGCAGAAGGCCGTGACCATGGCCGGCGGATTTACCGACAAGGCCGCACGCAACACGCTCATGATCACGCGCCGCTCGGAAGGTCACGAACAGACCTTCAGCGCACCGTTGACGGCGTCGTTGCTCCCTGACGATGTCATCGTCGTGGTTCAGCTGCAAAAGTTCTATCTCATGGGCGAGGTGATGCGTCCCGGTCCCTATCCCTTCGAGGAGCAACTGACTGCCAAGAAAGCCGTCTCGTTCGGTGGCGGATTCAGTGACAAGGCCGACAAGAAGTCGCTGAAGGTGACGCGAGTGACGGAGGCCGGTGCCCAAACGATCTCGATCGGGCCAGATGACTTGATTCTGCCCAGCGATATTTTGGCCATCGGCAGTCACAACTATAAGGTCTACATCAGTGGCGAGGTCAAAGCGCCCGGCGCCTACCCCTACAGCGACAACATCAGCCTACAAAAGGCGCTCACGCTGGCCGGCGGGGTCACGGAAAAGGCCGACCGGAAGGAATTGATTGTCCGGCGTGTGGTGGATGGGCGGGAGCAGAGCCTGGTGTTGCCGCTGGAGGCGGCGGTGCAGCCGGAAGACCTGATCATCGTGCGGGAGGGACAGCGGGTGTATGTGACCGGCGAGGTGAAGACGCCGGGACGGTATGCCTATGAAACCGGCGCGACGATTCAGCGGGTGCTGACCTTGGCCGGGGGCGTGACGGAAAAGGCGGAGGTCGGCGTCGTCAAACTGACGCGGACGACGAAGCAGGGGGTCGAGACGACGGTGGTCCCCCAGGATGCCGTGGTCCTGCCGGACGACATCATTCTCGTTTCGCCGAAGAGCGACCAATTCTATATCAGCGGTGAAGTGAAAACGCCCGGCAGCTATGCCCACAAGGATGGCCTGAGCTTACAGAAGGCGTTGGCGATGGCGGGGGGGGCGACGGAGAAGGCGGATCGGCAGGCGTTGACGGTGCGGCGGGTGGTCGAGGGGCAGGAGCAGAGTCTGGTGTTGCCGCTGGAGGCGGCGGTGCAGCCGGAAGACCTGATCATCGTGCGGGAGGGCCAGCGGGTGTATGTGACCGGCGAGGTGAAGACGCCGGGACGGTATGCCTATGAAGCCGGCGCGACGATTCAGCGGGTGCTGACCTTGGCCGGGGGCGTGACGGAAAAGGCGGAGGCCGGCGTCGTCAAGCTGACGCGGACGACGGAGCAGGGGGTGGAGACGACGGTGGTCCCCCAAGATGCGGTGGTCTTGCCGGAGGACATCATCCTGGTCGTCCCGAAGAGCGACAAGTTTTATGTGAGCGGCGAGGTGAAGAACCCGGGCAGCTACACGCACAAGGAGGGGCTGAGCCTGCAGAAGGCGCTGGCGATGGCGGGCGGGGTGACGGAGAAGGGGGATGTGGAGCGGCTGCAGCTCGTGCGGATCGTGAACAACCAGGAAGAGCATCCCGTCGTAACGCTGGAGTCCCCGGTCTTGCCGGAAGATACGATCGTGGTGGCGGAGCGGCAGAAGTTGTACGTCACGGGAGAAGTGCGGACGCCGGGGCGGTATACCTATGAGGCGGGGATCTCCGTGCAAAAGGCGATCAGTATGGCGGGCGGGTTCACGGAGAAGGCGGACAAGACGGATGTGCGGGTGGAACGGCGGGAGGCCCAGGGCGTGACGACGCTGCAGGTGGACCCGAATGCGCCGCTGCAGCCGGACGATCTGCTGGTGATTCCGCAGGCGCGGCGATTCTATGTCAATGGGGAAGTGAAAAAGCCGGGCGACTTTTGGTATGAACGGGGGCTGACGCTGCACATGGCCATCACGATGGCGGGGGGGTTCTCGGAGAAGGCGTCGAAGACACCGAAGGTGCTGCGGAAGGTGAACGGTCAGGAGCGGACGGTGGAACTGGCCCTCGATGCGCCCATCTTGCCCGATGACATCATCGTGGTCGTCCAACGCTTCTTCTGACGCCCAGTGCGCCCTTGCCGCAATAGTCGGGATATGAGAACAATGGGGCGGCAGTCTTCTTGTGAGTCGCGTAAATCGGAGGTCAAGGCAGTCTATGGGTAAGCGGGCCGTCTTCTGTTTGGTCAACGTCGCGATTATTCTGTTCATGGCCTTTAGCGGAGCCGTGGCGGATCCGAATATTCCGCAGGCCGGTTATCGTATCGGGCCTAACGACGTGATTCGAATTCAAGTGTTTGGGGAGGACGACTTAACCCTTGAGAGTCGGGTCGGCGGCGATGGCAAGCTCAATTATCCGCTGTTGGGAGTGCTCCATGTCGGCGGGCAGACGACCGAGGATCTGCAGTCCGACCTCACGAAACGCCTGAGCGCAGGGTACGTGCGGTCGCCCAAGGTCACCGTGTCCATCGTCCGCCATCGAAATATCTATGTCAGCGGAGAGGTCAAAGCGCCAGGCGGTTTTGCGTACGAAGATGGGTTGACGGCACAAAAGGCCATCACCATGGCCGGGGGCTTTACGGAAAGGGCGGCAAAGAATTCATTGACGGTGACGCGTCGGAAGGCCGATCAGGAGGAAATCGTCAATGCGCAATTGCATACCCCTCTCTTCCCCGACGACACGATTGTCGTCGGACAGGTGCAAAAATTTTACTTGATGGGCGAGGTGAGCCGTCCAGGCTCGTATCCCTATCCCATTGAAGAGCAATTGACAGCCAACAAGGCCATCTCGCTGGCCGGGGGCTTCACGGAGAAGGCAGAGAAGCAGGCCTTCAAGGTGACGCGGGTGACGGAGAGTGGTGCTCAGACAATTGCGATCGGCGTGGACGACGTGATCTTGCCGAATGACATCTTGTCCGTTAGCACCCAGAATCGCAAGTTCTATATCAGTGGGGAGGTTCGGACTCCCGGCGCGTACCCCTACAACGAGAACATCAGCTTACAGAAGGCGTTGGCGATGGCGGGGGGGGCGACGGAGAAGGCGGATCGGCAGGCGTTGACGGTGCGGCGGGTGGTCGAGGGGCAGGAGCAGAGTCTGGTGTTGCCGCTGGAGGCGGCGGTGCAGCCGGAAGACCTGATCATCGTGCGGGAGGGCCAGCGGGTGTATGTGACCGGCGAGGTGAAGACGCCGGGACGGTATGCCTATGAAGCCGGCGCGACGATTCAGCGGGTGCTGACCTTGGCCGGGGGCGTGACGGAAAAGGCGGAGGCCGGCGTCGTCAAGCTGACGCGGACGACGGAGCAGGGGGTGGAGACGACGGTGGTCCCCCAAGATGCGGTGGTCTTGCCGGAGGACATCATCCTGGTCGTCCCGAAGAGCGACAAGTTTTATGTGAGCGGCGAGGTGAAGAACCCGGGCAGCTACACGCACAAGGAGGGGCTGAGCCTGCAGAAGGCGCTGGCGATGGCGGGCGGGGTGACGGAGAAGGGGGATGTGGAGCGGCTGCAGCTCGTGCGGATCGTGAACAACCAGGAAGAGCATCCCGTCGTAACGCTGGAGTCCCCGGTCTTGCCGGAAGATACGATCGTGGTGGCGGAGCGGCAGAAGTTGTACGTCACGGGAGAAGTGCGGACGCCGGGGCGGTATACCTATGAGGCGGGGATCTCCGTGCAAAAGGCGATCAGTATGGCGGGCGGGTTCACGGAGAAGGCGGACAAGACGGATGTGCGGGTGGAACGGCGGGAGGCCCAGGGCGTGACGACGCTGCAGGTGGACCCGAATGCGCCGCTGCAGCCGGACGATCTGCTGGTGATTCCGCAGGCGCGGCGATTCTATGTCAATGGGGAAGTGAAAAAGCCGGGCGACTTTTGGTATGAACGGGGGCTGACGCTGCACATGGCCATCACGATGGCGGGGGGGTTCTCGGAGAAGGCGTCGAAGACACCGAAGGTGCTGCGGAAGGTGAACGGTCAGGAGCGGACGGTGGAACTGGCCCTCGATGCGCCCATCTTGCCCGATGACATCATCGTGGTCGTCCAACGCTTCTTCTGATCCACATCACTGTTGTATTACACGCCGCGTTGTGCAGACTCTGTGAGCGTATGAGGTCCTGCATCGTCGAACATTGAGGTGAGGGCATCTCAACCCTACGATTGAACTCTTATCCAAGAAACTTCCAGCCCCACTTGCCCGACCAACTCCCTACCATCAGCCCTTGGCCTCTGAACACCAGGACACCGCCTCCAATTCCTGCCTTTCTTCTACGACCCATTCTATTAGCTCACTTGTGCCAAATAGCCAGTTCTTAGAGGTCGGTGCCTTCCTATTGCTCTATCCCCGGAATGCATTCTGTCGGCATGAGCTCGCTGCCGTGGAAGTGGGAGACCTGTTTCCACTTTTGCAGCACGGCCTTGTCGTTGAAGGTGAGCAGGTATTCCTCACACCAGGTG
>WBZL01004904.1_pt1 | contig 11322 bp, 11 predicted proteins | sample 5204291 | NCBI WGS metagenome assembly WBZL01 (sample SAMN12344345, study PRJNA552823) | activated sludge metagenome | biome: Activated sludge suspended growth; feature: Nitrification reactor; material: Wastewater; isolation source: activated sludge from nitrification reactor of wastewater...
GCCACCGACCCGAATCATACCTGGATCGTGGTGCAACTGGGACAGAGCCCGGATACCTGGTATTATGTTGACCCCGCCTGGGGCAGCGGTTACCCCGACGCGGATATGAAGACATTCACCAAATCGTTCAGCGGCGCCTATTTCTTCCCCGACAAAGGCGTTTTCAATATGCAGCATTTCCCGGTGAACGAGGCCTGGAGACTCGGGCCTGGCCCCCGGGGTAAAAAAGATTTTTACAGCCTTCCGCTGATCAAAGTATCGGCCATCGAAAACGGCATGAAAAAATGCGAACCCAACGACGGCCGGTTAAAAGCCAGGGTAACCAAACAGGTTTTCTTCACGTATGTACTGAATGGGAAAGAAGAAGTGACCAAAGTATCCCTGGTGATCGGCGAGAAAAAGAAACTGAAACAAAAAGACGTCGACTTTGTATACACCGGCGGTACGCTCAATTTTAGTTATAAGTTCGAGGAGGAAGGCAATTTCCCCCTGACCGTACTGGTGAACGGACGGGAATTCATTACCTATTCCGCCGAGATCGAGTAAATCTCCAGCGTGAAAAAAGTAAAAAAGGGCTGCACATCGTGCGGCCCTTTTACTTATGCCCGTTGCCGGGAAGCGGGTTTGCGTTTCGCTTTCCGCAGCGCCAGCTGAATATTCTTACTCAGATTTTCGTACGTGGGTTTGCCCGCCAGCTTTTCGCCATTGATGAAAAAGGCCGGTATATCCGTAATACCTTTGTCGATCCCTTCATTCAGGTCATTCATCACCTGCCAGCCATAGGTGGAGTTGAGCAGCTCATCGAGGAAGTTCTTATTCTTGATGCCCGCTTCTTTTGAATAGAGTTTCAAACTGGTGGTACCCAGTTGGCGGCGGTTATCAAAGAGAATATTATGCATCTCCCAGAACTTGCCCGCCTGCGATGCCGCCACCGATGCCTCACCCGCTTTCATGGAGCGCTGGTGTACCCGGGTAAGCGGGAAATGGCGGAACTGGAACCGGACCTTCCCATCGAAGTCTTCCAGCAGTTTTTTCACCACCTCATTCGCTTTCGCACAATCGTCGTTCTCGTATTCGCCGAATTCGACCAGGGTAATGGGCGCATTCTTATCCCCCACAAATACATCCCTGGTTTCGATCACGGGAACCAGCTCTTTTGCTTTCATTGCCATAATTCATGTCCTTTTTCTGTTCACCGAACAGTTTTAGTGTATATAATGCTGTTTATTTAGTTTTTTGCAGTTTTTCTTTCAGCGCCTCATTCCGGAATACAACGGTTCCGTCGAACACATCCACGAGTACCGGCTTCGTTTTATCGATATCGCCGGCCAGGATGCGTTTGCTCAACTGGTTCACGATCTCCTTCTGGATAAGCCGCTTCAGGGGCCTTGCGCCGAATTGCGGATCGTACCCGTTCTCGGCCAGGTAGTCCATGGCATAATCGCTGAACTGCAGGTTGATACCGGATTGAGCAACCAGGGTTTTCAGGCTTTCCAGCTGCAGGCGGATGATCCCCTTGATCTCTTTCTTCATCAGGGGTTCAAACATGATCACTTCGTCGATCCGGTTCAGAAACTCGGGCCGGATGGTTTGCCGCAACAGGTTCATCACTTCCACCTTGGTTCGTTCAACCACTTCCTCTTTATTGGCCTCGGTTACATTCTCAAAATTCTCCTGGATAATATGGCTGCCCATATTACTGGTCATGATGATAATGGTATTCTTGAAGTTTACCACCCTTCCCTTGTTATCGGTGAGCCGTCCATCGTCGAGCACCTGCAGGAGCACATTGAATACATCCGGGTGCGCCTTTTCGATCTCATCCAGCAATACCACGCTGTAGGGTTTGCGGCGTACGGCCTCGGTAAGTTGGCCGCCCTCATCATATCCTACGTAACCGGGAGGTGCCCCCACCAGCCTGCTCACCGTGTGTTTCTCCTGGTATTCGCTCATATCGATCCGCGTCATCATGCTGTCGTCGTCAAAGAGATATTCGGCCAGCGCCTTGGCCAGTTCTGTTTTACCCACACCGGTGGTACCGAGGAAAATGAAAGACCCGATCGGTTTTTTCGGATCCTGCAAGCCGGCCCGGCTGCGGCGTATGGCATCGGATACGGCTTCGATGGCCTCATCCTGTCCTACCACCCGCTTGTGCAGTTCTTCTTCCAGGTGCAGGAGTTTATCCCGCTCGCTCTGCATCATCTTCATCACCGGGATACCCGTGGCTTTGGCCACGTTCTCGGCGATGTCTTCGGCATCCACTTCTTCTTTCAGCAATCTTTTTTCACTGATGGATGAGAGTTGAGCCGTATACTCGTCAATGATCTTTTCCTGCTCCTTTACTTTTCCGTAGCGTATCTCCGCCACCTTGCCGTACTCCCCTTCCCGTTCGGCCTTATCGGCTTCCCCTTTCAGGTTCTCGATCTGTGCCTTGGCGTTCTGTATCTTCTCCACGATCTCCTTCTCCTGCTGCCATTTGGCTTTGAAGGTATCGCGTTGTACGGACAGATTGGATATTTCGGTATTCAGTTGCTTCAGTTTTGTTTCATCGCTTTCCCGCTTGATGGCTTCCCGTTCGATCTCGAGCTGGCGGATCTTGCGTTCCAGTTCATCCAGTTCTTCGGGCATGCTGTTCATTTCCAGGCGGAGCTTGGAGGCGCTTTCATCGATCAGGTCGATGGCTTTGTCGGGCAGAAAGCGGTCGGTGATGTAGCGGTTCGACAATTCCACGGCAGCAATGATGGCTTCATCCTTGATGCGTACATGGTGGTAGGTTTCGTAACGGTCTTTCAATCCGCGAAGGATGGAAACCGCGTCTTCCACCGAAGGTTCGTCGATCATCACTTTCTGGAAACGGCGTTCGAGGGCCTTATCCTTTTCAAAGAATTTCTGGTATTCATTCAGCGTGGTGGCGCCGATGGCCCGGAGTTCTCCTCTTGCCAGCGCGGGTTTCAGGATATTGGCCGCATCCATAGCGCCGTCGCCGCCACCGGCTCCTACCAGCGTATGGATCTCGTCGATGAACAGGATCAACTGGCCTTCGCTGCTGCTTACTTCTTTCACCACCGATTTCAGCCTTTCTTCAAACTCACCCTTGTATTTGGCGCCGGCGATCAGTTGGCCCATATCGAGCGCATAAATAATTTTCGATTTCAGGTTCTCGGGTACGTCGCCGTTCACGATACGCATGGCCAGCCCCTCGGCGATGGCTGTTTTACCAACGCCGGGTTCGCCGACAAGTATCGGGTTGTTCTTGCTGCGGCGGGAAAGGATGTGCAGGGTTCTGCGTATTTCTTCATCCCGGCCGATCACGGGGTCAAGTTTGCCCGAGCGTGCCATTTCATTCAGGTTCTTCGCGTATTTGTTCAACGCGTTGAACTGCGTTTCGGATGTTTGGGATGAGATGGTGGATCCTTTACGCAGGTCCTTGATAGCGGCCACCAGGCCTTTTTCAGTCAGCCCCGCGTCTTTCAGGATCTTGGCGGTATTGTCGCTTCCCTGTACGATCGATAACAGTAAATGCTCAACGCTTACGAACTCATCATTGAACGTTTTCAATACAGCGCCTGAACGAAGCAGCACGTTATTGGCTTCGCGGCTCAGGGCCTGGGCGGGTTCTCCACCCGAAACCCGGGCAAGTTTCTGAAGGGCTTCATCAAGCTTATCGTCTACATAATTCAGGTTCACATTGTTCTTTTTGAGCAGGAACTCCACGGGCGAGTCCTTATCGTTGAGCAATGCCTTGAGGATATGTTCGGTTTCGATACTCGCATGCCCGCCATTATAAGCCAGTTGCTGGGCCTGTTGCAGTATCTCCTGTGATTTTATGGTCAGGTTTTGTAAACTCATATTCTGGGTTTTGCGGCTACTGCGCAAATGCCAATCCAAGGCTGTTATAAACGCTAATATGGCACATTTTAGAAGGCGGGGCTGCCGCATATGCAGGCAAGCCAGTTGGACTATGCAAATGTAGCAGGCAACCGCTTATCAAATCAACAGTTACGGATATTAGTTTCTAACATGTTTCCCTTAGCTTTGCCGGCCTAAAAAAGACAGAATCCGTCCCGATCCGACCCTCTGTCAGTATACAACCATGTTCAAAAAACGCATCGCCAGTATCCTGCTGCTGGCATCCCTGACAGCCGGTGCCCAGCACAAAAAGAAACTGCTTGAAGGCATGTACCTGCAATGGGGGTATAACTCCGAAAGCTATACCCGCAGTACCATCCATTTCAAAATGAGCAATGGCAATGATTTCAAACTGCACCGGGTTACAGCCCACGACAAAGGCGATTTCGACGCTATCTACAAAAAACCTTCGGAAATATCCATCCCCCAGTACAATTACCGCATCGGGTTCTACCTGAACAGGGGACGTACCAGGGCGATTGAGATCAACTTCGATCACACCAAATACGTGGTCACCGATGGACAAAAAGCGAGGGTGACGGGAACCATCGACGGGCAATACGTGGATGGCGACAGCATTCTCAATCCGGAAACATTCCTGCATTTCGAACATACCGACGGCGCCAACTGGTTACACTTCAATTATGTGAGCCAGCATGTGCTGTTACGCACCGCCTCCCGGTCGAGGCCTCTGTTCACTGCGGTATGGAAGGCCGGGGCCGGAATCAATATCCCCCGCTCGGATTTTACCTGGCGCGGCAGCCGGCTGAACAACGACTTTCACATCGCGGGTTATAATATCAGCGCCGAGGCAGGCGTACGCTTCTATCTTTTCCCCCGGCTCTTTTTTGAACTTACCGGCAAAACAGGGTATGTAAAGTATGTGAATGCGCTTGCCAATACAAAAGAGATGAAAGGGAACCGGGTTACACACAGTTTCGGATACCTCGAGAGCATCGCCACGCTGGGGTACGATATTCGTTTTTAGAATAGCGGCTCTTTTGTATTTTTATAGAAACGTGTAACCGTGTACGAACACAAAAAGCAACCACTGGCGCCCCGGCATATCTATTTCCAGCGGCTCCGCAATAACTTCTTTTTTTCCCTGGTCATTATGCTGAGCTGGTTACTGGTGGGCGTGATCGGTTACAAGATCACGATCCCTTCGTTCGACTGGTACGATTGCTTTCTCAACGCTTCGATGATCCTCAGCGGCATGGGGCCGGTATTCGATAATGATACTATTTTATCCGACAGCGCCAAGGTCTTTGCCGGTATATACGCCCTGATAAGCGGCGTTGTCTTTATCACCACCATCAGCATTGTACTTTCTCCTGTTGTTCACCGTTTCTTCCATAAACTTCACCTGGAGGAAAAATGACGTGAATCCCGCCGAACGCTCATATTTTGTTCGCTCCGCTGCCAACCGGCTTGGCTTCGATCATTGCGGCCTTGCCAGGGCGCAACGGCTCGATGAAGACGCCCGGCGGCTGGATTCCTGGCTCAACAAGGGTTTCCAGGGGAGCATGCGTTACATGGAAAATCATTTCGATCTGCGGGTAGACCCCGGCAAACTGGTGCCCGGGGCCCGTTCGGTAATCACCCTGTTGCTGAATTATTTTCCGGCAGCACAACAAAACGACAAGGCGCCGCAGATATCGAAGTACGCGTATGGACAGGATTACCATGATGTGATCCGCCCGAAACTGAATGCCTTCCTGCTGGAACTAAAAGAAAAATTCGGCGAGATCCAGGGAAGAGGATTTGTCGACAGCGCCCCGGTACTCGAACGAAGCTGGGCGCAAAAAGCCGGACTGGGCTGGGTGGGCAAGAATGGCAACCTGATAAACAAACAGGCCGGTTCGTTTTTTTTCATCGCAACACTGATCACCGACCTGGAACTGGAATATGATGCGCCTTTTGCGAAAGATTACTGCGGTACCTGTACCCGGTGTATCGATGTTTGTCCGACCGAGGCCATCCTTCCCGGTAAAGTGATCGATGGCAGCAAATGCATCTCCTACTTCACGATCGAATTGAAAGACGCCCTGATACCCGAAGCCATGAAGGGTAAATTCGATAACTGGATGTTTGGCTGCGACGCATGCCAGGATATTTGTCCCTGGAACCGCTTCGCGAAACCACAGCAACAGGAAGCGTTTACACCGATACCTGAGATACTCCATTTCAGCAGCAATGACTGGGAAGAACTGACCGAGGAAAATTTCAAAAAGATATTCCGCGATTCTCCGCTGAAGCGGGCGAAGTACGCGGGAATACGCAGGAACCTGCGGTTCCTGAAGGAACAGTAAGTATCAAAGCAGGGTTTTGATGCCGTTGTTTTTATACGGTATAAGTTCCGGTGAATCGGGCTCCAGTTCGGTGATCAGCACATCAATGTCTTTGGTTTCACAGACCCGTATACGCTGTACCGTATTGAGTTTTTCCGCGATGGCCAGGGATACCACCCGGGAGGAGGATTCGATCATAGCCCGCTTAACCTGTACCACATCCCAATCATTATCGGTCAATCCCTGGTTCGCGTCCAAGGCGTTGGTACCGAGGAAACAAATATCCGCCCTGATCTGGCGGATGCGGGTAATGGCTTCGCCGCCGACCGTTATCTGCGAACTTTTCGACAGCTTATCCCCGATCATGATCACTTCGATATTCGGGTGATGAATATACTCAAGTGCAGCGGGCAGGCTGCCGGTAATGAAGGTGGCATGCAGGTTCTCTGGCAATGCCTTGGCAAGTTCGATAATGGTTGTACCACCGGTGGTGGAAACGAACATACCGTCCTGTATCAGGCCGGCGGCTTTTTGCGCAATACGTTTTTTGTTTTCGAGTGAGTATACCTGTGCCGGCTTGAACGAAGTATAGAACGATTTGGAAAGAGCGCCACCGTGTACTTTAATGAGTTTGCCGTGTTCGGCCAGTTCCTGCAGGTCGCGGCGAATTGTGTCTTCGGAAACATTGATTCCGGTGCTGAGATCCCCGACCAGTACTTTGTTATGCAGGTTCACATTATGGAGGATGAAGGCCTGGCGTTCTTTCTTCAGCATAACAAGCGCAATGATTCGGTTCAACCCCAAGATATAAACAATTGCTGCGCCTGCAAAATATTGCCGGACATTTTCCAGTAATTTGCGGATAATGGTTTCAGGCATGTAAACAGCAAGGCTTACAGCCCACTGATATTTAGTTTGCTAATCTTGCATTCACCGGTACAGACATGAATACCAACATCGAAAAATTATACAGGATCGCTGCCAGGCCTGCACGCCTGGTCATCGGCCTGATGAGCGGCACTTCGGTAGACGGACTTGATGTGGCGCTGTGCCGTATCGAAGGTTCGGGAACCGGCACGAAGCTCACACTGCTGGAATTCGAAACCGTTCCATTTGATGAAACAATGAAGAATGCCGTACGATCGGTATTCAGTAAGGAGCAGGTCAACCTGCAGCGACTGACGATCCTGAATCCCTGGATCGCCCTGCAACATGCCGCGATTATTTCCGATTGCTTAGAAAGATGGAACATCGATCCCGCGGAGGTGGACATGATTGCCAGTCACGGGCAAACCATCTATCACGCTCCCAAAAGTTTACACCATGATCCACGCTTTGGAAACGCCACCCTGCAGATCGGCGATGGCGATCACCTGGCATTGGCAACCGGCATCATCACGCTCAGCGACTTCAGGCAAAAAAACATCGCTGCCGGTGGCGAGGGGGCGCCTCTGGCAGTTTACGGCGACTATTTATTATTCAGTAAAGAGGGAGAACAGCGTATCCTGCTCAATATCGGCGGCATCGCCAATTTTACGTTTCTGCCTGCCGACCTGGATACCCGTAAGATATTCAGTACCGATACCGGTCCGGGGAATACAATGATGGACGCCTGCATGCTGAAATTATTCGGAAAGGCATTTGATGAGGCGGGCGCTGTGGCCAGTTCCGGGAAAATCCACGAAGCGCTGCTTGCCGCGTTGAAGGATCATGCGTTCTTTACGCAGCCGTTGCCAAAAACAACCGGGCCCGAATTGTTCAATGCAGCTTACCTGGAACAGGCGCAGGAACGATCGGGCACAACGAACATGAAAGCCGAAGACCTGATGGCAACACTGAGCCGGTTTACTGTGGATACGATCTGCCAGGCCATCCGGCAGGTGGTGATCGGCCAGCCGGTTTCGGTATTTGCCAGTGGTGGAGGCATTCACAATGATCATTTGAGGAAGCAACTTCAAGAAGCATTACCAGGGTACAGGATTGAAACTACAGCAGACCTTCACATCAATCCAGATGCAAAAGAAGCTATCTTGTTTGCACTCCTGGCAAACGAATGCGTTGCCGGAGACCCGGCAACCTGGAGAGAAGGCAATAAAGGAATGCCTGCTGTGTCAATGGGCAAGATCAGTTTCCCTTCTTAACGGTTCTCGCAATATTCCTTCAAGCCATTCAAGGCATTTTCGTATCCCTGGCCCGACATCTTTTCGATAAAGATGCCGTACAATTTCTCCCAGGGATACCATTTCAAGCGTATCTCCACATTCCATTCCACCTGCACCTGTGTGCTGTCGGCCAGCGGTAATACACGGATCGTATTGATCATCGCGTTTTCTCCTTTCCGTTCCAGCATGGCCGAAACTGTATTGGCTGTTCTTCCTGTGACAAAAAGTGCATTCTCCCTGTTCCCTGTTTGCCAGTAAGCCGTATCTCCGCTGATGCGGATACCCGCCGGATCTTTTTTGAATACCGGCTGCCAGTTCTTCCAGTTGGATAACTCACTCACCTGCGCATAGGCCAGGGCGGGTTGTGCATGAATCAATACACCCCGTGATATCCGTATCCGCGAAGGAATGAACAGGCTTAGCAATGTCATAAAAACAAACAAGCCCGCGAGTGCGATGATGAAACCTTTTACTAAACGCCGGTTCATTGGATTATTCCCATTTAAATACTTTAACTGCCACCAGGTAAACAGCGATGCCCCAGGCAAGCAGTATCCCGACCTCGGCACGCACATCCCAGAGATTCTGTCCTTCAAAAGCCACCTGCCGCATAGCCGTATTCAGGTGTGTGAGCGGTAACGCGTTGGAAATGGGTTGCAACCATTTTGGAAAAGCCTCGATGGAAAAAAAAGTTCCGCCGAGCAGGAACTGCGGAAGTGTGATGAGGTTGGCAAAGGGCGGAATAGCGCTGTCGCTCCGGGCCAGTCCGCTCACGATAAAACCAAAGCCCATGAACACCACGAGCCCGATCAAACTGAGCAGCAGCATTTCGAGTAAGGTTTGCATACCATGCACCAGGGTAAACCCGAAGAACCAGTTACCCGCCATGATGATCACGATCGCTGTGATCATCTGGAAGATCACCCGGCTGATGGCTTCGCCCAAAACGATGTGCGTCCGGCTGATCGGCGTGGCGAAGAAGCGTTTCAATACAAGCGTATTCCGGAGATTAAAGAACATGAACGCCACACCGAAAACACCGGAACTCAGCAGGGAGAAACCCAGCTGCCCCGGCAATATAAAGTCGATTGTTCTGTATTCCCGTACGATCTCGATATCACGCTTGTCATCAAAATCCAGCACCGCGAAGGACTGCCGGTTTTCGTATTTATGATTGCTGATCTTGTTGGAAATGGCTTCGAGAATCGGCAGGAGCTGCGGCCATTTGTCGTTGCTGGCATTGGAACTTTTGATGGAATAGGTATACTCCGGGTTCGCCTGTGGCGATTTCCGGATCGACAATACACCCGCGATCCTTCCTTTAACGATATTCGATCGCAGTTCCTCTTCCGTATCAAAAGAAACGATCCGGATGCGGTTGCTTTTTTTGACCGCATCGTAAAACGCGTTGGCGGTATCGCAATCCCGGGCCAGCACAATCCTGTATGTTGGCGCTGTACCGCTGTTGCCGATAAAACCGAATACCAGGATGAATACGAAGGGAAAGGCGAAACTGAAAACAACGGCTGAGGGGCTCCGGAAAATTGCCCGCAGGCTCGCTTTGGTAATCGCCAGCATGGCCCTGACCTGGCTGTATTTCTGCATAAAGCAATGAAATTTAGGTCGTAAAGCTATCGGGAAAAAATGAGTGCGCAAAAACCTTCTCTGCCAATGACAAATGTCGTATATTTGTACGACAAATGTCTGTAACATGAAAAAGAACAGCCAGGCAAAAAAAAGCAAACCGTACACCCAAAAAGACAAACTCAGCAAATTGAGTGAACCGGAAGTAACCTACCGGAGTGTAAAGGCATTGCCCCAGGTGAAAGAATTCACCTACCACGAATTTAAAAAAATCGCCGAAAAGGCGCCCTTTACGCAGTCGGAGTGGGCTGCAATACTGCACATCAGTGAGCGTACCCTGCAGCGCTACGCGAAAGACAACAGCACTTTTGCGCCCATCAACGCGGAACGGGCCACCCAGATCGCCCAGGTACTGAAAGAAGGAGAGCTAACCTTTGGCAATACGGATAAATTTTACCAGTGGCTGAAGGGGAATCCCTACATGCTGGAAGGAAATCTGTCTTTCGGATCACTCACCTCGTACGAGGGGATCCAGAAAGTGTTAACCCAGCTCGGCAGAATCCAACACGGTCTCTTCGCATGATCACGTACCGAATCAGCAACGCGGCATACAGCAACGACATCAGCGGTTCCGGCGCCAAACGAATGGGCGCCCGGTGGAACTCGAAAGGGGTACCGTTGCTGTACACCGCACAACATATCTCGCTGGCCATGCTCGAAATGCTTGTCAATACAAACTTCAGGGATTACCATACACCGCTCGACCTGATGTACATCAACCTGCCCGATCCCTACGTCGAATCGGCCATTGAAGTAAAGAACCTGAAGAAAGACTGGCGGGATGACCTGGAATACACCCGCTATATCGGCGACGCCTTTGTAAATCACAAAGAATCGGTGGTATTAAAAGTACCCTCTGCCGTGATCAGCGAAGAGTATAATTTCCTGGTGAATCCCCTGCATGCCGATTTCAGGAAGATCCGGATCATTAAAACAAAATCGTTCTGGCCCGATGAAAGGCTTTTCTCCATCTGATGCATACAACCTATCTCCTTCTCGGCAGCAATATGGGCGACAGTAAAAGGCAACTGCAAAAAGCCATCGCCGCGATCCGGAAAAATATCGGCCGGGTAGTTCGCCGCTCGGCCCTGTACCAAACAGCCGCCTGGGGTAAAACCGACCAGCCCGATTTTTTAAACCAGGTGATCGTGGTGCATACAAACCTGGATGCGCACCAGACCATGCGTAATCTGCTGGCAATCGAGAAAACGATGGGCCGTGTTCGCACAACCCCCAATGCTCCCCGAACCATCGATATCGACATCCTGTTCTTCGATAAAGAAATCATCACCGGGAAAGATCTTACCATACCCCAT
>WBZL01004905.1_pt1 | contig 11319 bp, 12 predicted proteins | sample 5204291 | NCBI WGS metagenome assembly WBZL01 (sample SAMN12344345, study PRJNA552823) | activated sludge metagenome | biome: Activated sludge suspended growth; feature: Nitrification reactor; material: Wastewater; isolation source: activated sludge from nitrification reactor of wastewater...
ATCCCGGCGGTCGGCTTTATCGTATGGGGTCAGCCACCGAGCCCTGCGTGATTTCGCAACTGAAAATACCACGCGTATTCAGGTCGATTCGCGTGAAAACCACCAGCGACTGATGAATTTTGCAAAAAGCTACATGCCTAACATGGCAAATCGAATCACCTTATACACGGGAGAACGCCCTCTATTCGATCTTTATGGTGTAGAGGATGAAATCCAGAAATCACTTTCAAAACGTGTGAATCTTAAATCAGGTGGATATTTGATTATTGATCAGACTGAAGCGTTAACAACTATGGACGTGAATACAGGTGGTTTTATTGGCGTACGAAATTTTGACGATACAATTTTCAAAACAAACCTTGAAGCGGCACAAGTTATTGCACGACAATTGCGTTTACGCAATATAGGCGGGATCATAATTATCGATTTTATTGACATGGATTCCGACGAACACAAAGGCGCGGTTTTAAAGGAATTTAAAAAAGCGCTATCTAAGGATAGAACACGTATGACCGTCAACGGATTCTCATCACTTGGTCTGGTTGAAATGACGCGTAAGCGCATGCGCGAAAGTCTTTCACACATTTTGTGTGAATCATGTCCTACTTGTGGCGGACGCGGTGAAATCAGAACTGCACAAACGATCTGCTATGAAATACTGCGTGAATTGCTACGCGAGTCAAGACAATTTAATGCCAATGAATTTCGCATTCTCGCATCTCAACAAGTTATCGATTTATTTCTAGATGAAGAATCACAAAGCTTGGCACAGCTTGGCGATTTTATCGCCAAGCCTATCAGACTTCAGGTCGAAGAATCTTATACACAGGAACAATACGATGTCATTATCATGTAATCTCCAATGCGTTATGAACGACATCGCTTCAGTATAAAATTAACAGGCTGGTTTAAAACCCGAGGCTTGCCAGAAGATCATCTACCTGATCTTGATTATTGAGCGTATCAGGATTTTTTTCAGGATTTGTTACCGGCCCATTCATAAGACACGCACCATCTTCTGTGTGCGCCTGCCTTTTCTCTGGAGGAAAATTTGCAAGCAAAAGCTGTAACAAATCTTGTTCCAATTTCTGCACCACAGTCGTTATTTTCTTGATCACCTGCCCAGTAAGATCCTGAAAATCCTGCGCCATCATGATTTCCATAAGCTGCGCATTCGTTGCATCAGCCCGCTCAGGTACTTTGTCAATATAACTCAATGTTTCTATTAGCAACAATTTGAATTTTTCAGTATCTGGCCGTGCTTTCTGTTCTTCAAAAGCACTCTTCCATTTTTCAGATAATTGTGAAGCCTCGGATGAGAGTTTCTCCTGTATGGGCATCGCTATCTCAGTAGCGTTTGAAGTACGATCAGCAGCTTGTTCTATTTTTGTAGCTACATAAGAAAGTTTATCCTGAGCTTCAGGTACTTCTGCTGCCAGTGACTCCAGTCGTTTGTCATACCCGAGTTCTCTAAGGCTGTTATGTAGCGTCCGCGTTAAATGCCCCACTTGATCTATAATGGTTTTATTTGCTTCAGATTTGCTCTCAGCAATTTCTTTGGACAGATCCTTCCCTTCATTTACATCAACAACTGAACTTGTGATCGCTTCAACAGCCTCGGTTATTACAATTTCAGGAATAACATCAACATTGGAGCATTTCCCTTCTTCAGCATTTCTTTGATTTTGATTCTGAACCAGACATTGTGTTTCAGAAATTACTGTTTCAAGATGATCGGGAATAGGTTTATACAAATATTCTATATGTTGCGGTGATATTATTGCATCACACGAATCCTCAAAGGCTTCCTGAGACGAATTAACCGCTATAGCTGAGTCTGCCACTGCATGAACTAATTCTTCAGCCGTTCCTATCTCAGCAGCCCCTAAGTTATCAGATTTTTCATATGTAGATAAAGTGCACTGCACTTCCACCTCTTCGTGAATAAGCGGATCAGTATTCATTTTTTCTCGCTGTGATATGTGATATAAATGAAACGCAAGTTGCAAAAATTACGCTGATGCCCTACTTTCCATATTCTGGAAAATTTTATTTAATTTTTCATCAAGCGTTGCGGCTGTAAATGGTTTCACTATATACCCACTCGCGCCCGCCTGTGCTGCTGCAATTATATTTTCCTTTTTTGCTTCGGCAGTTATCATTAACACCGGTATCTTGCATAATCTTTCATCCGCCCGGACAGATTGCAACATCGTGAGCCCATCCATATTAGGCATGTTCCAATCGGATACCACAAAGTCATAGTTACCATCCTGAAGTTTGCGCAAAGCAGCAGCCCCATCTTCAGCTTCATCTACATTAATAAAGCCTAATTCTTTTAGCAAGTTGCGAACGATTCTACGCATGGTCGAAAAATCGTCAACAACCAAGAATTTTAAATTTTTGTCCGGCATTATTTTCTCCAATTAAATTCATTTAAATAAACACAAGAGATCAAACTCATAATTCCTCTGATCGATATGGATTGCATCTATTTAAGTGCATAACGGCGAGCAGCATAAGAAACTTAAGAGGATTGGAGTTAATTGATTGAAAATAAGGATCTGGAAACATGCAGAATATCTGCAGAACGATTCCATTAACAAGTTGTTGAAAAATGTGATCGAAACAGCCGATTGCTTGGCAAAAACAGGCGATGCAAGCAAAGCACAGCGAACAGCTATGAAACTGGTCCTTAGAGCGGCGGCGCTTGCGCCGAGTAAAAAGCAGCGTTTATATGTGATAAATGAGCATTTTGAGCCTGTTTTTAACGCCGCAGCGGCAACGAAGATATTTTTTCAACGACCTATTAAAAAGGAAGTATTGCTTTCGGATCGTCGATGACACTGATAGCGCGCACTGCCTGTATGTAATCACCGTCTTCGCGTAATGTAATCATGGAGGTAAATCTTTTTTTACCGTGCATGCGCGCCAATCTTGCCAGACTTGCAGCTGAGATGTTCCATTCCAGTGTACTCAGTAATTCGTCCACAGCCTGAGTATCGTTACATACCAGTATCATGTCGCAACCTGCTACAAGCGCCGCTGTTGCACGCTCTGTAATCGAGTCGAGATGCGCTACGCCTTTCATGCTTAAGTCGTCGCTAAAGATACAGCCTTCGAACTGGAGCTCTTTTCTCAGAATATCTTGCAGCCAGATTCGCGAGAAACCGACCGGATAGCAATCAACTTCTGGATAAATCAAATGTGCCGCCATGATGCCACTCAGTCCAAAACTTATCATACGACGGAACGGCACTATATCTTCCATCTCAATGTCGGCATAGAATCTCCGATCGATCGCCTTTTCCAGATGCGAATCTGTTCGAATATAACCATGCCCCGGAAAATGCTTACCTACAGCCTGCATCCCAGCTGCTTTAAGTCCCAGCATGAAATCATGCGCCAATTCGGAGATTGCCTGCGGATTGCGATGAAAAGCACGGTCACCTATAACGCTGCTCCGTCCATAGTCGATATCAAGAACGGGTGCAAAACTCAAGTCAACACCACCGGCCTGCAACTCTGCCGCCAACACAAATCCAATCTGTTTGGCTAGCTGGCGTGCGCGCAGTTTTTGTTTATCCCAAATATTACCGAGATCACGCATGGCCGGCAAGTTGGTGAAGTCTTCCCTGAACCGCTGTACGCGCCCGCCCTCATGATCAACAGCGATCAGCAAGGGGGGCGTGCGTAGTGCACGAATCTCGGCAGTCAAAGCTGTCAGCTGTCGACGAGATTTAAAATTACGGGAAAACAAAATGACTCCACCTGCAAGCGGGTGTATCAGGCGTTTTTTATCGTCATCGTTCAGCTCGGTTCCGGCAATATCGAGCATGAGCGGCCCAAGCGACATGGCTATTTCTCCAGCACGACAAAGGCACAGGCGAGATTCATTTCATCGCTGATAGACAGGTAATGACTGACGATACCTTTTTCGCTGAGTAATCGGTCCAGTTCCGGGTGAAATTGAAAATAAGGCTTTCCCAGTGCATCATGGGTAATAGTGATGAAATCCAGATTAACTGGATGGCGCAGTCCGGTTCCCATCGCTTTTGACAACGCTTCTTTGGCGGCAAAACGTCCAGCAAGAAATAGCACTGGCTTACTGCTGCTCTGATACTCATCCCATTCTGGATCTGTCAGGATACGGCGGGCAAATTTATTACCATAGCGCTCCAGCGAACGCGCAATTCGGGATGGGTCGACCAGATCGGTACCAATACCATAAATCATGCTCGCGCCTCTAACATGATTTTTTTCATTTCTCTAACGGCTTGGCCCATACCGACAAAAATAGCACGCCCAACAATTGCGTGACCAATATTCAATTCCGAAATACCCGGAATTGCTGCAATTGCCTGCACATTCTGATAGTGCAGACCATGGCCGGCGTTCACTTTGAGGTTATGTCCGAGACCATGGACAACAGCTTCTTTTATTTTATTTAACTCGCTTTCCTGTGCCGAGTCGGTTTTCGCGTCAGCATAGCTTCCCGTGTGCATTTCAATGACAGGTGCGCCTGCTTCAGCCGCAGCGTCAATTTGTGCCAGGTCGGCATTAATGAACAATGACACACGAATACCAGCCGCCGATAACTGGCGACAGGCATTCTGCACCTGATTAAAGTGCTTTACAACATCCAAGCCACCCTCGGTGGTCAGTTCTTCACGACGTTCGGGCACCAGACAGATATCTTGGGGCTTGATGCGCACTGCAATAGCAATCATCTCTGGAGTTACCGCGCTTTCAAGATTCATACGGGTTGTTAATGATTCACGCAGTACTTCGACATCCCGATCCTGTATATGCCGACGGTCTTCTCGCAAATGCAGTGTGATCGCATCGGCGCCAGATGACTCTGCGACCAGAGCCGCTTCTATCGGACTCGGGTAATCCGTGCCACGCGCCTGTCTGAGCGTCGCCACATGGTCGATATTTACCCCCAGTTCAATCATGATTTTGCTCCTGTATGAACAGCATAATCCTGTTATTAATATCGTTTTTCACTAATCGAGTAATCTGTCTCGAAGTTATTGCACACGGACTTTATTCGTGTCCAAGTTGTCGCAGCACATTGATATTGTCCGCCCACCCGCTTCTAACCTTAACCCAAATCTGCAAAAAAATCTTTTTACCAAAAACTTTTTCCATATCTTTGCGCGCCTGAGTACCAATCAACTTCAACTTCTCACCACCTTTACCTATGATAATCGCTTTCTGATTCGATTTATCGACCAGTATCGTTGCATGAACCTCAATGAGTTTCTCCGTTTCCACAAACTTTTCTGCGATAACGCTCGTTAAATAAGGCACCTCATCGCCCATTAAACGAAACAATTTTTCACGCACAAACTCGGCCGCCATGAATCGTGCGCTTTTATCGGTTATTTCATCAACATCATATAAGGGGGGATTTTCAGGTAAAAACGGGCGTATTATTTCAATCAATTCAGACAATTGCTCTTTTTTTGCTGCGCTTACCGGAAAAAGCGCACTGAAATTAAATTTCTTTGCCATCGCATCTAAAAATGGCAACAACTTGTTTTTGTCCTGCAAGCGATCTATTTTGTTCACCACCAATACCACCGGCGTAGAACCAGACATAAGGGTTAACACTTGCTGATCGCGTTCGTCGAAACGTAAAGCCTCTATGACAAACAGTACAAGATCCACATCATTTATGCATTGCGATACAACACGGTTCATCGCAGCATTCATGCGGTTTTTATAACAAGTCTGAAAACCCGGTGTATCGACAAAAACAAACTGCGACTGTTGGTCAGTCAAAATACCATTTATGCTATGCCGTGTTGTTTGTGCTTTTCTGGAAGTAATGCTAATCTTTTGTTGTATAAGATTATTCAGCAACGTCGATTTTCCGACGTTCGGACGTCCTACTATGGCTACATAACCCGTACGAAAACGCATAGTGATTAATTTACAGAAAAAAAATCTGCGAAATTGCTAAATAGCATAAATTTGACACGACAATATTAGTTGTCCTGGACATTTTCTCGTGCATGGACCTGCTCATAGGCGAGTTTTGCAGCGGCCTGTTCTGCACTGCGGCGACTGGTGCCTTCACCTCGCGTACAGATATCGAAGGTGGAAACGGCGCATTCGACCTTGAATTTTTGTTGATGTGCTTTTCCTGTCGTTGTAACGACAGTATATTCGGGCAAATCCAGTTTTCGACTTTGCAGAAACTCCTGCAGGAGCGTCTTGGGGTCCTTTCCATGCGTTGCATAATCTAATGTTGCAAGAACAGGTCGATAAATTTGATGGATAACTTCTTTTGCGCGTAAAAAACCGCTGTCCATATAAATTGCACCAAACACGGCTTCCAGTGCATCCGCCAGTATTGAGGGACGTTGACTGCCACCACTTTTCATTTCACCCTCGCCAAGTCTGATCAATTGGTCCATACCTAAACGCAATGCAAGTTCAGATAAGGTCTGTTGATTGACCATACTGGCGCGAAAGCGGGATAAACGCCCTTCTGACATTTCAGGATATCGTTTAAAAAACAAATCCGCAATTGCACAATTCAAAACACTATCGCCCAGAAACTCAAGGCGTTCGTTATGTTTTGCGCCATAGCTACGATGCGTTAAAGCTTCCTGCAATAATTCAGGCTGGAAAAATCCGTAACCAATCTGGCTACAAAACACGTTGATCAATTTTTCCCTGTCGAACAGCATAATGGCCGGGTTTTATTTTAATCGCTCGTAACATCAAAATCGAATTTGAGCGAAATATTGGATACCAATGGAACCTCCACCGTGTATGCCACGCTTAGGAGCAATCTCTCTTTGTCTTTTGAGATCTTAAGATCCTTGGCGGATACCACTCTAATTCCATCGACTTGCGCACGCTTTGTGAAGGCAAGCCTGATTTGAGCTGCATTCGCATTCTGCAAGCTGTTATCACTGGCTACTGCAGCCAGATTTTTCTTAATTGTCGCGTTATCGATATAAACCGGCACAACCTTCATACCGATCACTGCGACCAGCACCAGGATAATGGATCCAATCAACATTCCGGTAAGCGTCAATCCGCGTTGCTTATAGCACGGTGTAACTACATCCATTTTTCCTCTCCACACATGAAAAATTATTTGCAACGATTACTGTATGTTCTGACCTATACGACCAAAATCGGCAAAATTCCACCAGATCATAAATGCTTTTCCCACAATATTTTCTTCAGGCACAAACCCCCAGTAGCGACTATCACTACTGCTATCTCTATTATCGCCCAAAGTAAAATAATGATCAGGCGGTACCGTACAAGTGAATCCGGTACGACTATACTTGCAGTTTTCACGGTAAGGAAATGCGCGCACACTCGAATACTGCAATCCACCCACTTCCTGATTCACTAAAATGGAATGATTTATTTCCCCAAGAAATTCAGCATATTCTTCAGAATAAATATAGCCCATTCCGGGTTCGACATATTTATAATCGCCGACATATTCCAGTCTGACAAGCTCATCGTTAATCAGCAACTGCTTATTATGATAAGTTACAATATCACCCGGAACGCCGACGACACGCTTGATATAATCGATAGAAGGGTCCTCCGGGTATCGAAAAACCAGAACATCTCCCATTTTGGGATTGTTCATTTCGATAATCTTCTTATTGATTACCGGCAAACGAATACCATAAGTATATTTATTTACGAGAATAAAATCTCCGACGATCAATGTCGGAATCATCGATCCGGAAGGAATTTTGAAAGGCTCAATTACAAACGAACGCAAACAGAATACGATGAGTATTATAGGAAAGAAACTTTTAGGATATTCGATCCACCAGGGTTCTTCCTCGTCTGTTTTGCGCTTGTGCCGCAGGATAAAATAATCGACAGCCCATATAACACCCGTAATAACCAATAAGCTAAACAAAATCAGCGGAAAATTCATAATTTCACCTTTATGAATCTATTTAGACCGGCTGTGGTAACTGTGCTCATCAGTTGCACACCGTGATAAAGATTAAGATTCATATTTTTTCACATTAAATTTTTTTATTTATTGTCGATCTGCAATATTGCCAGAAATGCTTCCTGTGGGATTTCCACATTACCGACACGTTTCATTCTTTTCTTACCCGCTTTTTGCTTCTCCAACAATTTGCGTTTACGTGTAATATCACCACCATAACATTTTGCCAATACATTCTTCCTTAATGCCTTGACCGTTTCTCTGGCTATAATATGCGCCCCAATCGCAGCTTGCACAGCAATATCAAACATCTGGCGCGGAATTAACTGCCGCATTTTTTGCACCAATTCACGCCCACGGTATTGACTGCTCGCTCGATGCACAATCAAGGATAATGCATCCACGCGATCACCGTTGATTAAAACATCAATCTTGACCAGATCAGATGTACGGAACTCCAGAAATTCATAATCCAGGGATGCATATCCCCGGCTTGTTGATTTCAGTCGATCAAAGAAATCCATAACCACTTCATTCAGCGGCATCTCATATGTCAACATGACTTGCCGTCCCATATATTGCATATTCTTTTGTATACCGCGTTTGCTGACACATAAAGTGATCACTGCACCAACAAATTCCTCCGGAACCAGTATGGTTGTCGTAATAATCGGTTCCCGGATTTCTGTGATTTTTGATAAATCCGGAATTTTGGAAGGATTATCAATCTCAATCACAGAACCGTCGCGCAACAGTATTTGATAAACAACCGTTGGCGCGGTCGTTATCAAATCCATATCGTATTCACGTTCAAGCCGTTCCTGGACAATATCCATGTGCAGCAATCCCAGAAATCCACAGCGAAAGCCAAAACCAAGCGCCTGCGAGGTTTCCGGTTCAAAATGCAGGGAAGAGTCATTAAGCCTTAATTTTTCCAACGCTGATCGCAATGCATCATATTGATTTGATTCAACCGGATACAACCCTGCAAAAACCTGTGGCTTGATTTCTTTGAAACCCTGCAACGGCTTTTCTGCAGGCTTATTAGCAAGCGTTACGGTATCGCCTACTTTGGCGGCATCAAGTTCTTTTATACCAGAGATTACATAACCCACTTCTCCAGCACTCAGCACATTACGCTGCACTGACTTGGGAATGAACACACCTACCTGCTCGCATAAATGAGTCACATTGCTTGCCATCAGCAGAATTTTATCGCCGGGTCTGAGCTTACCTTCCATCACCCGTACCAGAATAACGACGCCGACATAATTATCAAACCATGAATCGACAATCAACGCTTTCAGTGGTGCTTCAGGATCTCCTGTTGGCGCCGGAATACGTGTAACAACAGCTTCGAGTAAATCTTCAATACCAAAACCCGTCTTGGCACTGACATGCAGCGCATCCTGGGCATCTATTCCAATGACATCCTCAATATTTTCAATTGCTCTTTGAGGGTCAGCCGCCGGCAAATCTATCTTATTGAGTACCGGAACAACTTCAACGCCCTGCTCAATCGCGGTATAGCAGTTGGCCACTGTTTGCGCTTCAACACCTTGCGAAGCATCAACCACAAGCAAAGCACCTTCACATGCAGCCAGTGACCGCGACACTTCATAGGAAAAATCAACATGTCCAGGGGTATCAATGAGATTCAGCAGATAGGTTTCGCCATCCTTGGCTTTATACTGCAAAGCCACAGTTTGCGCTTTGATGGTTATCCCTCTTTCCCGCTCCAGATCCATAGAATCCAGAACCTGGTCTTCCATTTCACGTTCGGTCAATCCCCCGCAAAACTGAATAATTCTGTCTGCTAGCGTAGATTTTCCATGATCTATATGCGCGATAATTGAAAAATTACGGATATGCAGCATCGTGTAGTTTTAGAGATTAACTAGTGGTAATTAGGAATGCAGGATATTGGAATTCAGATATTAAATACCTATTGCACTGCAAGAGAAGATATCAACAGTTTTTTGCACTGAAGGGAGGCTGGACGAGGAATTATAAAAAAACCGGATTTTCACATGCGGTGGATAGATATATCGAAACAGCAACAACAAAAAGCTCAGCATAGTCTGACCCAAAAGGCTGCATTCTATCGAATTTTTGCAAGATAATCATCCAATGCCTGAAGATTCAGAAAATGATGGCATATTTCAGTCTCATCGGGCAGGGCGATCAGGACTGGAATTTTGTCATTATATCGCGCCACAAGAACTGGATCGACGTCAATATCAATAACCACAAACTCAAACACTATCCGAGTCTGCTGCTGCTGTAAATCCGCTATCATTTGCTGGCATAAATGACATTCGCTGCGCCCATATACAACCAGCTTCCCAGCAGCTCCTCGATTCCTGTCCATCTCACCGGAATCAGTCAACATTTTCCAGTTTCATGGTAACAAACGTCGTCAGATCCCCACGTCTAATCAATAAAGCAATATTACGGCCCTCATCCACCTTGTCGAGCATTTGATTAAATTGCTCGACATTCTTGATATCCTTGCTATTAAATCCAACAATGACGTCTCCCCGACGAATACCTGCCTGACTGGCAATTCCAGGTTGAACCGCTTCAACAACTATACCGTATTCAACATCAAGCTGTTTTTTCATCTGATTACTCAACTCACCCAGCACAATACCGAGGCGATTCGTACTCTCATTTTTTTTACTCTGTTTTTGTTGAGAACCCCGACTCGATTCCTCTGATGGGATCTCGCCAACCTTAACACGTACACTCTGAATCGAACCATCACGCCAGATTTTTACAATGACGCTTGAATCCGGGATCGTATTACCAACAATACGCGGCAGGTCTGATGAAGTCTCCACTTCCTGCCCATTGAAATCAATGATGATATCCCTTGGCTTGATCCCGGCCGCATCAGCAGGCCCACCTTTTTCGACCGAGACAACAAGCGCCCCGCGCAAATCAGAAATACCAAATGATTCCGCCAGCTCTTTAGTTACTTCCTGAATCATGACACCAATACGGCCACGCCGCACAGCACCCGAGGTTTTCAGTTGATTGGCAATGTCAATTGCAACATTAATCGGTATAGCGAAAGACAGCCCCATAAAACCGCCTGTACGGCTATATATTTGTGAATTGATTCCAACTACTTCGCCACTCATATTAAACAAAGGCCCTCCGGAGTTACCCGGATTGATTGCCACATCGGTTTGTATGAACGGCACATAGTTCTCCTGTGCCAGAGAACGTCCTTTTGCACTCACAATCCCCGCCGTAACGCTATTTTCAAAACCAAAAGGAGAACCTATCGCAACAACCCACTCTCCTACTCTTAACTCGTCGGGGTCGCCTGTGGTCACTTTGGGTAGACTTTCTGCATC
>WBZL01004906.1_pt1 | contig 11318 bp, 9 predicted proteins | sample 5204291 | NCBI WGS metagenome assembly WBZL01 (sample SAMN12344345, study PRJNA552823) | activated sludge metagenome | biome: Activated sludge suspended growth; feature: Nitrification reactor; material: Wastewater; isolation source: activated sludge from nitrification reactor of wastewater treatment...
GCGCTTCGATGTCCCGGCGAAGATCCTGGATTCGGCGACCGTCCTCCGGGCGTCGCTGCTGCTGACCCAGGTGCCCAACCCATTCATCGATCCCCGGGACAGCGTACTGGTGCTGCCGCAGGTGGTGACGGCCGGCGAAGAGGTGCGCGACTACGCACGCGCGGCGGAGCTCGTGTCGATCTTCCCGGTGGATACGGTCCGGGTGGCCCCCGGGGACTCGGGGGTTCGCACCTTCGAGGTGGCTGCGGCGTTGCGCCAGTGGACGAATGATGACAATCCCTTCCGCCAGCAGCGGGCGATCGTGATCCGGTCCAACGCCGAAGGGGTGAGCATCTTCGACGCGCATTTCCATTCGCTCGAGGCGCCGGCCGCGTTGCGGCCGCGCCTCCGGGTGTCGTATTCACTCCGGACGAGCTTCGGGATCCCATGAGGCCTCTCTTTCGCAGCATCGTGCTGGCGGCGATGGTGAGCCGCGCCGCGACGGCCCAGGGGACGCTCTCAGGGCAGGGGTTCGGGTACCCGTTAGGCGGGTTGTCCGCCCGGGCGTTGGCGACCGGCGGCGCGGCGGGGGAGTTCGATCCCCGCTCGGTGCGCAATCCTGCGGCGGTGGTACAGGGGCTCCGGATGGGCGTCTACTTCCAGTACGACCCGGAGTTGCGGCAGGTCAGCTCGACGTCGGCCACCGACAACACGGTCGTGCCGCGTTTTGCGACGTTCGGCCTCATCTTCCCCGTCAAGCAGACGATGGCGATCGGGGTCTCGACACACTCGCTCCTGGACCGCACGTGGGCCACCCGGATCCGTTCGGGGCAACGTCTCGGGCCGGACAGCGTGCTCTTCACCGAGACGAACCGGTCATCCGGCGCGATCAACGAGACGCGCGTGACCCTTGGCTGGCAGCATGCGAGCGGCAAGGTGTCGCTCGGGCTCGCCGGGCATGTGCTGACCGGTGAAAACCGGTTGAACCTGCTCCGGGAGTTTGATGATTCGCTGCGCTACGGAACCCTGAGTCGATCGCTCACCCTGGCCTACTCCGGAAGTGGCGTGTCGGGTGGGGTGATCCTGCAGCCCGTGAGGTGGTTCTCGCTCGCTGCCTCGGCGCGCGCCGGGGCGGGGATACGCCTCCGGGTCGAGGACACGCTCAAGACCAGCGCGTCGGTGCCACACCGGTTTGGCGTCGCCGCCCGATTCGACGCCATCCCCGGGGTGAGCCTCATGGCGGCGGCGGATCGCGCGACCTGGTCGCGGCTCAATGGCCTTGGCAGTGTCCAGGCGGCGGCGCGCGATGCCTGGGAATACGGAGTGGGTGCGGAGTTCTTCAGTACGCGGGCCCGGCGGCTGACCGACTGGTCGTACGCCGTGGGCTACCGCACCCGGGAGCTGCCGTTCGCTGCCGGGGGATCATCCGTCGATGAGCGGTTGATCAGTGGTGGCATGTCGATCCCGGTGGCTCGTGGGCGCGCGTCGTTTGACCTGGCGGGGCTTCGCGTCATGCGCGAGGCGACCGGTCAGGTCGAGGAGCGCGCCTGGCAGTTCAGCTTTGGGGTGACCGTCCGGCCCTGACGCCGGGGCCTCGCCATGAAGGTCCTGCTTCGCACCTTCGGCTGTCGTGCCAACCAGTATGACACGGAGGTGGTGCGCGCGATGGTCGAGGCGGCCGGGGGACGGGTCGTGGACGATGCCGACGTCGCCGATGTCGCGATCTTCAACTCGTGCGCGGTCACGTCAGACGCGGTGGCCGACCTCCGGCAGGATGTCCGCCGGCTGCATCGCGAGTCGTCGGGGACGCGCGCCGTGATCATGGGCTGCGCGAGCGCCCTCGACGACGGCGCGCTCGCGTCGCTCCCGGGGGTCACCGATGTGGTGCCGGGGGCGGACCTGCCGCGCCTCGCGGCCGCGTTGGGGGTCGCCACCACGATGCCTCCCGCGCAGCAAGCCGGTTCGCGCGGCTTGCTGCGCATCCAGGACGGTTGCGCCGAACACTGCACCTTCTGCGCGACCACCCTGGCGCGTGGGGCGCATCGGTCGCGACCGGCGGACGACCTCGTGCGGGAGGCCCGAATGCTGGCCGCGCACCATGCGGAGATCGTGCTGACCGGGATCCATATCGGCCATTGGGGGCGCGAACACGGTGCGTCGTTAGGCCTGCTCGTCCAGCGGCTCCTGCGCGACGTGCCCGGGGTCCGGTTCCGGCTGTCGTCCGTCGAGGCCACCGAGGTCGATGACGCGCTGCGCGAGTGTTTCGACGACCCGGCCCGACTGGCCCCGCACCTGCACGCTCCGCTGCAATCCGGCTCCGACGCCGTGCTGCGCCACATGGGGCGTCATTGGTATACCGCGCGAGGGTACGTCGCGGCGCTCGAGCGTGTCATCGAAGCCCGGGCGGTCTTCGGGCTCGGCGCCGACGTGATCACCGGGTTTCCGGGTGAGAGCGCGGACGACCACGCGGCCACCCTAGCGGTCCTCCAGTCGCTGCCGTTCACCTACCTGCATGTCTTTCCGTATTCCCCGCGACCGGGGACGGCCGCCACGCGACTCCCCGGCGAGGTGGCGCCGCCCGTGGCTCGCGCACGGGCTGCCGAGCTCAGGTTGCTCGGGGCGTCGTTCGGTGCGCGGTACGAAGCGGCGCGATCGGGGGGGAGCGCGGACGTGGTGGTGACGCATGCGGGTCGGCGGGGACTGACCGGGGATTACCTTTCGGTCCGCGTCGAGGGGAGATCCCCGGGGCGTGGGGAGCGCTTTCCCGCCAGGGTGGAGCGCCTCGCCGATGGTACCCTGGCCGCCTACCCGGACCCGGCATGACATCTCCGCGCGCGACGGTCTACATCGAGACCTACGGCTGCCAGATGAACGTGAGCGACACCGAGCTGATGCTTGGGAAACTCGCGGCCGAGGGGTACCAGCCCGTCGAGGGGCCTGAAGGGGCCGACGTCATCCTGCTCAACACGTGCGCGATCCGCGACCACGCGGAGCAGCGCGTGATCGGTCGCCTGGGGGAACTCAAGCGGGCGATGAAACCCGGGAGTGTGGTGGGCGTCACGGGTTGCATGGCGCAACGCCTTGGTCCGCGCCTCCTCGAGGCGGCCCCGCACGTGTCGATGGTGGTGGGCCCCGATGGCTACCGCGCGTTGCCACAGTTGGTGGGACGGGCGCGCGAGGGGCATCGCGGTGTGGAGACGAGCTTCGACCTCGAGGAGCACTACGAGGACTTCTCGCCGCGTCGGCTCGACCGCGTCCGTGCGTGGATTCCCGTCCAGCGCGGGTGCGACTACAAGTGCACGTATTGCATCGTGCCCTTCACGCGCGGCCCCGAACGCAGCCGACGCCTCGACGAGGCGGTGCGCGAGACCGGGGAGGTCGTCGCGTCGGGGATTTCGGAGGTGACGTTGCTGGGCCAGACCGTCAACTCCTGGACCGACGGTGCCCACGATTTTGCCGACATGCTTCGCGCAGTTGGTGCCGTGCCCGGCCTCCGGCGCCTGCGCTTCACGAGCCCGCACCCGAACGACTTCACCGACCGGGTCATCGCGGCGATGGCCGAGGTGCCGGCCGTGTGTGAACACGTGCACCTGCCGCTGCAGTCGGGGTCGGATGCGGTCCTCAAGCGGATGCTGCGCCGGTATACCCGTGATGAATACCTCGAGTGCGTGGCCAAGCTGCGGGCGGCCATTCCCGGGCTGGCGATCACCACGGACATCATCGTGGGTTTCCCCGGGGAGAGCGACGAGGATTTCGCGGCCACGCTGGAGGTGGTGGACGCGGTCGGCTTCGACGACGCCTTCACCTTCAAGTTCTCCCCGCGCGAGGGGACCCCGGCCACGCGTATGCCCGCGGAGCTCGCGGTGAGCGACGACGTCGCGTCGGCAAGGCTCGATGCCCTGATCGGTCGGGTGCGGGGGATCTCGCGGCAGCGGAACCTCGGGCTCCTCGGTCAGCGTCGCGAGGTGCTCGTCGAGAAGGCGGCCCGGCGCGGTGACATGCTCCAGGCGCGGTCGCGGGACTACAAGACCGTGCTCGTCGCCGGAGACGAGTCCCTCATCGGCCAGTACCTCACGGTGGAATTGAGCGGCACGACGGGGTCGACCTTCACCGGGTCGCCGGTGTCGGAGCGGAAGGCGTTGCCTGTCGCGGGGTAGGGCGCCGTGTGCGCCCGGTCACAGGGTGCGTGCGGCGGGGGGCACGGCGTGTCGCACCGCGGGGCCGGATCGTCCACCGGAGGCAGGAGCCTCCCCCATGAAGAACGCACTCGAGGAAATTGCAGCCGAGGTGTTCGACCAACTGCGTCGCCGAAACGCGGGGTTTTGTTGCTGTTCGCAATGCCGTGATGATGCGATCGCGCACGCGCTCAACAAGATTCGGCCCCGATACATCAGCGGGTCCCCGGTTGGCTCCGCGGTGACCCGGGTGGCCCTGACGCAGTGGCAGGCGCGTGCCGAGCTCTCGGTGGTGATGATCGACGCCATGCGTCGCGTCCACGCCCATCCGCGGCACGCCCCGTTGCCGGTCGTGGCGGCACAGAGCGCCTAGTCTCCGGGGCCTCGGTGCCCCGTGCCCCCCATTACCTCCCTCTTCCTGGCGCTGACCGCCGGGCTCTGGCTCACGCAGCATGACGCCGCCTGGGCCGCCGTCGCGGGCGTCCTCGCCCTGGGGGCTGTCGGGTGGCGGGCGTACCGGACCTCGTGCGTCATCGCGATATGCGGCCTGGCCACCGGCGCGATGTCGGGGCACGCCGCCCGCCAGGATGACATGGCCTGCCGTCGCACGGTGGTGGCCCGGGGCGTGGCGGTGGTGCGCTTGCTCGAGCCGCTGCGAGCGCGTGGCGGGGCCTGGGGGGTCATGCACGGGCGGTGCCGGCTGCGGGTCTACCTGTCTGCGGGGGTAACCGCCGCGGCGGGCACCAGGCTCGAGGTCCGCGGCGGCTTTCGCCGCGCGGGGCGCGCCCTCGCGGTCCGGCGTGCGACGGTCCGTGTCCTCGCCCCGCCCGGGTGGATATCGCGCGCCCGGACCCGCGTGGGTGCGATGATCGACCGCGTGTTCGGGGGGGACGCCGCCCTCGTCCGCGCCCTCGTGCTCGCCGAGCAGTTCGACCTCGAGGATGGGCTGCGCACCCGGTGGGCCGATGCGGGGATCATCCACATGGTCTCCGTCTCCGGGCTCCACGTCTCGATCATTGCCACTGCGCTGATCTCCTGCTTTGGGCTTTCCGGGTTACCGCGGGGCCGGGCCGAGGCGGCCGCCCTCGCGGTGCTCGCGGCCTACATCGCCTTCATCGGGGCGCCACCGCCGGCGGTGCGGTCGGCCGTCATGACGGCGCTCACCGTGTTGGCGCGCTGGCTCCAGCGCCCCCCCGCCACCTGGGCGGTCTGGGGGATCGGGAGCGGTGTGTCACTGGTCGAGCCGCGTGTCGTGGATGACCTCGGGTGGCAGCTCTCCGTCGCCGGCATGGCCGGACTCGTGGCCGCGGGACGCTTCACGGCGCTGGTCCCGGTGCGTACGCCCCTGCTGCGGTACGTGGTGGAGGGGGGCGTGGCGACGGGGATCGCCACGATCGTCAGCGCCCCGATCATCGGATGGACGTTCGGGCGCCTGAGCGTGGCGTCGCTGGTGACGAACCTCGCAGCCGCTCCCTTGTTCAACATCGCGCAGCCCCTCCTGTTCGTTGCCGTGGCACTTGGCGCGCTTCCGTCCGTCGTGCACGGCGTCTTTGTGGATGCTTCGCGGGCCGCGCTCTGGCTCGTTGATCTCGTCGCGCGCGTGGGGGCCCGCCTGCCGTTCGCGACCATCGCCGTGTCGCCCGACGTGCTCACGGCGGGTTGCCTCGCCCTCGTCGCCCTCGGCCTGGTGCTCGCCGGAGCGATGCGCCAGATGCGCGTGGGGCTCTACGTCGCGATGGTGGCCGCAACCGGGGCCACGTGGGGGCCGTGGATCCCCGGCGGGAGCGGAATGATGGAGCTCCACGTCATCGACGTGGGGCAGGGCGACGCGGTGGCGTTGCGCACACCCGTCGGCCGGTGGGTAGTGGTCGACGTCGGCCCGGCGTGGGACGGCGGTGACTCCGGGGATCGCGTGGTCGGGCCGTATCTCCGTCGCTTTCGTGGCGACGTGGCCCACCTCGTATTGACACATGCGCACCGCGACCACACCGGCGGAGTCCCGGGACTGCTCAAGCACGTAACGGTCGATTCCATCTGGGACGGCGGGGGGCCGGGGACCGAGGGGCTCGAGGGGCTGCGGTCGTCGTCGCGGCGGCCCTGGGGTACGCTCACGGCGGGTGACCGACTGCTCGTGGATGGCGTGACCCTCGAGGTCCTGGCGCCTTCCCCGGCGTGGCGCGACGCACAGGATGACCCTAACGAGGCCAGCGTCGTCCTCCGCGCGACCTGGCGCAACCAGCACTGGCTGCTGACCGGGGACGCTGAGGTCGGCGAGGAGGCCTGGCTGGTTGAGCACGCCGTGTTGGGTGCCTCGGTGCTCAAGGTCGGGCACCACGGGAGCCGCACCAGCACCAGCCCGGCGTTCCTCGCCGCGGTTGCGCCTCGGGTCGCCCTGATCTCGCTCGGCCGGGACAATGACTACGGTCATCCTGCCGATGAGGTGTTGCGGCGATTCGACGCGGCAGGGGTCCACGTGTTGCGAACGGACGACGACGGGAGCATCGTCCTCACGACCGACGGCCGGACACTCACCGTGCGCGTCGAGGGGGAGGCATGGACGTATTCCGCCGCATCACCGAAGCCGTGATGGGTCGTCGGGAGGAAGTGCCCCGCGACCTGCGTGCGGCCTACCCGGAGCTCGCCGTCGTGCGGCTGCGACGCGGCGGGGTGTTGCCGCGGCTGGGGGGCTGGTGCCTCGGTCAGGGCTCCGTGGCGGGGATCACGGTCGGTCGGACCGTCTTCCTGGGGGCAAAGGCTGCCGCCACAGCGGAACTACTCTTGCACGAGTTCGCCCACGTCCGGCAGTTTGAGACACTTCGGGCATTCCCGGTCCGGTACTGGTGGGAATCGCTCCGTCGCGGATACACTGCGAATCGCTACGAGGTGGACGCTCGTCAATTCGCGGCATGGCGGCTCGGCGGTGCGGGCCCCGGCTTCCCCAGCAACGAGGACTCCTGACTTGGTCAAGCACACTGCGACGTCGGTCGTCACGATCGAGCGTTTCATCATCGAGCAGGAGCGGAACTTTCCGCAGGCGACCGGCCAGCTCTCCGGGATCCTGCAGGACATCGCCCTCGCCGCCAAGCTGATCGCCAACAAGGTGCGCCGGGCGGGACTGGTGGACATCCTCGGGGCCCTCGACTCGGAGAACGTCCAGGGCGAGATCCAGCAGAAGCTGGACGTCTTTGCCAACGAGACCATCGTCAAGGCGATGGATCACGGCGGACGGCTGTGTGCGATGGCCTCGGAGGAGGAGCCGGACATCATCCCGATTCCCGACCAGTTTCGGTGCGGGAACTACGTCCTGTGCTTCGACCCGTTGGACGGCTCCTCGAACATCGACGTGAACGTGCCGGTGGGGACGATCTTCTCGGTGATGCGCAAGATCACGCGCGGGGTGCGCGGGGAGCTGGAGGACGTGCTGCAACCGGGGCGTCGGCAGGTGGCGGCCGGGTACATCATCTACGGGTCGAGTACGATGATGGTCTACACCACCGGTCACGGGGTGCATGGCTTCACGCTCGATCCGTCGATCGGCGAGTTCCTCCTCTCGCATCCCGACATCCGCATCCCGCGCCGCGGGCGCTACCTGAGCGTCAACGACTCGTATGAGCAGCACTGGGAGGAGCCGGTGAAGGCGCTCATGCGGCGGTACCGGGGGCTCGATGGCCAGCAGAAGGCGATGAACGTGCGCTATGTGGGATCACTCGTGGCGGACTTCCATCGCAACCTGCTTGGGGGCGGCGTCTTCGCCTATCCGGCCAATGCCCAGTCGCCGCGCGGAAAGCTGCGCATGCTGTACGAGTGCAACCCGCTGGCATTCGTGGTCCAGCAGGCGGGTGGGGCGGCCATCGATGGTGTCAACGACATCATGGACATCGTCCCGACCGAGTTGCACATGCGCTCCCCGCTCTACATCGGGAGTGCTGACGACATCGAGACGGCGCGGGAGTTCCTCTCCGCCGCGATGGTGTAGCGGGACGCCGCCTCGCGCGGCAGGGCGAGGGGAGGGGCGGGCCGGGGATTTGCCCCGGGCCCGCCCTTTCTCTTACCGTACCGTCTTCCCTCACGCGCCTTCGCATGCCGCCCGCTCTTCCGGACCGTCAATCCCCCTCCGGCATTCCCATACAGCCCGTCTACACCGCCTCTGACGTGGCGGCCGGGCTGGACGAACGGCTCGGCGCCCCCGGGGTCTGGCCCTACACACGCGGCGTGCAGCCCTCCATGTACCGCGGCCGGCTCTGGACCATGCGGCAGTACGCGGGGTTCGGCACCGCCGCGCAGACGAACGAGCGGTTCAAGCACCTGCTGGCGGCTGGGCAGACGGGATTGTCCGTGGCCTTCGATCTTCCCACGCAGATGGGGATCGACAGCGACGCCGCGCGCGCCCTTGGCGAGGTCGGTCGCGTCGGCGTGGCAATCGACACGGTCGAGGACATGCACGTGCTCCTCGACGGGCTTCCGCTCGACCAGGTCTCGACGTCGATGACGATCAATGCCACCGCCTCGACGCTGCTCGCCATGTACATCGTCGTCGCCGAGGAGCGGGGCATCCCTCGCGCGAAGTTGAGCGGGACCATCCAGAACGACCTGCTCAAGGAGTACATCGCCCGGGGCACCTACATCTATCCCCCCGCGCCCTCCCTGCGCCTCATCGCCGAGATCTTCCGCTTTTGCGCGGCAGAGGTACCCGAGTGGAATCCGATCTCGATCTCCGGGTACCACATCCGGGAGGCCGGGGCGACCGCGGTGCAGGAACTGGCCTTCACGCTCGCCAACACCCTGGCCTACGTGCAGTGTGCCCTGGACGCCGGCCTGGCGGTGGACACCTTCGCGCCGCGGCTCTCGTTTTTCTTCGCGGCCCACAACGACTTGTTCGAGGAGGTCGCCAAGTTTCGCGCTGCCCGCCGCCTTTACGCCCGCCTGATGCGCGAGCGATTCGGGGCGGGGGATGCCAGTGCGCGGCTCCGGTTTCACACGCAGACCGGCGGCGTCACCCTCACCGCCCAGCAACCCCTCAACAATGTGGTCCGCGTGGCGGTGCAGACGCTGGCGGCCACCCTGGGTGGGACGCAGTCGCTGCATACCAACGGCTTTGACGAGGCGCTGGCCCTCCCGACGGCGGAGGCGGCGACCCTGGCCCTGCGCACGCAGCAGATCGTGGCCCACGAGTCCGGCGTCGCGCAGACCGTCGACCCGCTGGCAGGCTCCTGGTACGTCGAGTCACTCACGGACGAGCTGGAGCGCCAGGCGCTGGCCCTGATCGAGCGAGTGGATACCCTCGGCGGGGCGGTGGCGGCGGTTGCCAGCGGCTTCTTCCAGGAAGAGATCGGTAAGAGCGCCTATGCCCATCAGCTCCGCGTGGAGTCCGGGGAGGCCGTGGTGGTCGGCGTCAACCGGTTTGGCGATGGGCAGGATCCCCCGTCCATCTCGACGCCGGACTTCACGGCGCTCGAGGCCGAGCAGGTGGAGCGCGTCCGCGGGGTGAAGGGCCGCCGCGACGCCCGGAAGGTGGGGGCGGCGCTCGACGCGCTCCGGGCGGCCGCCGCTCCCTATGGGGTGGCCGATGGAAGGCGCGAACCGCTCATGCCGCTGATCATCGACGCGGTGCGCGAGCGGGCGTCGATCGGGGAGATCTCGGACGTTCTGCGAGAGAGCTGGGGAGAGCACCGGGCTGGGTGAGGCTGGCCGGGGGCGTCGACCCCCAGCTTGGGCCCATGCGCGCTACCACGTGTGAGCGTGGTTGGCTAAGTTATTCTCCGCTCACTACTTGCACCAAGACGTTCAGATGCCGACTTACCAGTTCCGGTGCCCCGACGGCTCCATCGTCGAGCGCGTGTTCAAGATCAGCGAAGTCCCCGAGACGATTCCGGCCCCAGACGGCGAAGGGGTCGCCGTTCGGATGATTTCCGGAGGGGCCGGGCTGATCTTCAAGGGGTCAGGATTCTACATCACCGATTACGGCAAGGACGGAAAGAAGGACCAGCGGGAGAAGGCAGGAAAGGGGGAAGGGAGCAAGGGAGAGGCGCCGAAGAGCGACGCCGGCAAGAGTGCCGAAACGAAGTCGGAGTCGACTGGCGCGAAGGCCGAAGCGCCGAAGGCGGCGCCGTCTTCACCCAGCTCTGGCGGTTCGGAATGAGCGCCGGCGACCTGCTGCGCGACGCGATCACGAAGGCGGCGCTCGAGCTCGGCGCACCTCCGGACTTTTCGGCGGCGATCGAGCGTCCCCGCGACCCATCGTTTGGGGATTGGGCGACCAATGCCCCGATGTCGCTCGCCCGGCACCTGAGGCGCAAGCCGCTGGATATCGCTCACGACCTGGTGGCGCGCCTTGATGTGGCGGCGGCCGGTGTGCGCGAGGCCTACGTTGCGCCGCCGGGGTTCGTGAACTTCCGCATGGCAGCGGGCGCGGAGGCGGCGCGACTGGCTGGCCTCATCGCGGCGGGGGAACGGTACGGCCGCAGCGACGAAGGTGGCGGGGCGCCGGTGAACGTCGAGTTCGTCTCGGCCAACCCCACCGGCCCGCTGCACGTCGGGCATGGGCGTCAGGCCGCGTTAGGCGACGTGGTCGCCGCCCTCCTGGAGGCGACGGGCTGGCGGGTGACCCGCGAGTTCTACTACAACGACGCGGGCGTCCAGATCGCCAACCTCGCGCTGAGCGTGCAGGCGCGCGTCCGCGAGCTGGGGGGCGCGCCCCTGGTCATCCCCGAGGGGGGATACCACGGCGAGTACATCCGGGACATCGCGGCCTCCTACGTGGCGAAGCACCCCGACGACCCTCGCGGCGAGCAGCTGGAGGCGATCCGGCAGTTTGCCGTCGCGGCGCTCCGCCACGAGCAGGACCTCGACCTCCAGGCCTTCGGGGTCAGGTTCGACGTGTACTACCTGGAGTCGTCGCTCTACAGCGAGGGCAAGGTGGACGAGACGGTCCGCATGCTGCAGGCGGCCGGGCACACCTTCGACCGCGATGGTGCCCTCTGGCTGCGCACCACCGATTTCGGTGACGACAAGGACCGCGTGATGCGGAAGTCCGACGGGAGCTACACCTATTTTCTTCCCGATGTGGCGTATCACGTCACCAAGTGGCGTCGCGGCTTCCATCGGGCGATCAACGTGCAGGGGGCCGATCATCATTCCACGGTGACGCGCGTGCGCGCCGGGCTG
>WBZL01004907.1_pt1 | contig 11317 bp, 7 predicted proteins | sample 5204291 | NCBI WGS metagenome assembly WBZL01 (sample SAMN12344345, study PRJNA552823) | activated sludge metagenome | biome: Activated sludge suspended growth; feature: Nitrification reactor; material: Wastewater; isolation source: activated sludge from nitrification reactor of wastewater treatment...
TGATGATCGCGCGCTCATCACGCAAGGGCAGTTGCACTGTCTCTTCTGCGACTTGCCCGTCTTGCAGTTGGCGACCGCGCTCGAGCTCGGCGTCGAGCTCAGCACCGAAGAGCAACGCAATATTGATGATCCACATCCACAGCATGAAGACGATCACGCCGGCCAGTGAGCCGTAGACCTCGTTGTAGTTGGCGAAATTGCGCACATAGAAAGTCAGCCCCGCCGAGGCCACCACGATGGCCACTATGGCCACCACCGAGCCTGTGGAAATGAGGCGGAACTTTGGGAATTTCACATTCGGGGTCGCTTGATACAGCAACGCAACTGCGACGACCAGGAAGATCAACAGGACCGGCAGTTTGAGCAGATCCCAAAGATGCGCCACATCCTCACCTACGCCCAGGGCCTTGCCGACTGCTTCAGAGATTGGGCCGGAGATGATCATGATCAACAGCATCAGCATCACCAGGGCCAGAGAGACCAAGGTGACCAGTGCCATCATCGGGCGCAACTTCCACAAAGCGCGCCCTTCTTGCACGCCGTAGATGCGGTTCATCATGCGGCGGAAGGCATTGACATATGCCGATGCGGCCCAGAGCGCGAGGACGATGCTGACTATGGCCACGATGCCGGCGCCGCGACTGGAGGCGACACCATCGAGCACAGCCATCACCCGGTCGAGTGTGGCCGGCCGGATCAGCGGGGTGAGCACCTCTTCGATCTTCGCTGTCGCGCGTTGCGGGTCGCTGACCAAGCCGATTGCGGAAAACACCGCGATCATCGCTGGGAAGATCGCAAACACCGCGTAGTAGGTGAGCGCCGCGGCCATGTCGAGCGACTGGTCCTTCATGAACTCCTTGGACACCCGCCAGCCGACGAAGAAGAAGCCTCGCTTCTTGCCGGTGAAGTCTTCGGGGTCTTCCTGATCCAGCCAGGAGGTGGTGTCGTCGGAGACGATCACGGGCTCAGCGACTTCAGACTCGACCGCATCAGACTCGGCCCCAAGATCGGGCACCCCAGGCTCGGGCGCCGGCTCCACGACGGGCTCCTCGGCCAACGGGGTCTCGTCGACCTCATCGGTGATGATGGCTCCCGGCGGGATCTCCTCGAACTCCGCCGCCTCCGCCTGGTGCGGCACAGACTGCGTCTCGGCCACCGCTTGCGCTGACTTCTTCGTGAAAATACCCATCACTTCTCCTGATCGACCATTGCCCACGCTATGCCATCGAGGATGTCCAACTCAGACACCACGAGCGCGTCGGCGTGGGCGCTTCGGAGTACTTCTTCAAGGATCACCCCGCCAGTGGCGATCACATCGGCTCGGCCGGGATGCATATAGCCCAACTCCCTGCGCTGAGCCACGGTCATGACGAGGAGTTGCGCCAACTGCTCCGACACCGTGGCGGTCGCGATCACCGAGCGGTGGATCCGATCGCGTTGATAGGAGTCCAGGCCAAGGCAGGCCGCCGCGAAGGTCGTGATCGTGCCGGCCACCCCGATCACGGTGGCGGCTCGGTCTGAGTCGACTTCACAGGCTCCTAGGGCCGCCGCTGCATCTGCTCGTACGGCGACCACCTGCGCGGCCGTGGGCGGGTCTGACAACCGGTGTCGCTCGGTCAGCCGCACCGACCCGATGTCGAGCGACTGTGCCTGCAGGATCTCCCCGCCCGGGCCACCCAACACCAGCTCAGTCGACCCGCCTCCGATGTCGACGACCAGCACCGGCCAGGCCAGCTCGGGCAGGCCCCGAGTCGCACCCATGAATGACGCCGCGGCCTCAGCGGGCCCATCAAGCACCTCGGGCCTCACGCCCAGGCGGGCCTGGATCCCGGCCATGAAGTCGGCAGCATTGGCAGCATCGCGGGCCGCCGAGGTGGCGCAGAAGCGGACGACGTCAGGCCGGTGGCGGCGCACGGATTCGGCGTACTCCTCTGTGGCGGCGAAGACCCGTCGCATCGCGGAGTCACTGATCTTGCCCGACTCGTCGACTCCCTCACCGAGGCGTACGACGCGCATTGCCCGCACCAGCTCCACCGCCTCACCGGTCACGGGGTCAAGGTCGGCGATCAGCAGGCGCAGCGAGTTGGTGCCACAGTCGAAGGCTGCGACCCGGGTCATGCCTGCGCCTTGGGTACGCAGGGGCCCTTCGCCCACCACTCACCCAATAGGTCGAGCACCTCGTCACCGAGAGGATTGACTCCGCGGCCCTGGGCGAGCGACTGACCAGCCAATACGTGCAGGCACTTGACCCGGTCGGGCATGCCACCGGCGGAGATGCCCTCAATCTCGGGTACCTCACCGATCGCCTCGCGGGCAGCGAGATAGCGCTCGTGGGCGGCGGCATAGGCCTGCGCCAACTCGGGGTCCTCCTCGAGCCTCGCGGCCATCTCCTTCATCAGGCCCGAGGCCTCCAGAGTGCCGATCAGCGAGGCAGCCTTGGGGCAGGTCAGATAGAAGGTGGTCGGGAAGGGTGTGCCGTCATCGAGACGCGGCTCGGTGGTGACCACATCAGGATTGCCACAAGGACAACGATGACCCACCTCATGGATATTGCGCGGCTGGCGACCCAACTGGAGTGCGATCGCCTCGCGATCTTCGGGAGCGATCACCGCTGCTTGGGCCGCGGTGGCGCAGTGATGTTGACCGCCGGCTCGGGCTTCTTCGGAGGATGGTCAGCAGCCTGGATCGAAGTTGAGACCTTTGACCACCAGGCAGTCGGCTTGGGTTGGGCGACCGTGCTCGGATCAACCAGCTGATCGTCATCGTCCAGCGGTTTGCCGTCACGTCCGATCACCTGGAAGGTGCGCTCGCCGGGGAGCACCCAACCAAATCTGGCCCGAGCTTGAGACTGCACAAAGACGTCGTCATCAAAGCGCGCCTTGTCGCTCTCAAGCTTCTTGATCTCGGCCTCGGACTTCTTGATGCTCGCCTGCAACTCCAAGATCTGGGAGCGCTGGTCGAGATAAGCCTGCAACGAAGAGGCATAGGAGATCACCAAAGCCGCCACCACCAGCGTCAAGATCCCCATCCGGGCGGTGAACTTCGTCTTCGGCGGCTCACTGCGCTGCGCCGACTGGCGTCGTGTGCTCTGGCGCTGCTTCGTGGGCTGTTGGGCTGAAGACTGCGGGCGGCTGCGCGTCGTACCGCCTTGCCCGGGGTGGCCCGGGCGGGCAGTTGAGGGGCCTGAGCCCCCCGGCGTACGACGAGTGGCCATGGGTCGACCGATCAGCCCTTGAACCTCGGGAAGGCGCCCCGACCGGCATAACGAGCCTGGTCGCCGAGCTCCTCCTCGATGCGCAGGAGTTGGTTGTATTTCGCGACGCGCTCGGAGCGAGCCGGGGCACCGGTCTTGATCTGGCCACAGTTGGTGGCCACGGCGAGGTCGGCGATGGTGACGTCTTCGGTCTCACCCGAGCGATGCGACATCATCGAACGGAAGCCATTGCGGTGGGCGAGCTCCACGGAGTCGAGAGTCTCGGTGAGCGAGCCGATCTGGTTGACCTTGACCAAGAGTGCGTTGCCCTGGCCGCCGTCGATGCCGCGCTGAAGCCGCTCGACATTGGTGACGAAGAGGTCATCGCCGACGAGCTGGGTCTTGTCACCGAGCTGATCGGTGATCGTCTTCCAGCCCTTCCAGTCTTCTTCGTTGAGGGGGTCTTCGATCGAGACGATCGGATAGGCGTCGACGAGCTCGGCGTAATAGTCAGTCATCGCAGCCGCGGTGAGCTTCTTGCCCTCGAAGGTGTATTTGCCGCCGGAGTGGAACTCAGAGGCGGCGACGTCAAGAGCCAAGGCGATGTCTTTGCCCAGCTTGAAGCCAGCCGACTTGATCGCCTCCGCGATCAGATCGAGAGCCTCACGGTTGCTGCCCAGCTCGGGAGCGAAACCGCCCTCGTCGCCGACACCTGTGGCCAGGCCCTTCTTCTTGAGCACAGCCTTGAGCGCGTGGTACACCTCGGCGCCCTGCTGGAGCGCCTCGCGGAAGGTCGCCGCACCGATCGGCGCGATCATGAACTCCTGGATGTCGACATTGGTGTCGGCATGGGCGCCGCCATTGAGGATGTTCATCATCGGCACCGGCAACAAGTGGGCGTTGGGGCCGCCGACATATTTGTAAAGCGGCAGGCCGGCGCTCTCGGCGCTGGCATGAGCGACCGCGAGCGAGACGCCGAGGATGGCGTTGGCGCCGAGCTTGGCCTTGTTGGGGGTGGCGTCGAGGTCGAGCATCGTCTGGTCAACCAGCCGCTGATCGGCCGCATCAAGCACCTCGATCGCCGGCGCGATCTTGTCCATCACCGCGGCAACGGCCTTGCGAGTGCCCTTGCCGAGATAGCGCTTGCCGCCATCACGCAACTCCATCGCCTCGAAGGCTCCGGTGGAAGCACCCGAAGGCACCGCCGCACGACCAGTGGCGCCGTCTTCGAGCAGCACCTCCACCTCAACGGTTGGGTTGCCGCGCGAATCAAGGATCTCGCGGGCGATGACAGCGTCGATAAAAGCCACCAGGCACTCCTGTTGATCAGACCGGTCAAGCCGGGACACGAACTACCCGCCCAGCCTAACGGTGCGCTTCGTCGTACCTTCGCAGCACCCGCCGGGTGGGGTCTTGGCGCTGTCGGTTTCCCAAGCGCGCTTTGGCCCAGCCTGACCGTCGTACGACGAAAAGCACGCACCTTGGGTCACGGAGCACGTGAAGTTGGCACCGAGCACCGGAAATTTCACGTGCTCCGTGCCAACATCACTGGTTGGCCAGTGAAACCAAACGGTGTACGGCGTCCCGCAGGGCGAGCTCAGGGTCGAGGTCGGCGGCGTGGGCCTCGGCGACGAGGGCGAGGAGGCGCTCACCGAGGGTCTCGGAAGTCAGGGGGCCAGGGGCGCCGGGCTCGGTGGCTGGGGGTGGCTCGATGCCTGCACGGGCGAGGCGGGCGAGGGCCTTGTCGGCGTACAGCAGCGCGGGGAGATCGCGGGCGACCCCCTCCATCGGGTGAGTACGACGCTTCTCCTGATCTTTGACCGCCTGCCAGACCGCGTCGATCTCGGCTGGGGTGCTGGCCGAGGGCCCGTCAGCTTCGAAGACATGCGGGTTGCGGCGGATCAGCTTGTCGCGCAGCCCGACGGCGACGTCCTCCATGGTGAACTCACCGGCCTGCTCGGCAATCGTCGCGTGGAAGTAGACCTGCAACAGGAGGTCACCGAGCTCTTCGCGGAGCAACTCGGGGTCGCCTGACTCGATCGCCTCCAGGGTCTCGTAGGCCTCTTCGATCAGATAGCGGGTCAGCGACTCGTGAGTCTGGACAGCCTTCCAATTGCACTCGCGACGCAGCCGAGCGAAAAGCTCGACGAGCTCAAGCAGGGCTGACTGATCAGCCACCGCAACGCTGGGCAGCAGGCAGGGCCCTGGCCCAGGCCTGGTCTTCGCTCCGGTCTTGGCCAAGCACCAGCGCTGCCTTGGCAGTCTTGCTCTTCGCAACCGACACCGAGCCATTGCCGTCTCCCGGCCAGCCCTTCTTGTCAGGGGCAAATCGAGCAGCGGTCTGGATCTTCACCGACTCCTCAAACTTCAAGCGACCCATCCCGCCCGCCTGCAAGAGCTGCTCGCCCTGTTGGAGGTTGATCGGCTGGTTGGTGAGCCTGGCTCCCGCCGCCAGCAGGATCGCGCGGCTGGTCGAGATCTCGGCCAAGAGATCCTTGAACTGCTCGCGATTCTTCTTCGGCAATTGGTCGACGAAAGTGAGGCCCTGCTGGGAAAGCTCTGTGACCAGGGTCGGGTCGGCGGTCAGCTTCTCCTTCTTGGCGTATTGGCGGGTCAACTCGAGGTCGATCAACGACGCCAAGGCCTGCTTGTTGATCATGGCGCGCGAGGCGGCCCGACCATCCACGGCCACCAAGGCACACAGCAGGTCGGCAGCCGAGGCGGCTTGCTCGTCGGTGATCTTGTGGCCACCGACATCGGAGGCGACACCCAGCCCGGGCTGGCCACAACCGGCAAGGAGTACGGCGCAGAGCGCCGCCACGGCAACTCGAGCCCAAGTCTTGTGCATCACGAGTGGTTTAGCTCCTAGTCCACGGAGTCGCCTAAGCGCTTCCTTCGCCGATCACTGCATCCATCACGCCTCGAGCCCAGGCCAGCACTTGTTCGTCGCGCATGATCCCGGGTCGGGGCACCAGCATCGTATCCATTCCGGGCTTGTAAAGGCTCTTTGGATACAACCGATTCAAGCGTACGACGCGTGACTCGGGCAGTTTCACCGGATGGAAGCGCACGTGTTTGCCCGCTGTGGTCACCTCTGTGACACCCAAATCGCGACACCGTGCCCTGAAACTGGCCACGGCGAGGAGTCGGATCACCGGGTCGGTCGGGTTGCCATATCGGTCGGTGAGCTCGTCACGAATCACCGCCACGTCGGCGTCGGTGCGCACTTCAGCCAGGCGACGGTACATCTCCAGTCGCAGCCGCTCACTGCCGATGTAGTCGTGGGGCAGGTGAGCGTCGACGGGCAACTCGATCTTCACTTCGATCGGCTGGTCAACCGACGCGCCGTCATTGCGGAACTCCGCCACGGCCTCACCAACCAGCCGCACGTAAAGGTCGAAGCCGACGTCGGCGATGTGACCAGACTGCTCACCGCCCAGCAGATTGCCGGCGCCCCGGATCTCCAGATCCTTCATCGCGATCGCCATCCCGCCGCCGAGGTCGGAGTGCTGCGCCAATGTGGACAAGCGCTCGTGGGCGGTCTCGGTCAGCGGCTTCTCACTCGGGTAGAGGAAATAGGCATAGGCCCGCTCGCGTGAACGCCCGACGCGGCCACGCAACTGGTGCAGTTGGGACAGGCCCAAAGTGTCGGCGCGCTCGATGATCATGGTGTTGGCATTGGAGACGTCGAGGCCCGACTCGACGATCGTCGTACACACCAAGACATCGGCACGCTTCTCCCAGAAGTCGAGCATCACCTGCTCGAGCTGGTGCTCGCCCATCTGTCCGTGCGCGGTGGCGATCCGGGCCTCGGGCACGAGCTCTTGCAACCTGGCTGCGGCCTTCTCGATCGAGTTGACTCGATTGTGGATGAAGAAGACCTGCCCGTCGCGCAGGAGTTCACGCCTGATCGCAGCGCTGACCTGCTTGGGGTCGTAGGCCCCGACGTAGGTCAAGACTGGGTGCCGCTCCTCTGGCGGAGTCGCGATCGTCGACATCTCCCTGATGCCGGTGATCGCCATCTCGAGGGTGCGCGGGATGGGGGTTGCACTCATCGCGAGCACGTCGACCGAAGTGCGCAGGCGCTTCATCTGCTCCTTGTGCTCCACCCCGAATCTCTGCTCCTCGTCGACGATGACCAGGCCGAGATCTTTCATCTTGATGTCGGGGTTGAGCAGCCGGTGAGTGCCGATCACGATGTCGATGCGCCCATCAGCCAGCCCCTCGATCACCTCTCGGGCTTCCTTGTCGGTCTGGAAGCGACTCAGCGGTTTGATCACCACCGGGAAGCCACTCATCCGCTCCACGAAGGTCGACAGGTGCTGGGTCACCAGCAGAGTCGTCGGCACGAGTACGGCGACCTGCTTGCCGTCTTGGACGGCCTTGAAGGCCGCGCGTACGGCGATCTCGGTCTTGCCATAGCCCACGTCACCGCAGATCAGGCGATCCATCGGCACGACCTTTTGCATGTCGGTCTTGACCTCTTCGACCGTGCTCAACTGATCGGGGGTCTCGTGATAAGGGAAGGCATCCTCAAGCTCGGCCTGCCAGGGTGAGTCGGGCCCGAAGGGGTGCCCCTTGGTGGCCTGGCGAGCGGCGTACAACTTGATCAGCTCGGCCGCGATCTGGCGGACCGCCTTGCGGGCGCGGCCCTTGCGCTTGGCCCAGTCGGACCCGCCGAGTCGGTCGAGTGAAGGCTGCTCGCCACCGACATATCTGGTCACCTGGTCGAGAGCATCGGCTGGCACAAACAACCGGTCGGGCGGGTGCCCACGCTTTGATGCGCCGTACTCCAAGATGAGATATTCGCGCATCGCGCCCTGCACCTCGCGCTGGCGCATCTCCACGAAGCGGCCCACGCCGTGTTGTTCGTGGACGACATAGTCCCCGGCCTTCAACTCCAGCGGGTCGATCTGCTTCTTGCGCCGGGCTGGCATCCGGGTCATGTCACGGGTGGTGGCCTTTTGCCCGGCGATGTCGACGCCGGTGTAAACCGCCAGATGCCCCATGAGCAGCCCGTGCTCCAAAGCGCCTTGAGTGACTTGTACGACGTGTCGCTCACCGGGGTCGACCACGTCAACGAGCCGGGCGGCGATGTCGTGATCAGACAACAACTCCACAGTGCGTTGCGCGGGGCCGTGACCAGGGTGCACGATCACCACCGACCGACCTGCCTGAAGCTGCTCGCGCAGGTCAGTGATGAAGGCCTCAGTGTCACCGCGATAACCATCGATCGCGTGGGCGCCAATCTCGAGGGAGTCTTCACCGTCGGTGCCGAAGGGGCTCAGCCCCAACCAGGCCAGCTCACTGGCCTGGGCGACTTCACGGATCTCCTCCAGGCTGCGTAGCGAAGCAGCGCCCACGTCGATCGGCGCTTGCCCACCCACGGCGGCTGCAGCCCAGCTCGCGTCGAGGAACTCTGCACTCGTGGCCACCAGGTCATGGGCTCGCCCACGGACCCGCTCGGGGTCAAACACCAGCGCGGTGGTGTTGCTCGGCATCAGGTCGACTAGGAGCTCCATCTCCTCGACCAGCACGGGAGCCAGCGACTCCATCCCTTCGACCGCGATCCCTTCAGCCAACTTGTCGGTGATCTCGCGCAAATGCGGATGCTGCTCACCCAACTCGACGGCTCGCGCGCGTACGGCGTCATCGAGCAGGAGTTCGCGACAGGGCGGCGCCCAGAGGCGATCCTGTTTGTCCAAAGTGCGCTGGTCGGCCACGGTGAAGGAGCGGATCTCGTCGACCTCGTCGCCGAAAAACTCCACCCGCAGTGGATGCTCCTCGGTGGGCGGGAAGACGTCGACGATGCCACCGCGCACGGCAAACTCGCCACGCTTCTCGACCAAGTCGACTCGGGTGTATGCCGCACCAGCCAGGTCGGCAACGACTTGTTCGAGGGAGATCTCATCACCCGTCTTGAGCTCGACCGGTCTCAGATCGGCCAGGCCCTTGACCTGTGGCTGCAGCACCGAGCGCACCGGCGCCACCACCACTTGCAGCGGACCAGTGCCTGCAGCCTCGCCAGGATGCTTGAGTCGGCGGAGTACGGCGAGCCGGTTGCCGACCGTGTCGGAGCGCGGGCTCAACCGCTCGTGCGGCAGAGTCTCCCAGGCTGGGTAGAGCGCGACGGAGTCGCTGCCGACCACGGCCTTGATCTCGTCGGTGAGGTCTTCGGCCTCGCGCACCGTCGCGGTCACCGCGAGCACCAAACGCCCCGCGTCGACCAAGCCTTTGACCAGGTGCGGGCGCACGGGGGTCGGCCCGATCAGGGTGAGGCCATCGGCGCCTTCGCGGGCCAGCCGGATGGCTTCAGTCAGGACCGGCTCGGCCAGGACGGCGTCTGACAGTGCTGCCAGCGGGCCAGGTCGTGGCTCAGCAGGGCACAAAGGGGTGACTCCTCAGATCTTGGGGGATGCCCCAGATCCTACTCGGCGCATTTGGGCGGGCGGCTACTGAGCCCAAGGCGCCTCTGGGGCGCTGACCCTGGTCTCGTCGGCCTCTTGATCGGTGAGCTTCTCCTGGCTGAGGCGCTCCGCCTCAACCCGACGTAGGTAGTGGTCGACCTCGGCCGTGACCTTGGCGTCATCCCAGCCCAGCACTTGCGCCATGATCGCCGCTGCCGCCCGCACTGAGCCCACGCCGCGGTCGAAAGTCTCGATCGAGAGTCGGGTACGCCTAGTCATCACGTCGTCGAGATGACGCGCACCTTCGTGGCTGGCGGCATACCAGACCTCAACGGCCAAGTAGTCGTCTTGGCCCTCCAGCGGCTCGGCAAGATGTGGGTGTATCTCGATCAGGGCCAAGACCTCGTCGATCAGGCCGCCGTAGCGCCCCAGCAGGTGGTCGATGCGCGAGATGCTCAGGCCTGCGCCGCGAGACAGGGCGACCCGCTGATTGGTGCGGGCCTCGAATCCGTTGGCACCCAGTAGGGGGATGCGATCAGTGATGCTCTCCCGCGCGCCCGTGGGCAATGATTTGACCGCCACGTCGACGGCGTCTTTGGCCATCACCCGATAGGTGGTCAGTTTGCCGCCGGCGATCATCACCATGCCCGGCACCGGATTGGTGACGATGTGCTCGCGAGAGATCTTGGAGGTTGGCTCGATCTTGCCCTTGGCCAATGGCCTGAGGCCCGCATAGACACCAACGACGTCGTCGTGATCCAGAGGCGTGTTGAGCAGGGTGTTGACGTGACCCAAGATGTAGTCGATGTCGGCCCTGGACGCAGCGGGGTGCGCCTTGTCGAGAGTCCATGGCGTGTCCGTGGTGCCGATGATCCAGTGGCGCCCCCACGGGATCACAAAGAGCACCGACTTCTCGGTCTTGGTGATGAAGCCGGCCTCAGACCGGATCCGGTCGCGCGGCACCACGATGTGGATGCCCTTGCTGGCCTCGACCTGCAGGCTCCCCCGCCCACCGACGAGATCTTGGATGTCATTGGTCCAGACGCCAGCCGCATTGATCACGACCTTGGCGCGCACCGAGATGTCGACGTCGTTCTCAAGGTCACGAAGCTTCGCGCCACACACCCGCTCGCCCTCACGCAGGAAGCCCACGAGCTTGGTGCGCGCGGCGACGTGAGCGCCGTACGCCGCTGCCGTGCGCGCGATATTCATCACCAGCCGGGCATCGTCGACCTGACAGTCGTAGTAGCGGATCGCCCCGTGGAGGGTGTCGGTGCGCAGATCGGGGGCGATGCGAGCCACCTGCTTGCGGAAGAGGTGGCGATGTTTGGGCACACCCATGTCGTATTTGCCGGCCATGGCCATGGCGTCGTACAACACCAGGCCAGCGCCGATATAGGGGCGCTCATAGACCCGCTCCAGTGGGAACAGGAATGGCACCGGGCGCACCAGGTGAGGCGCGATCCGGGTCAGCAGCAGACCCCGCTCTTCAAGGGCCTCGCGCACGAGGGCGAAGTCAAACATCTCCAAGTAGCGCAGGCCGCCGTGGATCAGTTTGGAGCTGCGCGAGCTGGTGCCGCTGGCGAAGTCACGCTGCTCGACCAAGCCCGTCGACAACCCACGCGATACAGCATCAAGAGCAATGCCGACTCCGGTGATGCCACCGCCGACCACGAGCACGTCTAGCTCGGTGTCGACCGAGTCAGCCGCTGCCATC
>WBZL01004908.1_pt1 | contig 11316 bp, 8 predicted proteins | sample 5204291 | NCBI WGS metagenome assembly WBZL01 (sample SAMN12344345, study PRJNA552823) | activated sludge metagenome | biome: Activated sludge suspended growth; feature: Nitrification reactor; material: Wastewater; isolation source: activated sludge from nitrification reactor of wastewater treatment...
TGCTGGAGGAACGGAGCGGTCAGAGTGCGGAGACGTGGCGGGCGGCGCCGCCCTCGATGCGGCGGACGCGCTCGCGGGGGAGGATGTGCCAGAGCTGCTCGGTGGCCTGGTCCCAGACCTTCAGCAGCTCGGCGCCGCGGAGCGACTCGGTCTTCTCGACGTGGCGCTCGACCAGCCAGCGCAGCTCGACGAGGGCGTCGGGCTCGGGGCGGATGGCCTCCACCAGGTCGGTGTTGATGCGGGACATGAGGCGCTCGGCCTCGGGGTCCCACACGAAGGCCTGGCCGCCCGTCATGCCGGCGCCGAGGTTGGAGCCGACCCGGCCGAGGACGACCACGGTGCCGCCGGTCATGTACTCGCAGCAGTGGTCGCCCACGCCCTCGACGATGGCCAGCGCGCCCGAGTTGCGGACCGCGAAGCGCTCGCCGGCCGAGCCGGCGATGAACAGCTCGCCGCCGGTGGCGCCGTAGAGGCAGGTGTTGCCGGCCAGCACGGGCGAGCCCGCGGCGCTGCCCATCACGATCGACGCGTCGTTGGCGGGCGGGCGCACGACGATGGTGCCGCCGCCCATGCCCTTGCCGACGTAGTCGTTGGCCTCGCCCACGAGCTCGAGCTCGACGCCGTGGGTGATGAAGGCACCGAAGCTCTGGCCCGCGGAACCCTCGAAGCGGAGGCGGGCGGTGCCGAGCGGCGGCAGGGTGCCGTACTCGAGGGCGATGGCCCCCGACAGGGCGGCGCCGATGGCCCGGTCCTTGTTGCGGATCGAGTAGTGCAGGTCGATCTCGTCGCCGTCCCAGACGCGCTGGAAGGCGTCGGCGAGGACCTCGTCGCCGAGCTCCGAGCGGGGGTCCTGGAGCTCGACCCGCTCGACGAAGTGCCGGGGCTCGTCGAGGTGCTCGGGCGGGGCGATCAGCGGCGTGAGGTCGAGCGCGTCCGCCCGCTCGTCGCCGGTGGTGCGCTGGCGGAGCAACTCGACCCGGCCGACGGCCTCGTCCATGGTGCGCAGGCCCAGCTGGGCCAGGTACGCCCGCACCTCCTCGGCGATGTAGAGGAAGTAGGCGGCCACGCCCTCGGGGGTGCCGCTGAAGTTGGCCCGCAGGTGGGGGCGCTGGGTGGCGACGCCCGGCTTGCAGGTGTCGCGGTGGCAGGCCCGCAGCATGATGCAGCCCTCGGCGATCATCGCCGCCGTGCCGAACGAGTACTCGTCGGCGCCCATGAGGGCGGACACGATCACCTGGCGGCCGTTCAGGAAGCCGCCGTCGACCCGGAGCTTGATGCGGCCCCGCAGGCCGTTGTCGACCAGCGAGCGCTGGCAGTCGGCCAGGCCGATCTCCCAGGGGAGGCCGGCGTGCTTGATCGACGACAGCGGGCTGGCGCCGGTGCCGCCGTTGGCGCCGCTCAGGTGGACGATGTCGGCCAGCGCCTTCACGCAGCCGGCGGCGATGGTGCCCACGCCGTCCTCGGCCACGAGCTTCACCGACACCTCGGCGGCGTTGACCTGCTTGAGGTCGAAGATGAGCTGGGCGAGGTCCTCGATGGAGTAGATGTCGTGGTGCGGGGGCGGCGAGATCAGGCCGACGCCGGGCTGGGTGTGGCGCAGGCGGGCGATCTCCTCGGACACCTTGTGGGCCGGCAGCTGGCCGCCCTCACCGGGCTTGGAGCCCTGGGCCATCTTGATCTGGAGCTCGTCCGCGTGGGCGAGGTACTGGGGGGTGACGCCGAAGCGGCCCGACGCGATCTGCTTGATGCGCGAGTTCTTGTCGTCGCGGCCCTGGCCCCGGGTGAAGAAGCGGTAGGGGTCCTCGCCGCCCTCGCCGCAGTTGGACTTGCCCCCGATGAGGTTCATGGCCTGGGCCAGGTTCTCGTGGGCCTCGCGCGACAGCGAGCCGTGGGACATGGCGCCCGTGGAGAAGCGCTTGACGATCTCCGCGGCGGGCTCGACCTCGTCGAGCGGGATCGGGTCGCCGGCCGGCACGAGCTCGAGCAGGTCGTGCAGCTCGGTCGTGGGGCGCTCGTTGACCAGGCGGCTGAACTCGTCGTAGGTGGCGCTCGACTCGCTCCTGATGGCCCGCTGCAGCAGGTGGGCCAGCTTCACGTCCGCCTCGGCCCGCTCGGCGGCGCGCTCCTCGCTCTCGTCGAGCAGCGGCGGCACCTCCTTGACCAGGGTGAGGCTGTTGAGGGCGGCCACGACGTCCTTGTCGTGGGTGTGGTACTCGCCGCCCTTGCGGTTGCGGAAGAAGCCGGGGGACGCGAGCTCGCCGCTGGCGTGGTTGGCCAGCACGTCGGCGCCGAGGTGCTCCCAGCCGATGCCGCCGACCACCGAGGCGGTGCCCCGGAAGCAGCGGTCGACGATCTCGGGGCCGAGGCCGATGACCTCGAAGATCTGGGCGCCGCGGTACGAGTCGACCGTGCTGATGCCCATCTTCGACAGCACCTTGAGCACGCCGGCCTCGATGGCGGCCTCGAAGCGGCTCTGGGCCTCGGGGCTGATGGCGGACTCGTCGTCGCTGGCGTCGGCCTCGGCGCCCACGGTCTGGAGGGCCAGGCGGGGGCAGATGGCGTCGGCGCCGTAGCCGAGCAGCGCGGCGACGTGGTGCACGTCGCGGGCGTCGTCGGCCACCGACACGATGCTGGTGAGCGACCGCAGCGAGGACTCGATGAGGCGGTGGTGGATGGCGCCCACGGCCAGCAGCGAGGGCACCGGGGCGCGCTCGGCCGAGACGTCCGCGTCGTCGACCACGAGGATGTCGGCCCCGCCGCGCACGGCCGACTCGGCCTCGGTGGCCAGGCGCTCGACGGCAGCCTTCAGCCCCAGCGGGCCCTCGCTCACCGGGAAGGTGGCGTCGAGGGTGACCACGGGGAAGTCGGCCAGCTCGTCGCGCTCGAGCTCGGCGATGGCGTCGGGGTAGAGGAAGAACGACTCGATGCGGACGAGGCGGGCGGCCTCGGCGTCCTCCGAGAGCAGGTCGGCCCGGGGGCCGAGCACGGTGTCGAGGCTCATGACCAGGCGCTCGCGGAGCGGGTCGATGGGCGGGTTGGTGACCTGGGCGAAGCGCTGGCGCAGGTAGTGGTGCACCGGGCGGGGGCGCTCGGCCAGCGGGGGGAGCGGGACGTCGTCGCCCATGGAGAAGGTGGGCTCGTAGGCGTCGCTGGCCATGGGCCGCAGCACCATGGCGAGCTCCTCCTTGGTGTACCCGTGCACGGCCTGGAGGAACTCGAGGTCCGCCGGCGGCTCCTGGACGGGCTCGCCCACGGGTAGGTCGTAGAGGCCCTCGAAGGCCCAGTGGGCGTAGGGCGCGGCGGCGGCGAGGCGTTCCTTGAGCTCGGCGTTCTTCTGGACGCCCCGGGTCGGGTCCACGAACAGCATCTGGCCGGGGCCGAGGCGGCCGCGCTCGACGGTGCCGTGGCCGCTGATGTCGACCGCGCCGACCTCGGAGCCGCACATGACGAGGCCGTCCTCGCAGATGGCGTAGCGCAGGGGGCGCAGGCCGTTGCGGTCGAGGGTGGCGCCGACGCCCACGCCGTCGGTGAACACGACGCCGGCGGGACCGTCCCACGGCTCCATGAGGGTGGCGTGGTAGCGGTAGAAGCCCCGCACCTCGGGGTCGAGCTCGCTGGCGTTCTCCCAGGCCTCGGGCACGAGCATGGCCATGGCGTGGCGGATGTCGCGGCCGCCGCGGGTGAGCAGCTCCACGGCCTCGTCGAGCTTGCCCGAGTCGGAGTCCTCGGGGTCGAGCAGCGGCCGGAACAGCTCCTCGGGGCCGAGGCCGGCGGCCTCGGTGCCCAGGCGGGCGCGGGCCAGCATGCGGTTCTCGTTGCCCTGGATCGCGTTGATCTCGCCGTTGTGGCAGAGGTTGCGGAAGGGCTGGGCCCGCTCCCACGTGGGGAGCGTGTTGGTGGAGAAGCGCTGGTGGAAGATCGTGAAGGGGGCGATGAAGCGGTCGTCCTGCAGGTCGACGTAGAAGTCGCGCAGGTGGTCGGCCGGGGTGAGGCCCTTGTAGACGATCGTGCGGAACGAGCACGACGCCACGTAGACGCCCGGCGCCTTGGCGATGCGGCGGCGCAGGCGGTAGGCCCGGATCTCGTCGGCGGACGGGTGCCCGGCGGTCTCGGGGGCGCCGTCGCCGTTGCGGAACACGACGTGCACGATCGCCGGCTTGGTCTTCATCGCCAGCGCGCCGAGGTGCGACTCGTCGGTCGGCGGGATGCGCCACTCGAGGAGCTCGAACCCCTCGGTGGCCAGGGCGGCCTCGACCGCGGCCCGCGGGTCGTCTCCCGCGAGGAACAGGGTGGCCACGCCGTTGCCCTCGCCGAAGATCGCGGCGGGGATCGGGAGCAGCACGCCGCAGCCGTCCGACGTCAGGGCGTCGGCGGCGACTGCACCGCGGTGCTTCACGTTGGCCAGGCCGTCCAGGGCGGCGGTGACGATGTCCCGCGAGGGGCGGCCCTTGGCGTCGGCCACGAAGCCGATGCCACACGCGTCGAGCTCACGCATCTCACGTCCTCCGATTTCCGTGCAGGCAGGGTCGAACAGGAGCCGGTGACCGGAGCGCTACGTCTCGTCGCTGAGGACGTTCAAGCGGCGCCGTTGCCCATCTGCCCCGGTCGGAGGCGAAAGAGGATGCTACCGCGGCGGTCCCACCGAACGCACGGTGGAAACGGAGATCCGTGACCCGACGAAGACACTGCGGACGTGGCCCGCAACGGTTGGGGCGGCCCTGTTCAGGCGAAGCGACCGGTGCACCACACCCGCCCGTCGGCATCGACGAGGGACACGGCGGCGATCTCCCCGCCGTCGAGGTCGGTGGCGCCGACCCAGGTCGTGCCGCCCACGTCGGTGGCGATCGCCCCCCGGTGGACGGTGCCGCCGTCGGCGAGATCGAGCTCGAGTGTGAACGGGCCCCGTGCCGCCACCTCGGGGGTCGGAGCCGACCAGGACGGCACCGACACGAACACCACGGCGTCGGACCCCTCGGTGCGCCACGCCTCGCCGATGTCGGCGCCGGCCGGGGTGATCATCGGGGCGCGGGCGAGCCGGTCGGTGCTCGCGCTCCCGGGCCCCGAGGCGGGATCGAGGGCCATCCCGATCCCGATGCCGGCCACCAGGAGCAGGGCCGCGGCGACGAGCATGAGGGCGCGCCGCCGGGCCGGGTGGAGGGGCACGACCGGGGCGGTGGGGGACTGCTCCTCGGCCAGGCGGGCGAGCACGGCCCCCTCGAACCCGGGCGGCGGCTCGGCCTCGGGAGCCGCCGAGAGCAGCGCGTCGACGGCGCCGGCGAGCTCCTCGACCTCGGCGCGGCAGGCGGCGCAGCGGTCGAGGTGGGCGAGCGCGGCGCCCCGCTCGTCGCCCTCGAGGGTGCCGAGGCTCAGCTCGGCGGCGACGGCGCGCAGCTCGTCGCACGTCAGCGGTCGGGTTCGCTCAGCCATGGTCGGCCTCCTGGCTCGCGAGGTGGTCGCGGACCCGGGCGAGGGCGGTCCGGATGCGGGTCTTCGCGGTGCCGAGGGGGATGCCCTCGAGCTCGCTGATCTCGGCGGCGGTGCGCCCGGCGAGGGCGGCGAAGGCCAGGGCCCGGCGCTGCTCGTCGGGGAGGGACCGCAGCGCCGCGACCGAGCGCTCGACCTCGTCGCTCTGGACGGCCGCCTCGGCCGGCCCGAACGCCGGTGAGGTCAGCACCAGGGTCGTGGGGTCGACGTGGTCGACGGGCCGGGCCCCGCGCCGGCGGAGGTGGTCGACGGCGAGGTTGCGGGTGATCGTGAGCAGCCAGGTGGCCACGGTGCCGCGCCTCGGGTCGAACGCTCCGGCGTGGCGCCAGGCCCGGACGAAGGCCTCCTGGGCGATGTCCGCGGCCTCACCCTCGTCGCCGACGACGGTGAGGGCGAGGCCGTACGCCCGGCGCTGGAAGCGACGAACGAAGACCGCTCCCGCAGTGGGGTCACCGGTGGCGAAGCCGGCCAGCAGGGCCTCGTCGGACGCGTCCCACATCGGGGCGACCCTAGGTCCCGTGCCGCCGGCCTCGCCGCCGTCGTCCCGGCCTCAGCCCGCCAGGACCGGCTCGCCCTGTGCGTCGACCGCGTTCCACGAGGGGATGGCCGCGCCGTTGGCGTCGCCTGGGGCGGCGTCGCCGGAGAACCGGTAGAGGAGGTGGCCGTTGTAGACGAGCTGGTCGGGGGCGGCGGCGTCGGCCACCGAGAGGAGCGTGGCGTCCACGCCGTCGCCGGCCTCGGGCGTGCCGTCGGCCACGGCTGCGGGCCACGTGTCGAGGCAGGGGCCGCTGCACGCGCTGGTGGTGCCGTCGTCCTGGGCGAACAGGTAGAGGGTGAAGCCCTCCGCGTCCACGAGCACCGGCCCGAGGTCGCCGACCTCGGCGACCGCGACGGTCGAGCCGTCGCCGCTGACCGCGGGTGCGGCGCCCGCGCTCGTCGCGGTGTCCGCGGCGGTGGTGGCGCTCGAGTCGTCGTCGTTGCTCCCGTAGCCGCCGCCCGAGCCGCAGGCGGCGAGGAGCAGGCCGGCGGCGAACGTGGCGGCGAACAGCGAGGTGGTGCGCTTCATCGGAGGTCCCTTTCGTAGGTGTCGAAAGGGGTTACGGCCGAACGCGCCGGAGGGATTGCGCGACGCCCGAGATTTCGCGGCGGCTGCTCAGAGGGGTCCGCGTTGCATGCGCCGGCGGTCCTTGCGGGTCTCGCCGACGGCCCAGGCGCGGCGCCACGTGGCGACCTCGGGGCCGGCGAGGGTGGGTGCGTCTGGGCCCCTACAGCGGGTGGCGGCGGGGTGCCGCATCATCTGGCGCGGAGGACGCCCGGCGATCGTGCCCTTCGGCCCTGGGGAGGCGTGGAGGTCGGTGCGACGATCGAGCCATGAGGAGCCGATCGACGCGGCGAGTTCGTGCCGGATGGGCAGTGGCGGCGTTGGCGTCGCTCGTGTCCGCAGCGGTGGTGCAGCTGCCGGTGACGTCGGCGACCGCGGCGGTGCGAGCGCCGTCGTTCGTCGCGTCGTGGGACCTGGGGAGCGGTGGCTACTCGAACGGCGTCGCCGTCGCGCCGGACGGCAACGTCTACGTCGCCTACTCACTGTTGCCGAAGGTGGTGAAGCTCAGCCCGGACGGGGTTCTCCTCGACACCATCGGCAGTCTGGGCCACGGTGACGGCCAGTTCAGCCATCCCGACGGTGTCGCCGTCGACGGTGACGGCACCGTGTACGTCACCGATTCGTCTGATGACCGCGTCCAGATGTTCGACGCTGACGGGGAGTTCGTCGCGGCGTGGGGCACGCCCGGTTCGGGGATCGGCGAGTTCGACGAGCCGCAGGGGATCGCGGTGGACGCCGACGGCAACGTGTACGTGGCCGACAGCCAGAACTTCCGGGTCCAGAAGTTCGATTCGGCCGGCAACTTCCTGCTGCAGTGGGGGAGCGCCGGCGACGGGAACGGGCAGTTCCAGGACCTGAACGGACCCACCCACGTCGCTGTCGCCCCGACCTCGGGGCATGTGTACGTCACCGATGTCGGCAACGACCGGGTGCAGGAGTTCACCTCGACCGGCGGATTCGTCCGGGCGTGGGGCAGCACCGGGGTCGACAAGGGGCAGTTCCAGAACCCCGTCGGTGTCGCGGTGGACGCCGACGGGTACGTCTACGTCGTCGAGGCCTTCGGGAACCGGGTCCAGAAGTTCACCTCGACGGGCACGTTCGTCACGAAGTGGGGGACGACGGGCACGGGCAACGGGCAGTTCGACAGTCCCCGAGGGGTCGCCGCCGGCGCCGAGGGCCAGGTGTACGTCACCGACAGCGACAACGAACGGGTCGAGGTGTTCCAGAACCTGGCCCGGCCCGACGGACGCATCCGGCGCGGCGCCGGAGCGACCGTCGGCAACGGCATCTACGGCACCACCGGGGCCGGCCAGCGGGTGGCGGGCTCGGCGGGGCGTGGCGCGACGGTCACCTACTACGCCACCCTCGAGAACGAGGCGCCCTTCGCCGACACGCTGCGGCTGCGCGGGGGTGCATCGTCCACCCACTACCGGGTGCGGTACCGGAACCCCGCCGGCGAGAACATCACGACCGACGTGGTGAACGGAACCTTCGAGACGCCCCCCCTCGCTCCCAAGGCCACCTTCACGGTCACGATCAGGGTGACGGTGCTCACGACGGCGCCGTCCGGCTCGTCGCTGAGCCGCCTCCTGACCGCCATCTCCACGACGCAACCAGCGGAACGGGACGCCGTGAAGTTCCTGACCCGCCGGGCCTGAACGGCGACGGTCCGCGTTGGCGGGTGGATCACACCATGGTGAGGCCGCCGCTGACCGACAGGGTCTGGCCGGTGATGTATCGGGCACCGTCGCTGACGAGGAACGCGACGGCCGGCGCGATGTCGTCGGGCTGGGCGGTACGCCCGAGCGGGATGGCCCTCGCCAGGCCTGCGTGCAGCTTCTCGGAGTACTCGGCGACCTGGGCGAGCAAGGCCGTGTCGGTGGGCCCCGGTGACACGCAGTTGACCCGGATCCCCTGCCGGGCGACCTCGCGTGCCAGCGTCTTGGTGAACGCGATGACACCGCCCTTGGCGGCCGAGTAGACGGCCTCGCCGGACGACCCCACCCGGCCGGCGTCCGAGGCGATCGAGACGATGCGTCCCTCCTGCCGCTCGATCATGGGGCCGATCACGGCATGGCAGCACGCGATGGTTCCCTTCAGGTTCACCGCGATGATGCGATCCCACTCCTCCTCGGTCGAGTCCACGAACGGCTTGATGATGTCGATGCCGGCGTTGTTGACCCACGCCACGACGGGCCCGACCTCGTCCTCGATGCGGCGGACGGCCCTGCGCACCGACTCGAGCGACGCGATGTCGATGCCGATGCCCGCAGCTCCTACCCCGTGGCGCTCCGAGAGCAGGGCGGCCTGGGTGATCGCGGCGCCCTCGTCGATGTCGCACACGGCCACGGTCCAGCCGTCGACGGCGAGCGCATGGGTGATCGCCGCGCCGATGCCGCGAGCGCCGCCGGTCACGGCCGCGACCCGCCCCTGGCCGGCGCCGCCGGTCGGCTCACTCACTGGTCGGTCCCTCGAACACCGGAGGTCGCTTCTCGCGGTGCGAGGCCAGGCCCTCGGCGGCATCGGGGCCGCCGAAGCCGTAGAACTCGTAGGCGAGCGAGGCGTCGAACGCAGGTCCGGCCGCCCGGTACCAGTGGTTGAGCGTGTGCTTCGTCAGGCGCAGTGCGGCCTGGGCCCCGTCGGCCAACTGCGTGGCAACGGCGAGGGCCTCGTCCTGCACGTCGCCGTCGTCCACGCACAGCGACACCAGCCCGATGCGTTCCGCCTCCTCCCCCGTGAGCGGGTTGCAGGTGAGCAGGTAGTACTTGGCCTTGGCCATGCCCACGAGCAACGGCCAGCACACGGCGGCGTGGTCGCCGGCGGCGACGCCGAGCCGCGTGTGGCCGTCGATGATCTTCGCGGTGCGCCCGGCCACCGAGACGTCGGCCAACAATGCGGCGACGAGCCCGGCACCGACCGCGGGACCGTGGATGGCCGACACGATCGGCTTGGAGCAGTTCACGACGTTCCAGACGAGATCGCGGGCCTCGCGCATGACCCTGGTGCGCACGGCGTAGTCGGTGGTGAGCGCCTCGAGCAGCTCGAAGCTGCCGCCCGCCGAGAAGCCCCGTCCCGCACCCTGGATGACGGCGACGTGGACGTCTGGGTCCTTGTCGATCGTGGTCCACACCTCAGCGAGATCGTGGTGGGCGTCCATCGACACCGCGTTCAGGCCGGGCGCGTCCAGGGTGACGCGCAGCACGTGGGGCCCCGGCCGGTCGAAGCGCAGACTCGGGTGGATCCTGGCGTAGTCGACGCTCATGGGTCTCCTCGGCGTGGTCCGGTGGTTCGCCGCCGGTCGGACGGGGGTGCCGCGGCCGATCGTGGGCCGACGCTACTGCTGACCGCCATCGCCACCACGCAACCAGCGGAACGGGACGCCGTGACGTTCCCGACCCGCCGGGCCTGAACGGCGACGGTCAGCGTCAGCGCCGGGCGATCAGAGGGGCCAGCGCTGCTTGCGCTTGGCGTCCTTGCGGGTCGGGCCCACGGCCCAGGCCCGGCGCCACTTGGCGACCTCGGGGCCGGCGAGGGTGGGGTTGGCCCGCCGGTGGGCGCGGACCCGGGCCTCGTACCAGTTCGTCGCGGTCTCGTCGGCCAGCGCCGCCACGGCGTCCTCGATGCGGGCGGCGAAGCGGCGGGAGTCCTCGCCCTCCTCCGGGTGCAGCGGGTCGCCGAAGGTGACCGTGGTGGACGACGGGGTGGGGAGCTTGGCGCCCTTGCGCAGGATCCGGCCGGTGCCCTGCAGGTGCACCGGCACCACCGGGACGCCGCAGCGCAGCGACAGGTAGGCGGCGCCGCCGCGGAAGGGCTGGCCCCACCCGTCGGGGCTGCGCCCGCCCTCGGGGAAGATGAGCATGCTCCAGCCCTCGTCGATCAAGTGCGCGGCCTGGTCCGCCGAGCGGCGGGTGACCTTCTTGCGCTCGACGGGGATGGCCCCGATGGTCAGGGCGGAGAGGGCGCTCGTGACGCGGTTGGTGAAGAAGTAGTCGGCGCCGGCGCCCACGAAGAGCTTGTGCCGCCAGGGCTCGGGGATCGACGTGAGCATCAGCGGCGTGTCGAGGTGGCTGTGGTGGTTCGGCGTGAAGATCACCGGGCCGGTGACGTCGGCCAGGCGGTCGCCGCCGCGCCGGTCGGGCTGGGCCAGCACCGCCGCGGCGGGGCGCATGACGCCCTCGACCAGGGCCAGCCGGGCCATGCGGGCGGGGTAGCGCCGCGCCCAGTCGGTGTCGTAGTCGGCGCCGACCTTGCCGGGGCGCTCGACGGGCTCGACCGTCTCCGGCGTGGTGGGCGCGGTGAGCGGGAACGACTGGCGCTTCAGCCAACTCGAGGCACTAGCCCTCGGATTCCGGGGGCTAGTGCCTCGAGAACGGGACACGAGGGGCGAGGGCATCAGCTCGGACCGTTCACGACACGTCGGCCATGAGGATGGGCGGGTTGTGGAAGTGGGTGATGGAGGCGTCGCGGCCAACCACGTCCGAGGCCATCTCCAGCGCGTCCTGCAGCGTCGACGCCGGCTTGAAGCCGAGGCGCCGCACGGCCCGGGTGTCGCCGCCCACGATGATGGTGGCGCCCAGGTGCTTCAGGGCGTGGCTGCCCCAGTACCACATGTAGAACGGGTGGACGCCGTGGTAGGCGTACGACGTGCGGTAGAGGTGGCGGTACCACTCGTCCTCGGCGAAGTCCTTCTCGAACTTCGCCTCGAGCTCGACCGGGTCGGTGGTCTCGGC
>WBZL01004909.1_pt1 | contig 11312 bp, 11 predicted proteins | sample 5204291 | NCBI WGS metagenome assembly WBZL01 (sample SAMN12344345, study PRJNA552823) | activated sludge metagenome | biome: Activated sludge suspended growth; feature: Nitrification reactor; material: Wastewater; isolation source: activated sludge from nitrification reactor of wastewater...
TGTGAGGTTGATCAGACCGACGCTTCGCCTCGGTTTAGCCATGCCGTATTTATGGGTCGGCTCGCCTATTCGCTCGCCTCCTAAGTGTCTGACTGACGGGTCACATCTCATCGGGCCCTCGATCCGACGAAGCCTCCCCCAGCTTGCCCTGAGGGTCGAGGACCTGACCTGGAGCGAGGTCTGTGGATGCGGCCACCACACCGTGGTGGAGATGATCAGCGGCTTTGGTCGCGGCCGTTGCCGTGGCGCGGTCAGGCGCGACCGTCGATATCTGCCGTAGGAGATCGACCAGGGTCTTCACGTTCCTCACGAAGTCGCCGGCCGACAACTGATCGTCACTCAGGATGTTCCGCAGCGAATCACCGTGGGCCCAGGCGTACATCAACGGGGCGATGGTGGGGTCGGGCGGTGGGCTCTCGGGCACTCCAGCCCGGCGCTGGTCCTCACCCAGTCGGCGGCCCAGGACCTCAATACGGCTCACCCGGTCGCGCATCACCGTGGTGGGAAACCATGGCCGGGCAGGGACGTCCTTGGACCGGTGCTCGTAGGTGAATGCTGACACCACGCCGGCCAACTCAGCGGAGTCCAGCCCGTCGAGCAGTCCCTCGGCGATTGACAGCGCCACCAACAGATCAGCCTCGTGGAAGATACCGCTGAGGATCCGGCCACCGGCGCTCAACTCCCAGCCGTCGACCATCGCCCACCGCTCGAGGAGCCCGTGGATCTGGTTGAACTGGCGCACCAGGCTTCCCGACCGCTCAGCCAATCGTCGATCGTCGTCTGCGACCTGAGCCCTCAGCCGGTCGGCCTCGGCAGCCGCGCTCAGATGAGTCTGGAGGTCGGGGCAGGCAGCCACCGTCATGTCGGCTGCCCGTTCACCCGACGGGGGCTCCTCATCTCCCGCGGCAGCGCCAATCGAGCCGTGGGTCATGCGTACTTTGCGAAGATCAGCAGTAATACGACGCTGCACGGTCCGGTCCCGGGGATCGAAAGGCTCGGGAAGTCCGAGCACGGCCCGGGACTCCGGTGGAACATCGAAGTCGTCTTCATCCAAGATCTCGACTCGAGCCTCGGTGTCGATGACCCTTACCCGTACGCCACCCTTGCGGTGGGACACCGATAGCACCGCCAGTCGATGGCCGCGGAGGTGTAGTACGTCGCCGGGAGCCAGATCCGACAGTGCCGCCGCTATCCGTGCCGATAGGCCTTCTCGATCGCGCCGCGCCGCGGACCGTTCCTCGCTTCGACGAGACCGGTACTCGGCGATGTCACCAAGCTCACAGGTCGCCTTCGCTTCGGCCTCGAGAAGGAGCGCCGCCCTGCGAGCCTTGCGGTGGGTCAGGCGAGCAATTGTGCGGTCGGCCTGAAACTGGGCGAACGAGCGGCCGAGCAGTTCCTCGGACTGTCGACGGTCGTGACGACGAATCAGGTTCACGACCATGTTCGGGGAGGGTCGGAATGCCGATCGGAGAACGAACTCGCGACTCGACGCCAGAGCCGCCACCTTGTCGAAGCCCGACCACGGGGACCACAACACGATTGCGTGACCGACCGGATCAAGGCCCCTTCGGCCGGCCCGCCCTGTCAACTGGGTGTACTGGGAAGGGGTGAGGTCTTCGTGGTGATCGCCGGTGAACTTCGAGAGCGATTCGATGACCACCGATCGGGCCGGCATGTTGATTCCGAGAGCCAGGGTCTCGGTGGCGAACACGACCTTAACGAGACCCTCGGCGAAACAAGACTCGACTGCTTCCTTGAACGGCGGGATCATTCCTGCGTGGTGAGCGGCGACCCCCGCTTCCAGGGCGGCATTCCACCGATCGAAGCCCAACACGTCGAGGTCATGGCGGTCGAGGTGCTGGATGTGCGAGGTGACGATCTCACGGATCCTTCGAGCCTCTTGTGGGGTAGTTAGGCGGCGTCGGGAGTCGATGACGGACCTCACTGCGTCGTCGCATGCGGCCCGGCTGAAGATGAAGTAGATCGCTGGCAACATCGCACTTCCGGCGAGGTGTTCGACCACCTGGACCCGACGCGGCGAAGACCACCGTTGTCGGCCCCGTTCTCGATAACGCAGGTGCCGCGGGAGGTCGGTCCCAGGTGAGTCGAAACGGCCACCCTCGAGGTTGGGGCGACCATCGACGAGGGTTGGCAGTCGCACCAGCTCGTCGGAGGATCGGTCGGCCACGAGGTAGTGGTTGACGAGTTCCACCGGACGCTCGTGTTCGACGACAGTTGCCGTCGGACCACGGGCCGAGGCTATCCACCCGGCTAGCTCCTCGGCGTTGGAAACGGTGGCCGAGAGGCACACGAATCGAACGTCTGGCGGGGTGTGGATCACCACCTCCTCCCACACTGGACCTCGGTAGGAATCCTGCAAGTAGTGGACCTCGTCCAATACCACCCAGGTCAAGCTCTGGAGGGCCGGCGAGCCGGAGTAGACCATGTTGCGAAGAACCTCGGTGGTCATGACCACCACCGAGGCATCGGGGTTCACGGCGTTGTCGCCGGTCAGGATTCCGACCCGCTCGGAGCCATATCGACGCACCAGGTCTGTGTACTTCTGGTTGGAGAGTGCCTTGATCGGAGTGGTGTAGAAGGCGCGTCCCCCGTCGTTCAGCGCTCGTTGCACCGCGTGTTCGGCGACCACCGTCTTGCCTGCACCGGTGGGGGCCGCCACCAGCACGTTGTCACCTCTGTCGATGGCGTCGATGGCCTCGACCTGGAAGGCGTCGAGGGTGAACGTCCGCTCCCCCACCGGCGTATCCGGCTCAGGCAGCGGACCGTCTCCGTCGGCGGCCGATGAGCCTGCCGATCAGTATGGAGATCTCATAGAAGAGCACCATTGGCAATGCGAGAGCGACGAGGCTGATCGGATCAGCGCTGGGGGTGATCACCGCGGCCACGGCGAAGATGATCACCACCGCGAACCGCCGGAATTTCGAAAGTTGCTGGGGCTCTACCAGGCCGATCAGTTGGAGGAACACGACCACGATCGGGAACTGGAACCCCACACCGAAGGCCAACATCATGTACAGGATCAGCATGATGTAGTTCTCTGTCGTGTACTGGTATTGGACGTCGTCGCCGCCCACCGACTGCAAGAACCCCAGGGCCTGAGGCAGCGTGAAGTAGGCGATCGTCGCACCCAGGGCGAAGAGCACGGTCGCCGACCCCACGAAAGCACCGGCGTAGCGGCGCTCGTTCTGGTACAGCCCAGGAGCGATGAACGCCCAGATCTGCCACAACAGGAACGGCATGGCTAGGGCGATGCCGAGGTAGGTGGACATCTTGATCCTGAGCATGAACTGCTCGAGCGGATCGAAGGAGATGAACTTGTCCGAGACGTTCGGGTCATCGGCGAGATCGCGCAACGGGTCCATGAGCAGCGACAGGACCGGTTTGTACAGCAGCCATCCGGCCAGAGCACCCACGGCGATGGCTATGAAGCACTTGATGAGGCGACTCCGCAGCTCCACCAGGTGCTCCATGAGCGACATGCGCCCGCCAAGTTCGGTTTCAGTCACTGCTTCGACCATCTCTGTGACGTGTCAGCCCGCAGCTCGATCAGCCGAGGACGGCCCCGAGGTCGTCTGGCCTGGAGATGGGGATCCGGGCGTTGCAGGACCGGTCGATGCGCCGGGTCCACCGGCCGAGGCTGAGGCTCCAGCCGAATCGTTACCCTGGCCGGACACTGACGAAGGCGCCGTGGATCCCGATGTCGACGTACTCGGAGTGGCCGTGATGTCTATGGCGTTCATGGCGCTGCGCATCTCGTCTTGGAACCCGTTGGACAGCTTGCGCACCTGGGCCATCACGTTTCCGAACGTGCGCATGGCCTTGGGTAGCTGCTCGGGACCGAGCACCACAAGCGCCACCAACAGGACGACCATGATCTCGGGGCCGCCCACATTGAACATGGGGCGATCCTACCGGCGGTCGAACCGGTCCAAGGACTCCCGGGTTCTGCGGGTCTCCACCCTTACCGGGATCAGCGCCTGCTCGAGGCGGTTGAAGCGGCGCTGGGACCCAGCCAGGTCGTCATCGGCCTCGACGATACGGCGCAGGTAGACCATGGCCGCCACCGCACCAACGGCAAGGACGATCAACGGTGCGAACCAGGCGGCAGTCATGCAGCGATCCTATCGACCCCTCCCCGCCAGCGCGGGTCAGCCGGCCGACCCTCCGGTGAGAGCCTCGAGCTGGGACATCCAGTCCTCTGTGTCCAGTAGCGCATGGAAGTCCAAGAGGTCATCGTGGGTGATGGGGCCGCCGTAGTGGGCCTCGCTGAGCTCAGCCGGCAGCGACCAGGTCACCAGCCGGACGCCCGACGTCACCAGCAGTTCGACGACGCGAGGCTCGGCGTCACGCACGCCGCGTTCGTGGCACAGGGGGCAGGCGAAACAGTAGGTACCGGAACCATCGTTCCGGCACACCCGAACGGTCAGATCACGAGAGGTCATCTCGATGTCACCGCAGCGATCGCAGCTGGCACGGATTGTCGCCATTGGAGCCTCCTGAAACAGGTCTGGAAGCGTCATCGGCGCGTTTCGGCTACGGGTTGAGCAGGTATTTTGGCCCATAATGACGAATCACCACGGAGCGTGGTAATCGGGCATGATTGAGACCGTGGGACCCCAAATTCCGTCACGCCGAGTGCCCCCCATCACTTTCGCCCATCGCGGTGCCAGGGCCCACGCTCCCGAGAACACCCTGGAAGCCTTCTCGTTGGCCCTTCGGTTGGGTGCCAGCGGGCTCGAGAGCGACGTGTGGCTCACCGCCGACGGCGTTCCGGTCCTAGACCATGATGGTGTCGTTGGCCGGATTCGCCGCCGACCGATCTCATCGATAGATCGCTCCGAACTCCCCGATCACATACCGACGTTGGCTGACCTCTTCGATGTTGCTGGTACCGCCTTCGAGTTGTCGCTTGACGTAAAAGACCCCGCCGCCGGTAACCCATCGATCGAGGTGGCTCTTGCCGCCGATCCGACCATGGCCGAACGGCTGTGGCTCTGTCACCACGATCTCGACCACCTCACGTCGTGGCGGTCCGGTTCAGGGTCGGTTCGTCTCGTCGTGTCGACACGGTTGGGTCGACTGAAACCGGGACCTGAGCGCCTGGCGGCCCAGATGCGCGAACAGGAGATCGATGCCGTCAACTTCCATCACAGTGACTGGTCCGGAGGGCTGACCACCTTGTTCCACCGATTTGGCCGATTGGCATTCGGTTGGGATGCTCAGTTCGATCGGGTGCTGAATGGCTTGTTCAGAATGGGTATTGATGGCATCTACAGCGATCATGTCGATCGCATGACCGACGCGCTGAACCGCCACCTGAGCCGAACCGCGGGCGAAGGTCCAGTGTCACACGCCGGTGAAGACTGACCTAGACCGGTTCTGGATCGGAGTCACACGGCGGCGGGGACGTCCCAAGTGGGACGGCTACGCAAAAGGTCGTTCAGGTCGCCGGGGCCGGACTTCTCCACGGTGGCCGCCAGTTGGGCATCGGCTTGGGTGCCGTAGTCGGGCCTGTCCACCGCACGGAACACCCCGATGGGTGTGGGTTCATGTGGTCCCGATGACAGCCGAGACAACATGAAGGCCAGCCCGGGCTCTGGTCGGGCTTCATCGTGGACAAGGATTGCGTCCTCACCTACCTCGGCCACGGCCACGATCCTGGCCCGACCCTGCTGATCGATCATCACCCCCTTCTCGCGCTCAGTACCGAAGCGGACCTGCTCGCCGTGGATCAGCGGGATCAACATGTCGTCCCGCGCCGCCCGATTGGTGATCGCCTCGAACGCGCCGTTGTTGAAGACGTTGCAGTTCTGGAAGATCTCCACGAAGGAAGCACCACGGTGTTCCTTGGCCCGCCGAAATGTCTCCATCATGTGGGCCCGGTCCATGTCATGGGTTCGAGCCACAAAGCTCGCCTCCGCCCCCAACGCCACGCTGATCGGGTTGAAGGGATGGTCGAGCGAGCCGAACGGTGTCGACTTGGTGACCTTGCCGACCTCACTGGTCGGTGAGTACTGGCCTTTGGTGAGCCCGTAGATCTGGTTGTTGAACATCAGGATCGTGAGGTTGATGTTGCGCCGTAGGGCGTGGATCAGGTGGTTCCCACCGATGGACAACATGTCTCCATCGCCCCCCACCACCCAGACGTCGAGGTCGCCGCGGGCCATGGCCAGGCCGGTGGCGATGGCCGGTGCCCGACCGTGGATGCTGTGCATGCCGTAGGTGTTCATGTAGTACGGGAAGCGGGCCGCGCACCCGATCCCCGACACGAACACAGTGTTCTCCGGGGTACCTCCCAGCTCAGGCATGAGCATCTGAACGGCCTTGAGGATCGAGTAGTCGCCGCAACCGGGACACCAGCGAACCTCCTGGTCGCTAGCCCAGTCCTTGGGCGTGGTGATAGTGGTGCTCATGCTCCCAGCTCCTTGAGGAAGGCGACCTCTAGTTCGCCGGCGGTGAAAGGAACGCCCTGGACCTTGGTGATGGAATGGGCGTCGACCAGGTATTCGGCTCGGAGCAACTTGGAGAGCTGACCCAAGTTGAGCTCGGGTACGACCACCCGTGGGTAGCGGGCGAGGATCTCTCCCAGGTTGGGTGGGAACGGGTTCAGGTGGGTCACGTGGGCGTGAACAACCTTGTGGCCTCGGGCCCTCACCCGGTTGGCGGCCCCGTCGATGGCCCCCCATGTGGATCCCCACCCGACCACCAACAGCTCGGCATCGTCGACGTCGCCCACCAGCTCGACCGGCGCGATGTCGTTGGCGATTCCTGCCACCTTCTGAGCGCGGAGGTGAATCATGCGCTCGTGGTTGGCTGGGTCATAGGAGATGTTTCCGGTGCCGTCAGCCTTCTCGATCCCGCCGATGCGGTGTTCCAGCCCAGGGGTTCCGGGAATCGCCCACGGTCGGGCCAAGGTGATCGGATCACGCAGATAGGGCCAGAACACCGGGTTGCCATCGCCATCCACCTGGTTCGCCTCGGTTGCGAAGGGCACCGAGATGTCGGGTAGGTCCGCCGCGTCCGGAAGCCGCCATGGTTCGGATCCGTTGGCGAGGTAGCCATCGGACAGCACCAGCACCGGGGTCCGATACTTCAGGGCGATCCGGGCCGCTTCGATGGCGACGTCGAAGCAGTTCGCCGGGGTGTGGGCGGCCACGATCGGGATCGGAGATTCCCCGTGACGACCGTAGATCGCCTGCAAAAGGTCGGCCTGCTCGGTCTTGGTGGGAAGTCCGGTAGACGGACCACCCCGCTGAATGTCGACGATCACCAGTGGAAGCTCGAGGCTGACTACCAGTCCCATGGTCTCGGACTTGAGGGCGATGCCGGGACCGCTGGTGGTGGTCACGGCGAGGTGTCCGCCGAACGCTGCGCCCAACGCCGCGCCGATGCCGGCGATCTCGTCCTCGGCCTGAAGCGTACGGATGCCGAAGTTCTTGTGGCGGGACAGCTCGTGGAGGATGTCCGATGCCGGAGTGATCGGATAGCTGCCAAGGAAGATCGGGAGCCTCGATAGCTGGCCAGCGGCCACCAGGCCCCACGCCATGGCCACGTTCCCGGTGATGTTGGTGTACGTGCCCGGAGCACGAACCGCGGGCCTCACGGCGTAGGGATGCTCAAAGAGCTCGGCGGTCTCGCCGAAGGCGTGACCGGCCCCGAACGCGGCCCGGTTTGCTGCTGCCACCTTGGGCACCTTGCCGAACTTCTCATCTATCCAGGCCAGGGTCGGTCCTTCGGGCCTGGTGTACATCCAGCTGATGAGGCCCAGTGCGAAAAAGTTCTTGGACCTTTCTGCGTCTCGGGGCTTCACCCCCAACGGGGCCACCGCGTCCTTGGTAAGCGACGTCATGGGGATCTCATAGACGGTCACGTGGTCGAGGCTGCCGTCACCTCGCGGGTCAGTCGCATAGCCGGCCTTGGCCAGGTTGCGTTCGTCGAACGCGTCGGTGTTGAGCAGCAGCGTGCCCCCGTCCACCAGCCGGTGCAGTTCAGACTTGAGGGCAGCCGGGTTCATGGCCACCAAGACGTTCGGTGCATCACCAGGCGTGGTGATGTCGTGATCGGAGATATGCACCTGGAAGGCTGAAACGCCGGCGAGCGTTCCTGCTGGAGCTCGGATCTCGGCTGGGAACTCCGGGAGGGTCGAAAGGTCGTTGCCGAACAGTGCGCTGGCAGCGGTGAACCTCTCGCCGGTTAGTTGCATACCGTCGCCGGAATCACCGGCGAAGCGGATGATCACCCGATCGAGCTCGACCGGTACGCGATCCAAGCTGTCGGTTGCTGATGGGTCGGCCACGTTGCCTCCCTGTCTCGGTGGAGGTGGTGTTTCCACCTCCAACCGGAACCATATACAGGCCAGCGTCGGCCGTGTGGTATCGACCCAGAGAATCTGGGCCGATACCCCAGGGCCTCAGGCGATCGATGCCTCGTAGATTCCCTTCACCGATGCATCGAGAACGGCGTTGAACTCGTCATCGCTCTGCTGAGCGCTCAGACCCTCGGTGAGTGCCCGGGAGAAGCTGGCGATCACGCCGGGGTTGCGGGCCAACCTGTCGTTGGCATCCTCGCGGCTGTATCCGCCCGACAGGGCGACGACGCGCACCACGTTCGGGTGATCGACCAGGGACTGGTAGAACCCGTCGGTCTCGGGCAGAGTCAGCTTCAGCATGACCAGCTCGTCGGACCCTAGGCTGTCCGCCTGTTCCGCGATAGCGGCACGCAGCAGTTCCTCGGCCTCTGCCTTCTGCGGGCTGTGAATGTCGATCTCGGGCTCGATGATCGGAACCAGACCAGCGGCCACGATCTCACGACCAATGGCGAACTGCTGGTCGACCACGGCCTGAACACCGGCCGGATCGGCAAGCTTGATCACCGAACGCATCTTGGTCCCGAAGACCCCCTTGGCCTTGGCCCGCTCAAGAAGGTCACCAAGACCGCCGATCGGCTTCATGACCTGGGCGCCGTTGACCTCGTCTTCCAGACCCTTGTCGACCTTCAGGAAGGGAACGACCTGCTTGGCGTTCCAGAGGTACTCGGCCGTGTCGACACCATCGATCTGGCGGTCCATCGTCTGCTCGAAGAGGATCGCACCGAGCACTCGGTCACCACCGAAACTCGGGCTGGTGATGATCCGCGAACGCATCTGATGGATCAGGTCGAACATGGCAGAGTCGCCGTCGTAGGAATCTTCCTCGATCCCGTAGAGCTTCAGCGCCTTGGGCGTGCTACCTCCACTCTGATCAAGGGCGGCAATGAAGCCCTGACCGTTGCGGACCTTTTCGAGCTGTTCCTGGTTCATTCTCTGGCTACCCGTTCCGTGGAGTCGACCGGTCTGTGACCCCTCAATAATGGTCGAGACAGCCAGCCCACACCCAACCTCTGAGATCGATGCCAGCCCCACAAGACCTTTCGGCGGACACAGATTGGGACTCAGGCGATCGACCCTGCCCGCTCTGCCGCGTCAGCGAAGCCGGCGTCGCTGGCAACGATCCAGCGGAACATCTCCCGCGCTCGAGCGAGGTCACCGGCCTGTTCGTAGAGGTCGGCGAGTACGTAGGCCTGGCGAAGGTGATGAATCTGCACGCGCTTCACCGAGCGATGACTACGTTCGAGAAGGTCGATGGCTTCGGCAAGACGACCACGGTCGGCCAGAGAGCCGGCCATGACGATCCGCCCTTCGGCCACCAGGTCAGGAGACGGTGAAGAATCTCGAAGCTCGTCCCACAGCGCCTCAACTTCGAGATGGCGCTTCAGTGCCCGGTTGCAATCGGCCAGAACCGGATGTTGCTCCGTAGAACCGCTCTGTTCACGGAACACGCTTAGCTCCCTGAGCGCCTCGTTCCACTTGCCGAGCCTGTAGTACGTCAGACCAAGCAGCTCCCGAACCGCGGTTGCCTGCGGTGCCGCCTCGGCAATGGGACGGAGAAGCGAGCGCGCCTCCTCGTAACGCTCACGTTCGAAGGCATGAGCCGCATCCCTGAGTCGATCGTTGGCTTTTTCACCCCGCGAGTTGCCCAGCGCCCTTACCAGTTCGTCGCGAGCGCTGGCCGCTCCCGTCCCCGATCCAGGCGTCCGACGTGCCCGTCCTCGCCGTTTCTTGGGCTCGAGACCTTCGGGGACGTTGGCGCGAGGTGGACGTGAGGTCCTCTTCCCAGCCGCGGACGACCTCGACGATTCGCTCCTCGTTGATCGGGATCTCTCCGAAGCGGGAGCCCCCCCAGATCGGGAACCACGTCCGGCCGCTTCCCGGCCCCGGCCGACAGCACCATTGGCCTCATCGCGAACCGACGAGTCGTCAACTCGCTGCCACACCACCGGCTTGTTCCCGGGATCAGGACGGTCATCACGCCCCTGGGCACCCGCTGCATCCCGCGAATCGACCCTACCCTCGCCAAGGCGACCAGCCCCACGGCGCCCGAGGCTACCCCAACTCTTGGGACCGGCCACGTCGCGTCCGCGGCTGTCGACGGAGTCGTCCCGGGCGGACCCACCGCGAGACGATGAGCTCCCTCGTCCGCCGATGTTCCGTTGACCTCCTGAGCGCGTCGTCGAGTCGGGTCGCCCACCTGAACGCTTGGGTGCTCGAGAGCGATCACTCGAGCTCGTGAAGCCACGACCGCTTCGCTCCCCCTCCGAGCGCACGCCGCCAGAACGCCCCGATCCTTGCCCCGACCGACCAGCGGCCGTAGCTCCCCCACCACGGCTCGGCCCTCCCGATGGCCCACGCGAGCCGCCTCTCGAACTTCCGGGCCCGCTCGGGCCCGAACCCCGTGCGCCAGCACCTGATCTTCCTGAAGACGATCCACGATCAGGGCGGCTACTCGATGACATAAGGCTGAGCCTAACAATCCGCCTTGTTGCAGCCTTCATCGGAACACACGCTGCATCACCGACCCACCACGCTGCCGGGAGAGCTCGTCCGACGGCAAAAACGTGAAATGGACCCCGCCAAAGCAGGGTCCATTTCGAGAAATCCGGCGGCGACCTACTCTCCCAGGGCGAATCCACCCAAGTACCATCGGCGCAGTTCGGCTTAACTTCCGTGTTCGGAATGGGAACGGGTGTGACCCGAACGCAATAGCCACCGAAATCTGTTGTCAACGGGGTGCGCCATCCAGGCGCACAACCCTTTGAAGACTCCATAGCGAGCACGAGTTTCTTTGTAAATCCAAGCCCTCGGCCGATTAGTACCGGTCAGCTGAACGTGTTACCACGCTTACACTTCCGGCCTATCAACGTGTTGGTCTATCACGGGCCTTACCTGGTTAACCCAGTGAGGAACCTCATCTAGA
>WBZL01004360.1_pt1 | contig 11311 bp, 9 predicted proteins | sample 5204291 | NCBI WGS metagenome assembly WBZL01 (sample SAMN12344345, study PRJNA552823) | activated sludge metagenome | biome: Activated sludge suspended growth; feature: Nitrification reactor; material: Wastewater; isolation source: activated sludge from nitrification reactor of wastewater treatment...
ACGGCGCGCCCGGCGACGGCGTCTACGCCATCTGCTACGTGAACGCGTTCCAGAGCCAGCCGGGGGTGGAGTGGCCGGCCGAGGTGGTGAGCACGGCAGAAGATCCGGACTGGCCCGGCGAGTTCGCGATCGACCTGTCCACGCCAGGTCGCCGCTCACTGGCCGCCGGCTTCGTGGAGGCGATGGTCGCCACCTGCGCCGACAAGGGGTTCGATGCAGTGGAGTTCGACAACCTCGACACCTTCACCCGCTTCCCCGAGCTTGGTTTCGGCCGTGCCGAGGTGGTGGAGTACGCCACCACGATCGTCGGGCTGGCCCACGTGCGCGGGCTGGCCGCCGGGCAGAAGAACACCGTCGAGCTGCTCGGCGAACCGATCGGATTCGACTTCGCCGTCGTCGAGGAGTGCGGGGAGTACGACGAATGCGGCGAGTTCGCGGCGGCGTACGGCGAGCAGGTGTTCGCCATCGAGTACACCGACGAGGGGTTGACCGCAGCCTGTGCCGCGTTGGCCGACGCCCCCACCGTGATCCTGCGCGACCTCGACCTGGCGCCCGACGGTGAGCCGGGCCATGTGTACGGAACCTGCCGTTCGCCACTGGTCGGCAGTTGACAGCGGGTGCCTACTGAGGCTGTGGCAACCCTCACCCCGTTCGGTGGCGTCGGCACGGTCACCGGCAGCCGCCACCTCATCGAAACCGCAACCTCGCGCATCCTGCTCGACTGTGGCCTGTTCCAGGGCCTGAAAGAGCTGCGTGAACGCAACTGGGCGCCGTTCCCGGTCGACCCGACGTCGCTCGATGCGATCGTGCTCACCCACGCCCACCTCGACCACTGCGGCTACCTGCCGCGGCTGGTGAAGGAGGGCTTCAGCGGCCCGGTGTACGTCACCTTCGACACGGGCAAGCTGATGTCGGTGGTGCTGCCCGACAGTGGCCGCCTGCTGGAGGAGGAAGCGGGCTATGCCAACCGCAAGGGCTACTCGCGCCACCATCCGGCGTTGCCGCTCTACACCGAGGACGACGCCTGGGAAGCGCTCGATCGGCTGCGCCCGATGGGCTTCGGTGCGCCGTTCACCGTCACCGACGACATCGAGGTGGAGTTCACCCCTGCCGGGCACATTCTCGGGTCGGCCGTCACCCGCCTGCGCCTCGACGATGTCACGCTGGTGGCCAGCGGCGACCTGGGGCGTGAGGAGCACCCCTTCCTCGTCTCGCCGGCCCCCATCGGCGACGCCGACTGGGTGATGATCGAGAGCACCTACGGTGACCGCCGCCACATGGCCAACGGCACCGTCGAGCGCCTCGCCGACCTCATCGTGCGCACTGCCGAACGCGGTGGGGTGGTGGTGATCCCCGCGTTCGCCGTCGACCGCACCGAGGTGGTGCTGTTCCACCTGCACCAGTTGCACCTGGCCGGCCGCCTGCCGGACATCCCGATCTACCTCGACAGCCCGATGGCGTTGCAGGCGTTGTCGATCTACCGCACCGCACTCGCCGACGAGGCCACCGACATCAGCCGCGAGTTCTGGGGGAGGGCGCAGGTGCTCGACCTGCCCGCGTTGGAGGAGGTGGCCGACAGCGAGGGCAGCAAGCGGGTGAGCCGCCGCAACGGTTCGGCGGTGATCATCGCCGGCGCGGGCATGGCCAGCGGTGGGCGTGTGGTGCACCACCTGAAGAGCTTCCTGCCCGACCCGCGCAACTCGGTCGCGCTCGTCGGCTTCCAGGCCGAGGGCACCCGCGGGCGTCAGCTGCTGGAGGGTGCGCCGAGCCTGAAGATCCACGGCCAGTACGTGCGCGTGCGCGCCGAGGTGTGCGACCTCACGGGCTTCTCCGTGCACGCCGACGCGGACGAGTTGATGGAGTGGCTCGGCACCGCCACCCGCGAGCCGAACGGTGTGTTCGTCGCCCATGGCGAGCCCGCGGCCTCGCGGGCGCTGCGCGAGCGGATCGAGAAGGAACTCGACTGGACGGGCGTGGTGCCCACCCTGTTCGAGCGGCTCAGCCTTGCAGCGCCGCGCTGACTCGGCTGAGGTAACCCCGTCACACCCTTTTGCTTGAGTGTGGGTATGGAGTCGTTGGTGGTGCCGTCGGTCGAGGAGATGCGTTCGATGAGCGCGGCCGAGGTCGAGCGCGCGCTGCAGGAAGTTGATGCGGTGCGCCGCGCCGCCGAGTCGGCGGCGGCGTTGTTGTTGGCACACGCGGAAGAGTCGCGGGCGTTCGGTCGTGATGGGCATCGCAACCCGCGGGCGTTCGGGATGGCGGCATGCAATTGGTCGTACGCCGATGCGGGGTTGTTGGTGCAGTGCGCGCACGTGTTGCAGGTGTTCCCTTCTGCGTATGGGTTGGGGGTGTCGCAGTTGCACACGTTGGCCCGGTTGGTGGCCAACCCGCGGGTGCGGGCGGCGTTGGCCGATGTCGAGGGTCTGTTGGTGGGTCGGGCGCGCAGCATGGAGTTCCACGAGTTCGCCGCGTTCGTCACCCAGTGGGAACGCATCGTCGACCCCGACGGCAGCGAGGCGTCGCTCGATCGGGCACACCGTGAACGCGATGCGAAGGTGGCGGTGGTGGGCGACTCCACGTACTTCGATGCGAAGGGTGGCAACACGCAGGGCGCGTTCGTGAAGGAAGTGTTCGACAAGTTCTGCGAAACCGAGTTCCTGGCCGACTGGGAAGCCGGCGTCGCCCGCCATGGCGAGGCGATGCATCGCAACCTGCTCGATCGCACCGATGCGCAGCGACGGTTCGATGCGTTCTTCGCGATGGCCCAGGCAGCAGGCACGACGATCGGCGGCCACGGGGCAGAGGGCGGGGTGGGCCCCACCGGCAACATCGTGTGGGATCAGGCCGGCTTCGAGCACCAACTCGAACTCGCACTCGGCGGCACACCTGCCCCGCTCGACCCCAACGTTCCACACTTCTGCCGCACCACTTCGGGCGTGCCCATCGACCCTCGCGATGCGCTCATCGCGGCGGTGATGGGGCAGGTGCGTCGCGTGGTGGTCGATTCTGCCGGCGTGATCATCAACCTTGGCCGCAAGCAGCGCCTGTTCAAGGGTCCGGTGCGGGAGATGATCCTGGCCCTGCAGGTGTGGTGCATGTGGTCGGGCTGTCGGCAACGAGCGCGCCAGGTCGATCACCTGTTGCCGTACGCGCGTGGTGGGCTCACCGACGCGGTCAATGGTGGTGGTGGCTGCGGTCACCACAACCGGTGGCGTACCCGCGGCTATCGCACCACCCGCGGCCCCGATGGCGAATGGCACCACTACCGGCCCGACGGCACAGAGATCGGCTGGCGCAACGGCTGGGCTGTACGCATCCCCGTGCCGGCCATCGCAGGCACCGCGGCCTGAGTTCGTACTCATGGCAAGATCCTCCTGTGAACACGACTGAGGAGGCGGCGTTCAACAACTACTTCATGGTCATCCGGGTGCCGACGCGATCGGTGCGGGGCCCTGACCCCATCTCGGTGTGCCTGCGTTTGTCCGCCGAGGTCCACGCGAATGTGAAGTCGCTCGGTGTCGGCGGTTACGACGGCGACGGAGCTGGCCTCGGTTACTTCGAGGTGTTTCTGTCGGCACCCGACGAGGGCACCCTCGCCACTCTTCGCAAAGGCGCGGTCGACGTCCTTGCCTGGCCGGCGCGCACCGTTCTCGAGGGATGGAGCCTCGACTCGGGCGAGTGTCTCTTCAGGTCACAGATCGGTAGCAGCGGTCGTCGCCGGTTGTTCCGTCGGGCCTGAGCTCGGGCGACCGCCTGGGGTCTAGCACTTGTGGAATGACGGCTACCAGGCTCGCCAGATGAAATGATCGCCGCATGAATCGGCGAGGTGTTTCAAGTGCGGCGCGCCCTCCTCAGTTGGCCGCTGCGGGTCCGCTCACTCAGGTGCTTGAGCGGGTGTTCCGCATGTTCGGAAGATTTAGCCTGGCCACGGTGCTGTTCGAGACGAGAGTCAGCGTCAATCAGATCCAAGGTGCCGAACGGCTCGTGCGAAGCGCGCGGCGCGCCAGGCGGATCGACTACTACGTCATCGGATGGCTGATGACTGAGTTCTTTGCGATCTGCCTCGGGGTTCACGTCCACAATTCGGCGACTCGACTCGCTCTTGCCGTCGTTGCCGCCTATCGGTTGTTCGACATCTTTCAATCAGCGATCAATATCGCTGTGTTCGATGGGCTTCGACTGCCGCGAGAGCAACACGGCATTGCGAACCCCGAGAGAATGGTGATCGGACTCGCCGCGAACTTCATCGAAGTCATCAACTGCTTCGGCCTCATCTACTTGTGTTCGAATCGATTGAAGAACGTGACCGGTTGGTTTGACCCTTACTACTTCAGTGGAGCGACCCAGACGACCGTCGGCTATGGGGACATCGTGCCCGAGGGGTGGATTCGGATGCTCGTCGTGGTGCAGGCCCTGTTCGGTGTCTTCTTTGGAATCCTGTTGCTCGCCAGGTTTCTTTCGGTTCTGCCTGCCATGCGGAATCTGAATGAGCCGGGGTTGCCGTAGGCGATGCCAGTCGGGCGACCGCCGGGTTGCCCGGCTCAGGCCTGCAGTGCCTCGCCGAGGCGTTCTGCCTCGCGTTCGGCCAAGGCGGCGTTGGTGCGCTGACGTTCGAGTACCTGATCGAGGGTCTTCGCGGCCTGGGGGATCGGGTGCTCGCTGAAGAAGCTCTGCACGTCGGCCACCACGGCGGGCTCGGTGAGCAGCTTCACCGGGTCGATCATGCGCACGATCGTGTTGTTGGGGAACTTGTCGTTCGCGTCGTCCCAGTGCTTGCGCACCTCTTGCCACGCGTAGTTGCCCTGCCAGCGGTTGGCGATGCAGCGGTTCAGCAGGAAGGGCGCGTTCTGGGTGCGCACCTCGCCGGAGAACGCGAGCGCGATCGTGCGCTCGATCTGCTCGCGTGAGGGGAACTCGGCGAGCGCGTACATGTAGCGCAACTCCTCCTGCGGGGTGGCAGGGTTGCGGAAGCGGGCCAGGTACTCGTCGTAGTCGGCGTCGGTGCCGACCGCGGCGATCGCGTTGGTGGCCGCGGCGATCAGTTCGGGATCGGTGGTGGTGGTGATCAGCTCGCGGCAGCGCTGCTGTGCGTCGGCGTCGTCGCCGAGCACCGCGAGCACACCCACCAGCAGCCCACGCAGCTTGGCGGTGAGATCGCCCTCGCCTTCGGTGGGGGCCCAGCCCAGGTCGGCGAGCACGGGGCGCACGAGGTTGGCCACACGCGTGCGGTAGGCCTGCAGCGCGTCGCCTTCCACGAGCCGGCCGATCCCGCGCAGGCCGATCGCGATCGCCTGCCACACCGCGTACTCGCGTTCGGCGGAGAAGCCCTCCACGAAGGTGAGGAAGTCGGCGGCGGCCAGGCGCCCGGCGACGACCTCGTTCCACGCGTCGTCGACCAGGTTGTAGCGATCGAGCACGGTGAGCGTCGCCAGTGCCGGGCCGAGCAGGCGCGACCGCAAGGTGGCGTCGTAGCTGACGCGGTAGTAGCCGTGGCCGCCGGCGTTGACCACCACGGTGCTGGTGGCATCGGCGATGGTGATGCGCAGATCGGCGCCGTCGAGCAGCACCTTGGTTTCCTGGCCGTCGACGAGCAGGTGGATCGGCACCACGAACAGGGTGGGATCGTCGGTGTCGCCGTAGGCGAAGCGTTGCTGCGAGAGCAACAGGTCGCTGCCCTCGAGGCGCGCCGACACGAGCGGGTAGCCGGCCTGCCAGATCCAGCTGTCCATCAGCGCACGAACGGGCGTTCCCGACACCGATTCCTCGATGCGATCCCACAGGTCGCTGGTCTCGGTGTTGCCGTACTCGTGGGTGGAGAGGTAGTGGCTGACGCCCTGGCGGAAGCCCTCGGGCGTGATGTACTGCTCGAGCATGCGCAGCAGCGACCCGCCCTTCTGGTACGTGAGCACGTCGAACATGCCGTCGCAGTCGGCCGGTGCTTCCACCGGGTACTCCACGGTGCGGGTGCTGGCCAACGAATCCACCTCGAAGGCCGCGCTGCGCTCCAGGCTGAACGACGCCCACCGCTTCCAGTCGGGGCGGTAGTCGTTGCAGCACGCCACCTCCATGAACGTGGCGAACGCCTCGTTCAGCCAGATGCCGTTCCACCACTTCATCGTCACCAGGTCGCCGAACCACATGTGGGCCAGCTCGTGGGTGATCACGTCGGCCAGGTTCTGCAACTCCAGCTGGGTGCTGGTGGCCGGGTCGGCGAGCAGCAGGCTCTCGCGGTAGGTGATGCAGCCGAGGTTCTCCATCGCGCCGGCGGCGAAGTCGGGAAGCGCGAGCATGTCGCACTTCTCGGTGGGGTAGGCGATGCCGTAGTAGCGCTGGTACCAATCGAGCGCGTACGCCCCCACGTCGAGGCCGAACTGGGTGAGGTGCCCCTTGCCGGGCACATGGATGATGCGTAGGGCGATCGGGTGCTCGGGGTCGTCGAGGCGCGGCACCATCACCGCCGGCGTGGATTCGAGCGGACCGACCACGACGGCGACGAGGTAGGTGCTCATCGGCATCGTCTCCGCGAAGCGCACCGCCACCTTGCCGTTCGGCTGCTCGACGCGTTCGGTCTCCGGCGCGTTGCTGACGGCGAGGAGGTGGGGCTCGACGATGAGCGTGATGTCGAACACCGCCTTGAAGTCCGGCTCGTCGAAACAGGGGAAGGCGCGGCGGCAGTCGGTGGCCTGCATCTGGCTGGTGGCGATCACCTGCTGGTTACCGTCGGCATCGGTGAACGTGCTGCGGTACCAGCCGCGCAGCTTGTCGTTGAGAATGCCGGTGAACGTGATCTCGATGGCGGTGGTGCCCGGCTCGTCGGCGACATCGATGACGAGCCGCTCGGTGGCCTCGTCGAGGACGAACGGCGCCACCCGGCCGCCGACCTTCACCTCGGACACGTCGAGCTCGATGGCGTTGAGCACGATCTGTTGCACCGGCTCGTTGACGTTGGCGTCGATGATCACATGGCCGACGAAGGTGGCCGCGGCGAGATCGGGCTCGAGGGCCAGCGTGTAGCGGTGGGGAACGACCGAACGGGGAAGGCGGTACGGATTCACCCTGGTGAGCGTAACGGCGAGAGCCGCTCGCCAGTGCCGCGCCCGATAGCCTGAACAGCCGTGTCCAACGCCCAGCAGCAGCCGGCGATCTACGACGTTGTCGGGGTGGGGAACGCCCTGGTCGACGTGATCAGCCACGCCGACGACCAGTTCATCCACGAGTACGAACTGGTGAAGGGGTCGATGACCCTCATCGACACCGAGCGGGCCCTGTACCTCTACAAGGCGCTCGGCACGGCGGTGGAGATGAGCGGCGGTTCGGCCGCCAACACCATGACCGGGGTGGCCTCCTTCGGGGGCAAGGCGGCCTACATCGGCAAGGTCAACGACGACGAGTTGGGGCGCGTGTTCGGTCACGACCTGCGCGCCGTCGGCGTGCAGTTCCGGCCCGGCGCCCACGTGGAGGAGACTGCCACCGGGCGGTGCATCATCGTGGTCACGCCCGATGCCGAGCGCACGATGAACACCTACCTCGGTGTGTCGTCGCTGTTGTGCCCCTCCGACATCGATCAGGCGACGGTTGCCGCCGGCCGGGTGCTCTACATGGAGGGCTACCTCTACGACCGGCCCGAGGCCAAGGAGGCCTTCCGCCTGGCCGCGTCGGTGGCCCACGCCAACGGCCGGCAGGTGTCGCTCACCCTCAGCGACTCGTTCTGCGTGGATCGCCACCGCGACGACTTCCGGGCACTCGTCACCGACGAGGTCGACATCCTGTTCGGCAACGAGCTGGAACTGAAGTCGCTCTATCAGGTGGAGTCCTTCGACGAGGCGATCGAGTGCGTGCGCCGCGACTGCGAGTTGGCGGTCATCACGATGGGCGCGGCCGGTTCCATCATCGCCTCGCACCACGAGGTGTTCACCGCCCCCGCCCAGCCGGTGCACCAGGTGCTCGACACCACCGGCGCCGGCGACCTGTTCGCCGCCGGGTTCCTGTTCGGGTACACCCGCGAACTGCCCCTGCTGGAGTGCGCCCGCCTCGGCGCCGTTGCTGCGGCCGAGGTGATCTCGCACGTCGGACCGCGCCCATTGGTGGAGCTGAGGAGCCTGCTGTGAGCGCCGACGTTCGGGCCGCTGCCGAGCGGTGGCTGGCCGCCGAGCCCGATGCCGACATGCGCGAGGAGCTTGCTGCGCTGCTCGCCGGGCCGCCGCACGAGCTCGCCGAGCGCTTCGCCGGCCGGCTGCAGTTCGGCACCGCCGGCCTGCGTGCCGCGGTGGGTGCCGGCCCCTTGCGGATGAACCGGCTGGTCGTGCAGCAGGCTGCTGCGGGGTTGGTGGAGTACCTGCTCGCCACGGTTCCCGAGGTGGCCGCGCGTGGGGTGCTCATCGGCTACGACGCGCGCCGCAAGAGCGACGTGTTCGCGCTCGACACGGCACTCGTGTGTGCGGCCAAGGGCGTGAAGGCCCTACTGTTCGATCGTCACGTGCCCACCCCTGTGCTGGCGTGGAACATCACCGCGGTCGGCGCGGCCGCAGGCGTGATGGTGACCGCCTCGCACAACCCGCCCGCCGACAACGGGTACAAGGTGTACCTGGGCACCGGTTCGCAGATCGTGCCCCCCGCCGACACCGACATCTCCGCGTGCATCGATCGCGTCGACCCGTGCTCGGTGGAGCTGGCCGCGGCTGACCACCCGCTCATCGAGCGCGTCGGCGATGCCGAGTTCGCGGCCTACCTCGCCTCCGTGCCGGCCACGCGCCTGCGGCCCGACGTGCCCGGGGTTGCCGTGGCCTACACCGCGATGCACGGCGTGGGCGGGGCCACCGCGCTGGCCGCGTTCGAGCGCGCCGGCCTGCCCGCACCGGCTGTGGTGGCCGAGCAGCAGCAGCCCGACGGCGCCTTCCCCACCGTGCCGTTCCCCAACCCGGAGGAGCCGGGCGCGATGGATCTCGTCATCGCGCTCGCCGCGTCCACGGGCGCCGCACTGGCGGTGGCGAACGACCCGGATGCCGATCGCCTCGGCGCGGCGATCCCCACGCCTGAGGGTGGGTGGCGAAGGCTCGGTGGCGACGAGATCGGCTGGCTGCTCGCCGATCACATCCTCACCAACACGAGCGGTGACGACCGCCTGGTGGTCACCACGCTCGTGTCGTCCAGCCTGCTCGGCACCATGGCCCGCGCCCACGGCGTGACATGCCTGGAGACCTATACCGGGTTCAAGTGGATCGGGCACACCGCGCTCGAGCACCCCGAATTGCGCTTCGTGTTCGGCTACGAGCAGGCACTCGGCTACCTCGTGTGTGGCCAGCCGCTCGACAAGGACGGCATCACCGCTGCGGTGTTGCTCGCCGAGGTGGCCGCGCTGGCCGCTGCCGAGGGTGTCACCATCCAGCAGCGCCTCGACGCGATCGCCGCCACCTACGGCCGCCACGTGATGGCCGAGATGTCGGTGAAGATGGCCCCCGCCGACGGCAGCGCTGCGGTCGCCCGCTTGCGAGCCACCCCGCCCAGCACGGTGGGTGGGCGTGAGGTGACGAGCGTGGAGTGGTTCGACGAGGCCGGCCTGTTGCGCCTGCGCCTCGGCGACGAACTGCGCCTGCAGGTGCGGCCCAGCGGCACCGAGCCGAAGGTGAAGCTGTACGGCGAGGGAATCGGCTGCGACCCGGCCGAGTTCGTCAGCGTGCTCGCAGGGCTACTCACGAGTAACTAGAGTGACCCCCGTCACGTAGACGACTACTTGGGGGTCAGTTCATGCGCAAGGTGGGAATGGCAATCGCGATGATGGCGGGCACGGTGTTCGTGCCGGTCATGGCGACGACGCAGACGGTGTTGGCCGATGGGCCGGGTGTGGGTGCGCCGTGGGTGGTGAGCCTCGGCGACTCGTACATCTCCGGTGAGGGCGGCCGCTGGGCGGGCAACAGCAACAACAGTTCGGCCAGTGTCGACGCCGGTGGAGCGGCGGCGTACTACGACAACGGCGGCACGTCCGAGACGATCAACCGTTGCCACCGCAGCACCGCGGCCGAGATCCACATCGGTGGTGGGGTCAACAGCCTCAACTTGGCGTGCTCGGGTGCCAAGACCAGCACATTCACCAGCAGCGACGGATACTTCAAGCCGGGCATCGACTTCTACAACAGCGGGGGCAATCAGGGCCAGGCGCTGATGCTGCAGAACTTCGCCGCCACCCACAACGTGAAGATGATCCAGCTGAGCATCGGCGGCAACAACTTCAACTTCGCCGACATCATCCAGACCTGCGTCACCGACTTCCTCACCTCGCCGTCGTGGTGGAAGAACTACTGCAACGACGACAGCTCGGTGACGGCCAACTTCACCACCACGAACGTCACCAACCAGCAGAACGCGATCAAGGGCGCGATCAACAACATCAAGACCGCGATGGCCAACGCGGGGTACACCACCGCGCAGTACAAGATCGTGGTGCAGACCTACCCGTCGCCGGTGCCCAACGGCACCAGCTTCCGCTACAGCGAGAGCGGCTACACCCGTCAGAGCACTGGCGGTTGCGGGTTCTGGAACGCCGACGCCAACTGGGCCAACAGCACCGCGCTGGTGAAGATCAACAACGCGGTGAAGGGTGCCGCCACCGCGGCCAACACCAACGCCAACATCGTGGTGCTCGATCTGGCCGCGGCCTTCAACGGCCGTCGTCTGTGCGAGAACACGGTGAACCTGATGGAGAACAGCGGCAAGGCCAACTGGACCGTCGCCGGTGCCAGCGATGCCACCGAGTGGATCGCTCAGATCCGCACGCTGAGCACCGTGTTCGGCCCGTACTACGTGCAGGAGAGCCTGCACCCCAACTGGTGGGGTGAGAAGGCGATTCGCAACTGTGTGCGCCAGGCCTACAACGGCGGCACGATCCGCGGCGGCGTGTGCAACCGCGGCACCGGGCTGAACGCCAACGGCGAGCCCAACATGACGTTGAGCTGACGAACGAACTCGGTCACGCCGGCGACCCGAATTGGCGGTCGCCGGCGTCACCGAGGCCGGGCCAGATGAAGGCGGTCTCGGTGAGGCGCTCGTCGAGCGAGGCGGTGTACACGGCGAGGTCGGCATCGATGGTGCGCAACAGCTCGATGCCCTCGGGCGCGGCGAGCACGCACACGACGATGATCGTGCCGGTGGCGCCGCGCTCGAGCAGGAGTTGCACGGTGTGGGCCAGCGAGCCGCCCGTGGCGAGCATCGGGTCGAGCACGATGCACTGGCGGGTGGCGAGGTTCTCGGGCAGCTTGTTGACGTACGGCTTGGGGAGGTGGGTGTTCTCGTCGCGGGCCACCCCGATGAAGCCGAC
>WBZL01004455.1_pt2 | contig 11309 bp, 9 predicted proteins | sample 5204291 | NCBI WGS metagenome assembly WBZL01 (sample SAMN12344345, study PRJNA552823) | activated sludge metagenome | biome: Activated sludge suspended growth; feature: Nitrification reactor; material: Wastewater; isolation source: activated sludge from nitrification reactor of wastewater treatment...
GCAAACGCGGGCGGGCGCTGAGATCGATGAAATCAAACGAGTGGCTGCTGAAAATCGACGTATCCGCAACGCACTGGATCAATCTAATGCATCAATTATGATCGTCGATCCCAATAGCTGCATCATCTATGTCAATCAAGCGATGCAGATATTACTTAAAAATAATGAAAAGGAATTTGTGGCTGTATTAGCTGGAGTGCAGATTAATGCGATATTAGGCCAATCATTTACCATTTTTAATGAAAAACTTGATCTTTCTGAAATTAATAAATCAACCAAGCAATTATTGAAAATCGGTAGCAACATTTTTGTATTGACGCTTACTCCCGTATTCGATGACAACGGGTCCCGGCTAGGAACCTCCATCGAGTGGCTTGATCGGACAGCTGAGGCGGCTGTGGAAGATGAAGTAGCCCAGATTGTAAAATCAGCGAGCGAGGGTGATTTTAGCAAGCGCCTAGAAACAAAAAGTAAAAATGGTTTCTTTGAGCAATTAGCCAGAAATATTAATCAATTACTCGAAAATAATGAGAAAGGGTTAACCGATATTGCACGGATGCTAGGTGCGATGGCTAAAGGTGATTTGACTCAAACCATTACCCGGCAATATAAAGGGATGTTTGAAAAATTGAAAACTGATGCAAATGCGACGGTTCAACAACTGACGGACATTATTCGACAAATCAAGGAATCGGCTGATTCGATCAATATCACCTCCCATGAGATTGCACAGGGTAATACTGACTTATCGCAACGGACAGAACAACAATCCATCAGTCTCGATAATACTGCCTCTAGTATGGAGGAGTTGACCGCAACCGTAAAACAAAATGCGGAGAATGCAAAGCAAGCCAATCAGCTCGCGGTATCGGCATCTGATGTGGCAATCAAAGGAGGGGAGGTGGTGGGGCAGGTAGTAGAAACCATGAGTTCAATCAATGAAAGCTCGAAGAAAATTGTTGACATTATTGGTGTGATCGATGGCATTGCGTTCCAAACCAATATTTTGGCATTGAATGCTGCCGTAGAAGCGGCCAGAGCGGGTGAACAAGGTCGGGGATTCGCAGTCGTTGCAACGGAAGTGCGTACTTTAGCCCAACGTTCAGCCGCCGCTGCGAAAGAGATCAAATCTTTAATTGGTGACTCGGTGAACAAAGTGGAAAATGGCACCCAGTTGGTTGATCAGGCCGGGAGAACCATGGATGAGATCGTAATGTCAGTAAAGCGTGTGACTGACATCATGGCTGAGATATCAGCAGCTTCTCAAGAACAAAGCGAGGGTATTGAAAAAGTCAATGCAACGATTACTCAAATGGATGAGATTACCCAACAGAATACGGCTTTAGTTGAAGAAGGCGCTGCTGCATCGGAGTCTATGTATGAATTGGCAAATGAACTCACCAAACTCGTTGCCGTGTTCAGAACCAATTCATCAATTTCATTGATTGCTGAGGCTGAGACTGAGTCTGGGCAAATCGAGCGTAGAGGCCCTCATCGAGCGACGAATGTACAGCGGCTTCCACTATCAGCAAAATTAGCGACTAACTCAATTGAAGATACCGTGGCAGCAACTTAAACGAAGGTAATTGCCACCCAAAGTAGCGTCATATCATTTATTTAACCTAGCAACGACTGCTTATATGAATCTCGATCCGGTTATAGATCAACCAATGCGTGAGTATGATTTTACAAATCAGGATTTTGCTTGTGTTAAGCGGTTAATTTATCAGCGTGCCGGAATTGCACTGGCACCGAGTCGCAGTAATATGGTTTATACCCGCTTGGTTAGACGACTACGAGAAATGGGCTATAGCCAATTTAAAGATTATTTAACGATGTTGGAGGAAAATAGCGATAGCGTTGAGTGGGAAAATTTTATCAACGCATTGACGACAAATCTAACTTCGTTTTTCCGAGAAGCACACCACTTTGAGATGCTGGCTGAGCATCTTAAACGAAGAAAACCAGGGCAGACGATTAAAATTTGGTGCAGTGCTTCATCAACAGGGGAAGAACCTTATTCGCTTGCGATGACTGCTGTGGAGGCATTTGATACTTATACGCCACCGGTACGTATTCTAGCAACTGATATTGATACCAATGTATTAGCAACTGCCCAAACAGGAATTTATTCCATGAATCAACTGGAAAATTTTTCTGATGCCCGATTGAAGCGTTTCTTCCTTAAAGGAAAAGGGTCGAATGCTGCTTTTGCCCGTATCCGCCCTGAGCTAAGAAATTTAGTAGCATTTAAACAGCTTAATTTATTAGACCGATCTTGGCCGCTTAAAGGACCTTTCGATGCGATATTTTGTCGCAATGTCATGATTTATTTTGATAAGCCAACCCAACACCAATTACTGGATAAATTTGCACCGTTGCTCGCTACGGATGGATTATTGTTTGTAGGTCATTCAGAGAGTTTTCAATATGGCGAGAATCCATTCAAACTGCTGGGCAAAACGGTTTATGAGTTGATAAATAAACATTCACGATGAGCACTATCGATAGCGATCACCTTGCTACAACCGCCTATTATGATCCCATTCATCAGATTGATGCGGTAAAACTATTGCCGGGTGAGTATTACGTTACGCAGAAGGACATATTATTAGTAACGGTGTTAGGTTCCTGTGTGGCGGCTTGTATTTGGGATAGTTTATTGAGAATTGGCGGAATGAATCATTTCATGTTGCCAGGCGATGAAAATAGTGGATCTTCAGCGCGTTATGGGGATTTCGCAATGTCATTGCTCATCGAACAGTTACTAAAGCTCGGTGCGCGTAAAGAGAACTTGAAAGCAAAAGTATTTGGGGGGGGTAACGTATTGCCTGGTTTTGCGGTAACCAGTATTGGTGAGCGTAATGCGGAATTTACCCTTGATTATCTTCAACATAAAGGAATACCCATTGTTGCACACGATTTAACCGATGTTTTTCCACGAAAGATTTACTTTTTTCCCAAAACAGGTCGTGCGTTGGTCAAAAAGTTACATGTTAAAAATAATACGATTTTTGAGCGAGAGAGGAGTCATTTAGCAGAAATTAAGCAAGGATTTGCATTGACTCGTTCAGTGATGAGTTAAAAAAAGAAAAAATGAATGAACTTCATTTTGTAATGAAGTAACTTTTCCAGAAAGGGCATCATGAAAAAAAAGATTAGTGTATTGATAATTGATGATTCTGCTTTAGTTCGTAACCTACTTTCTAGCATCATTAATAGCCAGGAAGATATGGAGGTGATAGGTACGGCGCCCGATCCACTGATCGCTCGTGAAATGATTCGTCGATTAAATCCAGATGTTTTAACACTGGATATCGAAATGCCTAAGATGGATGGCCTCGAGTTTCTGGAAAAATTGATGCGCCTACGGCCAATGCCCGTTATCATGATCTCTACATTGACCGAAAAGAGCGCTGAAGCAACTATGGAAGCATTAGCGCTGGGAGCCGTCGATTTTGTTTCCAAACCGAAAGTTGATGTCGCGAGTGAGCTACAGCTATACCGTGAAGAAATCGCACGTAAAATTCGCATGGCGGCTTCAGTACAAATAAAAAAACCAACCCCTGTATCGACTGACACAAATCAAATAGTTTCTTCTGCCTTTGGGGCTAATCGCATCTATTCGACGGAAAAGTTAATTATCATAGGTTCTTCTACCGGGGGAACTGAAGCATTAAAAGATTTCTTAGTGAATTTACCACCGGATACACCCGGTATATTGATTGCCCAACATATGCCCGAAGCGTTTACTAAATCGTTTGCAAGTCGTTTGGATAATCTTTGCAAGATTTCAGTTAAAGAAGCTCAGGGGGGTGAGAGAATTCTGCCAGGGCATGCTTTTATTGCGCCTGGTCATTCTCATTTATTACTAAAGCGCAGCGGCGCAAATTATGTGACGGAGCTCAGCCAATCGGAACCTGTGAATCGTCATCGGCCTTCGGTAGATGTCTTGTTTCGCTCAGCGGCTACGTATGCTGGCAAAAATGCGATTGGAGTCATTCTAACAGGCATGGGCAAAGATGGAGCTGCCGGGATGCTGGAAATGCGTAAAGCAGGCGCTTATAACTTTGCCCAGGATGAAGCGAGCTGCGTGGTATTCGGGATGCCCAGAGCTGCCATTGAGGTGGGCGCAACGGATGAAGTCGTGCCCTTGAAAAATATGGCAGGTCGCGTGCTCACGAAATTAAGCAGCTTTGGCATGGATAAAATGAATGTACGGATTTGAACCTTGAGTGTATCCATACTCGATTTTATCGTTCATAACCTAGGATTGGCGCGAGCCATCTCTCAGCTTCGCTAAGCGACCAGCCTTTTCGTCTTGCATAGTCTTCTACTTGGTCTTTTCCTATTTTTCCAACGGCGAAATAGTCTGATTCAGGGTGCGCGAAATAAAAACCAGAAACCGCTGCAGTTGGAACCATCGCGAAAGACTCCGTAACGATAATACCGGTTCGCTTCTCCGCTTCAAGTAAGTTAAATAATGGTCCTTTTTCCGTATGATCAGGGCAAGCAGGATAACCCGGTGCGGGCCGGATTCCTTGATAGGCTTCATCAATGAGTTGCTCATTGTTGAGTGATTCATCCTTTACATATCCCCAGAATTCTCGTCGGACTCGAGCGTGCATATGTTCAGCAAATGCTTCTGCTAGGCGGTCTGCCAGGGCTTTGAGCATAATGGCACTGTAATCATCATGGGCTGCTTCAAAGGCTTTAACCCGTTCATCGATACCGAAACCAGCACTGACGGCAAATAAGCCAATTGTGTCAATAATACCGGTTTCTTTGGGAGCGATAAAATCGGCTAGTGCCAAATTAGGACGGCCTGCCGGTTTGATCGTTTGCTGGCGTAGCGTATGGTAAGTCATGAGCACTTTATTACGCGAGCGATCGGCATAAATTTCGATATCATCGAAATTGACACAATTAGCAGGAAACAATCCTATAACTGCGTTAGCCGTCAACCATTTTTGATCCGTAATTTTTTTCAGCATGGCTTGTGCATCGCGGTATAAATTTTTAGCGGCTTCACCGACGACTTCGTCATCTAAGATGGCAGGATAGCGACCTGATAATTCCCAGGCTTGGAAAAAAGGTGTCCAATCGATATAGGGAACCAATGATTCGAGGGGGTAGTGATTTAAGGTTCTAATCCCGATAAAGCTTGGGCTGGGCGGAGCATAACTACGCCAGTCTGTTTTAAAAGCATTGTTGCGCGCTTCTTCGAGTGTAAGCAGTTGAGCTGGGCCTTTTTTGTTTTTCTGTTGTGCTCGGATTTTTTCCTGTTCCGCCTTAACTTCAGCTTTATAGGCAACTTGCTGATCTTGGGACATCAATTGACTACATACGCCCACGGCTCGACTGGCATCGGGTACCCAGACGGTTACCCCGCTGTAATGGGGAGCGATTTTAACGGCAGTATGAACCCGAGAAGTTGTTGCTCCTCCAATCAAGAGTGGAATTTTAAAGCCTTCGCGCTCCATCTCTTTGGCAACATGCGCCATTTCTTCGAGCGAAGGGGTAATGAGTCCAGATAAGCCGATGATATCAGCGTTTTCCCGACGTGCGGTTTCCAAGATCTGGGCACTGGGAACCATAACGCCCATATTGATTACTTCGTAGTTATTGCACTGCAGTACGACGGTTACGATATTTTTCCCGATATCATGGACATCGCCTTTGACCGTTGCAATGACAATCTTTCCTTTAGGGCGATTATCACCCGAACTTTTTTTCTCAGCTTCAATATAGGGGAGTAAATACGCAACCGCTTGTTTCATGACTCGTGCTGATTTAACAACTTGCGGCAAGAACATTTTTCCAGCGCCAAATAAGTCGCCCACGACATTCATGCCTTCCATGAGAGGGCCTTCGATGACTTCGATGGGGCGTCCTCCTTTATCAGCAATTTCTTGTCTAACGATTTCAGTATCTTCTTCAATGTAAGTACTGATACCCTTAACCAGGGCATGTGCTAAGCGTTGACGAACGGGCTCATTGCGCCAAGAAAGATCCTCGATTTGCTCTTTTTTTTGCCCCTTGAAGTTTTCTGCAAAACTAACGAGTCGTTCGGTTGCATCAGGACGTCGGTTGAGTAGTACGTCTTCTACTTCTTCTAATAGTTCTTTGGGGATATCCGAGTAAACGCCAAGTTGACCTGCGTTGACAATACCCATGGTCATTCCTGCTTGGATTGCGTGATATAGAAATGCTGTATGGATTGCTTCTCGAATCGGTTCATTTCCCCGAAATGAGAATGAGACATTGGAAACGCCACCACTTACCTTGACGTAGGGTAGGGATTGTTTTATTGCTTGGGTTGCTTCAATGAAATCAAGCGCATAGTTGTTGTGTTCATCGATTCCGGTAGCAACTGCGAAAATATTGGGATCAAAGATAATGTCTTCAGGAGAGAATCCAACTCGATCAACTAAAATTCGATAGCATCGCGTACAAATTTCAATTTTGCGTGCTTTCGTATCGGCTTGTCCTTTCTCATCAAAAGCCATGACAATCACGGCAGCACCATAACGTTTTGCTAATCGGGCATGTTGGATAAATTCTGCTTCACCCTCTTTTAAACTAATTGAATTGATGATCGCCTTGCCTTGAATACATTTCAAGCCAGCTTCGATGACTGACCATTTGCTGGAGTCAATCATGATCGGTACCCGGCTGATATCAGGTTCGGCTGCTATCAGATTGAGGAATGTCACCATTGCTTTTTGGGAATCCAGCATAGCCTCATCCATGTTGATATCAATCACTTGAGCGCCATTCTCGACCTGATTTCGGGCGATATTGAGTGCCTCATTGTAGTTATCGTTTAAGATGAGTCGCGCGAATGCCCTTGATCCTGTTACGTTCGTACGCTCACCGACATTGACGAAAAGTGAGTCATCGCCGATATTGAGCGGTTCCAAGCCGGATAAGCGTAACTTTTTAGGGAGATCGGGTATTTTTCTGGGTGGAATATGTTCCACTGCTTTAGCAATCGCTTGAATATGGGCAGGTGTGGTGCCGCAGCACCCCCCCACGATATTAACAAACCCAGATTGGGCGAATTCTTTGATCAAGCTCGCCGTATATTCGGGCGATTCGTCATAGCCTGTTTCAGATAATGGATTAGGAAGCCCTGCATTAGGATGGGTACTCGTATAAACATTGGCAACATTGGAAAGTTCTTCCACATAAGGGCGCATTAGTTCAGCGCCCAATGCGCAGTTGATACCCACCGATAATGGTTGGGCATGCTGTACCGCATTCCAGAACGCCTCAGGTGTTTGTCCAGAGAGATTGCGGCCCGATGCATCGGTAATGGTTACGGAGATCATGATCGGGAGTCGAATGTGGTGCTGCTCAAAGAATTGATCGATCGCAAATAACGCTGCTTTGGCATTTAGCGTGTCGAAAATTGTTTCAACCAGAAGAATATCGACGCCACCATCTACCAACCCCCGAATAGATTCCGAATAGTCTTTTACTAATTGATCGAAAGTAATTGAACGAAAACCCGGGTCATTGACATCGGGTGAAATCGATGCCGTTTTGGTCGTCGGCCCAATGACACCTGCGACAAAACGAGGGTGCTCGGGATTTCTACGCTCAAACGCTGAAGCTTCTTCACGCGCTAATCTTGCACCAGCAACATTAAGTTCATAAACCAATTGCTCCATATGATAATCAGCCATGGAGGGTGCATTTGAATTAAATGTATTGGTTTCGATGATATCGGCGCCAGCCTCAAGGTAAGCGCTGTGGATTGAGCGAATAATGTCAGGTCGCGTCAGCGTCAGTAAATCATTATTCCCTTTGAGATCATGGGGGTAATCTGCGAAACGTGTTCCACGATAATCTGCTTCAGTTAATTTGTAGCTCTGAATCATGGTACCCATTGCGCCATCAAGCAATAAGATACGTTGGGTTAGTAAGTTTTCGAGTAATGTAGAACGAAGATGAGTCATAGCATGAAAAAAATTATCTGGCGTGAGGAAGCTTATTATACCTGATGACTTAGCGACTCATTGTGATTCGAGATAAGCTAAAAAATCAGGTGCTTGATTTGTTGCGTCAATTTGAAAATGGAATATTGACCTGCTAATTTGTTCGGCGTAGAGTAACCGAGCAATTGATTGAATGTTTGGTTTTTCCCTTAAATATTAAACCTTTAAATTCAACAGGAGGATTGTTATGAGTGAATATCATGTACTTCCAACTCAGCGTTTAGTAGGTGCAATTCGAGTATCACATCCCGCCTCACCCAAATCTGTAACACTTGAATCACCTGCACTCGATATCATGACTGATTTAAGACATAGCCATGTTGCAGTTATAGAGCCGTATACTACCATTGAGTTTGCTAATTTATATATGAAACAAAGGGGAGTGCGGTCATTATTTGTTTTAGGAACAGATCAGAATCTCCAAGGCGTCATTACTGCGACAGATATTCTAGGAGAAAAGCCATTACGTTTTATACGGGAAAGAAATGTTAAACATCAAGATATCGTCGTATCCGATATTATGACGCTCTTAAATGAATTGGAAGCAATTACGATTGAGGATGTCCAACATGCTAAAGTAGGGCATGTGATTGCAAGCTTGTGTGAAGCGGGGCGGCAACATACTTTAGTGCTGGAACGAGATCCAGACGATAACTTATTGATTTGTGGAATATTTTCTTTGACACAAATTGAAAAACAACTAGGTTCACCGATTGCAGTGAAAGAAATCGCAAAAACCTTTGCAGAAATTGAAGCAACCTTGATTGCCAAATAGCTTACGGATTACATTCTTTTTGAGACAGGGTACTGGTTGCGCGCAAATCAGTACCTTTTTTCTGAGACTTAATAAATACGATCAGTGGACTTAGGTCGTTGTTTTAAAGTTACAAGCAATATCAAATAACGCTTTACCAATACTACCGGGTGAAATGACTGACCAATCAGTAGGGTTGGTGTCGAGATGAATCGTTTCTCCATCTGCCATATTCTTACTGTGATATGAAATAGCGATGACTCGAAACTTGAGATTTATGCAATCATACTCCCCCAACGACAAGCTCGATAAATATTGAGCCCCCATATACCCATATTGAGTGGAAAGATTATCTTTTAGGTACCACATCTGAGCGATATGGCTAGTACGGCGTAGCATGGTCGGGTTGGTGTAAAGATTGAAACTATTCTGACCGTCACTTCCACCCACAAAAATCCATTTGGCTGATACTGAGTGGCTGATTAATAGCAAGATGACAAGAATAATTTTTTTCATTACCTTTCCTATGGTTGATGTCAGTGAATCAAGTTACCCAATTCGATGTTCAGTTTTAATAAGCCAATAGTCGATTTCAGTAATATGGCTTGAGATAAGGCATTTCCATTGTTTTAGCGGGGTATTATTGCGGAGATGTCACGGTTTCTCCTGCAATGCAATTCAAGTTGGCTTGAGTATTTCAAGCATTAATTAAATCAAAGCGGAAAATTCGGGCAGGTTTTGATTTTGAATTAGGCCTGTGAAAGCCTGCTTTTTGAGTAATTGATTGGAGGTGGATTAACTAGAAGTGTTGATTGCTTTGAATCTGAGTCGAATGATTGCAAATTAATTATCAATGAACATTGGGTTGATAATGATCTTTCCATTTACGAATTTCAGAAAACACGCTGATTGCATCGGATAATTGTGTTTCTGCATGCTGGTTTGCAGCGTTAATAATCGCTGGGTGTTCGCATCTTAAGAAGGGGTTGATCGATTTTTCGATTGCCAGGGTCGTTGGGATGGTAGGCTTGTTATTAGCGCGGAGCATTCTAACTTTGTTTGCGTATTCAGTAAGTAATGAGTTGGTGGGATCGATTTCAGTTGCGAAATGAATATTTGAAAGCGTATATTCGTGTGTGCAATAAACCTGAGTCTGGTCAGGTAAAGCGGTGATTTTTTTTAATGAATGATACATTTGTTGGGCCGTTCCTTCGAATATTCGCCCACAACCACAAGAAAACAGCGTATCGCCACAAAACAAGTGATTTGAGTCGTAATAGGCAATATGACCAGCCGTATGGCCCGGTATGTCTAATACGGTTAAATTGAGTGATAACTCGGGAAGACTAATAATATTACCTTCTTCAAGACCATCGGTCATTCCGGGTATCGTTTCTTTTAGGGGACCATAAATTTGAACCCTAAATAATTGAGACAACTCTAAGTTACCACCAGTATGGTCATGATGGTGGTGTGTAATTAAGATGGCAATCAATTTAAGATGGTATTGTCTAATATACTCGATAACAGGAGTAGCTATTCCTGGATCGATAATCACAGCATACTTCTCGTTATGAATTATCCAGATATAGTTATCTTTAAACGCATGGATAGGATTGATTTTTATCATGATTTTCCTAATGAACGGTAAGTGGTATCAAAGGTAAAGAATGAAGACATTTAACAGTATCACAACTTTTTCGGGACATGCGGAGAGAATGCAGCAGTGGTTTGATACTTGTCTAGGTCAATACTTATTAGAACAAGAACAACAGTATTTTGATCATGCCGTTGCAAATATTTTTGGCTATAACGCATTACAAATTGGATGTCCGCAGTTTGATTTTCTGCGCCTAAATCGTATTCCTTTCAAATTTAATGTGGGAATGAGCTCGGGTGTTTCGTTACAGGCGTTACCGACATTCTTACCGATCGAGAGTGGCAGTATGGATTTGACGGTGTTACCCCATGTGCTGGAATTTAGTCCCCAACCCCATCAAATATTACGTGAAGCTTACCGCGTTTTGATCCCAGAAGGTCATATCGTCATTAGTGGTTTTAATCCGATCAGTTTATGGGGAACGCCACGTTATTTCAAATCATTAAAAAATGAATTTCCTTGGTGTGGTGATTTTGTAGGTTTGGCTCGACTCAAAGATTGGTTAAAGTTACTCGGATTCGAGATTGTGGGCGGACGGCTTGGCTGTTATGTACCCCCTTTTAGGAAGGAAAAGTGGCTTAAGCGTTTCTGTTTTATGGAAGCTGCTGGCGATAGATGGTGGCCCATTTCAGGAGGGGTTTATTTTTTGCAAGCGGTTAAGCAAGTGCATGGAATGCGAATTATCCAACCTCGGTGGAAAAAGAAGTTTTCAAGTAAAAAGAGAATCATTCCAGCAACACAGAAACTCGAGGATAAATAAATAGTTATGGATAATCTTAAAAATTACCGGGGTGATTACGCGCCTTCATCTTGACAGAAGAGCGTATAAGCAAGTAGGCTTTGGATTGAAATAAAATCGAACAGGAAGTAACGGGAAGAGTTAAGAAAAGGA
>WBZL01004910.1_pt1 | contig 11308 bp, 6 predicted proteins | sample 5204291 | NCBI WGS metagenome assembly WBZL01 (sample SAMN12344345, study PRJNA552823) | activated sludge metagenome | biome: Activated sludge suspended growth; feature: Nitrification reactor; material: Wastewater; isolation source: activated sludge from nitrification reactor of wastewater treatment...
CGGCATCGCCCCCGCGAATCGCGCGGACGATCACGCGTTCGAGGCGGCCGCTGTCTGGCCGTGTCGTGGTGTCTGGCCGCGCCGCCTGCGCGCGGGGGCCCGCGATGGGCACAACGTGAAAGAGGACGGCGACGGCCAACGACCGTCGCGCGCGCGCCCGTGGCGCTTGCGCCGCTGCGTGCATGGCTGGACTCCCTACGCCGGTACGAACCGGATCAGGTTCTACGGGACTCTCTCAGCCGGTGCACACCAGCGGCACCGGCACCCCGGTCATGTAGGGAGCATTCTATCCCGCGGCGGTCGCCCTGCCAACCTCACACCAGCCGCCAGACGGCGAGCAGTGCTGCGATCAGGCCGGTGTCAGTGCCCTTGCCTGGTGGTCCGCCGGCTGGCTGTGGGGCGCTGGGTCACGCATTCCCTCGTCCGCCGGCACGAAGTATGCTTTGTTCAGAGTCCCCATGGCCGAGCCCGTCGCCCGTTCCCTCACGGAACTGCTACATCGCGTAGGCGACGATCCGGTCGCCTTCGAGCAGCTGCTCCCGCTCGTCTACCACGAGCTCCGGGAATTGGCCGCCGCACGCCTGCGCGGAGAGCGCCCCGACCATACGCTCCAGCCCACGGCGTTGGTGCATGAGGCCTATCTCAAGCTAGCCGGAGGGGCGGCACAACCGTTCGCCGACCGCGGTCATTTCTTTCGCGTGGCCGCACGCGCCATGCGCCAGGTGCTCGTCGATCACGCACGGGCGCGCCGCGCAGCCAAGCGAGACGCTGACGCGTCGCCCGCCTGGGTCACCCTCCCCGACGGTCGCGCGCTCGACGACCTCATCGCCATCGACTCGGCGTTGGACAAGCTGGCTCAGCAGGACGCACGGCAAGCCCGCGTGATCGAGTTGCGCTTCTTTGCCGGGCTTGGCATCGAGGAGACCGCCACGCTGCTCGAGGTCTCGCCGGCCACCGTCAAGCGCGACTGGCTGGTGGCGCGCGCCTGGCTACAGCAGGAAATCGGCGCGCCGTGACCGCCGACGCCCGATGGGCGCGCATCACCGCGCTCTTCGACGACCTTCTCCCGCTCGACCCGTCGGCTCGCGCGGCGCGCCTGGCCGCCGAGTCCTCCGACATTCGGGAATCGGTCGAGTCGCTCCTGTCCGCGCTGGAGCGCGAACGGGGGCGATTTGCCGGCTCGGCGTTCGACCTCCTTCATGAAGAGACAACCGCTGCCTTGCTGGCCGAGGCCCCGCCAGGCTCGCGCGTGGGGCCGTACGTGATCGTGCGCGAAATGGGACGTGGCGGCATGGGGGTCGTGTACGAAGGGCGGCGCGTCGACGACGACTTCCACAAGCGCGTGGCGATCAAGCTCGTGAGCCTGGGGGCGCGCACGGAACGCGTCATGCACCGCTTCCGGCGGGAGCGACGCATCCTGGCTACCCTCGAGCATCCCAACATCGCGGCCCTGCTCGACGGCGGCATTACCGCCGACGGCCTCCCGTTCTTCGCCCTCGAGTTCGTGGAGGGCGTGCCGATCGACCAGTACGCGCAGCACCACGCCCTGGACCTCCCGGCGCGCCTGCGACTCGTGCGCCAGGTCTGCGACGCGCTCGACTACGCGCATCGCCATCTCGTCGTGCACCGCGACCTCAAGCCGGCCAACATCCTCGTTGCTCCTGACGGGTTGGTGCGGCTGCTCGACTTCGGCGTGGCCAAGCTGCTGGACGGTGACGCCGAACAACGCGGTGACGACCGCACCATGGGCGATGGCGCGCCGTACACGCCCGCGTACGCCGCCCCGGAGCAATTGCTCGGCGACCCCGTCGGCACGGCGTGCGACATTCACGGGTTGGGGCTGGTGCTCTACGAGGTCCTCACGGGTCGGCACCCCTTCCGCACCGCCGACCTGCCCGGCGTCGAGGTCAGGCGCCGCTTGTTGGAGGAACCGCCCCCGCCCAGCAGCCTGGGACGGGACGTCGACGCCATCCTCGCCCGCGCGCTCGGCAAGGCACCCTCGTCGCGCTACGCCTCAGCCGCGGCTCTCGCGGACGACATCGATCGTTTCCTGGCGGGACGGCCGCTTGCCACCCGACCCGGAACTCGTGTCGAGCGGTTGGCGAAGTACGTCCGACGCAACCGGGTGGCCGTGGCCGGCGGTGCGCTGGCCGTGACGGCCCTCGTGTTGGGAGCGGCCACCACGATCTGGCAGGCCCGGCGCACCGCGACGCAACGTGCGCGCGCCGAGTCGTTCGCCGGCTTCGTGCGCGACATGCTCACCGCCCCCGATCCGTCCCACAGCGGCCGCGACGCCCGCGTCCTCGACCTGCTGGGAAGCACGGTGGCGCGGCTGGAGTCTGGCGAAGTTGCCGACCCCGCCACGCGCGCCGACCTGGAGCGGACGTTAGGCACGACGTACACCACGCTCGGCGTCTACGATACGGCGGCCGTCCTGTTGCGCGGCGCCGTGGACCGTAGCATCAGGGCGTTCGGCAGCCGTGCGCCCGAGACCGCCCGTAGTCGTGTCGCCCTGGCCAGGCTCGACGCGGCCATGGGACGCAGTGCGCAAGCGGAATCGCTGTTCCTCGCCTCGGTTGCCACCCTCCGGACCCATCAGCCCGCGTACAACGTCGCCCTGGCGCAGGCGTTGAGCGAGTATGGCAACCTGCTCTTCAATGTCGGGCGTCTGGACGCCGCCGAACCCCTTCTGCTCGAGGCCATGGCCATCGGGCCGGCCGCCGGCCTCAAGGGGACCGATCTCATCAACCTGCTCAACACGCTGGGGCTCGTGCGAGAGCACGAGGGCGACGCCGTCGGAGCACGCAGGTACTACCGCCAGGCCATCGCCGCTGCTGCCCCGTGGTCGAACCTGACGCGCGCCGCCGTCGTTGCCCCGCTGGCGAACCTGGCCAACACCCTCAAGCTGGAGGACTCGCTCGCCACCGCCGACTCGTTGCAGGAGCTTGCAGCGTCGCACGCACTCGCCGCCTTTGGCGAGCGGCACGCCACCTACGGCGCCATCCTCACCGGACTGGCCGACATCCGGCGTCGCCGTGATCGGCTGGGTGCGGCCGAGCACGACCTGCGTGCCGCCGTGCGTGTCATGGCGGCGGCCCTTCCACCCGACCACCTCCAACAGGCCCCGTCGCTCTCGCTGCTGGGTCTGGTCCTGTGCGAACGCGGCGCGGCCGCCGAAGGGACACCACTTCTGCAACGCGCCCTCGACATCCGCCGTCGCCAGTTACCCGCTGGACACTGGTTCATTCACAATCTCGAGAGTGCGCTCTCCGTCTGCCTGCATGGCATCGGTCGCACGGTCGCGGCGCGTGAGTCCGCCGCAGCGGGGTACCGCGGACTGGTGGCGGCGCTCGGCCCCAGGCACCCCCGCACCCTCGAGGCGGAGCTTCGCCTCCACACACTGGGCCGGCGCTCCGACGCGGCGGCCGTCCGGCCAGGGGTGAACAGGTCGCACTAGGCAGGTTTCGGTGACGCGGCCCGGCAGGGACGGCCCCGGGTGAGGCGGCCTCCGGTGAGCCGGTCTGCTTCGGAATTCCGCTTGGAGGCGGACCTTTTCCGGAGCCGTGCATGTCCTGCCGCCGATATCTCCTCCTGTTCGCGTCCGTGACGACGCTTGCGGCCTGCGGAGGCGGCGACGCCGCTACACCGGCGGCGCCCCCCAGCACCACGCCGCCGCCGCCCCCGCCCCCGCCTCCCCCCCCGGCGCCCCCACCCGCCGTCACGTTGGCCATCGCTGCCGGCGCGCAGCAGGCGGGCGAACCGCTCACCGCGGCCGCCGTGCGTCCCTCGGTGGTCGCCCGTGCAGCTGACGGATCACCCGTTGCCGCTGTCACCGTAACCTTCGCCGTCGACTCCGGCGGCGGCACCGTGACCGGCGCCACCGCCACCACGGGCACCGACGGCGTCGCCACGGTGGGTGGGTGGACGCTGGGACCTAACGAGGGACGCCACGTCCTCGTCGCGTCGTCGGGAACGCTCGCGCCCGCCCGCTTCGTGGCCACCGCTTCCGTGCAGCCGCGTCCGGTCGCCGAGCGCGACCTCACCGCCGGGACCCTCGAGGTGACGTCCGGTCCGCTCTCCGGCGTGAAGCTCGAGGTTCCCGAAGCTGCGTTCGACACACCGGCCCTGTGGACCATCGAGCAGCGCAGCGTCACCGAATGGCCGACCCGCAAGGGCATTCACCCCGTCGGCGCGTCGCTCGTGATCAAACGGAGTGATGGCGGCATTGCCCGCAAGCCCCTGCGACTCACCCTTCCCGCCCGCCTGCCGGCGGGAACGCGCCCCGTCGTGGTGGTTCGCGACCCGGCCAGTGGCGCGATCGACGTCCTCCCACTCGTCGACGCCGATAGCAGCAGCGTCACCGCCGCCGCCTTCCACTTCGATCCGACGTTTCTCGCCACCACACCGTCCGCCGCGCTGGCGCGCCCGCGTGCGTCACACGCGTCGCTCGCAGTATCGTCGGGCTACAACCTGCAAGTCGTGGTCTCGGCAGTGCCGGTGGAGGAACTCGACAAGGACCAGGTCTCCAACTACCTCCCCGGCCGTGACGACTGGGATTTCGTCCCCGAACCGCAGGCCGTGGAGGACCCGCAGGTGTCGCGCATGCCCGCCGGGCTGGTGTTGTCGTCCATGGCGCGCCTCGCGCGCGCCAGCGCCCCGCCGCTGCACGGGCGCTTCCGCGAGATCGCCTCCGTGCAACTGGCCAATCGCGTCGGCTTCCGCGCGGGCGCATACGTCGGCGCCTTCGACAACAGCAACATCTTCTACACCATCTCGGCCCTGCGCAGCGCCACGCGCGCCGCACTGGCCGATCAGCTCGCGTACGATTGGCTCAAGGCCGCGTTGTACCTGACGGGCCGCCCGGTCCTGGCCAGTGCAGCCGTCGGCGCCAATGAGTGGGTCCCGCTCGTCGCCTGGCGCGCGGTGGGGAACCAGGTCTCGCTGGCCAATCCGTGGACCCCGGGCAACGCCTCCTTCGACGTCCCCTTTGCCAACGGGCGTTTCGGTGCCTTCAGCGTGGCCAACGGGATCTCGGCGAGCGGGGCACCGACCGTCGTCCCCGCGCAGTGGCTCTCCATGGTCCCACTGCAACAGGTGTACAACGTGTCGTCCATCGACGCCAAGCTGCAACAGTGGGAAGCCGGCCAGTATCCCGGTGATCCGTCTGGCACCAGGCAGGCGCGCCTCGACAGTTCGGTGGTGATCAAGGCGCACGGCGGCTTTGTGGAGGACACGATTCTCTACGTCTCGCACGACACCACGCGCTACTGGGTCGAGTGCCGGGCGTGCCAGAAGCCCCTCCTCGCGTCTCCTCTGGCCGCGAAGGGCATTGCCCCGTTCCTCGCCTACGCCGGTACTGGCAGCTCGCTGGTGAACATCGGATCGCTCAGCAGCATGGGCAAGCTGTTGCAGCAGACGACGCCACAGGATGAGCGCGTCGGCTTCCTCCTGTTGGAGTCGGATGGCAACGAATCGCGATGGCTCGATTTCCGCTGGATGCGCCTCAAGCGGTGGATCCTCGATCCGCGTCCCCCCATCTCGTGGGAGCTTGGCGCCGCGGCCGACTGGGTGATGACGGTGAACGGTCCCACACTTCCGGCACACCGGTATCGCTGGACCTTCGGTTCCGGCGCCACGCCGCTGATTCGCACTTCCGCCACCACCACGCTCAACGTCACCGTCACGGCGTCGCAGGTGGTGAACGACTCCATTCCGCTGCGCGTCGAGATCCTGCGCACGCCCGACGACTCGGTCCTCTCGCTGAAGGAAGTGAAAGTTCCGGCTCCCAAGCGCTCGCTATGGCGGCTGACCAGCTTCAGCATGACCAACAACACCTCATGGCCCGCTGCCCTCGGCGACGTTCCGGGTGCCCCCTCGGCCTGGGTCATCTTCGCCTACCCCTCGGTGGTCGCGGGAACCGGATTCTGGCCGACGCCCGGCGCATACCTGCAGCGCAACCCCGCCACCGCCAATCCCGTGCTGTGGCTCAACGGGGTGCGCACCATCCCGCTCGCCCACACGGTCAACAACCCTGGCGCATCAATTGAAGGAAGCATGACGTGGACGGGAGACGCCGTCTCCGGCGCGCTCACCGGCCAGGCGACACACGTGAATACCGCACCATGCGCCAACCTGGTCCTTTTCAGCGTGACGGCGACCAAGACATCGCAGGGTATCTCCGGAACGCTCGTCGGCTACAACCGCTCCTGGACGTCGGGGAATTGCTCGGGGCCAGCGATCAACTCCCTCGCGTTCTCGGCGGCCTTCACCGCGGTGCTGGTCCCCTGAGCGTCGCGCGTGGCGCGCCGGCCTGGGTCATCAGCGCCGGCGCGCCCCGTCGCCTCCCGTCGACGAGAATGTCGGCATCGCGTCGCCCAACCGTCTCGCGCATTCCGCCATTGCGCCCAAGGCGTCCCGCTGCCAACCTCACACCAGCCGCCAGACGGCAAGCAGTGCTGCGATCAGGCCGGCGAGCGCCAGCCCCACCCGCCGGCGGAAGGCCCCCTCGCCGACCACCACCGCCACCAGCGCCTTGAAGACCGTGGTGCCGAGAATCCCGACCACGATCAGGGTCGCGAGGATGCCATCGGGGGCGCCGTTCACGACACCTTCGTGCCGCGAGGCGGAGATGGTCAGGGCGTCGATGTCGGTCATCCCCATCAGGAAGCCGGTGACCAGCAGTCCGCCGGCGCCGAGCGCTCGCGACGCCCAGTCGATCGCATAGATCGCGAGCTGGTAGATCGCCGCCAGCTGCAGGGCGGGTCCGATGTGCATCGGGTTACGCCGGTCCTCCTCACCGGGCTCGGTCCCCGCCTGACGATGCAGGGTGACCCAGAGCGCCCCGAGCATCCAGGCAAAGGGGAGTGCCAGCAGTTTCACCAGCTCCCACCCCAGCGTCGGATTGAGCACCAGCGCTGTCAGCGTGACTCGCGGGAGCAAGGCGACATTCGCCGCGATCGCCCCACTCGCCAGCTCTCCCGCGGCCTCGGGGCGTGCCCGCGCGACGCGCGCGTAGCTCAACGTCACCGAGGTCGAGGAGACCAGCCCGCCCAGGAGCCCGGCGAGCGTAAGGCCGTATCGATGGCCGACCCGCCGACGCGCCACGAACCCCGCGAACTCGAGCCCCGTGATCAACAGGACCACGAGCCAGAGCTCGCGCGGCCGGATCCCCGGCCCCGGCCCGAACGGCCCGGTGGGCAGCAGCGGGAGGATGACCGCCGCCATGACCGCGAACCGCACCCCATTGCGGAACTCGGCGTCGTCCACACGCTCCACCCACCCGTGGAGTCGCGTCTTCTCCATGAGCAGGAGGACGGTCGCCGCAGTGATCGCGCTGCCTAACGCGGTGCGACCGATCCCCGAGAGGAAGCCGGCGGCGAGGACCACCAGCGCCGCGACTTCGGTGGTGCCGTCCATGTCGTGGCGGCTCGCCCCGACATAGGCGGCAGCGATCAGCAGTGCCGCCCCACCGAGCAGCACCATGGCCGGGGCGCCATATCCACCACGCCACAATGCGCCCGTCACGCCGGCCAGCGCGCCGAGCAGGGTGAACGTGCGTAACCCGGCGAAGTGGCCAGCGCTGCGGTCGCCGCCAACGCCCCCCGAGGCGTGCCCCGAGCGTTGCCGCTCAAGCCCCACCGCGCCGCCACAGAGGGCAGCGACCAGGATCCCGATGGCGCCCGCGTTCCAGTCCATGGACGACCTCCACCCCAACCTGCACCGCGCCCCGCCCTTCGACGGTCAGGCGCGAGGGCCCTGACCGGTCAGCGAACCCCTGACGCTCCCGATCCGGAGAGGGTGCCGCCTGGCGCTACCGGCTCCCCCAGTTCAGGATGGGAAGCACCTTGCGTCCTGAGGGATTCCCGCGGGCGATGTTGATCAGCCCGAGCTGCACGCCGTGCAGGGTGCGCGCGTAGTTGACCACCCCGATCGTCAGGCCGCGCTGGTGTCCCTGGATGTAGTTGAAGGCACTGACCCCAACGCCGCGCAGCGTGCCGTCGTCAACGACGCGTACCGTGCCCGCCGACGCCATCAGCCCCCGCAACTCGCGCCCGCCAACCGCCAGGCCGGCGGCCGCCACCCCCGAGACCCGCGGCGCCCCGACGGCGAGCCCCGCCAGCGCAATGCGATGGATCGATCCCCCGGCGCCGACCGCGAGGCCGGCGATCGAGATGCCGTCCACGTCGCCCCCGGCCCCGACGGCACCTAACGAGATCGCGATTCCCCGCATGTCGCCCCCCGCGCCCGCCCCGAGCCCGCTGATCACCAGCCCGCTCATGTTGCCGCCGACCCCGGCGCCGAGCCCGCCCACGAAGATGCCGCGTCCGTTTCCGCCGACGCCGGCGCCCAGACCACCGACAAACACCCCCTTCGCGCTCCCTCCGGCACCAGCGCCAAGGAGGCCCAGGGCCGCGCCTTCGATGTCGCCTCCGGCCCCGACCCCCAGGCCGCCAATCGCGATCCCTCGTACCGAGCCGCCCGTCCCCGCGCCAAGCCCGCCGAGAAAGATCCCTTCCAGGTCGCCGCCCCCGCCAACGCCGAGTCCGCCAATGCCGATGCCCTTGAAACGACCGGTGGCGCCGACGCCGAACGCTCCGAGGCCGAGTCCGGTGATGTCACGCCCGCCGGTCGTGGGAAGGCCGAGGGCGAGTCCCTTGATGTCGCCCTCACCCCCGTCTCTCGGCGACCAGAGGGTGATGTTGACGCCGGTGACCCGTTCCAGGCGGGTGTCGCGGAAGTTGATGCGGATCCCGGCCGCGCGGCGGGAGTCGCCGATGGAGAGGCCGCGGGAAACGCGGTCGTCGTCACGGTCCTGGGCCGCAGCGCTGGAGACGACGAGCGCGAGGGCGATGGATGGCGCGATCACACGCGCCCGGATGGAGTGGGCGATGGTCATGCCATGGCTACGACCTGGGCGGCGAGGGGGTTTCAGGGGTCCAGGCGTCTCGCGACCTCAGAGATCACGAGCGTTGGCACCACCTCAAGCGCTGCAGGCGAAAGCCATCAACTCGTTCCGCGAAGTTCCGACGGCCGCATCCGCGTGGCCGCGAGGCCCGCCAGCAACACGGTCGGAAGGAGGAGCCCAAGAAGGGTGGGCCAAACGCGCGCCGCGATCGCCCCTACGGTCTCTTCCTCGTACCTGAACACCGGCAGGCGTCCGATGTCCTCGGTCGTCAGGAGCGCCTTGGCGAACACCTTCGGGAAGAACCACTGTTGCCAGGCCTGGTGGAACCGATCCAGCTGGCGTTGATAATGCTGGTAGCGGTGCACGCTGGTTCCGGCGAGGTCAAACAGCGCCGCCTGCACGGCGAGCGCGGGTGAGGCAAATCGATATCGATCGGCCAGCGCCTGCTGGGCCAGCAGGCGCCGATCGAACTCGGCGAGCGTCGGCGCCATGCTGGAGTCCACCGCTTCCTGGACCACGATCGACCTCGTGGCGAAGTCGCTGGGGTTCGCATCCGCGCCACCCATCAGCTCCGGGTGGTCGAGGTAGTATTTCTGCAGCAGCACGGTCCCCTTCTCGTTGGCTTCGTTCGTGGCCGCCCGGATCGCCGTGGTCAGTTCCACGCGCGACGGCGAGGGGCGCAGCGTGGTGATCGCCGCGTTGTACAGCGACGGCACGACGACGACCACCGCCAGCCATGCGGTGAGCAGGATGACCGCATTCGTCGCCGAGCTGCCTCGCCAGATGTTGACGAGGACGGCCAGCGCAAACCAGAACGCGGCGTACAGCAGGACCACGGCGGTCCACATCGCGAGGCGTGGCAGGGCACCGGGTGCCGTCAATGAGGCGCCGGTCAGGAGGGCACCCAGCACGACCAGGGCGACGGCGGCACCCCCAACCACAGCCAGCCGCACCATGAGTTTCGTGAGGATCACCCGTCGCGCATCAACCGGCTGCGACAGCGTGAGGTCCAGGGTGCCGTCCTCGCGCTCGGCCGAGACCAGGTTGTAGCTCAACGCGAGGATCAGCAGCGGGAGCAGGTAGATCGTCACGAACGCCAGGTCGAAGCGCCCCGCCATGAGGTTGACCGGGTTCTCGATCTCATCGTTGCCGATGAAGGTCTGCTTGCTCCGCATCGACACGCGGGTGTAGAACGGGTACAGGTCACTCTGCCCCACGGCAAACGCGGCGAGCGGGGCATGGGGCAGGATGGCGTAACGCGTCAGGTGGGTCGTCCCGGCCGCATTCATGATCAGCGGATTCGTCCACGAAGCGATTCCTGCCGTGTCCCCCCGGGCGATCCGTTCGAGGGTCGCCTGGTGTCCGGCCAAGCGTGTGGACTCCTCCGTCGAGACGCGGGTGATGGTCTCCTGCTGAAAGCCCACCCAGGCACGCCCGTTGTACAACCCGTAGGCCGTCAGGGCGATGAGGAGGACTCCAAAGGCTCGCAGCGTCGCGTCCGCGCGCAGCAGCCGCCATTCGAACGAGGCAAGTTGCATCATGGGACTCTCATGGTGTGTGGCGGTGGCGCGTGTCGTGCCGGGACCGGCGACCGGTGATCGCCGGGCGCGATCGCCGACCAGGTCACCAATGCCAGTCTGCCTGCGCGTCAGTCCAACCGCAGCTTGCGTGTCCGCGTGACAGCGCCCGCGGCGACGAGGACCCAACCGACCAGAAACCACACGGCAGGCCAGTGGGCCGCCACGGCCTGGGACAGGCGCGGGGCCTCGTACTCGAACGGGGGCACCTCGGCCCAGAGCGAGGTCGGCGCCCTGGAATCCCAGTCGCCCGTCCGTGAGTTCTCGGCCATGTAGCCGTTCATCTTCGCGATGAGCATCCGGCGGTAGCTCTCGGCGCTCTGGGCAAACGCCCGGTGGTGCTCCACGTCCGTGCCCGCCAGTCCCATCGAGAGGGAACGCACGGCAAGCAATGGCGCCGCGACGGCGCCAAACTGGTGGATCCGGTTCTGGCGCTGATAGGCGTCATACAACGCGCCGTAGTGTTTGTCGAACACCACGTTCGCGTCCTCTTCGCCACGCTGCATCGAGATGGCGTCGAAGTTCACGGGAAGAGAGTCCACCGACGACACCCCGTACTTCGCCAGGACCTCCTGCTTGAGCGCCTCCGTGCGCTCCGACGGATTGTGCCCGTCGATCCCCTTCTTGAGGTCGGTGTCCATCGCCGCGAGGAACTCGAACGCCGATGGCGTGGGTGCCAGGCGCCGCGCCACATCGCTGAAGACGCGGGGCGCCACGAGCGAGTTCGCCGCCCAGAACGCGAGCAGGACGAGCAAGGCCACCCGTGACGACGACGCGCGCGAAGACACCACCAGCGAGACGGCAACGAAGATCGCGAAGTAGCCGA
>WBZL01004913.1_pt1 | contig 11305 bp, 7 predicted proteins | sample 5204291 | NCBI WGS metagenome assembly WBZL01 (sample SAMN12344345, study PRJNA552823) | activated sludge metagenome | biome: Activated sludge suspended growth; feature: Nitrification reactor; material: Wastewater; isolation source: activated sludge from nitrification reactor of wastewater treatment...
CGAACTGGCGCAGGTGGATTCTTCGGGCAAGGAACGTCTGCGGGTTTCGCGGCTTGCCATGGATTCCATCGACAGCGGCCTCGATCTCTCGAAAGAGCCAAAATTTACGGAGGCCGTCGCCAACAAGGTCTATTACGGGCCGATCTATTTTCGCCGGGAGTCGGAGCCCTACATGACGCTGTCGCTGGCCGGCACCCGCAAGGCTGCCGGTGTCAGCATCGCGGAAGTGAACCTGAAGCTGATCTGGGACGTGGTCTCGCAGATCAGGGTCGGCGAGCGTGGTCATGCCTATGTAGTGGGTCCGCAGGGGCGGTTAATCGCCCATCCCGACATCAGCCTGGTTTTGCGTAACACTGATATGTCAAAGCTGCCACAGGTGCAGGCGGCAATGGCCAGCGGTGGTGCGCAGGTGTCGGATTCGCTGCAGGGCTCGCCCAACATCCAGGGACAGGAGGTACTGACGGCGTCCGCGCCGATCCAACCGCTGGGCTGGATCATGTTCGTCGAGTTGCCCGTGCAGGAGGCCTACGCCTCGCTCTACACCGCGCTGCAGCGGCTCGCCGTTGTGCTCTTGGCAGCCTCGATGTTCGCCGTGCTGGCAGGAATCTTTCTGGCGAGACGCATGGTCGGCCCGATCCAGGCCCTGCGCGCAGGGGCCGAGCGCATCGGCGGCGGCGATTTCGCCCAGCGCATTTCGATCAGGACCGGGGACGAACTGGAAGGCCTCGCCGATCAGTTCAACGACATGGGCGCAAGGCTTCAGGAGTCCTATGCCGACCTGGAAAAGAAGGTGGAGCAGCGCACCGCCGAACTGAGCGAGTCGCTCGAGCAGCAGACCGCCACCGCCGAAGTACTAAAGGTGATAAGCCGTTCTGCCTTCGATCTCGACACGGTGCTGGACACCCTGATTGTATCGGCGGCGCGCTTGTGTGGCGCGGAGAGGGGGGTGATTTTCCAGAAGGACGGGGACGTGTACCGTCTTGCCGCCAACCACGGCTTCTCCAAGGAGTTTGCAGAGTTTGCCAAGGCGAATCCGATTGTGGTCGATCGCACCACAACGACTGGCCGGGTGGTGCTGGAAGGCAAGACCGTTCACATCGAAGACATTCTTTGTGACCCAGACTATACGTCTGACTTCAAGCAATTTGGCGAATATCGGACGGTGCTTGGCGTCCCCTTGCTTAGAGAAGGAGCGCCGATCGGCTCCTTCTCCCTCACACGCTCGGTTGCGCAACCGTTTTCTGACCGACAGATCGAGCTTGTGCAGACGTTTGCCGACCAGGCAGTGATCGCAATCGAGAACGCCCGTCTCTTGGATGAGTTGCAGACGCGCACCAGCGAATTGTCACAATCGCTTGATGAATTGCGCACCGCGCAGGATCGGCTGGTTCAAACCGAGAAGCTGGCCTCACTTGGCCAGCTCACGGCCGGCATCGCGCATGAGATCAAGAATCCACTGAATTTCGTCAACAATTTTTCTTCGCTGTCGACGGAGCTCATCGATGAGCTGAACGAATTGCTTGGCTCGATGGAGATCGATGGAAAGACACGCGAGGAACTCGACGAGCTCACGCACATGCTGAAGGGCAATCTTGAAAAGGTCGTCCAGCACGGCAAACGCGCGGACTCTATCGTCAAGAACATGCTGCTGCATTCGCGTGAGGGGTCCGGCGAGCATCGTCCGGCAGATATCAACGCTATCGTGGAGGAAAGTCTGAATCTCGCCTATCACGGGGCGCGGGCGGAAAAGTCGGGTTTTAACATCACGCTCAAGCGTGACCTCGATCCTGCGGCCGGCACAATCGACGTCTATCCGCAGGAAATCACCCGCGTGTTCCTCAACCTCATATCTAACGGTTTCTATGCCGCGACGAAGCGCAAGGAAACGGCCGGCAGCGAATTCGAGCCGACGCTGAGCGCGGCCACGAAAAATCTCGGCAGCAAGGTAGAAATCCGCATTCGCGACAATGGCACCGGCATCCCGCCCGAGGTAAGGGAAAAGATATTCAACCCATTCTTCACGACCAAGCCGGCAGGACAAGGTACCGGGCTTGGCCTTTCCATGAGCCACGACATCGTGGTGAAGCAGCACGGCGGCAGGATCGAGGTTGCGACCGAGTCGGACTCCTACACTGAGTTCATCATAACGCTGCCGCGAAACGGTGCGGCGCAGGCAAGTGCCGGAGGCAGCAATTGAGCGCCTACATCCTCGTTGTCGACGACGAGCCTGACGTCGAGCCGCTGTTTCGCCAGCAATTCCGGCGCGAGTTGCGCAGCGGACGTTTCCTGATGGAGTTTGCGCCGTCGGCGCCTGCGGCGCTGAAGCGGGCGGTTCAACTGCGCGATCCCTCACTGGTCCTGATCCTCTCGGACATCAACATGCCTGGCATGAGCGGGCTCGACATGCTGCCCAGCATGCGCGCCGAACGGCCAGACGTTCCGATCATCATGATCACCGCCTATGGCGATCCCGAGACGCGCAGAAGGGCGATCGAACGTGGCGCCGAAGGCCTAATGACGAAGCCGATCGACTTCTCGGCCCTGCGGCAGGAGATCGATTCCCGACTCGGAAACGCCGTATGACGGCGACTATCCTTGTCGTCGATGACGAGCCCGATCTCGAGACGCTGGTACTGCAGAAGTTCCGGCATCAGATCCGTGAGGGTAGCGTCAATTTCGTGTTTGCCCATGACGGCGTCGAGGCGTTACAGAAGATAGAAGCCAATCCGGGCGTCGATCTGGTGGTTTCGGACATCAATATGCCACGGATGGACGGACTTTCACTGCTTGCCAAGCTGCAGGAGGCGGACGACAAGAAGTCGACCATCATCGTTTCGGCCTATGGCGACATGAGCAATATCCGCACCGCGATGAACCGCGGCGCGTTCGATTTCCTGACAAAGCCGATCGATTTCGGGGACCTCGAAGCCACCATCGACAAGACGATCCGCCATGTCGAGATGCTTCGCGAGGTGCGACGCCGCCAGATGGAGGCTGAACGGGCGCACGCTTCGCTGTCGCGCTATTTCTCGCCGCAATTGGCTAGCCGGCTGGCAAACGGCGGCGGTGATGCGATGGAAGTGCATCGTCGCGAGGTGGCGGCGATCTTCACCGACGTCACCGGATTCACCTCACTGGCGGAGACGGCGGAGCCGGACATGCTGAGCTCGCTGCTCAACGAGTATGTCGGCGGCATGACCGAGATCGTGTTCTCTCACGAAGGCACAGTCGCGAAGGTGATGGGTGATGGGATGCAGATCCTGTTCAACGCGCCAGGCGACCAACCGGACCATGCCGCGCGGGCGGTAGCGTGCGCGCTCGATCTCGACGCGTGGGCGCTGCAGTTCCGCGGTCGCTGGCTGGCTAACAATGTCAACTTCGGCAATACGCGCATCGGCGTTCATGCCGGCCCGGTGCTGGTAGGCAATTTCGGCGGCAACCGTTTCTTCGACTACACCGCCTACGGCGACACCATCAACATTGCATCCCGGCTGGAGGCCGCCAACAAGTTCTTGGGCACCCGTATCTGCGTCAGCGCTGCTGTGGCCGGTGCCGCCCCGGGATTCAGGGGACGGCCGGTTGGCGATCTCGTGCTGCGCGGACGGAGTGAACCGCTGCGGGCCTATGAGCCGTTGACAGATACGGCTTCCGAGTCCGCGACCGCGCAATATCTGGAAGCCTTCGCCAAGCTGGAGACGGGCGACGCTAGCGCCATGCCGCCTTTTGCCGCACTGGTGGGCGCGCATGTGGACGACGCGCTGGCTGGCTTTCACCTCAAGCGCCTGCTCAACGGCGCTAGAGGCGTTCGCATACAGTTGGAATAGCCAGCCGCGGTGCTACTCAGTCCGCTTCGAATATCTGGCTGTGATTGTCCTTCAGCGCAGGGGCCTGCTCGCTCTTCTGCGGTATGGTCATATGTCGGTGTTCGCCCACGGCGGATATCAACTCTCCGAAAACGTCCAGACTCCGACCATCGCGGAGCTGAGAAGGACAAGCACGCATAGTTGGCCGAAACCACCCATGCGGCATATCCCGAGGTCGGCACCGTGTTGAATGCTCTAGACTCCGCTCGCATGCCGGGTTTGACTTGATCACCGTGTTGGGAAACCTGCTGGCGTAGAGGCTTGGGACAGAAGCTGCAAATGGGTTTGGAGCGTCGAAAATTTATAGCAGGGTTGGTCGGCATCGCAGCCCTTCCCGCGCGCTTTAGCGCTCAGCAAGCGACTCGACCGCGCCGCATCGGACTGCTGATGGTTCAGTCCGAACGGGACGCCGAAGGACAAGCGCGAATTGACGCCTTTCTTGGCCAAATGGCTGCACTGGGGTGGGTCGACGGTCGCAATCTTCATATCGACTATCGTTGGGGAGGGGGTATTCCGGCGCGAGCGCAAGCGGCGGCGGCGGAGTTGCTGGAGCTGAAACCCGACCTTGTTCTGGCTAACGGCACTCCGCCAACCGCAGCCTTGCGGAAGGCGACGAACGCCATTCCGATCGTTTTTGTTGTCGTCACCGATCCAGTGGGTGCAGGATTTGTTGAGAGCCTGGCGCGCCCTGGAGCCAATATCACCGGCTTCAGCACGTTCGAACCGGAGATCGGTGGAAAATGGCTGGAATTGCTCCGCGAGGTATCACCCGACCTCCGCCGCGTCGCTGGCATTCTCGATACGTCATTCGCTGGCTTCTCCGCGGTTTGGAAAGCGGTCGAAGAGACTGCCGCAAGGTCGGCAGTATCCACGACGATCCTTCCCCTACGTTCTCCAGGCGACGACTTCGAAACGGCCCTGGCTTCGTTCGCGCAAGAGCCCGGGGGCGCCCTGATCGTTCTGCCCACGGCAATCAACAGCATGGCACGCTATCGACTGTTCGCTGCCGCAGCCCGCCTGCAGTTGCCGGCGGTCTATCCGTTCCGCCACTACGCTTTCGACGGAGGACTTATCGCCTATGGCTTCGACCCTCTGGATCTATACCGGCGGAGCGCGATCTATGTAGATCGCATTCTCAAGGGGGAAAAGCCAGCTGAGCTCCCGGTACAGGCGCCGGTCAAGTTCGAGCTGGTGATCAACCTCAAGACAGCCAAGAATCTGGGAATAACGATCCCACCGGCGCTCCTTGTTCGCGCCGACGAGGTGATAGAATAACGTCTGCTGTGGCGCACTTACAGCTTGACACGAAATGGATCCTGTTTTCGTGGGCAAGTCACGTCCAGGCTTGAACCGGACCGTGCGAAGTGGCTTTTTGGTCAGCCAGCAACGCATGATCTCGAATGGCCACTGGATCATAGCTGCCTGATCGGATAGTGGCCGGCGCCGCTGTTTGCTCTCGTACGCAAGCGGATTCTGCTCTGTTTTGCGCCGAGTTATCTGAGCCGCCAGAAGTCAAAGCTTAACGCGCGCGCCGCTCGGGGGGCATTTGCAGAATTCCGATAGGAAAGCATACCGTTTGTCAAAAGGAGCCAGATAAAACTGCGGAAATATTGTGCGAGGACTTCACCTGCCGATTTGGCGGGAGGGTTTCGCTAGCCGAACAAGTAGCTGTTGGGGACCGGTTGAGCATGTTTGATCAGATCGATTTTGAGTACGCCGACTCACTCGCTAGGCAGGCTCTCGATCACATGTCAAAACATCAGGTTCCCGCCAGCCCCGACAATTTTGCGATCTGGTTTCAGTACGCCGCTCGTTCGGATTCTAACTTGAGCAAGACGATTGACGTGCTGATCGGCAATCGGAAGCCTTTTACCGAGCAGACGAATCGAGATCTCGTTCGCCTCTTTATACTTGGCGATCAGCAAGCTGCAATGTCGGAAAAGGTTCGAGAGCTAGTGCACGGTGCCCGCAATTTATTAGCTGGTGCCATTGATGACCAGAGTGCACAAATCTCGAAGCTTGAGCACGTTGCGACGCAAGCTAGCCAACACGATCCGAAATCTCTGCTTGCTGTGCTTCTTGACGAGTTGCTGAACGCCAACACGCGGGCCGCAAAGCTGGAAGCCAGCTTCTCCAAGACCTGTCAGGAACTCGACCAAGTGAAGGAGACGCTCGCAAGGGCTGATCAAAGTGCAAAAACCGACGCGTTGACGGGCTTGGCCAACCGACGCGGTCTCGACGAACGGTTAAAAGCAAGCCAAATGAGAGCTATGGAAAGTGGCAAGCCACTCACGATTTTGCTGCTTGATATCGACCATTTCAAGCGTTTCAACGACAAGTATGGTCATCAGGTAGGAGATCAGGTGCTCCGGCTTGTGGCAAGTGTCTTCAAGGAACATTTGCGCGAGGAAGACTTCCCTGCGCGATATGGCGGCGAAGAAATGTTTGCAATATTGGAAGACACGAGCCTCGGGGTAGGTAAGACGACCGCTGAGCGAATCCGATGCAAGATTGCAGAGCGAAAGATGCACAAGCGCTCGACAGGAGAAGACCTTGGTTTGATTACCGCGTCCATCGGACTGGCGGAGTTTCGCGCTGGGGAAACTCTCGGCGAAATGGTCGAAAGGGCTGATCGCGCTCTCTACCAAGCCAAGCGAACTGGTCGCAATCGAACTGTAACAGAACTAGAGCTCGACGCGGACATTGCTGCGGCATAGGTACCCAATGTGCATCAACCTGGTGCCACCTGCAACCCGCTGAGTCAGAAGGCCGTCTATTGGCTGAACCAATCTCGCGCCTCAGCAGTCGGCCGCCGTCTTTGTTCAGATAAACTCCGTCGGACAGACTACAGCGATGCCTGGATGAGTGTTCACTGTTCGATTGGTCGCGTTCCGTACTCGATATGTGAGAGTGCGAATGAATACATTCAGATAAAGGCTATTCTCCTTATTATCCGGCGCGAACTTTTAACGAAAACTTTACGGACTCGAGCCGTTTTCCAATTTCTTTGCTTATGCGATGCTGGCTGGTCTCTGTTCCCAGCAAATAGCTAAGCGCGAGACGCTCTGAACGTTGGGTAGCTCTTTACGTACAAACGGTCTTAAAATCTGATGCCTGCACATTTCTTCTTTGGCGAAAACTTTAGAGAAGTCTAGCCAAGTGCCGGTGACCTGCTCCCCAATTTGCCCCCGTTTATAAGTAGAGTCCGTTCTGGGTTTGGCCCCTGTTGGGGCGGGTTGCAAACTCGGTCGGTGTGAGCCCGTTAAGGCTCGTGTGCGGTCGGTTGGTGTTGTAGTCGATCCTCCATTCCTCGATGATCTGGCGCGCCTCGTTGAGGTTGGCGAACAGGTGCTCGTTCAGGCACTCGTCACGCAGGCGACCGTTGAAGCTTTCGACAAAACCGTTCTGCATGGGTTTGCCGGGTGCGATGTAGTGCCATTCGATCGCAAGCTCCTCCTGCCAGGCCAATATGGCGTTCGAGGTGAACTCGGTGCCGTTGTCGCTGACGATCATGCGCGGGCAGCCTCGGCTCTCGATGATGCGGTCAAGTTCGCGGATCACCCGTAGCGCGGTGAGCGAGGTGTCCACGACCAGGCCCAGGCACTCGCGGGTAAAGTCATCGACCAGGGTCAGGATACGGAAGCGGCGGCCGCTGACCAGCGTATCCATCACGAAGTCGAGGGACCAGCGCAGGTTCTGATCCTGCGGGATCGCCATCGGCGCCCGGGTGCCGAGCGCCCGCTTGCGGCCACCGCGCTTTCGTACCGACAGCCGTTCTTCCTTGTAAAGCCGATACAGCTTCTTGTGATTGATCCGGACCCCTTGTCGAGCCAATAGCAGCCCCAGACGCCGGTAGCCGAACCGGCGTCGTTGCGAAGCCAATTCCTTCAGCCGGGTCCGCAAGACGCCGTCGTCCGGCCGCGTCGAGGCATAGCGATAGGTCTTTGGGTGCAGACCCACGAGGCCGCAAGCCCGCCGTTGCGAGTAACTCTTCTCGCTGATCGCCCATCTCACAGCACGTCTCCGCAAGCTGGGCGTCAGAAGTTTTTTCCGAGCATCTCCTTCAGCGTCGATACATCCAGCATCGACTCCGCCAGGAGCTTCTTGAGCTTGCGGTTCTCTTCTTCCAGGCCCTTCAGCTTGCGGGCGTCGGAGATCTCCATCCCGCCATAGCGCGACCGCCACTTGTAGAACGTCGCATCGCTGATGCCGTGCTTCCGGCACAGATCGCCCGCCGACATCCCGGCGGCGTGCTCCTTCAGAACCTTGATGATCTGCTCTTCGGTGAACCTGCTCTTACGCATCGTCTGTCTCCTCACTGGAGAACAGAACCCTAACTTAAAACCGGGGGCGTTTCAGGGGAGCAGGTCACCGGGTTCGACAGAATTCTCGCCATTTGAGGTCTACCTTCACTCTCTGGGAGCCATGCAAAGCCGCGGTCGGTAGACGACAAGCCTAAAATTGGGCGGTCACGGAACTTTCGAGTTTCCGCCTGCAAATTTTTTTTTGGAAGAGCCTCTCCGTTTGCTGGCCCTTAATTGTTCAGTACGAAACTCCGCTTATGTGCGAACATCAGGTCGCAAACGCTCCAAATTCGAGCGCGCGGTCGGGTCTCCCGACGGGTGCTGAAGGTGCTGCGCGCGCACTCGAGAATGAACAAGTCCTTAACAAGCTTCTGCACACAGCGTTGAGTCGCGCGCCGTTGGCCGATGTCCTATTGGCATGCCTCGACATCCTTCTTTCGATCAGCTGGCTTTCGATCTTGCCTAAGGGCGGTATTTTTCTCGCCGAAGGTAACGCCCGATTCCTTAAGCTCGTAGCCCAACGCAACTTGTCCCCTGAGTTGCTAACCCTTTGCGCTCAGGTTCCGTTTGGCCATTGTCTCTGCGGACGCGCCGCCGCCACACGGTCTTTAGTCCACGCAAGCTGCATAGACCAGCGTCATGAGAATACTTTTGAAGGCATAAAGCCGCACGGGCATTACAACATACCGTTGCTCGATAATGATCAGCTCTCGGGCGTACTAGTTGTCTATCTGCCCGATGGGCATGCGGGAGATGATCTTGAAAAGCAACTTCTCACGGCGGTCGCCGACATTTTGGCGCTCGTAATCCGGCAAAAGCGGATCGAGTTAGACCTTGAACAAGAAGTCAGGACCACTCGCCAACAATTTGATGAACTGGCCCGTCTGACTGAACGGTTCGAGGCTGCAGTGAACAATATGCCTCAGGGAATTTGCTTGTTCGATGCTAATCAACGCATCGTTCTGGCAAACTCGCTCTATGGTGAACTCTACGATCTAACACAAGAACAAATTGCGCCCGGCACAGCGCTACAGCAGATCCTCGAATTCAGAAATAGAAACGGGACTGGTTTCAGCACGTCCCCAGCGGCCTACCTCAGCGTCAACATTAGGAATCATCAGGAGATACAAGAGCTACCCGATGGCCGAACGATCTCGATTTCGCGTCGTTTCCTTTCCGACGGCGGCTGGCTTACGACACACGAGGACATTACCGACAGGCGCGCAAGCGAAAGGAAGATTGCCTACCTCGCCGAGCATGATCAGCTCACGGGTCTTCCCAACCGAGCAAGCTTCTTAAATGCGCTTGAGAGGATTGCTAACGAGAGCAAGGGCGTCAGTGAGGCTGCGATCCTTTTGCTCGACCTTGACAGGTTTAAGGCCGTCAATGACACTCTGGGCCACGCGGCCGGAGATCTGCTTCTTAATGAAGTGGCACGCCGGCTAAAGTCGGCCACCCGTCAGCACGACTTTGTTGCACGTCTCGGCGGCGATGAGTTCGCAATCATCCAAAGGCTTGAAGCTGGTGGTCACGAAGCTGCGGTTTCGTTAGCTTTACGGATCATAGATATTATCGGTAAGCCGTTCGAGTTAGAGGAACATATCGCGACAGTTGGAACCAGCATTGGCATCGCGCTTTGTTCAGAGCAGCACGAGAATTGCAGCAGCCTCCTCAAGAAGGCTGATCTGGCGCTCTATTCGGTAAAGGAGAGCGGGCGGAACGATTTTCGGATCTACGACGCGGCAATGTCGAAACTGGTCCAAAATCAGAATTCCCTTAGGAATGAACTGCGTGCGGCTATCGAGCAGGAGCAGTTCGAGCTTTATTATCAGCCGATACTTGACCTGAAAACGAACGAAGTGCGGTGTGCTGAGGCGTTGATACGCTGGCATCACCCGAGGCATGGCCTCATCTTGCCCGACAAATTCATCCCGCTGGCCGAAGAAACTGGCTTGATTGCTCAGCTGGGTGAATGGATTCTACAGCAGGGATGCAAAGACGCCGCTGCCTGGCCGGGAAATTGCCGGGTTTCCATCAATCTGTCTGCTCATCAATTCAAGCCCGGCAACCTATTCGATTTAGTCCTCTGCGCGCTAGTGGAGTCGGGCTTGAGGCCGGATCGACTCGAATTGGAAATTACAGAGACGGCGCTCCTTCATGACCAGTTCGAACATCTATTGGCGCTGCGTCAAATCAACAATATTGGCGTAACTATTGCGCTAGACGACTTTGGTACTGGCTACTCTTCCGCCAATTATTTGACGCTATTTCCGTTCGACAAGATCAAGATCGACAAGTCGTTTGTGCAAGGAATGGGCTCTCGGCGTGCCTGCGCGGCGGTGGTCGCCTCTACTTTGGCACTGGCGCGTGGTCTCGATATTGCGGTAACAGCAGAAGGTGTCGAGACTGAAGAGCAGCTGGAAAAACTGCATCGATACGGGGTCGATTTCGCGCAGGGATATCTGATTGGCCGTCCCATGACACTGGAACAGTTCCTTTCCGATGATTGGAAGCTATCTCGGCAGATCGTGGCTTGAGCGGCTGGATTGGCTAATGAACTCTCAAAACAATCTCATTGATCAGCTTGAAGATGCCGTTTCTGGCAAGGGTCTTGCGCAGCGCGCTGATATGCTGAGGCGCGTCACTGATTTGTTTCTCGCGGGCTCGGGTAAATTCTCTGAAGTGCAGATTGAATTATTTGACGAGGTGATGGAGCGGCTGCTCGACGGCATCGAAGTATCGGCGCGAGCCGAATTCGGGGTTCGTCTTGCCGATGCGGCTGATGCGCCCAGGCATGTCTTGCATCGATTGGCGTTCGACGACGCTATTCAAGTTGCGGGTCCCATTCTCGTCCGATCTGAGGGCTTGAGCGAGGAAGTGTTGATTCAGAATGCTCAAACCATGGACCAACAGCATTTGCTCGCAATTTCAAAGCGACGCGAATTAAGGGAGGGATTGACTGATGTGCTGGTCACGAGGGGTAACCGAGAGGTCCTGATCAGCACGACAACCAATTCTGGGAGCCGGTTCTCGCGATTTGGATTTTCGACCCTCATCCCGCAGATCTTGCGTCGAAACGGTTTCCGAGCAGCGTTGCATTGTGCCCTCGATGACGGAATTTATCCCGATGCCGAATAC